>Ga0070684_100003344_pt1 | contig 12011 bp, 15 predicted proteins | sample KBSC723LmetaG_FD_65653 | JGI IMG/M metagenome (GOLD analysis project Ga0070684, IMG submission 65653) | Corn rhizosphere microbial communities from Kellogg Biological Station, Michigan, USA - KBS C7.2-3L metaG | ecosystem: Host-associated > Plants > Roots > Rhizosphere ...
GCGGCCCAGGCTGTGCGATGCGCGATTTCCTCTTGGCGGTCGTCGCCCCTGTGCGATGCGAACGCATGATTGAAGGCCTCGCGATAGATGTCCTGGGCATGCGCTGGCAGGTGATAACGAACCGGAGGAGGAAGGTCTTCATTTGAACGGTAGGGCATATGGTCCCTCTTTGAGCGATGTCAGGACAGCAAACTCAGATTGGGCGCGGCGCCGTTCGTGCTGCAGCGGCCTCCCGATGGGCGGATGCGGGCTACTGAACCCAGTCCGGATGTGCACTCGCCTGCAAGGCGCCGACAGTGCTCATCGGCGATAATGTTTCGGCGTCATCGGAGCTGTCTTACGATCGACGCCGAAACAATTCCTCGACCCGCTGCATCAGCTTGCGTTCGTGCTTATTGATGAGCCCCGGGAAGGTTGGCGAGCAGGACCAGAGACGCTTGCGAGCGGGCGAGACATCATCCTCGTCGCTTGCGAAGGATTGCCTCCCGCTAGGTCATACCGTTCGGCAAGCTTCAAAAGGCGCTCCCTAGTGAACGGATCAGCCTTCTCCGCCAACTCGCGGATGCGGAGCGCCTGCTGCTTGTTGAACTGTTGGTCCATAGTTACTCCTGCGAACGCGATTTGCCGTCAGTCTTCAGTCGAGTGAATCCTTTTTCGTCGTGAACGATGCGTCGCGCGCATTTTCTTTCGCGTCAAGCCTAAGCTCATCGAAGCGATCGCGTGACTGGATATGAGCCCGCTCATCTCAGACTAGACTGAGGCGTGAGAGCTCAGTTCTGCGACCAATCCAGCCAGCCTTCGGTTATCCGGATAATCGTGTGGACCCGCGCCGGCGCCGGCCAAGTCGCCGCACCGCAGTGCTGCCAGGAAGGCAGCCTCCGGGATCCGAGGCGGTCAGCCTCGGATGCGGGCGACGAACGCCAAGCTTCGCCGCTTTGATGATTCGGTGGACCTCGGCCCAATCCTCGGCTTCGGCGGGCCGCGAGACCTTCCGCAGGCCGTCGCGCCACCCTTCATCGAACCGGTCCTATGGAGGCCGCCGTCCTGGAATGGCAACAATTGGCATTGAGCGACCTCAAGAGCAGCGGCGAGCGGTCTCGCCGGCGCGATGATGTCTTCAATCGTACCGCCGCGATGGCCATCGGTATTGAACGGGTGCGCGCGGCAAAGAATACGAGGGGACTATTCCCTTGATCCAAAATTCAAGAGTTTGGAGATTTTGGAACCTTGAAGGTGGCGCGGCATGCCGTCGGCGGCGCAGTTTGCATGCCGATCCCGGCGTCCAGACCGAATGCGGTCCGAATGCCCACATTGGCGCATGCCCCGCAGACCTATCGAACTACCGCCCAATGTCGCCCGCGCCTTTGTCCGCGACATGCGCAAGTTCCACGCCGAGAAGGACGCTATCAAGCGCGACGAGATCGCGGCCCGGCAGGCGTGGCTTTTGGAACAGCACTGGAACGGGAAGGTACGGCTCCTCGACATGAAGGAGATGTTCGACCAGCTGAAGGGCCAGCCATGAAGCCCCGCGTCGGCGGGGCTCTTTGCCTTCTAGGCAGCGATCTGATGGATCTCGAACCGCACCATTTTTCCGGGGGTGGAGGCATGAGTCGGCCCCCCGCTACGCGCTCCACTCCCGGAAGCGGAACGATCTCCGAACGATTGCGGGTGCGTTTGGAGCATTTCGCGATCCATGACGCAGCCTACGGCAAATGACGCAGCCAACAGCAAATTCGTCACCTGCGGAGAGCCAAAATAGGTCCCTGCTCCTCTGAAGCCGTTTGCTGGCTTGTTTGGTGACGCGACTCCAGCCGGTCAGCAATGCTCTTGTACTCGCGCTCCATTTTTTCGAGTTCTTCTTTGGTCGCTTTATCTTCTGTGAGGGCAGCCTGAATATGGCACTCTCGTTGCAATGAGCGATATATACGATGAGGCATTGGTTGCTGCGCTCTTTCGAGGGAAGAGCACCATTGTCTTTTCGATCGGAACCAATTTTGACCGGCGGGGGCGCGCGCGAATGCGTGCCCTTTTTGATTTCCGACACTCGCAGCGGGAATTAGGACATCGCAAAATGGGCCCTGTAGGATCGCTACGAGACCCCGTTTAGATATCCAGCCGGTTGCTTAAGCGGCTGATGAGTTGTCGGACCTTGCTACCGATTGCGTCTCATCGATCCTTTGACAGTCTCAACGGGTACACCCACCAGAGTTGACCGCGTCCATCTCATCGTCATCACCGCGATGCCGGGCCTCACGCGCGCCGGCCTCGCCGCGAAGGAGAAGGCGATCGCAAGGGCCGACGTGGTCCAGGAGATCATGCGGCTCGATGTCGAGCGGGTGAGCGCCGGCTAAATGACGCCACACGATGAAAGAGACCGCCAACTGAGGCGGCCTCGCATCTTTGGGAGGGAAATTGGAAAACTCAGAGTCCTATGATAGTGGCCGCGATGCCGACAACGGTCACGACATCAATTAGGGCGCCGATCACACCGCCCACACCGTCAGGCACCACCCCTTTCGCCTTGTAGGTCACGAGGATCGGCACGTCCCACTGAGCCACGAGCCTGCGGCGGCCGGCTGGATGATATCCAGGTTGCAATCGCCGCCGGGACCACCAACGGTTCTCATCAATTGTCGGCGGCTGCCCCGATGATGAGAATATCCACACATTCTGGGATAACGCGATGGATATGCTGGCCAAAGGTATGTCAAGGCAACCAATGTATTGCCCAGTTTTCGTTGGACGGGTAGCAAGCGCGCAGCGATAATGAGAATAAAAGCATCAAGGAGAAGTTGGGTGGAAAGATTGCTCGAGAAGAAGGATTTCTATGCCGGGCTGGCGATGATGCTGCTCGGCGCCGGCGTCGCCCTGAATTCGACGACTTACAGCCTGGGAACCCTCATGCATATGGGGCCGGGCATGTTCCCCTTTATTCTTGGCATCCTCCTGATCATTATCGGCATCCTGATTTTTGGCTCGGGATTGATGACGCCCCTTGAAGAGGGAGAACGGATCCTTCCGGAAAGCATGGAGTGGCGGGCCTGGGCCTGCATCCTGGCGGGGCCGCTCATGTTCATCTTGTTCGGCGAGCTTTTCGGCATGGTCGCGGCTACCTTCATGTGCGTTTTCGTATCGGCGCTCGGCGATAGAACGGCGACCTTGAAAGGCTCGGCCCTGTTGGCTGCGGGCGTCACGGTCGGGGGCACCTTTCTCTTCTCCTATCTGCTTAAAGTGCCGTTTCCACTGTTCCGTTGGGGTTTCTAGATGCTGGCCACTGCCCTTTCGGATCTCTGGTACGGGTTTGGCGTCGCTCTCGAGCCGCAAAACCTCATGTGGTGCTTCGTCGGCGTGCTTGTCGGCAACATGGTCGGCGTTTTGCCGGGAATGGGCCCGCTGGCCACAATCTCGATACTGCTGCCGCTGACCTTCGGAATAAAGCCGGTCGGCGCAATCCTGATGCTGTCGGGTGTATTTTACGGCGCGCAATACGGGGGCGCGATCTGCTCGATCCTGCTCAATCTGCCGTGCCATCCACCGCACGCCGTGACCTGCCTTGACGGGTATCCGCTCACCCTGCAAGGCCGCGGCGGTGCGGCTCTCGGCGTCACGGTGATTTCTTCATTCGTGGGCGCCTCCTGGGGCATCACCGAGATGATCTTTCTGGCGCCGCTGTTGGTGAGGGTCGCGCTGCAATTCGGGCCGGCTGAAATCTGCTCGCTGATGTTGCTCGGCCTGCTGGCCGGCTCGACGTTGGCGCGCGGTTCGCCGCTCAAGGGGGTAGCCATGACCCTCGTCGGCCTGCTGCTCGGCATTGTCGGGACAGATATCGAAACCGGGACGCCGCGTTTCACCTTCGGTATCCCCAGTCTGTTCGACGGCGTCGAGCTCGTCGGCCTGGCGCTTGGACTGTTCGGCATCGCCGAGTTCATGAAAAGCGTGAATCAATTCTCCGACGTCAACATGCGCTACTCCAAGGTGGGAATTCGCGACTTGCGTCCGTCGCGAGACGAGTTGCGTCGTTCCATCCCCGCCATGTTCCGCGGCACGCTGGTTGGCAGCCTGTGCTCGCTCATTCCCGGCACCGGACCGACGATCGCCTCGTTTATCTCCTACGCGGCGGAGAAGAAGTTTTCGAAGACACCGGAGAAATTCGGTACCGGCATGATCGAGGGCGTCGCGTGTCCCGAGGCCGCGACGCATTCGTCAGTGCAAGGTGATTTCATCCCAACCATGAGCCTCGGCATTCCCGGCGACGCCGTGATGGCGCTCATTCTCGGAGCATTGATGATCCAGGGGATCGTGCCCGGGCCGCGCTTGATAAGCGAGCATGCCGACATCTTTTGGGGGCTGGTGGCGAGCTTCTGGATCGGCAATATCATCCTGGTCGTGCTCAACGTGCCCATGATCGGCCTGTGGGTGAAGCTCTTGATGATTCCCTACAAGTACCTTTATCCAAGCGCGCTGTTCTTTGTCGCCATCGGCGTCTACTCGACCAACAACGATATGTTCCAGGTTGGAGAGACCGTTGCCATCGGGCTCGTCGGCTATCTCCTGCTCCTGCTTGACTTTCACCCGGCGCCGATTCTCCTTGGATTCGTGCTGGGCCCTCGCTTCGAGGAGAACTTCCGTCGTGCCCTGTTGATCTCTCGTGGCGACATCCTGGTTTTCGTCGAACATCCCATCAGCGCGTTTTTCCTGCTCCTCTGCGTGGTTCTCATCCTGGCGCAGATCTACGTGCGTTTACGCAAACCCAAAGCGCGCGCGATTGCCGATGAGAAGCCACATGGTCTCGGGCAATTAATTCCGGGTGGTAGTGAGGCGGAGTGACTTAGCCTGATCATTGCGTGGTTACCTGCGGCCGCGGCCGCCGACGATGCTCTCGAGACGATCGACTGCTTCAGCGTCGCACGCCTTATTCGTCGGGAAGCGTCTTCTCCTTGGCCGACGTGCGCTCGATCATGTCGAGCGCGGCCACGGCCGCGGCCTTGACATGATCGACGCAGCACCGTTCGGCGAGATCCTCGTCGCCACTTTGGATCGCGCGCCAGATCGCGGTGATCTCGCGCAGGCTCTTGTTGATCCGCTTCGGCTGTGACATCGAAGTGATGCGCAGGAGTGTGATGCGGTCGTGCAGGGGTTTGAGCATCCGATCGATGAAGCTGTTGCGGCAGCCGCCGATCAGCGCGACGTAGAAATCGGTCTTGGCTTCGAGCACGGCCACCATGTCGGACCTCGCGAACGCCGCCTTCAGCCTGGCGAGCGCTTGCCCGATCCTGCGCACCACTTCGGGATCGCGGTAGCGGGCGCATTCGCGCCCCGCGAACCCCTCGAGCACGGCGCGCGCGGCATAAAGCTGCCTGGCTTCCTCGAGGCTGATGGTGGAGACCATCGGACCGCGATGGGGGACCGTGTTCACCAGCCCATCGGCCTCCAGCAGGCGGAGCGCCTCGCGGATCGACGGGCGGCTCACGCCGGTCATCTCGCAGAGCTCGCGCTCGACCAGCCGCTGGCCCGGCTTCAACCTGCCGGACATGATCGCTCCACGCAGCTTCTGCGCGACCATCGCGCGGACGGTGGGGACATCCTCGATCCGCAGGGTTGATTGCAATTCGCTGCTCTTATCCATGGTCTGTCGCTTCGATCTCTCGCGCGGAGCGCCTTGGGGCTGCCGCGGGCCTGCGCCATGGCGATCCCGCAGAATCAACTTCGAGACCTGAACATAGTCGGTTTCGCGCGCCTGTCATGCGATGGACCATCCGCCGTCAATCGGAAGCGCCGCTCCGGTGATATCCCGCGCGGTGGGAGTGCAGAGCAAGACGGCCAGCGCGCCGACCCCCTCGGTCGCGACAAAGCGACCGCTCGGTTGGCGCGCCGCCAGATAGTCCCGCGTGGCCTGTCCGACCGAGCGGCCATCGCCGGCCGCGTCCGCAGCGATCTTCGATTGGATCGCCGGCGTCGGCAGCACGCCCGGACACAGCGCATTGCAGGTGATGTTGGTCGCGGCCGTCTCGATCGCGATCGCGCGGGTCATGCCGACGATCGCGGTCTTGGTGGTGACGTAATCGATCCGCTCCGGCACCGCCCGCGTCGAATAGATCGAACCCAGATTGATGATGCGCCCAAAGCCGCGCCGCTTCATCGCCGGCAGCGCGAGGCGCACAAGATGGAAGGGCGCGGAGAGATTGACCGCCAGCGCCTCCTCCCATCGTTCCGGCGAGAAGTCCTCCACCAGCGCAAAATGCCGGACCACGGCATTGTTCACGAGGATGTCGATGCCGTCGAGGCGCGCCAGAAGATCGCCCATCATGCCTTCGATCGCCGCGCGTCGCGACAGGTCGGCGGCCATGCTGATCGTCTCGACGCCGAAACGGGATGCGAGGCTGTCGGCAGCCTCGCGCGGCGCCGCGAGATCGTGCACGATGAGGTTGGCGCCGGAGGCCGCAAGGCTCTCGGCGACCGCGCGTCCGAGCCCCGCGGTCGCCCCGGTAACGAGAGCCCATTTGCCCGACAGCGCCGACATCGATTCTCCGTCTATCTGACGCTTCGGCCAGAGCGTGATCGTCTAGCCGCGCATTTGCACGCCGGCCCACTCCTCCAGCACCTTCGCGATCGACGTGAAGTCGGATGAGGCGCCGTATTTGGCGGCGGTGATGGCGAGCATCTGTCGGACCACCGAACCGCAGACCATCGGCACGCCCATGGCTTCGGCCTCGTCGATGCAGAGACGGACGTCCTTGTAGGAAAGGCCGGTGGTGAAGCCGAAATCGAATGTGCCGGGCAGCACGGCGCCCGGAAACTTGTCCTCGGAGGCGCTGTTGCGGCCACTGCTCGCATTGATGATGTCGATCAGGACTTTGGCGTCGACGCCGCCTTTGACGCCCATGGCCACCGCTTCCGAGGTGATCACCAGCGCTGCCGCTGCCATCAGATTATTGGCCAGCTTGGCGGTCTGCGCCGTGCCGGGCTTGTCGCCGGTATAGAACAGCTTGCCGAAATTCCTCAGGATCGGCTCGACGATCTGGTAGGTCGGCTTCGGGCATGACACCATGACCGCGAGCGTACCCGCTATCGCACCTTTGATGCCGCCGGAAACGGGCGCATCGACCAGCGCCATGTTTCTTGGCTTGAGCTCCTGCGCGATCAGCTTGGCTGCGCCGGGACCGGACGTCGAAAGATCGATCACGATGCGCGCGCGATTGCCGGAGGAGATTCCGTTTGGTCCGAGCGCGACGTTCTTGACGATGTCGGGCGTCGGCAGGCTGGCGAGCACGATGTCGGAAGCGGAGGCGACTTCGGCCGGCGAATGCGCCAGCCGCGCGCCGCGCGCGACCAGCGGCTTGGTCGCGTCGTCCTGCGTATCGCAGACGGACAGCACGTAGCCGGCGTCCATCAGCCGTCCCGCCATCGGTGCGCCCATCCGGCCCGTGCCGATGAACCCGATCGTGGGTTTGGTCATGCCTTCACTCCTGCCGCGCCCTTGCTTGTCGGCGCTGCGGATGCTGCAGCACCATTTTCCGAGGACTGTCCCAGATTGTCAGACATTCTGTCAAGCATGACATTTTGGTCGACATGTCGCAGCGGGTCGAAGTAGGATTTGCCGACAGCCAAGACAAGGAGATGAGCAAAATGAGCGGAAGCCCACTGTTCGAAAAAGGCCTGCAGGTCCGCAAGGAGGTGCTGGGCGAGGATTACGTCAACAAGTCGATTGCCGGCGCAGACGAGTTCACGCGCACGATGGCGGAGTGGTCGACCGAATTCTGCTGGGGCGCGCTGTGGACGCGGCCCGGCCTCGATCGCCGCACGCGCAGCATCGTCAACCTCGCCATGCTCGGCGCGCTTGGCCGGCCGCACGAGCTGAAGCTGCACGTCAAGGGCGCGCTAAAGAACGGTCTCACCAAGGAGGAGATCAAGGAGATCCTGCTGCAGGTCGCGGTCTATTGCGGCATTCCCTCCGGTATCGATGCATTCCGCAACGCCCGTGAAGCATTCAACGAAGTCGAGAAGACCTGATCGCTCGCGCTGCAACGGCAACAAAAAGGCTCCGCCTCGATGTGCAGCGCTAGAACAAGAGGGAGAGACGCATGGCCAAGGCACCGCCTTCCGCCAAACGCGACCGCATCAAGGCGTTCACGCCGGCGCTGGTCGATTACACCAACGATGTTGTTTACGGCGATCTCTGGGAGCGCAAGGGTCTTTCCAAGCGCGACCGCAGCCTGATCACGGTGGCAGCGCTGGTCGCGACCTACCGGCCGGAGCAGCTGGTGTCGCATCTATCGCGCGCGATCAACAACGGCGTCACGCAGGAGGAAATCACGGAAGTCATCACGCACATGGCGTTTTATGCGGGCTGGCCTGCCGCGATGTCGGCCGCGCAGGTGGCGTACACGGTGCTCGTCGAAAGCAAGGGAGAGTGACGATGGCCAATGACGTTGTCGTCGGCTTCATCGGGCTCGGTACCATGGGCGGCAAGATGGCTGCCAACATCCTTAAAGCCGGATACAAGGTCGTTGTGCACGATCTGCACCGGCAATCGGCTAGTCATCATCTGCAGGCGGGCGCCGAATGGGCGGATACGCCGCGCGCGCTGGCCGAACGGAGCGACGTGATCTTCACGTCGCTGCCAGAGCCTGCGGATGTCGAGCGGGTCGCGCTCGGGGCGGATGGCTTGATCGAAGGGATAAGGAAGGGGGCGGCCTATTTCGATCTGTCGACGAATGCTCAGGGCGTTGTGAAGAAAATTCACGAGGCGTTCGCCGCCAAGGGCGCGCACATGCTCGACGCGCCGGTGAGCGGCGGACCGTCCGGCGCGGCGTCGCGCAAGATGGCGATCTGGGTCGGCGGTGACAAGGCGGCCTTTGACAAGCACAAGGGCGTGCTCGATGCGATGGGCGACAAGGCGGCCTATATCGGCCCGATCGGAACTGCGACCGTCGCCAAGCTCGTGCACAACATGTCGGGCTATGCCATCACCTGCGCGCTCGCCGAGACCTTCACGATGGGCGTCAAGGCCGGGATGGATCCGGTGGCGTTGTGGGAAGCCGTACGCCAGGGCGTCGGCGGCCGCCGACTCACCTTCGACGGCCTGCTCAACCAGTTCCTGCCCGGCAAATACGATCCGCCGGATTTCGCGCTCAAGCTCGCCACCAAGGACGTCAAGCTGGCCACCGAGCTGGGACGCGAGCTCGGCGTGCCGATGCGGATGTGCAATCTCGCCTACGCCGAGATGAGAGAAGCGTGCAATCGCGGCTGGGAAGGTCGCGACTCGCGCGCGGTGATGCTGCTCGAGCAGGAGCGCGCCGGCGTCAAGATCGCGGCCGATCCGGAGCGGGTGAAGCAGGCGGTGGAACGCGCGAAGTCGTCCTGATGCTTGCACCGGACAGCGACGTCACGCATTTCTACGAGAACATGGCGAGCCAGCGGCCGTTCACCATGCGTCGCGCCCTCACGCGCCGACTATTCTTCCCATTGAATGAAAAAGGCAGGCCCGAGGCCGCCGAGCGTGCCGGACGCGACCGGCAGATCCCACCGGAGCTACATTTGTTCGGCCGTTTGAGCAAAGGCCTCTCGAATTGCGGCTGTCTCGTATCCGGCCCTGAGTAGAATTGACATCAAAAGCCGTGCCTTCAGTCCGCTCAGTGAGCCCGCCGGGATCAGACCCCGCTTCAGCAAATCGGTCTCCGATCCCGGGAAAGCATAGGTTCTGGTGAATGATGGTCCGGTATCGACGCGCGACGCCAGCACGACGGGTATCTGCTCGGCGAGCGAAGCCAGCAGCGGGGCGACGTCGGCTGGGACGTGGCCTGCGCCCATGCCCTCAATCACGGCACCGGAAAATCCCAACGAAGGCAATGCAGTGATGATGCGGCCGTCGTCGCCGAGGCTCATTTTGAGTAGCGCAACTGCCCGGTCGGTGCCGGACAGCGTTGCTGTCAGCGGTATCGAGCGTTTGATGTCGAGTTGGAAGCATGCGCGGCCCTCGATCACGAAGCCGATCGGCCCGCACGCGGGCGACCTGAACGCCGACGGCAGTGCCGTGTGGCTCTTCTGCACGTGACGGGCGGCATGTATCTCATCGTTGAGCACAACAAGCACACCGCGGCCCGTGGCCGAGGGGCTGGCTGCAACGATAGTCGACGCGAGAAGATTCGCGGGGCCATCGGCGCCAGCCGCCTCGGGGCCGCGCATGGCGCCGGTAACGATCACGGGCCGGTCGCCGGCGACGAGGCGATCGAGCACGAAGGCTGTTTCCTCGATCGTATCGGTACCTTGAATGACGACGGCGCCGGCGGCGCCACCGGCTAGTCCGTCGTTGAGCAATCTCGCGACCGAGATCAAGTCGTCGATCGTCAGTGACGCGCCCGGCTTGCGAAACGGCGAGAGCGTCTCGATCCGCGCGACCGTCTCAAGGCCAGGAACCGAACGCGCCAGGTCGTCGGCGTCAAGGGTCGGCACGATGCCGCCGCTTTGATCCCGCGTCATCGTGATGGTACCACCGAGCGAGATCATCAGGACCGTTGGAAGCGCTTGCATATCGCGACTCTACGCCGGAACCTGCGAGCGGTACCAGTCGAGTATCTCGGCGCCAGTCCACATGACGACGCCGTCCTGACCAAGGATATAGTCGTACAGCATCTCGAGATATTTGATCCGGTGCGGCACGCCCGTCAGGTACGGGTGAATCGAGATCGCCATCACGCGCGGCGTCTTCGCGCCGTCCTTGTGCAGCCGGTCGAACTGGTCCTTGCCGCGGCGGTAGAATTCCTCTGATGGCTGTTGTTGAACGGCGGTGATGACGACGTCGTTGATTTCGACCGTGTAGGGAACGGAAACGATCTTGCCGGCGCGCGTCTTGAGCTCGACCGGCTGATCATCGAGAACCCAATCGGCGACATATTCGATGCCGGCTTCCGCCAGCAGGTCGAGTGTCTCGTCGGTCTCGGTCAGTCCTGGACCTTCCCACCCGCGCGGCGCCTTGCCGGTGAACTTCTTGATCGCGGCGATGGTGTCGGCGATGGCCGCTTTCTGATCCTCGACCTTGTGCATCGGCTTTTGGATGAAGCCGTGTCCCATGAAATCCCAACCGGCATCGCGCGCGGCCTCGCAGATCTCTGGATAAAATTCGCAAACCGATCCGTTGAGGGCGAACGTCGCCTTCAGTTTGCGATCGGTCAGGGTTTCGAGGAAGCGCCAGAAACCCACGCGCATGCCGTATTCCTGCCAGGCCCAGTTCGGCAGGTCGGGCAGGAGCAGTTGCCCCATCGGCGGCGGGAGCACGGCGCGCGGCATCGCGCCCGACGGATTCCAGTTCTCGACGTTGACGATGGTCCAAACGGCCACGCGGGCATTGTTCGGCAGCTTGAGCGCAGGCCGCCGGTGGATAGGGGCATAGGGCAACCTTGCGCGAATGCTGTTGCCAATCGTTTCGCTCATCACCTTCTCCTTTCAGTCTAACCTTCTGTCGTACAAGCCCAGGGAGGTAACGTGCTTTGGCTGTCGCCTCCAGAGGCGTTGATGGATTTTCAATACACTTGAATGTAAGGCAAAGCGAGCCAGGCGTCGTGTTCAGAAGCTCGGCGGCGTGTTGACGACGATCAGCTTGGCCTGTTCAGCGCCGCCGTTTCGATATCCATGCGGCCGCTCGGAGCGATAACAGATGGAATCACCGGCCTTCAGCAGGAAGTGCTCGTCGCCGACAAGAAACTCGACTTGCCCCTCGAGAATATAGGCAACTTCCTCGCCTTCATGAGAGATGAGCCCGCCGCTGCCGCCCGGAGCGACGTTGTGGATGCTGCCCTGGAGAAGGTGAGACTGATGATAGGGGATCAGCCGCTCAAGCGTCAGTCCAGGGCCGTTGCGCAATGGGTCCACATGCACGATAGGGCGTTCGCCGGCGCGCGATACGAGACCATTCGGCTCTGTGGGCTGCGCAAATAGCTGTCCGACCGTCAGGTCCAGCGCTTCGGCAATACGGTACAGCGTTTTCAATGAAGGAACGGCGCGGCCGTTCTCGA
>Ga0070684_100003347_pt1 | contig 12007 bp, 9 predicted proteins | sample KBSC723LmetaG_FD_65653 | JGI IMG/M metagenome (GOLD analysis project Ga0070684, IMG submission 65653) | Corn rhizosphere microbial communities from Kellogg Biological Station, Michigan, USA - KBS C7.2-3L metaG | ecosystem: Host-associated > Plants > Roots > Rhizosphere ...
GCTTGGAATTTTACCGTATTTGTGCCGCGCTCGGCATCACGTTGCAAGGAGCCCTCATACGGATCCGGCATAATGCGAGGTTAATACTAGCCCGCAGCATGGCTGAGTCAGGTAAAATTTGTGGCGCATGAGAGGCGTTCTAATTCTTTCGCGTGACCGGGTGTTCGGTGAAGGAATCGTCGATCTACGTGAAAGTTTCTACGCGTATCTTCCAACCAGGGCAAAAAAATGATTGGATGCGTTTTGCGAGCGTGTTACAAGTTTGATTCAACTAGGAAGGAGTAGAACCATGCCTAAAAAAAGAGGAGTCAAAACCGTAGTACGAGGAGCAGACGGAGCGTTGTATCTTCTGAGCAAGACCGGTCGGCCAGTCAAACTGACAGAGAATCAAACAAAAGAAGCACACTCCGTGATTAGGAAGTTAGAAGGTAAACTGAACAAAATCGTCGAAGATGAGTTGAAAAGCATCGCCCTCGGCTGCACTCAACATACCAAGATCATAATACCAGACGTACACTTAGAATAGAATAACGAATGCCGGGCGTCGTCCAATACTGTCGCTCTCGAAGTGAGTTGAGGTCTGGGCGGCGCACACCCAAGGTTTTGCGCGAAGGGACGCACCGATCGCAAAACGTTGAGTCCACACTGAGGCACGTGCTCCGGGTTGCACCGATCATGGGAATTACGCGAGTTGCGAACGTGACCGGCTTAGACTCAGTGGGAATTCCGGTAGTCATGGTGTGCCGGCCTAATTCGCGATCCTTAGCAGTTTCTCAGGGAAAAGGAATCGATCTCGCGAACGCGCGCGCGTCAGGCCTGATGGAAGCTGCAGAGCTGTACCACGCCGAAACAATTACCCTGCCACTGCGCTTAGCCACTTACGAAGAACTTCGGTATCAGCATAACGTAATTGAGGTTAACGAATTCCCACGCCAATCCAGCTCCCTTTTTGAGCCGAATCTGCGCCTCCTTTGGTGCGAAGGATTTGATCTCTTACGTGGAGAAAACGTGTTTGTGCCGTATGAGATGGTCCACACGAACTATACTACACCATTCTCTGATGGTCATGGATGCTTCCCCGCGAGTTCAAATGGCCTGGCCTCAGGAAATCAACTAGTCGAGGCCATCAGTCAGGCCATCTGTGAGGTTATTGAACGTGATGCGACGACATTGTGGAAATTACGTGGCGAGGAAAAACTCAACCATGGCCGGCTTGATTTGGAAAGTGTCGATGACCCTATTTGCCGGGAGATTCTCGGGAAGTTCGAGCGTGCCGGTGTTTACGTCGCTGCATGGGACATCACTACCGATGTTGGGATTTCTGCGTTTGCCTGCTTCATTGTCCCGCAAGGCGACAATACGACGTGGCATTGCACGGTCGCCACCGGCTATGGCTGCCACCCAGCCCGCGAAGTTGCGTTAGCAAGGGCCCTGACAGAGGCCGCACAAGGTCGGCTGACCGTGATCTCCGGGGTGCGCGACGATTTTTGGCGCGACGATTATTATCGATGGCTGGATCTAGATCTTGTCAGAGCAATGCGACGGCGGTTGACGCGCTCTAAACCGACGCGCCGCTTCAGTGATATTCCGCACCGTGACGGAGAAACTCTCGAAGACGATGTCGAATGGGAGCTCAAACGTATCAAGAAGGTTGGCATCAGACGAGTTGTGGTGGTCGATCTCACAAAGCCCGAATTCGGACTGCCGGTCGTTAGAGTTATTGTGCCCGGCTTTGAATCCATCCTATGCCTCGGCTACACTCCCGGCCGACGGGGCCGGCTCATTCTGTCGAAGCAGGCGTGAGCGTCTACGTTTTCACTGGGCCAACCATTTCTTCGGCAGAGGCGAGTGGTGTGCTAAAAGCTGTGTATTTACCACCGGCTGCTGAGGGCGATGTGTACCGAGTAACTCTGAAACGCCCCCAAGCGATTGGAATTATCGACGGATATTTTCAGTCCGTGCCGGCCGTACGCCACAAAGAAATCCTCTGGGCGATGAGTGGTGGAATCCATGTATTTGGCAGCGCCAGCATAGGGGCGCTTCGTGCAGCCGAACTCGCTGCTTTTGGAATGGAGGGCGTAGGAGCCATCTTCGAGTCGTTTCGCGATGGAATGCTGGAGGATGACGACGAGGTTGCGATCATTCATGGATCAACGGACGTTGGATTCCGACCTGCATCGGAAGCGCTCGTTGACATCCGACAGACTCTGCGGAAAGCCGAGCGCAGCGGTGTTATTTCAAAAGAGCTGCACGCTGCGCTGATAAAGATAGGAAAGGATTTGTTTTATCCGGACCGGAGTTACAGACTGATTCTTCGCTCTGCCGTAGAATCGGGACTCCCGGGAGATCAGCTGGCTCGGTTACGTCAATGGTTACCCGCCGGTCAGGTCAACCAAAAGCGTGAAGACGCAGTAGCGATGCTGCGACTGATGCGTCGGCGCTTAGCGGAAGGCTTGAAGCCAAAGACCGTCTCCTATTGTTTCCAGCATACAGCGATGTGGAAATTAGCTTGCCGGCAATTTGGCGAACTTTGTCTCCATTCAAATTCGTTTCCCGGTTGAGTATCCACGGTTGACGACGCCGCAAGCGCGAACGCGCAGCTCACTCCAGTCCGTCGGCTCAGCAATTCGCTTTTCTGAAAAATTCACAGCTCACAGAGAAACAACTTAATGCATTGCTATTCCGAAGCGCTTTGGGCCAACAATTACCCGACAAAATAAGATACGCTAACCACTAGGCCTTCACAGCCTGGATGCTTTTCGTCATGTTCCGCTGAAGGAATATTTCTTAATGGAACGAATACATCTATTGCTGCACGTCGGGTCCTCCCTGCAAAGCAGCGAGTTCTTTAAAACGTGGGTCGTTCCGGAGAGGATCGAACATTGGATCCAGTCGAAGCAGGGCAGGAGTGAGCGGCACGCTCGCGAAGCCGCAGTATGGTGTGGAAAGCAGTTTCTTTAGCGCAATCACAGCTCGGTCGGGCTCTCCCGTGTTCGCCGCCACCCTGGCGAGAACCTCAATGGCGATCGGGCCGTCTACAGCGTTCTTCTCGATCGGAACTGCGGCTGTAGCTTGCTGCGAAAATCTCAGTGCCTCAGCTTTATCACCGAGCCCCACACTGATTAAAGGGAGATTTCCGAGGATGTTGAAGTTTTCTGGCTGCTCTTTGAGAAACGATTCCAATTCAGTTCTCGCTTGGCGCCAACTTTCCTGGGCGGCAGCGTGATCGCCGGCCGCTTGCTGCGCCCAACCTAACCAAAAACGCAGTTCGCTATTGATGTAGCCCAAGGCTGGATCACAATTGGCTAATATTTCCTTCACTCGAGCGGCCATTGGTGCCGGACGACGCTCCAGAATGGCTTGGTAAATCTGCGTTTCCAGTGCGCTGGACTGCCCGGCCATTGGGCGAAGTGAAGAGAGAAGCATAGAGGCCTGCGGCAGGTCGCCTTGGGCCTGTGCAATCGCCGCCTTCAGCGCAAATGTATCCACGTCGCCCGGTGTGATATCTAGAACCTGGTCGAGCTTTCGCAGCGCCTCAGGGAAACGGCGGAGTGCGATGTAGAAAAGCGCGTGCTGCGTGAGCAGGTTAGGATTGCGCGGATCAAGCCGCTCGGCTGCATTGAAATAAGAACCGCTCCGTTCCCATTGGCCTTGTCTGCGTGTAACATAGGCCAGCGATTCAGGAACTCGGCTGCTATTCGGCAGCACCTGGCGTGCTTGCTCGAAGTAACGCACTGCCGCGTCGTAATCCTTTAAACAAGCATAGTAGTAGTATCCCTTAGCCAGCAGCGCCTCGCCGAGATTTGGCTGAAGAGTGAGCGCTGTCTCGGCCGCGTGGCGCGTCTCTTCATCGAGAACGGCCGTTGGTTGAAGATTAAATGTGAAGTGGCTGATGGCATCCACGCGCGCGAGAAGCGCCCAAGCAAGCGCGAAGTTGGGGTCCAAGCGCACAGCTTCTCTAAGATATTTCTGCGCGCCAAGAGTGGTGGCTGGCGTGGCTGCTGTTCTGAGTGTGTAAGCGAGACCACGGAGGTAGGCGTCGTAAGCCTCAGGGTTGTCGGTCGGTTTAATGGCGATCTCTTGCTCTTCCTGGCCCGTGAGTGTCGCTCGCAATTCGTCGGCAACCGCTCTGGCTATTTCGCTCTCTACTGCAAAAATGTCCGTTAATTTTCGATCAAACGTGTCGGCCCAAAGGTGGGAATTGGTCGATGCCTTGATTAACTGCACGTTCACGCGAACCGTGCTATCACTCTTTTGCACGCTGCCTTCTAAAATGTGGGCGACGCCAAGTTGCCGGGCGATCTCGGCCATGTTGGCCGGCGCACTCTTGTAATGCTGGGTGGATGTACGCGAAATCACCTTCAGATCCGCGATTTTGGACAAGCGCGTCAGAATCTCGTCCTGAATCCCTTCCGCTAGATAGGCGTTATCTGGATCACGGCTGAGATTTTCAAAGGGCAAAACAGCGATTCCCTTTGGATGCCGGAAAAATTCACTCTTCCAAACAATCCATGTCGAAGCTATCGCCAGTGCCGTTACGGCTGATGCGAGAGCGAGGCGTGAGCGTCGCGCGCTCTTTGCCTCTGGAGAAGCAAGTTGCAGGCGTGCTGCCAACTCGCCAGTGCCGGGGCGGGAGGCCGGTTCGAATGCGAGCATCGATTCGAGCAATGATTTCAGGCGATGCGGAACATGTGCTGCTTTAAGTTGTTCGGTGGGAAGCACATCTGATTTTTGAGCGCGGTGGATCTCAGACAGGGTATGACCGGCGAATGGTGCTTTTCCGGAAAGCGCGAACCAGAGCGTTTCGCCCAGCGAGTAGATGTCGGAACGCACATCTAACGTTGAATGTTCAAACTGTTCTGGGCTGGCGAATGCGGGCGTACCGACAAATCTATCGTGGGTCAGCGATTTCGGATCAGTTCCTGTGTGAAAAGCTTTGGCCAACCCGAAATCGATTATTTTTACCACGGGAATCCCGCTCTTGCGCAACGCGCGTATTTTACTTCGCTTAGACCGAGCGTCCCCCATCACTTCGGGCTCATCCGCATTTACGAGCATCAGATTTGCTGGTTTTAAATCGCGATGGACTAACCCGTGTTTTTCTGCGGCGGCGAGGGCCGAGGTGACTTGCTCTGCAATTCCGATGGTGGTACGCGCATCGAGCGGCCCGGCGCGGCGAACGCGGTCCTCAAGGGTCTCGCCCTCGATTAGTTCCATCGCATAGAAATATTGTCCTGTCTCGAGGCGCATCCCGAATTGGTAGACGGTGGCGATGTGTTCGTGTCGGAACGCTGCAGCCGCGCGCGCTTCGCGGACAAAGCGTTCGCGCGCGTCGGCGCTTCGCTCAGCGATATCGGTTTTGATGATCTTTAAAGCGACTTTGCGCTGGAGCGACGTGTCGGTGGCGCGATACGTGACGCCCATCGCTCCGCGGCCGAGCTCGCAGAGACTTCCATCCGCGTAACAATCGATTTCATAGACACCAAAGCGCGCACCGCCTTCAAGAACATCCGGCGTTGAATCGTGCACCGTTTCTTCTTCGCTACCGATTCCAGCGTGCAACAAACAGAACATGCAGCCCGGTCCGCCCCCGAATGTTTCCTCAAGTGCGGCGCCACAGGTCGGACAAGTCGAAATCTGCTGCGAGGAGGGTGGCATTTGTTTGGGCTAGGCGCGCGGCTTGTTTAGACGAGACCAAGGCAAGGATCGCCCAATCTCGCGCTCAATCTTTTCTTGAGCCTCGGGGGACATGTGGAGCTTCCTGACGACAAGTTCTTTCATAAACCCGCTGGCAAGCTATGTCGAGAATAAAGCTGGCGACGCCGAAAAGGGTTTACGCTCCACGAAATCGCCCCCTCGGCTCGTGCGTTTCGATCACATTGACGACCGCATCGTAAACGCCAACGACGACATCATGCGACCGGCTGTAATGTTTGCATAGCCGGTTGCGTTGCTGACCGCGTTCGCCCCGCCATTCCGATAATTAGAGTATCATAACCATCGAGCTAATCGCGATCCAACTGATGCGAACGTGGCTGATCGCCCACTCGCTGGACAATCTCCACTTCGTTTCCTGTTTCCACGCGCACTGCCTCTGTAAAGCGTTGAAAATCGTTCAACTACATGGTCAAGAATCCCTGGTCATATCGAGCCGCGTCTTTCCCGGGCCTGGAGTTGTGGCCACAAGGCCCAACCAACTCGCGAACAAGCATGGACACCGGTTTTCGAGTGTACCGAGTGGAACAGAGACTTCCGAAGGTCTACTCCATGAAAAATGCGAACTCGAGAGTACCATCAGGAACGCCCATATGTAAAAACAAAAGGCCTGCCAATGGCAAGCAACCTTTCGACGAATCAAATCATTCCCGTCCGACCACCATCGCCGTTTAGGATCTATTACGATTACGAGCTTGAATTTACTCGGTGGCAGCGTTCCATCGGGCGGTAGCTTCGGATTCATGAACGAATTTTGTTGACTGACGCTTCGTAAATTTGGCCTAATACGTCGACAACACCACGATCCCCCTTGCACCTCCATCGTCGAGCCATTCATGTCTCAGTCAAGCTGGGCGTCGCCAAGTTGATGAACGAATTTCAGTTAACTCAATCGCGAAGTCCGAATAACGAAAGAAACGACCATGCCAAGTAACACCCATCGCCGTAAAACGAGTCGAGGCCGAAAGCGCGCCAGAAAAACGCCGAAGCGATCTGTGCGAATCCAGCGGAGCGGTTCGCCGCAAACGCGGGTTACACAAGCTGAGGCGGTTGAAACTCCGCATGCTCACAGTGCAAAGTTGGATGCCCTTCTGCTACTGTCTACGGAACGGCATCAACCCGCTCCGATAGGACGAATGTCTAAAGGGGGTCCGCGAAGCGCCAAAGTGGGAGTAACGTCGTCGCTGACTCAACTTTTGTCAGCCCGATCAGACGCGGCCGCAGCGCTGCAGGTTCTGGCGGTGCATCTTCACCGCGATGAGCGAAAACGATTAGTGGAAGAAGATTTGCTGTCGGTCCTAGTTGATGTTTCCGAACACGCGCCACTTGAGCAGATGGCGGCGGAATGGAATCAAAAGAGCCAGCAGATTACCCCGTCAACGGCGTTACTCCGAGTGCCACGTTCGAAATTGCGCGGTCTTGCGTCGTTACCGACGGTGCGTTATGTCGAGGCGAGCGTAAAACTGAAGCCCCACTGCGACCGCGCGCATCTTTCTACCGGCGTTGTTAGGGCTGGCGTCCGTACTGTTCCGCAACGAGGCCGGGGAGTATTGGTCGGTATCGTTGATACGGGGATCGACACTTCGCACCCTGCGTTCAAAACGACGACCGGCACACGCATCGTTAACTATTTCGATCAGGAGCAGAACTCTAACTATACCGGAGCTCAAATCGATGCCAGCAACGGTCCCGTGTCGCCCGACAACATCGGCCACGGAACACATGTCGCTGGGATTGCCGCTGGAAATGGGGGCGGGTCCAACGGCACTTCATATGAAGGCGTCGCGCCCGAGGCCGACCTTGCAATCGTCAAAACCACGTTCAACTCCGCCGACATTGCGCAGGGAATCCAACATATCTTCAACTTGGCGACCAAACGAAAACAACCCTGTGTTATCAATCTTAGTCTCGGAGGACACTACGGTGGACACGATGGAACGAGCGTAACTGAGCGGGTAATCGATCAACTTTCGGGACCAGGTCGAATCGTCGTTGTTTCAGCCGGAAATGAAGGCCGCGATCTTATTCACGCATCAACCGTTATGCCTCGAGGCTCGGCGACACCAGCCAGATGGGTTGCTAATTTTTCTCTCAAACCTCGAGAGGTCCAGGGACGGCACGTTGGTTTGCTCGTGGTCCAAATTTGGTGGCAGCGTGAAGACAATATACGCGTTCGGTTGCGCGCTCCCAATGGCGAAATGTTCGAACCGGCGCAGCAAGGCGAGATCGAAGTCGATCGTTCTGTCTTTGTTGTGCAAGCGAGTCACCAGGTGGCGGCGTATAGTGGTGACCACGTCACGACGTTCGTTATTATCACCGAGTCGCTGGCTCAATGGCTATCCGGATGGAGTATCATCGCAGAGGAGCAGCGGCCCGATGGCGGCACCGGCGTGGCAGTAGGTGCTTTGCATGCCTGGATCGTCGACGGCGACATGGGCGCTTTTACGACCGGGTATTCCCAAGACCATTTGGTTGGAATGCCGGGCACAGCGTTTTCCGCTATCACAGTCGGATCGTATGCAACACGGCACGAATGGCGCTCGATTGATCCCGCGATGCCTAACGTCGCTTTGGACGCGGTGCATGAGGATGATATCTCGTATTTTACCAGTCCCGGTCCCGGACGCGACGGAGATAACAAACCCGAGATTGCTGCGCCTGGACAATGGCTGATTTCCACTTTATCGAGTGCAGCTTCTCAGGAGGTGATTCCTCAGTGGTGTCGCCTGCCCGGTGTCCCTTACGCTGCGCTCCAAGGAACGAGCATGGCTGCACCATACGTGACCGGCGCCCTAGCGCTCCTGCTTGAAAAGGACAAAACCATTGATTGGGCTGAAGCCAAGCGGCGCCTGATAAAATCCACTCGTCAGGACGGGCTCACACAAACCTGTTGGAATGCCCGATGGGGTTATGGTAAACTGGATGTTGAACGATTGCTCACGATCGAACCCGGAGTGTAAATTCAATGTCAAGCTTAAGAGATTTGCTGAATCGAAGCCAACAATCAATTCAACGGACTGACCCGGTCGAGGTCATCGTCGATCTTCAGGTCTCAAAACCAACAGATGAGCTCATCAACGCTTTGCGGCGACTGGGCCTAAATGTCGAGCAGATAATTGGTAACAAGGTCGTAGGAACGATAGAATCGCCTCAACTTGCATCCCTTCGCGAGGATCCGCGAGTTCGCGACGTAGAAGTCGGGGTTAGGTTAAAACCGCACTAGAAGATTCGTCGCGCACTTAAAAGCCGTGAGTTTCGGCCGAAATAGATACCGATTTTGGCTGCACGAAAGGACACGCTTGTACAGCATTTACCTGGGAAAAAGGCATTTGCACCGTTAGCTCAATTGGCAGAGCAAGTGACTCTTAACTGCCGTTCTTCCTAGGCAATTGGCATTGTGCTACCAAATACGCTACGGAATTCTCGAATGCGGTAAAGACGACGTCTAGTAAATCCCAAAACTCTTTACAAACCGGCCAAAGTGTTACGAATTCAAAGGACTGCTAACGGGAGGCAGTTGCGAAAACGCGCCTCTGCCAATCGCCCAAAAGTAAAGAGTCTCGTCGGAACAGGCTTACACTCCTATCGAAACCGGATCAAGATTCGCGGTTTCAGTTCAAGCTCCCTTGCCAAATGCTCGGCGCTTCGTTTAGCATGAGTTTTCTTGCCGAACGAATGTGGAGAAAATTCTGCTAAATTAATCAAGGTGGTAAGCCGAGCGCGAGACAATCAGTTGTTAGCGCTGTTGATCCTAACGGAATCTGTCACTTTTGCGGGCGACTGAGTTTCCAGGTACCGCCGCCCTCGACCGCTTTGGTATAACCCCAGGTCCCGGAAAGCGTTTTCGCGTCAGCGGCGGCGCGCAAGCGGCCGCGACCAAAGTAATCAGTGCCCCAGTGCCACTCGTATTCCAAAGTATCGTCTCGCACAGTCCCGCTGAGTGTAACGGCGCCTGAACCGTGGTTGTATTGCTTTCCATCGACCACCGTGAACAGGGTGTAGGTTCCTTCAACCGAATCGCCTTTGCGATTCAGGACCATTTTTACATCCAGATCAGTCCCTTTCGCATCCAACCATTTGCCGACAAATGTGCCGCTGAAAACTCCAGCTTCAGCAACGCCTTCACCGGCCAGTTTTGGGAGCTCGCCCGGTTTGCGCGGCCGCAGAGTTTCCACCGTGGTGGAAAGGCCAATGCGTCGCAATGATTCCTGGACACTTTCATCGCTCAGGGTTTTTGCTACCACCCGCAATTCACCCGCGGTCGCGATCGCTCTTGCCGCCTTAGCCCCAGCAAACCGGTCGGCATCGCTGTTAATGGCGGCGGCAATCGCTTCGATGCGTTGCGGGCTTAACGGGTGTGCGCGGTTCGCTCGATCGGCGCGGAAATCCGGATCGCCCGCGAATGATTCCAGATGTGTCAAGATGTGGAAATAAAGCGACGCACCGACCGGAGCTTCGCCCAGCCGGGCCAGGAGTGTCAGGGCAAAAGTGTCCGCTTCTTCTTCCTGTTTACGAGCTGTTTCCGGCGAAACCTGATTGTAACCAGGATGTCGATGGTAAATGTGCCCTAACTCATGACCGAGGGTGAAGACGACCATTGTGCCGTAGAGTTGCTGAAACCGAGCCGCTACGGTTGCATCGTCCAGAGCGTTTTCCGGAACACCAAGCGCTTCAATCGGCGAATGTGCTACGCCGCGCAGCCGGTCCGGCCACTGATACTTGATCATGCAGAGATAATCGGTCACCGACTGGAGATCGTATCCTTTGGCGCTCAGCCAGGCGTAAGCAACAACCATGTCGCGCAAAAACCGCAGGCTGGAAACCGGCGCAGTGATGCGCTTGTCTCGCCAGTTCGAAGAAAAGTTCATAGGATGGGAACTATCTTCGCGGGGGAACTCGATGCGGACGTCGGAGAGCTTCGCGCGTTCTTCAGAGGTCAAAACGCGCGGAAGATCATCTTCCAAAATGGTGCGAATATCCGGGGCTGTTTGCCTTGCTGTTCTGTCGAGCGCCGCTTCGGAATTAAACCCTTTCCATCGCGTAGCGCTGGTTTGTCCATTCGCGGGCCACGTCAAACCCGCGAGCACGAACATCATTGCGACCAGATGCGTTCGCGCGCAGTTCATTTTTCAATCATCCTTTCCGGAAAGAAAAATTTCAGCCGGCTCACGGATACTTTCTGGCATTGGCGTCTTGGCGCCGTTCAAAACCCACTTTTCGAACTCGCCGAATGAGCCCCATCGATCGAGCCAAACACCGCGCAAAATTTGCAGTTTGCTGTAATGGCAGGCGATATCGAGAAGCTCGCGGTCTTTTGAGTGCAGGTCCGACCGCAGCGATCGAGGCAGATCGTGGTTCAGTGTGAAAATCTGGGTGCGGGCCTCACTCATGCGCTGTTCTTGTCCGGCGGTCGAGGTCGACGCCATGCCGCGCAATTCCTGCGTGCTTTCCTTTCCATGCGTTTTCATTTCGACTGCGCTTTTGAACGAGATAGCAACGACCAGAGTTCCGAAAAGGGCGAAAAATGCTCCCGGTCCGATGCGACTGAGCCAAATATTAATACCTCCGGGCAGCACGATTTTGCCTTCGGAATCTGTCTTCTCGGGCAGTTTCATGAACAGGCGATAACCAAGCAAGACGCACATCCCGGCGATTAGGACGCCAATGAGGCGCTCGCCCATTCGAACCAGAAACAAAAACTCATCGTTTGAAAGCATGAAGTCCTTCCGAAGGATCGGCAGTGTAAGGAGCTATGTCCGCATCCTACAAAGTTGTATCCATGGTCAATGCCTCCTTAGACGGTCGGCGTCTACGGCCTCAAGTTGTCCGGTTGCATGCCGCGCGGTGCGCTCAGGGGTAGACTGGGCTCGTGATCAGGCCATCAGGAATTTGGCGTCCCATTTTTATGATCGATTCTGCCGCCCGGTCTTCAAAGGTCGATGTGTTTGAGCGGCCCTCGGATCGCTCGCCGGACCCGCTTTGCTGGACGGATTGCGCCATACGCGTGGCGGCATTCAGGGCGCCATATCTCGGCCAATCGCCTCCCAGTTGTTCCATGAGCGAAAGCAGAGCAGGCGGATAATTGCCCGCCGCCGGTCGTAGTGCAGCTCTGACCAAATTTGGATTCAAGCTATCGGCAAGTTCGGAAAACCCGCCCATAAAGGCGGCAAATTCCCGCACGGATTGCGCGCTCAGCGCGGCCATCGCAAGGATCCGAACCGAATGAAGCGCCGCAGCCACCTCTCTCCCATGTCGCTGGTAATCCAAGGCCAATTCACGCTCAAGTTGGCGT
>Ga0070684_100003352_pt1 | contig 12000 bp, 13 predicted proteins | sample KBSC723LmetaG_FD_65653 | JGI IMG/M metagenome (GOLD analysis project Ga0070684, IMG submission 65653) | Corn rhizosphere microbial communities from Kellogg Biological Station, Michigan, USA - KBS C7.2-3L metaG | ecosystem: Host-associated > Plants > Roots > Rhizosphere ...
GGCGATTCCCCGGGGGCATCCACGGCCTGAGCGAAACCTCAGCAGGAGGCTCGGACATCGCCCGCCGACGACGGATCGATGCCGCCTCGGTTCCGAGGTTTCCTCGCTGCAATGACGGGAATCAGCAACGACGTGGCGGACGCATCCAACATCCTCGTCCTCCTCGTCACCAGGCGGACCTCGGGGGTGGGCAGGCGGATGGAATCGGTGCTCGCCCGTCTGCAGGTCCGCGAGCGCGACCGGGTGCGGGTCGCCCGCGTCGACGCCGACGATCGTCCCGATCTCGTCCAGCGCCTGGGGGTGCAGGAGATCCCGTCGATCGTCATGTTCGAGGACCGGAAGCGGTTCGCCTGCCTCCGCGGCCGCACCACGCTCGGCGACGTCGAACGGACGCTCTCCGAGCGGGTCCAGCCCGAAGAGTCGCGCGCGCAGGCCGGCTGAGGCGCCGGCAACGTTTGCCGCAGCGGCGGCTGTGGTATCCCTCCCGCCGTGGATGAGCCGACGAGCAGGAACGCGGTTTCGATCAGCCTGCCCGTCGAGGGCTTCGTCAACGTCGCGCGGCTGGTGACGGCCGGCTTCGGGTCGCAGCTCGACCTCGGCTTCGAGGCGATCGACGATCTGCAGCTGGCGATCGAGCTGGCGCTGCGCTCGGTGCCTGCCCGCGACGGCAGCGCGACCGTCGCCCTGTCGAGCGACGAGAGCGGGCTGACGGCGATCGTGACGGGCGCCGAGGGAGAGCCACTCGACCGGCGCTTCCCGGACAGTGACGACGGCCTCGACCTGCTCAGCTGCCTCGGCCGGCTTGTCGACCGCGTCGACTTCGTCGACGAGGGAACGCCCGCGGTCGTTCTGCGCAAGAACAGGCAGGCGGCCGAGGTGGTGCCTGGGGGTTGACGAGTCCGGGATCCGTTTCGGAGACGGACCGCCGCGCGCTTCTGCGCGCCTACCGGGAGAAAGGCGACGTCGCAGCCCGCGATCGCCTGATCGAGAGCTTCATTCCGGTAGTGCGCAGCATTGCCTACCGCTACGCGGGGCGCGGCGAGCAGCTCGACGATCTCGAGCAGGTCGCGTCGGTCGGGCTGATCAAGGCGATCGAGCGGTTCGACCTCGACCGCGACGTCGAGCTGATGACGTACGTCTTCCCGACGGTGGTCGGCGAGCTGAAGCGCCACTTCCGCGACCGGGGCTGGTCGGTCACCGTCCCTCGGCGGTTGAAGGAGCTCCACTACCGGCTGTCTCGCCTGATCGAGGAGCTGACCGCGACGCTCGGGCGCTCGCCGACGATTCCCGAGCTCGCCGAGGAGGCCGGAGTGGACGAGGAAGAGGTGGTGGAGGCCCTCGAAGTGGGGCGTGCATACGCGTCCCGGTCGCTCACGCGCCAGCTCGACTCGGAAGAGGGGGCGGGGGCCGAGCTGATCGACCTGATCGATGACGAGGAGCGCGGCTACGAGGCTGCCGAGAACCGCGAGCTGCTCGCGTCCGGGCTGAAGGCGCTCGACGACCGCGAGCGGCGGATCGTCCAGCTGCGGTTCGTGGAGGGTTTGACGCAGTCGCAGATCGCTGTCGCGGTCGGAATTTCGCAGATGCACGTTTCCCGCCTGATCCGGCGGGCACTGGAGAAGCTGAGCGAGGAGATCGAGGAGCCATGAACGACGTCACGAGCCCGCCCGGACAGACGATCGAGCTGACGCTCGACGCCCGGCCCCAGAACCTGGCATTGATCCGGCTGGCGCTCGCCGGCGCGGCGGCCAACGCCGGCGCGCCCCGGGAGATCGTCTCGGATCTCAAGCTGGCTGTGACCGAGGCCTGCACGAACGTGATCCAGCACGCCTACGGCGGCGACGCATCCGCCGGGGAGATCGTCGTCCGCTATACCGTCGAACCCGGGATGCTGGCGGTCGAGGTGGAGGACACCGGTTCCGGCTTCGAGCTCGACGCGCCCCCCGGCGGACACGACCGGAACGGGGGCGGGGGGAACGGCCTGATGATCATCCGCGTGCTGACGGACGAGCTGAGCGTCTCCAGCGCGGGCACCGGCACGCGCGTCGCCTTCGTGAAGCGGTTCAGCGCCGAGGACTGACGTCCGAGGCGGTCGCTGCGCCGACCTCCTGCAGGTGCTCGACGCCGGCGCCGGGCGTGTCGAAGATCTCGAAGACGCGGTCGAGCATCGTGATCTCGAAGATCTTGCGGATGTTGGGATCGTGGCAGGCGATCGCCAGCTCGCCCCCGGCCGGACGCAGGCGCTTGACCGCCCCCATCAGAACGCCGAGGGTCGTCGAATCGATGAAGGTGGCGTTCGAGAGGTCGACCAGCACGCCCCTCGCGCCGCCGTTGACGACCTCGGTCAGCGCCTCCTTCAGCTCGGGCGCGGTGGCGAGATCGACCTCCCCGGCAACGCTGACGGTGGACACTCCGTTCCCGAGATCAGCAGTGGCGAGCTTGAACTCCAACCGGCTCAACCTACCCAATCGGCTCGACGGTCCAAACGCTGCAACCGTCAGGCAGGCCCGGCGATCGAGAGGCGGACAGCGACCGTCGTGCCGAGCGGCCCGGTGTCGATCGACCAGGCGTCGGCGAGTGCGTCGACGATGTCGAGCCCGCGGCCGCCGTCCCGCCTGCGCCGCCGAAGCATCCTCAGCGTGAGCCGCCCTCCGCCGTTGTGGACGCGGAGCTCGGCCGCGTCCTGGAAGAGCTTCGCGTCCATCCGGATCACATGGCGTGCGGAGCCGTGCAGGAACGCGTTCTTCACCAGCTCGCTCGCGACCAGTCGCAGGTAGAACGCGAACCTCGCGTTGTCGACCTCGCCGAGCAGGTCGTCGATCGCCTGCCGGGCCTGGAGCGGCGCCTGCATGGAAGGCTTGAGGCTGACCGACGACGTTCGGATCGGCCCAGGGATCACGGCGAGACCGTGCGCGGCGCTCGCGCGCGCGCCCCGGCGCACCTGGGCGAGCACACGACGCAACGTCGCCACCTGCTCCTGGTCATACAGACGCTGTCCCCGCTGCCCGCGTTTCGGAACCACCAGGTGGTATCGCCGCTCCCATGTGCGCAGCGTGCTCGGCGCGACGCCGAGTTCGCGCGCGACCGCGCCGATCTCGAGGAGACCGACCGCCTCCTGCCCGGTCTCGGCCCGCAGCGCTCCGCGGTTCCTAGCCGTCGCGAGGATTTTCCACCTCTGCGACCAGAGCGGCCTCTCCGAGCTTCTCGACGATCTCGTAGTCGTTGCCCTCGTCGACGATGCGCTCGATCGACGGATCCGCGTGACCTTTCACGACGACGAACTTCGTCGGCTCCGACCTGACCGCCTCGTACTCGGCGATCAGGATCGGTATCCGCAGCGTGCAGTCCTCCCGGGCGCACTCGCAGACGATCTCGAACGTGCTCTCGGGCTCCGTGTCGGCTGCACGCTTCTCGAGGCGCTCGTTCAGGAGACGGAAGAGGCTCTCGTTCATGCCCCTCCGGAGCTCGGAATCCATAGCGACCCCCTATCCGCTTTGAACAAGGCTTGAACATCGCTCGACCCTACCGATTACGTGGAGTACCCTCAGCGGAATGGGGGAGGGGGGCCCTTGGACATGAGCTGGTTTCGGCGACACCGAGCGGAAATCTCCGGCGCTCCCGGCCCGGTCGACGTCCTGCGGCGTGACTCGAAGGTCCTGCGCCGGTGGATCGTGGCGGCCGGTTGCGCCGCCGTGCTCCTGCTGGCCGGCATCTCGATCGCGCTCGCCTGGCAGCAGTACGACGACGCGAAGGAGCAGGCCCGGAACGATCTGCGTGCGCGGGTCGTCGCCGTCGCAGCGCTCGTAGACACCTCGTTCACCGGCCAGATCCAGACCCTCACCTCGATGGCGGAGGCGCCGTCGGTCGTCCAGCGGCAACTGCCGCGGATGGACAGATACTTCCGCCGGGTGAGCCGTCCGGGGGCGCCGCCCTTCACCGGCGGGATCGGGTGGATCGACCGGACCGGGATGGTGCGGGCAACCAACCTGCCGGGCTCGCCGATCGGCAGCCTGTCGAGCCGGGAGTACTTTCGCCGGGTCAGCGCCACTCACGGGCCGTATGTCAGCGCCGGCCTGATCGGCAAGACGATCCGCCAGCCTGTGATCGTCGTCGCAGTGCCGACCTTCGGTCCCGGCGGCGACTTCACGGGCGTCCTCGCCGGGAGCACTCTCCTGAAGACGGTGGGTGAGAGCCGTCAGGCGCTCGAGCTGGGCTACGGAAACCTTCAGCTGGTCGATCGCAACGGTCAGCTCCTCCTCGGGGGACTTGCCCACGTGACCAACACGGCCCTGCTCGGGCGCATTCGGGGCAAAGGGGCGGGCGTCGTCTCCGGGCGCGGGCTCGACGGCAGCGGCGACCACGTGGTTGCCTTCGCCGCCGCGGCTGTGCCGGGTTGGGTGACCGCGATCGACCGGTCGGGCTCGTCGGTCTATGCGTCGGCGCGCCGCGCACTGTTCCTCGAGCTCGCGTCCGTGCTCGCCGCCGTGCTGCTGGTTCTGGCAATTCTCGTCCTCGTCACCCGGCGGGCGCGCCGCGAGGCCGAGCTCTACAACGAGCGCGCCCGCGCGTGGAGCAGCCTGGGTGGGGCGCTGGCGTCCGCCAGCACGCCGGCCCAGGTCGCCGACGCCCTGCTCGCGTCCTTGAGCGGGTCTTTCCCCAATGCGGTCGCGATCGTCGGGATCGAGAGCCACGGCCGGTTACAGGTTCGGGCTGCGTCGCGCATGGTCCGGGCAAGACGGATCACCGAGAGCGCGCGCATCCTCGAGCTGGCCGCGCCGCTCGGGCTGGAGGGCCCGAGGACCGTGTCGCTCGAGCACGAGCCCGAGCTCCGCGACCTCTACACGAAGACCGGCAGGGGGATGCGGGCGGTTCACGGCCTCCCGATCAGCGGCTCCGGCGACGAGCCCGCCGGGACGATCGCCCTGCTGAGCACGGCCGCCCACCTCGAGTCGCACGACTGGGCGGTGGTCCGCTCCTTCGCCGACCAGGCGGCCCGGGCGCTCGAGCGCGCCTGGCGCTTCGTCCAGGAGCACGAGCTCGCCGTCAGGCTCCAGCGAAGCCTCTTGCCCGAGCGTCTGCCGAGCAGCAACGGCATCGAGCTCGCCGGGCACTACCGGGCGGGCGCCGACGCGGTGGAGGTCGGAGGCGACTGGTACGACGCGGTCCGCCGGCCCGATGGGACCCTCCACATGTGTGTCGGCGACGTCAGCGGAAAGGGCATCGGCGCCGCGACGGTGATGAGCCGTCAGCGCCACACCTTCCAGGTCTACGCCCACGACCTAGCCTCGCCGGCCGAGATCATCAGGCGGATGCTCCGGCATGCGGACGGCGAGGAGATGATCACGTTGACCGTCGTCACGCTCTATCCGTACGCGGGCGAGTTGAAGTACTCGTGCGTCGGCCACCCGCCGCCGCTCTTGCTCGACCGCGACTCGGGCGAGGTGACGAGGCTCGACGGCGCCGGTGCGCCCCCCGTCGGCGTGGCCGTGCCGATCGACATCGTCGAGGCAACGCTCCCGCTGTCCAATCACGCCGCGCTCCTGCTGTACACCGACGGGCTGATCGAGCGCCGTGGACGCAACATCGAGGACGCGATCGCCCTCCTCGGTCGGGTGCTCCAGTCGGAACCGGTCCTGACGCCGGACGCGATCCTGGCCAGGATCGGCGACACGATCGGCTCCCCGGACGACGACGTCGCGCTGCTTCTTCTCTCGCTCGACCGGGAGCAGGTGTCGTTCGACGTCGAGCTTCCCGCCGACCCGGCCGCGCTCCGGGACTTGCGCACCCGCCTGCGCGCGTGGCTGGCCCACTGCAGCATCGACTCCGACGAGGCCGCCGGCGTCGTCCTCGCCGTCAGCGAAGCCTGCAACAACGCAATCGAGCACGCCTATCGCGGCAACGGCGGCGGTCCCGTGAAGGTGAGCTCCGCGCCCGCCGAGAATGGGTTGCTCCGCATCCTGGTCGAGGACCACGGGACGTGGCGGGACGACGCTCCCTCCGCCGACCGCGGTCGCGGAATCGGCCTGATGGAGCACCTGATGCACTCCACTGACATCCAGACGGGGCTGCACGGGACGCGGGTGACCCTGGAACGGCGGCTTCGGATCGAGCCCTCGCTCGAGCCGGACCATGCGCCGGCGACCCCTTGACGATCCGTGGTAGCGTCGCTCGCGCCATTTCCCAGCAGAACGCCGCAGCCGTGAGCGATATCCCCTTCCAGCTCAGGTCGTCTCGCGTTGGTGACGCCGTCGTCCTTGCCGTCGTCGGCGAGATCGACATGGCGACCGCCCCCGAGGTCGAGCGGGCGATCGACGGCGGCCACGACGACGCCCGGCGGGTCGTCGTCGACCTCACCGAGGTCACCTTCCTCGACTCGTCGGCGCTGAACGCGCTCGTCCATTCTCAGCGCAACCTCGCGGAACACGACATCGCGTTCCGGATCGTCAGCCCGTCCGACCACGCCGTGCGGAACGTCTTCGACATCACGCACCTCACCGGGCCGCTGAGCGTCGTCGACTCGATCGACGACGCGCTGGCGCACTAGCTCCGGGAGACGGACGGGAGCGCCGAGGCGCTCCCTCCTGTCAGCGGCTCGCCTTCTTCCGGTCGACCGCTCGCTGGAGCTGGGCCTTGCTCATGGTCGACCGGCCGGAGACGTCGAGATGCCGGGCCTCCTCGTAGAGCTGCTTGTACGTGCGCCCCCTGGGGCGGTTCGTGCCGGAGCGCAGCCCGCCCCGGCGGCCCGACGAGATGTCGGTGCGGGACAGGCGGGAGCCGGTCTTCGCCTCACCCGAACGGGCGCGTTCCTTGTTCACGGTGCGGGCCGCGATCTCCTCGGCCCGGTCCTCGGATGCGCCGCTCCCGAGCTCGCTCTCCTTCACGTGCTCGTACTGACGCGCCCGCTTCGTTCCCTTCTTCACTCCACGCGGCGGCACGGCTACCACCACGCCCCGCGCGTACGGCCGCCGACTCCGCCGGTGAGCAGCGAGATCAGCCAGATGACGGCCAGCACGATCGCGACGACGAACAACCAGTGGATCGTGAACCCGACGCCGAACGCGACGATCGTCAGAAGTGCAAGCAGGACCAGGAGAAGCATCAGGAACTCACCTCCTCGTATTGGCCCTGCCGATCTACCCTCGCCTCCGGCGCAGAAACATCGCCGTCGACTTCGGCCTGCCGGAGAAGCTGGACGACGTGCAGGGCGCGCCGTCCGGGGCCGAGCTGGGTGATCTGGCTCCTGCACGAGAACCCGCTGGCGACGATCGGCGTCTGCGGCGCCGCGTCGCGAACGGCCGGCAGGAGCACGCGCTCGGCGCAGGCACGGGAGACGTCGTAGTGCGCGCTCTCGTATCCCCACGCCCCGGCCATGCCGCAGCAGCCGGTGTCGGGGGCGTCGACGGTGGCGCCCGCCTCTTCGAGGATCTTCTGCTCCTGCTCGAAGGCGCCGGTCGCGCGCCCGTGGCAGTGCCCGTGCAGGAGCACGCGGCCGGAGAGCGCAGGCGGCCGGTAACCGTCGGTGTGCTCGCGGAGGAACTCGGCCAGGTGGAAGGTCTGCTTCGCGAGCCGTTTCGCGTCCTCGTCGTGCGGTAGCAGCTTCGTCAGCTCGTCGCGGAAGACGGCGACGCAGCTCGGCTCCAGCCCGACGACCGGCGTGCCGCGGCGGATGTCGTCGCGCAGGGCGTCGAGCATGCGCTCGAGGTACCGGCGGGCGAGGCCGAGGAAGCCGTAGTCGTACAGCGGCCGGCCGCAGCAGAGCCGCTTCCGTGGGATCGTCACCGCGAACCCGGCGTCGGTCAACAGGCGGACGGCGTCGACTCCGACCTTCGGCTCGAAGTGGTTGGTGAACGTGTCCGGCCAGAGGATCACGCGTGTGCCCTCCCGGTGCTCGGGCTGCCGGGCGAACCACGCGCGCAGCGTGGTCGGGGCGAAGCGCGGCAGCTCGCGCTGCTGGGAGACGCCGCCCGCCGCCTTCACTGCCGCCGCCGGCCCGGGCGTCTGCGTGACCAGGTTGGCGAGGCCCGGCGCGAACGAAGCGAGCTGGGCCCAGCGGTCGATCAGGCCGAAGGCATAGGCGTGCCGGGGCCGCAGCCGCCGGCGGTAGTGGTGGGCCAGGAACTCCGCCTTCAGGGTCGGCATGTCCACGTTGACCGGGCAGTCGTTCGTGCAGCCCTTGCAGGACAGGCAGAGGTCGAGAGCGTCCAGCACCTCCGCCGAGCGCCACAGCTCGATCTCCTCGTTGTTCATCATCTCCCAGAGCAGGTGCGCGCGCCCGCGCGTGGAGTGCTTCTCCTCGCGCGTGACCATGTAGCTGGGGCACATCACGCCGCCCTTCGTGCGGCGGCAGTTGCCGATCCCGACACAGCGGACCGTGGCGTGGGCGAAGCTGCCGCCGGCGTCCGGGTAGGCGAAGTGGGTCTCGACGGGCTTCGGCCGGTAGCTGCTCCCGAAGCGGAGGTTGGACGCGATCGGGAACGGGTCGACGACCTTGCCCGGGTTCATCTTGCCGTCGGGATCCCAGATCGCCTTGAACTCGCCGAAGGCTCCGACCAGCTCGTCCCCGAACATCTTCGGGAGCAGCTCGGCGCGCGACTGCCCGTCGCCGTGCTCGCCCGACAGCGAGCCGCCGAACGAGAGCACGAGGTCGGCCGCCTCGTCCATGAACCGCCGCCAGGTGGCGATCCCCTCGGCACTCTCGAGGTCGAAGTCGAAGCGGGCGTGCACGCAGCCCTGGCCGTAGTGGCCGTAGAGCGCGCTCTGGTAGCCGTAGCGGCCGGTCAGCTCCTTCAGCTTGCGCAGGTAGTCGCCGAGGCGCTCGGGCGGGACCGCCGAGTCCTCCCAGCCCTCGTGCGTGTCGGGCTTGCCGGGCAGGAACGCAGTCGCTCCGAGCCCCGCCTCGCGCACCTTCCAGATGTGCTGCTCGGAGGGCGGGTCGTCGTACAGCTTCGTGCCCTGGAGCCCGCCGCCGGCCTTCTCCAGGGCGGCGATGATCGTCCGCCCCTTCTCGTCGGCCTCGTCCTTCGTCTGGCCGCCGACCTCGATCACGAGCCACCCGCGTCCGTCCGGGAGCAGCGACAGGTCGTGCTGGTGCATGCCGAGCATCGTCATGTCCTCGATCAGCTGCTCGTCGACACCCTCGAGGCCGGTCGGCCGGTGCTCGAGCACGTCGGGGACGTGGTCGGCGGCGACGGCGGCGTCCTCGTAGCCGGCGACGACGAGCGTGCGGCAGGGCGGGCTCTCGATCAGGTGGACGGTGGCGGAGAGGAGCGTGACGCAGGTGCCCTCCGTGCCGGCGAGGGCGCGGCCGACGTGGAAGCCGTTCTCCGGCAGGAGGTCGTCGAGGTTGTAGCCCGAGACGCGGCGCGGGATCTTCGGGTAGCGCTCGCGCACCTGGTCGCCGTAGCGGTCGGCCAGGCCGCGCAGCCGTTCGGCCAGCTCGGCCGGAACACCCTCGCCGTCGGCGCCCACCCGCAGCCGCTCGCCGCGGTAGGTGAGCACCTCCAGCTCGGCGACGTTGTCCGACGTGCGCGGGCCGGGGCCGTAGAACTGCGACATCACCGAGTGCACGCCGCAGGAGTTGTTGCCGATCATCCCGCCGAGCGTGCAGTGGGTGTGCGTCGACGGGTCGGGGCCGAAGGTCAGCCCGAAGCGGTCCTGGGCCTCCTCGCGCAGGTGGTCGAGGACGGTGCCCGGCTCGACGCGCGCGAGCCGCCGGTCGGGGTCGATCTCGAGGATGCGGTTGAGGTACTTGGAGAAGTCGACCACGACCGCGACGTTCACGCACTGACCGGCCAGGCTCGTCCCGCCGCCGCGGGGCAGGATCGGGGCGCCGTGCTCGCGCGCGACCGCGACCGCAGCGACGACGTCGTCGACGGTCCGGGGGATGACGACCCCGATCGGCACTTGGCGGTAGTTCGAGCCGGTGGTCGCGTACAGCACACGGTCGCCGGCCGAGAAGCGCACCTCGCCCTCGATCGCGGCGCTGAGGTCCTGCTCGAGCTTCTTCGTGGAGGTCATGCCGCATACCGTTCCGCGTCGACCCGGCGGAATTCCACTCCGAGGCCGGGCCGCTCCGGGTCGGGGCGGACGCAGCCGCCCTCGGGCTCGAGGAAGCCTTCGAACAGCATCCGCTCGACGCGGACGTGGTCGTGGAACCACTCGAGGTGGCGGAGGTTCGGCACGGCGGTGAGGGGGTGGGTGTGGATCGTCGGCGCACAGTGGCCGGAAAGGTCGAGCTCGTGCGCCTGGGCGATCGCCGCCGCAGCGAGCAGGCCGGTGATGCCGCCGCACCGGGTGGCATCGGCCTGCAGGCAGTCGACCACGCCTGCAAGGTCTCGGAACTCGAGCGGCGTGGCCGCGTACTCGCCGGCGGCGACGTCCATCCCAGCCGGCGCGCGGTCGCGCAGCAGCCGGAGGCCGTCCAGGTTCTCCGAGCGGACCGGCTCCTCGAACCAGGTGACGCCGAGCTCGGCGTACCGCTCGGCGAACCGGAGCGCCTGCCTCACCCTCAGCGCGCCGTTGGCGTCGACGAAGAGCTCGGCGTCGCCGCCGATCGCCTCCCGCGCGGCTCGGACCCGCGCGAGGTCGTCGGCCGGCTCGCGGCCGACCTTCATCTTCACGCGTGGAATGCCCTCGGCGACCCAGCCGCCGAGCTGATCGCGCAGCTCGTCGAGCGAGTACGAGCAGAAGCCGCCGCTGCCGTACACGGGCACGTCGGCGTGCGCGCGGCCGAGCAGCGACGCAAGCGGCATCTCGAGTAGCTTCGCCTTCAGGTCCCAGAGCGCGACGTCGACGGCCGAGAGCGCCATCCCGCCGGCTCCCGCCTCGCCCGTGTTGCGCAGCGCGGTGCGCATCGCCCGATGGGCCACGCCCGTGTCGAGCGCATTCGTGCCCTCGACCGCCGGGGCGAGCAGGCCGGCGACCAGGCCCTCGACCGCGGCGGGCGCGTAGGTCCACCCGATGCCGGTCACGTCGCCGGCCCGGACCTCCGCCACGACCATCGTCGTCGAGTCCCACGCGAAGGTGCCGTCCGACTCGGGACGGTCGGTCGCGATCGTGTAGGCGGCGGCCGAGACCGCCTCGACCGGAGGGCCGGCCACCGCCGTGCTGTCGATCGCAATCACCGTCCGGGCGTGATCGTGTCGAGCATCTGCCGCAGCGAGTTGCGCACCATCGACCTGCGGTTCGCGTCGCCGTGTATCACCGCCTGCGCGAAGTGCTTCGCCTGCTCGAACGTGATGTGCGGCGGCAGGGGCGGGATCTCAGGGTCGACGACCGCCTCGAGCACGGCGGGGCGGTCGGACGCGAGCACCTCGTCCCACGCCTCGCCGACGCGGTCGGGCTCGTCGACGCGGACGCCGCGCAGGCCGATCATCTCGGCGTAGCGCGCGTACGGGAAGTCGGGGATCGACTGGCTGACCTCGTAGCGCGGGTCGCCCTCCATCGCGCGCTGCTCCCAGGTCACCTGGTTCAGGTCCTGGTTGTTCAGAACGAGCACGGCCAGCCGCGGGTCGCTCCATTGCCGCCAGTACTTGGCGATCGTGATCAGCTCGGCGAGGCCGTTCATCTGCATCGCGCCGTCGCCGACCAGGGCGATCACCGGCCGCTCGGGATGCGCGAACTTCGCGGCGATCGCGTACGGGACGCCCGGCCCCATCGTCGCGAGGTTGCCGGAGAGGGACGCCATCATCCCGCTGCGCAGCCGCAGGTCGCGCGCGAACCAGTTCGCCGCCGAACCCGAGTCGGAGGTGAGGATGCAGCCGTCGGGCAGCCGGCTCGAGAGCTCCCAGAAGACGCGCTGCGGGTTGATCGGGTCGGCGTCGTCGTGCGCCCGGGCATCCATCAGCTCCCACCAGTCCTCGACCTGGCCGGCAATCGACTCCTGCCAGTCGCGGTCGGTCTTGCGCTCGAGGTGCGGCTGCAGACCGCGCAGTGTCTCGCGCGCGTCGCCGACGAGCTGAACCTCCATCGGGTAGCGGATCCCGATCATCCGCCCGTCGA
>Ga0070684_100003354_pt1 | contig 11996 bp, 9 predicted proteins | sample KBSC723LmetaG_FD_65653 | JGI IMG/M metagenome (GOLD analysis project Ga0070684, IMG submission 65653) | Corn rhizosphere microbial communities from Kellogg Biological Station, Michigan, USA - KBS C7.2-3L metaG | ecosystem: Host-associated > Plants > Roots > Rhizosphere ...
GCGTCGGCCGCGGCGCGGAGCATGGCGTCGAGCGGGGGCCGGTGGAAGCCGGTGTAGTCGAGCGTGCCGCCACGCTGCCGGGAGTCGAACAATGCGCTCACGTACGAGAGGGAGAGATCCCCCGGGATGCCGGCGATGAGCACGTCGAAGCGCTTCTGCTCGGCGCGCGCGGTGGTGAGGAAGGTGCCCATCTCCGTCTGCCGCACGCGCACTCTGATGCCGCGCGCTCCCAGATCGCTCTGCACGAGCTGCTCGGCGACGTTGTCCCCCGTGCCGACCGTGAGCAGCTCGACGTCGAACGGCTGGCCACCGCGCCGGCGAATGCGGTCGGGACCACGACGCCAGCCCGCGGCATCGAGCAGGGAGTCGGCGACGAGCGTGTCGAGCGCGGTGGGGGCGCGCCACGCGAGGGGGTTGTCCGGCGGGACCGGCCCCGACCAGGGCGTGCCGAATCCGGCGAGCGCCACCTCGACGATCCGTCCGCGATCGACCGACAGCGCGACGGCGCGGCGGACGCGCGCGTCGTCGAACGGGGGGCGCGTCGTGTTGAAGAAGAGCGCGCTGCTGAACAGCACGGGATAGGTGAGCACCTCGAGCGTGCGGTCGCGCCGTGCGAGCGGAACCATCTGCGGCGAGATGCCGGCCATGTCCAGCTCACCGCTGGCCAGACCGGCGAACTTGGTCGTCGCCTCGTCGACGACGGCGATCGTGAGCCCGCGCAGCGCCGGCGGACCGCCGAGCATGGCGGGAAAGCGTGTGTTGCGCACGAAGCTCCAGTTCGCGCCCCGCCGTCGGCTGGCGAAGGCGAAGGGTCCGTTGCCGATCGGCGCGTCGTTGAACGCCGCCGAGCGGAGCGCGGCGCGCGCGACGCCGCGCAGTCGATGCGCGGGCACGAGGGGCAGCTCGGCGAGATACGCAGGCAGCTCGCCCTGCGGTGCGGCGAAGGAGAGCTCGAGGGTGGAGTCGTTCACCGCGACCGCCGTGTCGAGCCTGGCCAGCTCGGAGGCGCGGGGATAGCCGGTCGCGGGATCCTTCGCCGCCAACAGGGTGAACGCGGCGTCGCGCGCCGTCGTGGGAACACCGTCGTGCCACGGCACGCCGGCGACGAGCGACATCGTGAGCCGACGATGGTCCGGGCTCCACTGCCACGCGCGCGCGAGATACGGCTGGTGCGAGAGCGCCGAGTCGTACCGCGTGAGCGTGACGAAGAGGGCGTAGCGCTGGATCTGGCGGGAGAGCGGGTGCGTCGTGACGAGCGGATTCGCCGACTCGAGGTCGGCGCCGGACGCGAGCACGACGACGTCGTCCGGCCGCTGTGGAGCGATGCACGCATTCGCGAGCAGCAGCACGGCGCACGTTGACGCGAGCCGCGAGCGATGCGATATCACCGCGTGCGCTCTCCCGCCCTGCTCCGCGCCGCTGCGCGCACGATCGCGTTGTACTGGTGCGTGCTCACGCTCACCTTCGCGCTCCTCCATCTCGCGCCTGGCGACCCGGCGACCTTCCTGTTGCCACCGGGCGCGAGCGCGGCCGACGCCACGCGACTGCGCGCCGAATTGGGGTTGGACCGGCCACTCGTCGTCCAATATGCACGCTGGCTGGGCGCTACGCTGCGCGGCGATCTGGGCACGAGCTTCACCGATCGTCGCCCGGTCACGGCGACGATCGGCGACGCGTTGCCGGTGTCGCTCGCGCTCGGCGGCAGCTCGCTGCTGCTCTCCTTCCTCGTCGGCATCGCGGTGGGGCTCGTGCAGGCGGCGCGGCGCGGGACGGTGGTCGACCGCACGCTGACGGGGATGTCCGTCGTGCTCGCCGCGTCGCCCGCGTACTGGCTCGGCCTCGGCGCCATCGCCTGCTTCACGTATCTGGCGTCGTCGCTGAGCATGCCGATGTGGATGCGGCTTCCCGCCGTCGGCATGACGACGCCGGGGATCGATCTGCACGGCATGGCGCATCTCGCCGACCTGCTCCGCCACTCGATCCTTCCCGTCACGCTGCTCAGCGCGATCGGTGCGGCGGGGGTCGCGCGCTACGTGCGCACGAGCGCGCTCGACGCCATCGGCGCGGACTGGCTGCGCACCGCGCGCGCCAAGGGGCTCTCCGAGCGACTCGTGATGCAGCGCCACCTGCTCGCCAACCTGCGTGCCCCTCTCGTGACGCTCTTCGCGCTCGCGCTGCCCGGCACGGTCGCCGGCTCGGTGTTCGTCGAGACGATCTTCGGGTGGCCGGGCATGGGCCGTCTCATGGTGACGTCGATCGTGAGTCGCGACTATCCCGTCGTGCTTGGCTGCGCCGCGACGTACGCCGCCGTCGTGATCGTGGCGAACCTCGTGGCCGAGTGGCTCCTGCCGTGGGCCGACCCGCGGATCGACGCGTGACGCACGCGGACGGCGTTCCGCTCGGCCGGTCGGGGCGACTCGCGGCGTGGGCGCTCGTGGTCATCGCCCTTGCCGTCGTGCTCGTGCCGATGCTCGCGTCGCAGGATCCGCTGGCGATCCGCGACGTCCTCGCGCGCCGCCTCGTGCCGCCGCTTCATCGCGATGCAATGGGCGACTGGCATCTGCTTGGCACCGACCGCTTCGGCCGCGACCTCTTCGTGCGCATGATGCTCGCCGGCCGTCTCTCGCTGCTCGTCGGCGTGATCGGCTCGGGGCTGTCCGGGGTCGTGGGTACGGCGCTCGGCGCGGTCGCGGGGTGGGATGCCGGTGGCCTCATGGATAGGGTGATCACCGGCGTCGCGGACGTGCTGCTCGCCCTGCCGCGGCTGGTGCTTCTCCTCGTCGGTGTCGCACTCTGGCCGCCCGGCGTGACGACGATCCTTGCCGTGCTCGCACTCACCGGCTGGATGGGCGTCGCGCGGCTCGTGCGCGCCGAGGTGCGCACGGTACGCGAGCGGCCGTTCGTGCCGGCGGCGCAGGCGCTCGGCGCGACGCCGGCGCGCGTGCTGCTGCGTCACGTGATCCCGAACTCGCTCGGCCCCGCGCTCGTCGCGACGACCCTCGGCGTCGGCGGTGCGATCCTGCTCGAGAGCGGACTCTCCTTCCTCGGACTCGGCATCCAGCCGCCGGCGCCGAGCTGGGGGAACATGATCGCCGGCGGGCGCGACCTGCTCGTGGTCGCACCCTGGGTGTCGCTCTCCCCCGGCCTCGCGCTCGTGGTGACCGTGCTGTGCACGACCGTGCTCGGCGACGCCTGGCGCGACCGCCTCGCCGGTGAGCGCGAGCCGGTGCGCCGCTAGCTCGTCACGGCCCAGCGCGCGAGCACGGTCACGATCGCCTGCGGCGGCGCGACGAACTCGATGACGCGATCCCGCACGACGAGTGGTGCGAGCGGCGTCTCGTCGAGCCGCGCCAGCGAGGCCTCGGCCACCGCGCGTCCCGTGCGCCACGCGCCGGCAACGTCGACATCACGCCGGTTCACACAGCGCAGCACCACCCAGCCGTCCTCGCGCGCCGGGCACGCAGCGCTGAACGCGAGCCCGTCGCCCGCCAGCTCGAGGCCGCCCGCAGTGAGCGGCGCGAGGAGGTTCGAGCGCAGCGTCTCGCCGGCGAGCGGGAGCAGGACGTCGTCCGCCATCCGCTCGATGTCGTCGATTTGCTCGGGGGTACGCGGTCCGTGCAGGGCGAGCGCGAGCTCGGCGCCGAATGGGCCGAGGCATTGCGCGAGCGGCGTGTCGGCGGGCCAGCCCGCGTGGCCGGGCCGCTCGGGAAGATCGTAGCGCGAGAGGGCACCGACGGCGCGCACGAGCGTCACCAGCACTGTGCCGTCGGGCCGACTCTCGTACTCGGCGAGGCCGTCGGAGAAGACCGTCGCGCCAGCCGTGCCCGTGAACCGTGCGACCCATCGGTGCAGTGGCGCCGTCGGGACGACGTGCTCCATCTCCTGTTCCGTGTCGGAGAGGGTAAGCGGCACGCGCGTGACGGGACGGAACGCGGCGTCGGCGATCGTCTCGGTGGACGCCACACCCGTCGCGACGCGCAGTCGCACGCGATGGTCCGGCGTGCCGTTGAATCCCTGCACGCGAACGCGGACGAAGGAGGCATTCGCGTCGAGGATGAACGAGAGGGTGCACCGCCCCGCGGAGCCACGACGCGCCGTGCCGGCCAGCGCGTAGCTGACGGTGATCTCGCCGCGAAGCGGCCCGCGATGGAGGACGCTCACGCCACGTACCGATGCGGCGGGACGCGCGGTGCGAATGGCGGGCGTGTACAGATCACCGATGTCCTGCTCGTCCTCGAGCCGGAACGCATCCTCGACGACGCGATCGTTGACGAGATCGTGGACGCGCACCGTGCCGTCCGCGTCGACCGCCACGCGAACGAGACCATTCTCCATCGTGCGCTCCTCGACGCGCACGAGGTTCTTCGCGAGCGATGCCGGCTCCGCGCCCCGTCCGCCCTGCGGTTGCGTCATCACCGAGTAGCCAGCCATCTCGTTCACCCAGGCCACGACGTGCGCCTCGGCCACGAGGTCCGCGTCGGGATAGTCGCGCGGAGATTCCGTCAGCGCGACGCGACGGGTCGCGCGCAGTACCTGCACGGGCAGCGCATCCACGCGCCACGGCACCAGCCGACGGCGTTCGCCCTGGCGCGTCGCCGACCCCGGACCGACGGCGATGTCGACGAGCGTCTGCTGGAGCACGAGCTCCACGACACCGCCACGCGCGCGCGCCGCGCGATTGCGGACGACGACGACGGGCTGCCACTCCGCTCGCGCGCGACGTGCGCGCTCGGCGTCGTGTCCGACGAGCGAAGCGAGCGCGGAGTCGCGAAGTCCCTCGGCGCGATCGGCGACGTCGGCATGGCGCGCGTCGAGCGCTTCAGCCACCGCGTCGATCGACGTGCCGCACAGCGTGTCGTGGGGCTGTCCTTCCAGGAGCGCACGCCAGGCCGCGCGCAGCAGCGCGTGTTGCGTCGCGTCCCCGCCGCGCGGCGCGAGCGCGATCCACGGCTCCACGTCGCGCACGAGCGTTCGCTCGAGGGTGGCGTTGGCGCGCTTCTGGTGCGCGCGCGTGCCGAGCGTCCCCTGGAGGGTCCAGGTGTAGCCATAGGAGTCGCGGAGCTCACCGGTGACGACCGCCAGCGTGCGCCCTGTCGACGCGGCGACGATCTCCTCCGCCGCCGCGCGCAGCGACACCGCCGCGAGGGCGGTCGGGCGGGCCGACTCCGCCAGCGCGCGCAACGCATCGGGGAGCCCGCGCTGTCGCGCGTGATGGTCGGCGCCGTTGAGGAGGAGCGCGATCCCCGTCGACGCACGGTGCGCGAGGACCGACTCGAGGCGCGCCCACCGCTCCGCGGCGCCCTCGGCGGAGCGCGGCAGCGAGCTTCCCAGCTCGTAGCCGTCGGGGGCGAGGTGGTACAACGGCACCTCGGCGCCGCCCGCGTCGCGCCAGCGCACCATGTCACCCGCTGGCCAGCGTGCGCCGCCGTAGCCGCGCCACGCGACGATCAGCGAGAGGCCGAACCCCGACGCCAGCGCGGGGAGGATCGCCGGATGCCCGAACGCATCCGGGCAGTACAAGACGGGAGGCGCCGTCGCGCGGAGCGCGCGCAGCGCATCGCGGCCGGCGAGCAGGTTGCGGACGAGTGCCTCGCCGCTCGGGATCAGCTCGTCGGCGAGGACGTACCAGGGGCCGGCCTCGAGCCGGCCCTGCCGCAACAGCGCAGCGAGCTCCGAGGCGCGCTCCGGGCGGACGTCGAGGTAATCGTCGAGGACGATCCCCTGTCCGTCGAGGAGGAAGCTCTGCCCCTCCGGCGGCGGATCGTCGAGCAGGTCGTCGACGAGCGCGACGAGCCGCTGCCGGAAGCGGCCTGCGGCGTGGTACCACTCGCGGTCCCAGTGCGTGTGCGAGACGACGAGGACCCGGAGCGCGGAAGACATGCGCGGAGTGTGCGCGTCTCGAACAGCGCACACAAGCGGCGGGCTACGACTCCTCCCTGCGGCGCTTCGTGTGTTCGGTCGGGGTGCCGCAGGTCTAGCAGGGTGATCGCTCCTCCCTTCGGCGCTTCGCGCCTTCGGTCGGAGTTCCGCATTTCAAGCATCTCCGGCGCTTCGCACCTGCGGTCGGAGCTCCGAATGTCTGGCAACATGCGACGCGGGGCGGACCGTGTGGTCCGCCCCGCGTGAACGTGCGTGTCGTCGACGTCGTCAGACGACCGGTCGACGGCCCGTGATCAGACGGTACACGATCACGATGAGCGCCAGGACGAGCAGCAGGTGGATGAGTCCACCGCCGACGTGGAAGGCGAAGGCGCCCAGAGCCCACAGAATGAAAAGGACGATCGCAAGGGTGAAGAGCATGGCGTGCATCCTCTGGTGAGTGTGAAAGGAGACTCCGGGCTCATGCAAGGCAACGTTCGTACCGAACGTTGCCTACGGTCTCGCAACCCCGTTCGCCGGCTCCGTCGCGCGCGCCGGCGTCGCGGCGGGCGGGTTGGAGTGTCCGGAGTGCGATTGCCGCGCAAGGAGGATTCTCGCCGCACGAACGTCGTGCCCGACGTCCACCAGCAGCACCGCGAGATCGCCCACGCCCCAGAGTACGCCGGCCAGCACGATGAGCCGGCTCGCCTCGCCGAGCAGCGTCGGGATGGCCGCGCTTCCCTGCGCCACGACGCCGGTGATGATCTCGGCGACGAGCAGCAGGAGCAGCACGACTCCCATCAGCTTGAACAGCTTGGAGAGATAGCGCAGCCCGACGTACGGCTCGAGATCGGTCAGCCGGACGTCGGGAATGGCCGGAGTCTCTCCGTCTGCCTTCAACACGTGGCCGAGCCGGTCGATCGGCCCGGCCGCCTTCGTGGTAGTGCCATCTGCCGTGTCCACGGCCCGCCGATGTTCTGTCATGATCCCCCTCCGGATCCAATCCACCTGGCTCGGTAGCCTCGTGAATCGATATGAATGAAAGGTCCGTGCCCGGATTCCGCGGGATACACGCCTGCGCCCCCGATGAGCTCGGGATGCGCCGCCTCCACCCGGTCCACGGCCTGGCTGATCACCCGGGCGTCGTCGATGTTGCTCCGCCCGTCGTGGTTGAGGTCGTCCATCACGCCGTCGTGGTTGCTGTCGATGAGGATGTCCGCCGCGTCGCCGTACATGTGACGGCTCAGGCCGGCTCGGCCCGCGGGGTTGCCTCCGCTCCTGTTGTACTGGGGGGTCCGGAAGCCGCTCATCACCGTCACCCCGGACACGTCGATCCCGCGGGACTGGAGGTCGGCCAGCACGAGCTCGAGCTTGTCGACGTTCCGGATCTCGAGCACGAGGAACTTCGGCCAGACGGTCGCCTGATCGTGGGTGAGGAAGTCGCGCAGCTTGAAGTGATCCGAGACGCGCGTGTCCGCGTTCTCTTGCGTGACCTCGATGAAACCGCTGGGCGGGCGATACCGGTCTGGCGGTGCCTTCTTCGGCGCCGAGACACGGCCTTTCTCTCCCGGCCAATTGCCGATGTAATAGAGCCCGACGCGGCCGTTGTGCTTCTGGCTCGCCGGAATCGTGCTGATCAGGCTGAAGGCCGTGATCGGCTTGATGGCCTGCCCCACGGCCACCGCGAGCTTCCAGATGCCCGCGCTCGGCGCCGTCGTCGTCTGTCCGGTCTGCGGCTGTTGCGCACGCAGCTCGGCCCCTTCGGGGAGAGCACCCGTGTCGAGCGGCGCGCCTGCGGGCCGAATCTTCGCGCGGAGCTTCCCGCTCGCGCCGCGCAGCTCGCCGGTGAGCGCGTTGAGCGACGCGTCGGTGAGGTACACCGCGTTGGAGGCGTCCGGGCTCGCGATCGCCTCACCGACCATCGGCCGCGGCCCCAGCGCGACCGCCTCGCCGGGCGAGCGCATGGCCGCGTCGGCGATGGACCAGGTCCACCCGATCGCCAGGAGTGCGATGATCACGCCGCCGACGACGTTCAGCACGCGCTCGGCGCGCGGCGAGATGCCCGCGCGGTGCCACCGGCTCTTCGGCCGTTCGGGGAGGGTCAGCGCCTGCTCCGCGAGCAGCATCATCTCGTCGAACACGCCCGTTGACCCATGGGGGACGGCTGTCTTACTTCCGACGCTGCCGTCGTCCCCCATCTCCTCAGCCGAATGCAATCCCTTCTCGACCTTTTCCATCAGCTGACGAACGTCCGCGAGCTCGTGCGCGTCGGCGGATACGTCGGCCTGACGGCCATCATCTTCGCCGAGACCGGGCTGCTCGTGGGATTCTTCCTGCCGGGAGACTCGCTGATCGTCACGGCAGGGCTGCTCTCGGCCCAGCCGCAGTTCGGCCTCAACGTGTACCTGCTCGGCGTTCTACTGACGGTCGCAGCGATCATCGGGAATACCGTGGGATACCTGATCGGTCGCGCCACGGGCCCGCGCCTCTTCACCCGGGACGACTCCCTGCTGTTCAAGAAGAAGCACCTCTACCGGGCCCATGATTTCTACCAGAAGCACGGTGGCAAGACGCTAGTCATTGCGCGTTTCATGCCCATTGTGCGCACCTTCGTGCCCGTCGTGGCCGGTCTGGCGAATATGCCCCTAAAGGCCTACACGGCCTACAACGTGCTGGGTGCGATCGCCTGGATCTGGTCCATGCTGTTCATCGGGCACTTCCTCGGCCGCATGGTCCCCGGCATCGACAAGCACATCGAGCCGATGATCCTCGTCATCATCGCCCTGTCGCTCCTGCCCGGCCTCATCTCGTGGCGTCGAGAGCGGGCCAAGGCGGCGACAGCGCCTCGTGCGGTACCCGATCCCTGAACCAACTGGAGAACGACATGGCTTACACCCTCCCACCGCTGCCGTACCCGACGAATGCGCTCGAGCCGCACATCGATGCGCAGACGATGGAGATCCACCACGGCAAGCATCACAACGCCTACGTGACGAACCTGAACGCCGCGCTCGAGAAGGCGCCCGAGCTGGCGGACAAGTCGCTGGATGATCTCCTCCGCAACCTGAACAGCGTCCCCGAAGCGGTGCGCACCGCGGTGCGCAACAATGGCGGCGGCCACTGGAACCACTCGCAGTTCTGGAAGACGATGGCGCCGAACGCGGGGGGCAAGCCCACGGGCAAGCTCGCCGCGGCGATCGACGCCGCCTTCGGCGACTTCGAGAAGTTCAAGGAGGCGTTCAACGCCGCCGGCGCGGGCCGCTTCGGCTCCGGGTGGGTCTGGCTGGTGAACGAGGGTGGCAAGCTCGCCATCGTCAGCACGCCGAACCAGGACAACCCGATCATGGACGGCAAGCCCGCCCCCATCCTCGGCAACGACGTCTGGGAGCACGCCTACTACCTCAAGTACCAGAACCGCCGCCCGGACTACCTGAAGGCGTGGTGGAACACGGTGAACTGGGACGAGGTGGCCAAGCGGTTTGGATGATGCGCGGGGATGAGGGGATGCGGGGATAAGAGGATGCGGAAAAGCAAACGGCCTCGGGAAGCTTCTGCCTCCCGAGGCCGTCCTCATCCCCCCATCACCGCATCACCGCATCACGGGATCGCTGCCTTCTTCGGCTCGATCCGCACCGTATACAGCCCGCTGTTGAAGTCGTTCACATACGCCAGGCCGTTCTTGCGGTTCACGACGACGCCCCAGGTCATGGGCACGTTGGGGACGTGGCCCTTCGGGTCGGACGGCATGATCTCGCCGATCATGCGGCCCTGCGCCTTCAGGTCGCCCCGCAGCTCGCCGCTCAGGTCGAACGCCTTGAAGCCGGCGTTGTACGCGCCGATGTAGAGCGTGTCGCCCGCGACCCAGACGTTGTGCACGCCGCCGAAGTCCGGCTCGTACCATGCGACCGACTTCGGATGCGCGATGTCCTTCACGTCGAGCACCTGCAGGCGCCCGTGCGCGCGTGAGATCCCGCCGGAGTAGAGCGCTTCCGCCGCCGTGTTGCCGAACACCTCGTCGGCGATGATGACGTAGTCCTTGTAGCGCCACGCCGTGTGCGTGCCGCGGATGAATCCCTTCCCGCCCTCGGCCTCGACGTCGTGGTACAGCGCGTCGAGATCGTACTTGTACTGCGACACGAACTGCGGGTTGGAGGGCGAGCCCCCCTTGATGCCGTTGCCGACGTCGAGGATGACGAGGCCGTCGTTCCACCACGATGCGTACACCAGCCCGTTCTGCACGTCGATGTCGTGCAGCATGCGTCCGGCGTCGGCGCGCGGCGTCTTCCACGTCGCGAGCTGCTTCGGGTGGGCCGGATCGGTGATGTCGACGATGTGCAGCGCGCCGGTCCCGTCGTTCGTCAGGTAGACCTGCGTCCCGTACTTCGGCTGCTGGTGCACGAACGCCGAGTGCACCCCCGACGTGACGCCGTCGGTGAACTCGCTCAGCAGCTTCGGGTGCAGCGGGTCGTGGGTGTCGGCGATCACGATGCCGTTCTTGCGATCGGCGGCGCCCTCGCGCGTGATGACGAGGGTGTTGCCGTCCGGCGTCGTCATCATGTCGTTGATCGACCGCGCGTTGACGACGATCGAGTCGACGATCGTCGGCTTGGCCGGATCGGAGATGTCCACCGCGTACACGCGGTCCCCGCCCATGATCGTGCCGAGGTAGGCGACGTTGCCGTTCGGGTGGATCCACACCTCGCTCGTGGCGAAGGCGCTGCGGATCAACTTGCTCACGACGGTGAGCGGACGCTTGATGTCGCGGTCCACGGCGGCGACGACGGCATCGCCGGTGCGCGCGCCGAAGCTGGCCGTGACCTGGTACGTGCCCGGCTGGTAGGCGACGAACGCGCCCGCGTCATCCACCAGTCCATTGCCCGGCGTGAACAGCCAGCTCGGCGTCAGTCCCTTGATCTCACGCCCCTGCGCGTCGCGCGGGATCGCGCGCAGGTGGACGACGTCCCCCGTGCGCACGTGCGCGGTCGACGGCTGCACCTCCACGCTGGCGACCGGGGTCGCCACCACCTCCACCGGGATCTTCTCGCTCGCCGCGCCCGCCGTGGCCGAGATGACCGCGCGGCCGGGGGCGAGCGCCTGGACCGCGCCGTCGTTCGAGACGCGCAGCACGCTCGGCTTGTCGCTCGCGAACGCCACGCGATCGGGCCGGCGATCGTGCGCCTTCGAGAAAGCGGTCCCGGTGAGGTAGACGCGCTGTCCGATGGCGAGCCGCGTCGGGCGCGGCGCGACCTCGACCAGCGTCGCCGGGCCGGGCACCATCGCGATCTCGAGCCGCTGCACGACCGGCTTGGCGCCGGGCACGATGCCGATCACCGCGATGGGCAGGGTCCCCACCGCGCCGGCGACGAACTTGCCCGTCGAGTCGATCCGTCCCTCGAAGGGGAACCAGGCGCTCCGCCAGGTCACACGCGAATCCGGCACCGGCTTCCCGCTCTCGTCGACCAGCGTAGCGGAGAACTGCACCGAATCCCCCGCCACGACGCTGCGCGCCGCCGGCGAGATGACGAGCCGCGGCGCGGCCTGCGCCGACGCGCCGCTCGCCAGCACGAGCAGGCCGGCGAATGCCTTCGGAATAGCCTTCACTGTGCGGCCTCTCCCTCGAGATACGTGTACCCTTCCAGTCCCGCCACGTAGTCCGCGATGAAGGCGTTCGCCTCCGCGCGGCTGAGATGCTTCACCTGCGTCACCTTCCGGCGGAAGGTCTGCAAGAGGTCCGACGCCCGGAACTGCACGTAGTTCAGCACTTCGGTCACCGTGTCCCCGTGCACCAGATCGGAGATCTCGTAGCCGTTTCCGGCGAGGCGAATGTGCACCGCGTTCGTGTCGCCGAACAGGTTGTGCAGATCGCCGAGGATCTCCTGATACGCGCCGGTGAGGAAGACGCCGAGCACGTACGGCTCGCCGTCGCGCCACCCGTGCAGCTCGAGCGACGGGTTGCCCCCCTTCTCGCCGACGAACCGGTCGATCTTCCCATCGGAGTCGCAGGTGATGTCCTGCAGCGTGCCGCGCCGCGTCGGCTCCTCGAGCAGGCGGTGCACGGGCATGATCGGGAAGAGCTGGTCGATCGCCCAGCTGTCCGGCAGCGACTGGAAGAGCGAGAAGTTGCAGAAGTACCGGTC
>Ga0070684_100003359_pt1 | contig 11985 bp, 9 predicted proteins | sample KBSC723LmetaG_FD_65653 | JGI IMG/M metagenome (GOLD analysis project Ga0070684, IMG submission 65653) | Corn rhizosphere microbial communities from Kellogg Biological Station, Michigan, USA - KBS C7.2-3L metaG | ecosystem: Host-associated > Plants > Roots > Rhizosphere ...
TGCTGCCGCAGCATGCGCTTTGGGCTTCCAGAAATCCGGGTCGGCCTTGATCCACTCATCCCGCGGATAGCTCATGGACGGAGAGAACGCAAACAGGTTGTGCTGGCTGGTCTCAATGGCCGCGGCCAGCAACTCGCTGAACTTCTTCATACCGTCTTCGCCCATATTAGCCATGAACTGCTTGTCCTGGGTAAAACTCTGGTCGATCTCCGCCGCCGACTTCATGGCCGTGAAGACGATGTAGGTGTTGCCCTCCTGGCCGTACAGAGCGCGATAGGTGGCCCAGTGCACGTCGGGCATCTTGTCGTAGGCTGCCTTGACCATCTTGACAATGGTATTCCAGTCCTCATCATGCCCCGGACGCACGCGGTACAGGGAAATTTCGAAATACCGCATGTGAGCGATGTCCACTGCCGAACGCAGGCTGTATTCGTCGCTATAGACCAGCGCGGCGGAGTCGGAATCGCTCAACAGTTCACCGTCGGCTGCCCCGGCCCGGTCGAGTGCGGCGGAAAGTGTCGCGTTCTTCTGCGTCGCCTGCACGTCCTTCTCCCAGTCTTCGAAGGAGTCGTAGCCCGTGAAGAACAACACTCGTGGTTTCCCCGTAATTGAACTCGCGGCAAAATAGTGAGTCGGCCATTTGGCACGCGTCATGGCTTGCACGAAAGCGCTTTCGGATTTTTCATGCAACGCGCCGCCTTTACCCGGCTTAACAAACTCGCGGAAGACTGCAAGCACTTTGGGCGGCGGAGTGGTCTCCTGCGCCACCGCAATACTGATTCCACCGGCTAACATGCATGTCCCTAACAGCAACCCTGTGAATCTTTTCATGGATGCTGACCTCCTCGGTCGCGAAGTAGATTTGATTCAGATTTCTGGAAAGGGCCTGGCGCCAAGCAATGAAAAAGGGTAACCCGGAGTTGGGCGGAGAGTAGTCTGAACCCGCTGCGAAGTCAAGGAGGGTGCAAAGAAAAGGCCGCCGGAAAGGCGGCCTTCTAGAAACCAGAAACTGCTCTGCCTAGTCTCCCAGCACCGGCTCGGCTTCCGACTTGGCCGGGGCCGGAGCGATGCCACCATTCGACGGGTTCGAGAGAGCGCCGAGCGGGATAAAGCCGTTCTCTGCCACCACCGGCTTCTCCTTCAGCACGACTTCGCGATAAAGCGCAGCCATGCGGGCGTTGTAGGCGGGATCTTCTTTCTGCTTGGCGTCGCGGGCCCGCATCTTTTCTTCACGCGAGTTCTTGGCGATGCCCAGCTTGTCCAGATCGTGCTGCTCTTCGTTGGTGACCAGTTCTTCTTTCAGGACCAGTCCGTGCTCCACCGATTCCATCTTCACGTTCTTGCCACCCGCAAAGATTTCGTGGCGTCCATGCTCGTCATACCACTTGGTGAGCGTGGCCGTCATGTGCATCTTCTCGATGATGTTGCGCCAGCCCACACCGGTGTTGTACGCGCAGAAGGAAATTTCACCTTCCTGCGTGGCGTAAGGAATGATGCACTGCTCGGTGCGGCGGAAGTCGTAGTTGAACAGGTCCTGGAACCACATCCCGGCGATGAACAGGAAGTTCCAGCGGTCCTGACGGCGCTTCATCACGTCGTCGATGGTGCGGTCCGGACCAACCTTGCCGTAATTCTTGCCGGTGGCGTTGAAGTTTTTGTCGAACTTCTTCAACAGGTCCATCAGCTTGAAATGCGTCGGAGACTGGAAGGGATCGTAGTTCTTCATCAGGCAGAGTGCCATGCCGACCACGGTCAGGAACTTGCCGCGAGCGGCGTCGTTGACCTTGGCAATGTCCTTGGCCAGCTGATCGCCCTTCAGGAATGCAGTCACGGGAACTGCTTCCTTGGTTTCCTTGTCAATCATCAGCGCCATGCCGGTTCCGCAGTTCGGATGGCAGCCACAGCTCAGTTGACCCCAGTCGTTGTTGGAGTCGTTGACGTGCATCAGGTCAGCCCAGTCAGAGAAGGTTCCCATGAACGAGATGGGGAACCAGTCGCGTGCGGGCTCGCCCAGGCCAGTCTGATTCTTGACGTCGTGCGCCAAGTGAGAAAGCGTGTAGCGCTGCGCTTCACGGCGATCGTCGGTGACCGCTTCATCACGTCCAGTGAACGACACCGGTTGAAACGAGAGGAACCCGATGGTCTTGGGATTGTCCAGCGCGAACTTGATGATGCGTCCGACCTGCTCGTTGTTGATGCCGTTGACGATGGTCACGACCGGAACGATTTCGATACCGGCCTTGTGCATGTTCTCGATCGCCTTCAGCTTCACGTCGAACAGGTTGCCGACCTTGCGGTGAGCATTGGCGGCGTTGCCGATTCCGTCGAACTGAAGATAGGCATAACGCATGCCGGCTTCGGCGGCCTGCTGGGCGAATTCGAAACTCTTGGCGAATTCGATTCCGTTGGTCGCAGCCTGCACCGAGTTGTATCCAACCTTGCGGGCGTAGCGGACGGCATCCAGGAAGTACGGCGAAAGCGTGGGCTCGCCACCGGAGAACTGCACCGACATCTGGCGGCGCGGCTTGATGGTGATGGCGTTGTCCAGCATGGTCTTGATGTCTTCCCAGCTCAGTTCGTGGACGAAGCCCACCTGGTTGGCGTCCATGAAGCAGGGATCGCACATCATGTTGCAGCGGTTGGTGAGGTCGATAGTAAGCACCGAACCGCGGCCATATTTCACGGTGGACGACCCGTGGTGGTGCAGCTTCTCATCATTGTGGGCGCGAATGTCGCGGCCCGGGAACACATCTTCCAGATGCTTCGAGAATTCGGTGTCGATCGACATCACGTCTTCGAAATGGCCGTGGATGGCGCAGTCTTTCACCATCAGAATCTTGCCGTCGCGCTCGACGATTTCGGCCTTGATCTCGCCGACCTTTTCGTTCATGAGAACTTCGTACGGCAGCTTGCCGTCGAGAATCTGCTGCCGGATTTCGGGAACGCATTTGGGGCAGAGAGAATCGGTGGAGCGGGGCCAGCCCAGGGGCGGCTTGGTCTTCTCGTAGGACTTCAGCAGCGGCTTCTCCGACCATTTCGGCGTCGGCGATGGGTTCTGCTTGATCTTATTCAGGCTGTTGAACACCACCCACGCGCCTTTGGCGGCGACTGTCACTGCTTTTTCCACGTACTTGACTGGCTTATGCATGCGTTCTCGCTTTCCTGTGCTGGTATGCCGCGGCAAGTTAGTCTTTTACCGGAAATTCCGGAATTGAACCCGGAAATTCCCTGCCGTGGTGTGACCTTGGTACAAGCTTCACCCGGGGAGCGCCGGTTAGCGTCTGCCGCCTGATGGATTAATCTGACCTTATGTTATTGAAGACATGGGAGAAGGACGAGCATATGTCAATGAAAGGGGAAAAATGGGGGTTTAGCGGGGGAATAGCGCATTGGACGGTTTGTAAAGTATTGAAAAATAAAGAGTACGTTCCCAACTCAATAGAGCCTTAGGGGTAAGACCTTGTTGTAGCGGACAAAATCGCGATCCGTTGTGAAGACTTCCCAATTGCGCAAGTGGGCAACGGCGCAAATCAGGAAGTCCATTCCCGATCCCGCAATGCCTCGAGCACGACATATGTTGCTCATGCGGGCCGCCTCTTCATAATCCTGGACCCGGAGGTGAGGTTCGTCGAAGGCTCTCAAAGCGTCCCGCACCCGGCGAAAGGTTCCTTCCGCCCGTATTCCGGAGAGCAACTCCTGACGGACGGGGCCGACAATCTGGGCGCGGCCGTCCACCACTAATTCTTGCAACGCGGATTTCAGGGCCTGTTCTCGGGGACTCAGATCCGATTGCTTTCGCCGCAAAGCCAAGGACCAGACGGAGGTGTCCACCAGCACCATCATGAGCGTTTTCGGTTACGTTCGGCCTTGTAGTCGTACTTTGGGTCGAAATCCACTGTGCCGAAAACATCCAGGATACGGAGCTGTTTACGGCGCTTCACGTACTCGGCAAGAGCGGCGGAAACGGCTTCGCGCTTAGTCTTGTGCCGGCCGACGCGGCGAGCCTCTTCGATCAAGAGATCATCCAGGGCCAGGTTGGTTGCCATGTGTGTATTATCACACATCGCAATGTGTAACACAAGCGCGGCCTATGCGGGTCGGACACCCTTCGACTTCGCTTAGGGCAGGCTCTGTCCGACGCCCTTGAGGTTGCTTTTGAGTTTGAAGGTATTCGTTAAGAAAACAAAATCCAGGTCAAAAGCGTCGGACAGGAGTGTCCGACCCACACCGGCTGAGCATGTCAATCGTCTTCCTGCTCTTTGTATTTCTCCAGGACATCTTCGCGGGAAATGACGCCTTCCAGGCGCCGGAAATCGGCGCGATGGACTACCGGCACCAGCGGCACGTGGTACACGTGGCGGAGCGCCGCTTCCAGGGTCAGATCGGGATGAAGATAGGGTAGGTTTCGTATGGGCAGAGCGGATCCCAGCGACAATTCCCCCTTGCCTTCGCCGACCAGCCGCTTCAGCATGTCGGGGGTAACACTGCCCCACCCGCTGGGGCTCATGCGGACGAGAAAGGTTCCGGTCAAGTCCTGCACCCGGCGGAGTGCCTGGTCCACTGAATATTGGGCTTCCAACACCGGAGTGGGAGCGGGTTTCATGGCATCTTCCACCCGCAAGACGGTCTGCTCCCGTTGCTCCTCAAGCGAAGGCAGGTCAAGGCCGTCCTGCCGAGTGAGCAGGTCGAAGATCGGCACCGGTTCCAGCCCGCGGGAGATCAGGTAGGCCAGCGTGTTCGCTAAGATTACGGGCACGATGATGGAATAATTGCCGCTGACTTCCAGCACCATGAAGACGGAAGTCATGGGCACACGCAGGAAGGCGGCGAAGAGCACCCCCATGCCGACCAGGGCATAGGTGGCCGTGGATCCCGTCAGGCCGGGATACAAGGCGCGTTCCACGCCTCCGACCGCTCCTCCCAGCATGGCGCCGACAAAAAGCGTGGGAGCAAACATGCCGCCCGGAGCGCCACTCACGAATGACAGCGTGGTGGCAACGATTTTCAGCAGCGCCAGAATGGCCAGCATTTTCCAGGTGAACTGATCGTGCATGGCCTGGTCCATGTATTCGTAGCCCGCGCCCATGATCTGGGGAGCGCCGAGGAAGCCGATGATGCCGATGATCAGACCGGCGGCCGCGGGTTGCAGGTATTGGGTCCAGCGCGGCCAGGCCCGCAGGCGCGGACGAAAGTAGCCGATGGCCTTGGCAAAGATGACCGCTGCCAGTCCTCCCACCACTCCCAGTACGGCGTAGGCCAGCAACTCGGTGGGCCGCACCAGGCCGACTGCGGGAATGCGAAACAGCGGCTCCGACCCCAGAAACCAGCGCACCACCACCACGCTCGAAACCGCCGACAGCACCACCGAACCGAGAATGCCCGCGCTCCAGCGGCCGATAACTTCTTCGATGACGAACAGCACCGCGGAAATGGGCGCGTTGAACGCGGCCGCCAGTCCGGCCGCGGCACCCACCGGGGCCAGCAATCGCAAACGTTCGCGCGAGAGCTCGAGCCGCCGGCCCAGGGCCGAAGCCAGGCTGGCGCCGATTTGCAGCGACGGGTCTTCAGGCCCCAGAGACTGGCCCGAGCCGATGGCCATGGCGGCGGTGATGAATTTTCCAATCGCAGTGCGAAATGGAATGTAGCCGTTATAGATGTACAGCGCGGCCTTGGTCTGGTTGACGCCGCTGCCCCGCACCAGCGGAAAGACATGCACCACCAGTACGGCCACGATCAGGCCCACGATGGTGGGCGTTGCAATCAGACGCCAGCTGTGAGGCTCCGGGGCGGGACCCAGCATCGAGATCCGGGTCCAGTCAATAGCCAGCCGGAAGCATACCACGGCGAGTCCGGAGAACAGTCCGATAAAAACCGCCAGCAGCAGGAAGAAACGCTCTTCGCGGGAGGTGCTAAGGGTGAACCAGGATCGACCCCCGCGTTTGAGAGCTGAACCGTCGGCCGGCAACGAAGTGGGGAAACTATCGCTCGCGGGAACGCCAGGACCGGTCATCTTTCCACTCCGCTGCGGTCCTGAGTAAGAAGAAGTAGAAGAAGGGCTTGATCCAGATCATCGGGCGTTCCACAGGCGGCTTGAGTCTGCTGCTCAATTTCGAAAACCAGATCCATAGTCTCGTCCAGGTCTGCGCCATCGCGTGGTGGTCGCAATCTTGCCAGCTTCGGCGCCATTTCCAGCCATTGCGCTTTCAAGGCCGGCAAGCCGCCCGAGGGGGAACGTGGCGTCAGATCAATCTGTTTGCTTTTGGCGCAGTTGTCCAGCCGGTCGCCCGCAGCCTGAAACGCCGCGCGCACTCGCTTGTTGCGCTCTGCGTCGGAAATACGCGGCGCGAAGGGATCGGCCTGCAGAACCAGGCTGGCGATCTTCAGTGACTGCGCGGCCTGAGCATTTTGAGGGTCGCCGCGGACTGCATTGCGCAAATAACCTTGCGCAGTCCGGTAACGGCCCAACTGGAACGCCGCCTGTCCGGCGCCATACAGCGCAGCCTTACTTTCATGATCGCTCCGCAGGACCTGCTGGAATTGGGCCAGAGCATGCTCGTAGTCCTGGGACTGGGCAAATAACTGGGCCACTCGCAGCCGCAAACCGGGATCGTCGGGCAAAGCGGCTGCCATGGTGATGAGCTCGGCTTGCGCCTGGGGATAAGCCTTGTGCTGCAACAGAAACCCGATCAATTCAAATTCAGTGTCGCGCCGTTTTGTTTCCGGATCACCCGGCCAAAGACCATAGATGGCGTTGTGGTAATACTGGATGGCCTTGTCAAACAATTGCTCGCGCGCAAACAGGCGGCCCAGGGCCAGATTCACCGCACCTTCCTGGGGCGAACGTTCCCACAGGCCGATGAGATAGGTTTCGGATTCGGCGGTGCGTCCGGTGTCGCGCAGCGCCCGCGCCAGGCTGAGCTGGTAATCAAAATTGTCATGGGCATAGCCGAGGGCTGCCCGGAAACTTTCGACTGCGCGTTCCGGCTGCCCCGCACTCTGCGCCTGCATGCCGTGTTCGTAGAGATGGCGGGCCAGCGCTTTCTCTTGTTCGCGAAAACGGTTGACAAGGCGATTGACCCCTAGAAATGCCAGCACCGTCACCACCACCAGGCCGGCAACGATCACGGGAGCACGGCGCGTCAGGAGTTTCAAACTCGCGACGTTCATGATTTGACGAAGTGCATCATCAGAGAAGGCAACTAAATTATTCTAGAACACGTAGGGGCAGATGTCCTCATCTGCCCGGTCGAGCGAAGCTCGACAGATCTGGCGGGCTGACAAATAGCGGAGCTTCGCTCCGCTGGGCAGATGAGGACATCTGCCCCTACGCCGGCAGTTCCGTGGCCGGCAGCGGCGCTATCAGGTAAGATACTTCGCGCCGTCATGAACCGCGAATACCATAAAGGATACAGCTCAGAATTGCACCGCGACATGGAGCTGCTGGTCTTCGGACACGCCGGCACGCCTCTGCTCGTCTTCCCCACGTCTCAGGGCAGGTTTTTCGAGTATGAAGACCGGAACATGATCGGAGTTCTGACGCCAAAGATCGATGCGGGTGAGTTGCAGGTGTTCTGTCCGGATGCGGTGGATAGCGAGAGCTGGTACAACAGGGGCGTTCATCCCCGGGTGCGGGTGCTGCGTCACCTGCAATACGAGCGTTACATCCTGCACGAGATGCTTCCCTTCCTGCGCTGGAAAAATAATGCGCCCCGGCTGGCGCTGACCGGCTGCAGTTTCGGGGGCTATCATGCGATGAATTTCTCGCTCAAGCATCCCGATGTGGTGACCTACTGCGTAAGCATGAGCGGAGCTTTTGATATCCACCAGTTTCTGGATGGCTACTACGACGACGACTGCTACTTCAACTGTCCGCCGGATTTTCTGCCCAACATGAGCGATGACTGGTTCCTCAGCCAATACCGGAAGATGAACATCGTGCTGGGCTCGGCCGATTGGGACATTTGCCTGGACCAGAACGTCAAGTTTTCCGCGATCTTGAACGCCAAGGGAATTCCGCACTGGCTGGATGTCTGGGGAGACAACTCCAAACACGACTGGCCGCTGTGGCAGAGGATGGCGGTAAAATATTTCTCTTAAAATGTCCCGCGGGAACTTGTAGCGCCGGCGTCTCGCCGGCTCTCGCGAGGGCGTCTCGCCCTCGCCGCGGTGGGCGAGACGCCCGCCGGACAGCCGCCGGGGCGGCGGCGCTACAAAAAGCCCCGGAAGGGTAGGGGTCCTTCGACTGCGCGGCTGCTTCGCGAAGCGAAGCAGCTACTCCGTTCAGGATGACAGGGGGAGGTGATGGTGAAAAAAATCGGCATCATGTTCGGCATGGAAAATACTTTTCCGCCTGCGCTGGTGGAAAAGATCAACGGCATGAAAGTCGAGGGCGTGGCTGCGGAATTCGTCAAGCTGGGCGGAGTGAAGATGGCCGAACCCAGCGGATATCGCGTCATCATCGACCGCATTTCGCAGGACATCCCCTTCTATCGCGCCTATTTGAAGAACGCCGCGCTCAGTGGGACGATCGTGGTCAACAATCCCTTCTGGTGGACTGCCGACGACAAGTTTTTCAACTACGCGCTGGCGTCCAAAATCGGCGTGGCCATTCCGCCCACCGTGATTCTGCCTCATCATAAGCATCCCGAGGGCACGACCGACCAGTCCATGCGTAACCTGATTTATCCCCTGAACTGGGAAGAGATTTTTGACTACGTGGGCTTTCCCGCCTTCCTCAAGCCGTATTCGGGTGGAGGATGGAAACACGTTTACAAGGTCCATTCGCCGGACGAGTTTTTCCACCACTACAACCAGACCGGCGACCTGTGCATGACCCTGCAGCATGGCGTCGAGTTCAAGGAATATTTTCGCTGCTACGTGGTCGGGCAGGAGAACGTGCACATCATGCACTACGATCCCAAAGCTCCTTTTCACGAGCGCTATGTGAAAAATCCTGCACCTGCCGATCCCAAGCTGCTCGACCGGGTGGTGAAAGATTCGCAAACGCTGTGCCGCGCGCTGGGTTACGACCTCAACACCGTTGAGTTCGCGGTTGAGGATGGCATTCCGTACGCCATTGATTTTCTCAATCCTGCGCCGGACGCCGACATTCACTCCGTGGGCCAGGCGAATTTTGACTGGATCGTGAACGCGGTCGCGGAAATGGCTGTGGGCAAAGCGCTTAGCGATGAGAATCCGGCCAGCGAGCTGCGCTGGGCCTCGTTTCTGGCGGGCGGGAAGACCGCGGAAGCAGGCAAGCGGGCCCGAGCCAGGAAGAAAACAAAGGCATAACCGCCGGCTCTTCATTTGCGGTCTTAGCGGCATTTCTTGGCGATCTTTGCGGTAAAAAGCTGTACCGCAAAGGTCGCAAAGAAACCCGCAAAGTGCGTAAGAAAAGCAGATCTGAGAGCCCACCTCCGGCAGTGCTTCGGCTTTTCGCGGCCGATTGCTATACTAGTGCCCGCTTCAGGGCCGGAACCAGGCCGGCAGCGAGCATTTTCCCCCGGAAGGACCCCATGCTTCCGACCTTCACCATCGGGATCGAAGAGGAATATCAGACCGTTGATCCGGTCACGCGCGATCTGCGCTCCCACATCCACGCTGAGATCATCGAGAAGGGCAAGCTGCTGCTGCAGGAGCGGGTGAAGGCCGAGATGCATCAATCAGTGGTCGAGGTCGGGACTTCGGTCTGCAGCAATATCAAGGAAGCCAAGGAAGAAGTAAAAAAGCTGCGCCGCGACATGATTGCCCTGGCGCGCGAGAATGGCCTGCGGCTGGCTTCGGCGGCGACTCATCCTTTTGCCGACTGGCGGGTGCAGGAGATCACCGAGGACGTCCGCTACAAGAACATTGTTGAAGACCTGCAACTGGTGGCGCGGGCCAACCTGATCTTCGGGCTGCACGTGCACATCGGCGTGGAAGATCGCGAGACCGCCATCCAGCTGATGAACCATGCGCGCTATTTTCTGCCGCACATCCTGGCACTTTCGACCAATTCCCCGTTCTGGCTGGGGATGGACACCGGATTGAAGTCTTATCGCTGCAAAGTGTTCGACAAGTTTCCCCGCACCAATATTCCCGACTACTTCCCCAGCTGGGGCGAATATGAGAATTTCATCAAGCTGCTGATCAAGACCAATTGCATCGACAACGCCAAGAAAATCTGGTGGGACATCCGCCCGCATCCATTTTTCAACACCCTGGAATTCCGGGTGTGCGACATTCCCATGCGGGTGGAGGAGACCATTGCGCTGGCGGCACTGATTCAGGCCACCATTGCCAAGCTGTACAAGCTGTACACCGCCAACCAGGGGTTCCGTCTCTATCGCCGCGCCTTGATCATGGAGAACAAGTGGCGGGCTTCGCGCTACGGACTCGAAGGCAAGCTGATTGATTTCGGCAAGCAGACCGAAGTCCCCGCCCGCGAGCTGGTGCTGGAATACCTTGAGTTCATCGACGATGTGGTGGACGAACTCGATTCCCGCGAGGAGCTAAATTACATCCATAAGATCCTGGACGGTGGCACGGGCGCCGACCGGCAGTTGCGGGTTTTTCGAGAGACCGGCGACCTGAAAAAAGTTGTGGATTACATCATCGAAGAAACGGAAGTGGGACTGGCCGAATCGGAGGCCCAGGCTCCCGCTAGAAAAGTAGGGTAATGAATTTCCCTGCCAGTCAAGCCAGGCGTGAGCTGAGCACGCTCTCATTCGATCCTGAACTAACTCCCGGCGCCCGCAATGCGGTCAACGTGTGCCTGCGCATCCAGCCCAGCGAGAAGGTCACGGTCATTACGGACGAGGCAACGAAGGAAATCGCCGCCAGCCTGGTCCGCGAACTGGAGACGGTCGGCGCTCCCTACCGCGCATGGATCCTGGAAGAACTCGCGCCCCGGCCCCTGACCGACCTGCCGCGACCGATCGTGGACGATCTTGAAACCAGCCAGGTCAGCATCTTCGCAGTACAGGCTCAGGCCAATGAGCTACGTTCGCGGATGCAGATGACCGACGTGGTGAACCGGCGAAAAATCCGCCACGCCCACATGGTGAACATCAATCATCAGATCATGCTGGAGGGAATGCGCGCCGACTTCCTCAAAGTCGATCGCATCAGCACCAAGGTTGTCGAAACCGTGCGCCGCGCGAAGCAGGTACGGGCGAAAACCTCGGCGGGAACAGATCTTACCGCCGATCTGAATCCCGATTACCGGTGGCTCAAGACCAGCGGCATTATCAGTCCCGACAAGTGGGGCAACTTACCGGGCGGCGAGGTGTTTACCACTCCCGGGGAGGTCAATGGGACGTTTGTGGTGGATGGAGTGGTAGGCGACTGGCTTTGCGCCAAATTTGGCAGCCTGCGGGAGAACCCGCTGACCATTCAGGTCAAGGGCAATCGCCTGACCGAGGCCCACTCTGCCAACCGCGAACTGGAAGATGATTTCTGGCGTTACACGCACACCGACGAGAACAGCGACCGTGTCGGCGAGTTCGCCATCGGCACCAACATTGAGTTGAAAGATGTGATCGGACAGATCCTGCAGGACGAAAAATATCCCGGCGTGCATATCGCCTTCGGGAATCCTTACGGCGCGCACACCGGTGCACAGTGGGATTGCTCCACCCATATTGATGTTGTAGGCAGGAATTTCGACATCTGGGTGGACGAGGCGCAGATCATGCGCAAAGGACAGTTTCTGCTGGAAGCTTAGGTTGCCAGCAGCCACGTGGGAACAGCCGCCCTCGGCTGTCCGGTCGAGCGAAGCTCGACTGATTTTGCCCATCAGAAATGAGCGGAGCTTTGCCCCGCCGGACAGCCGAGGGCGGCTGTCCCCACGTGGTCCGTGGCAGATGTCATCCTTATCATGATTCCCGCCCTTCGACAGCAGTTCAACGCGAACTACACGCCGGAAAAATATCAGCGGCTGCTCAAACTCCTGGAAGAACGCTGCGGGACGCCGGTCAAGTTCCGGGTCTGCGAAACGCCCTGCTT
>Ga0070684_100003360_pt1 | contig 11983 bp, 9 predicted proteins | sample KBSC723LmetaG_FD_65653 | JGI IMG/M metagenome (GOLD analysis project Ga0070684, IMG submission 65653) | Corn rhizosphere microbial communities from Kellogg Biological Station, Michigan, USA - KBS C7.2-3L metaG | ecosystem: Host-associated > Plants > Roots > Rhizosphere ...
TGGTCGGCCAGCGCCGCACCGTCGAGGCCCTGCGCTCGGCTGCCGCCGGGCACGGGATGAGCCAGGCCTTCCTGTTCACGGGGCCGCCGGGCTCCGGCCGGTCCAACGCCGCGATCGCGTTCGCGGCGGCGCTGCAGTGCGAGCAGACCACGCCCGGGTGCGGCACCTGCCATTCGTGCCACACCGTCCTGGCCGGCACCCACGCCGACGTCAGCGTGATCCGCACCCAGCGGCTCTCGCTGGGTGTCGACGAGGTGCGCGACCTCGTGCGCCGCTCCGCCCTCGCCCCGGTCGGCCGCCGGTGGCAGATCCTCATCGTCGAGGACGCCGACCGGCTCACCGAGCAGGCCAACAACGCCCTGCTCAAGGCGATCGAGGAGCCCACCGACCGCACCGTGTGGATGCTCTGCGCCCCCACGGTCGAGGACCTCCTGCCGACGATCCGTTCACGCTGCCGGCTCGTCACCCTGGCCACGCCGTCGCCGGAGGAGGTCGCCGACTTCCTGGTCCGCACCGACGGCGTCGACCCCGCGCTCGCGTCGTACTGCGCGCGCGCCAGCCAGGGACACATCGGCCGCGCCCGTGCGCTGGCGCGTGACGAGGGCGCCCGCAACCGTCGCAAGGAGGTCGTCTCGATCCCCGCCCGGCTGACCAGCTTGGCCTCCTGCATGAACGCCGCACAGAACCTCGTCGAGACCACCCAGGAGGAGGCCGACCTGATCACCGGTGCGCTCGACGCCCGCGAGCGCGCCGACCTCGACACGTCGTACGGCGTCGTGGAGCGCGGGCGCCGTCCGCGCGAGTACGCCCCGGCCGCCGCGGCGCTCGAGCGGGCCCAGAAGACGCGGGCCAAGCGGCGCCATCTCGACGTGGTCGACCGCGGCCTGATGGACCTGGTGTCGGTCTACCGTGACGCCATCGCCGTCGCCACCGGTGGTGGCGGGACCCTCGTGAACGAGGAGATCCGCCACGACATCGACCAGCTCGTGCGCACCTCGAGCCCCGAGCTGAACCTGCGCCGGATCGGCTGGATCTTCGACGCCCGCGAGCAGATGCTCGAGTTCAACGTGCCGGTACCCCTCGCGCTCGAGTCGCTGATGGTCTCCTTGAAGATGCCGGCTCGGTGAGGCGGTTCGTCGCTGCGGTCACCCTCGTGGTGGTCGTCGTCATGGTGTCGGCAGTCGCGCTGGTGGCCACGCGCGGCAGCGGCGACGACGGCGCAGCGGGTCCGACGCCGGTCATCTCCTCCGGCGGGCCTCCGGCGGCGAAGCCACCCTCGCCGGCTCTGGCGCGCTTCTACGCACAGCGGCTCGACTGGTCCGGGTGCGGCGACGGCAACGAGTGCGCACGGCTGACCGTGCCGCTGGACTATCGGCAACCGTCGGGGCGGACGATCCAGCTGTACGTCCTGAAGGTGCCGGCATCGGGGTCGCGGATCGGCTCGTTGGTGGTCAACCCGGGCGGCCCGGGCGCCTCGGGCGCGTCGTACGCCGCGGCCCGGAGCACGTACTTCGGTGACCCCCTGCTCGAGCACTTCGACCTGATCGGCTTCGACCCGCGCGGCACCGGGCGGAGCTCGCCGGTGGAGTGCCTCGACGACCACGACTTCAACGAGTACCTCTCCTCCGACCCCGACCCGAGGACCCCCGCCCAGATCGCGGCGTTCCGGCGCCAGCAGCAGCGGCTCGCCCGGGGGTGCGCGGCGGAGTCCGGCGCCCTGGCCGGTCACGTGTCGACGGTCGAGGCGGCCCGCGACATGGACATCCTGCGGGCAGCGTTGGGAGATCGCCGGATGAACTATCTCGGTGCGTCGTACGGCACCCAGCTGGGCGCGACGTACGCCCAGCTCTTCCCGCAGCGCGTCGGCCGCTTCGTCCTCGACGGCGCCGTCGACCCGTCTCTCGGCACACGGGCGGCGGTGCTCCAGCAGGCCGCGTCGTTCCAGAAGGCCCTCGACGCGTACGCCGCGAACTGCGTGCAGTCGTCGGTCGGCTGCTTCCTCGGCAAGGACGTCGCGCAGGTCCAGCAGACCATCAGCTCCCTGCTCGACCGGATCTCGCACCAGCCGCTGCCGACCGGTGACGGCCGCGAGCTCACCGTCGGGAACGCCTTCTACGGGATCACGGCCACGCTCTACAACCGCAGCTACTGGATCCTGCTGAGCTCCGGGCTCCGGAGCGCGCTGGGTGGGGACGGCTCCCTGCTGATGAAGCTGGCCGACGCGTACGCCGAGCGCAACGCCGACGGCACGTTCCGGAGCAACCTGCTCGAGGCGTTCTACGACATCTCCTGCGTCGACGACCCCTACTCCATCCCCTACCGCCAGGTGCCGTCGCAGTTCCCGGCCTTCCAGAGGGCCTCACCGGTGTTCGGTCGCGTGTACGCGTGGGGCCTCACGTCGTGCCACGGCTTCACGCCGCGCACCGACGAGAAGACGCCGGTCATCCATGCAGCCGGCGCGCGGCCCATCGTCGTGGTCGGTACGACGCGCGACCCTGCCACGCCGTACCGCTGGGCCGTCGCTCTGGCCCATCAGCTCGACTCGGGCGTGCTGGTCACCCGCGACGGAGACGGGCACACCGGGTATCACCAGGGCAACGCCTGCGTCGACCAGGCGGTCGAGGGATATCTCGTCTCGGGGATCGTCCCGAAGGACGGGTTGTCCTGCTGAGACCGGCATCCGCCGATTCCGCCCGCCCCGACCCTCCTCCGTATACTCACCGCCGTTGCCCGGCCGTCGACGGACCGGGCAGCAGGCCGCCTTAGCTCAGTCGGTAGAGCGATTCACTCGTAATGAATAGGTCGTCGGTTCGATTCCGACAGGCGGCTCCCTGAGGTGACCACAGAAGTCACCGTGTCCGACCACAGAAGCCCCGTCCCGTCTGTTGCTGGGTCGGGATTCGTCGTTCTAGCCCTGGATCGGACGTCCTGGCGGCTCGGCCTTCATCAAGTTTCATCATTGGTCGCCGACCGGACGCGCGAAGAGGCCCTCACGCGGTGGCGTGAGGTCACGCAGCCACCTTGCTGTGACGTCGCGGCGTCGACCACGCCCCGGCGGTAGGCGGCGAGTCGGAAAGCCAGGCGGGGGCCACCTCGGGGCGATCTCGGTCGGCATGGTCCCGAGCCGGCGGTACCTTGCCGATTGGGACACAGCGAGGCACAATCGCTGTAACCCCTGCAAAACGTGTAAACCCTGCGAACGCCGCAGGGGCCTGTGAGAGGATGCCGTCGTGGTTGACCGGTCGCTGCTACCCAAGGCGGTTGCCGAGGCGCTGGGTGTCTCGGCGGACACTGTTGGACGTTATGCCCGCGAGGGGCTGATTCCGTTCGCGACGACTCCGAAGGGGCACCGTCGCTTCAACCTTGACGAGGTCCGCGACGCCCTGGCTGACCTCGAGGGTCCCCAGCTGATGCGTCTGCGTCCCTCGACTCGGCCGGTTGGCGGGACGGGGTCGCGGCTGGTCGCTGGCCCGCCGGTAGAGCCCAGCGCCAGCGCTGCGTTGGCTGAGGCGATTCGCGCTACCCGGACCACGCCGACTGGTCGCGGGTCGACCGATGCCGAGCTCGAGCCGGGCACAGCGCCGGAGGGTGCGGGCGCCCTCGAAGACGTTCTTGGCCACGCACGGCGTGTTCTGGTAGCCGCCGCACACTGACCCAGCTCACGAAGTCCTCGGGGGAGCAGATGAGTCCAAGCCAGCGCCCGTCTCGGCGCAAAGCTGCCGAGCAGACGCCCGAAGAGGCTGCTGCGACGGTCGTGAAAGTGCTCGCGTCTCTCGGGCAGGGCGACGTCGTCTCTCTGGGTGCGGTGAACCTGGTGGGCGTCGGGGCGAGCGCTGCCTGGACGGCCACGGCCAAGCACGAGGGAGTCGACTCGGCCGGGGCCGGTCCCAGCGATGAGCTGTGGTCGCTGACGGTGACCAGCGACGTCGGCTGGTACGCGGTCATCACCCAGGACTGCGACATCGTGCGGCACCCAGACATCGAGCCGGCGCTGGTCGTGTGCCCGCTGAAGTTCGTGACCGACGCGCAGTGGCAGGCGCTGCGCTCGGGTCCGACCTCACCGCGAGAGTTCCCGTTCCCGACTGGACGGGGGCTGCCCACCAAGGAAGGTCATCAGCTGGTGGCCGACCTCCGGTTCGTGACCAGCGTGGACAAGACCGCGCTACTGCACGCGTCGGTGGAGACCAAGAAGCCTCTGACCGGGCCTCAGCGGGCCGCGTTCGGGCGTTGGGTCGGCGCCCGGTTCGCCCGCGTCCCGCACCCGGACGTCTTGGAGAAGGATGTTCTCCCCAAGGCCGCCGACGTCATCCGCAAGCTGGCCGCCCGGTACGCCGCCGGTGACACCTCCGACCCGGAGGTCCGGCTGGTCGGCGCGACTGAACGCTGGTACCTGGGCGGCAACGACCGACGAGTCCTGTTCATCCCGATGCTGACCGAAGCCAACGCGAGGGCCGCCAAACTGTGGGTGGCCAAGTCGGGCGAGTTCGACGAGGCGTCCATCGCGGCCGCGGCCAAGCGACTCGCCACCAAGCTTCGCGCGGGACTCCCGGCCGGCGGCGGGTACACCTGCGCGGTCGAGCCGGCCACGCTGCACGGCACGACCGCCGCCGACCTCCTGGAGTGGTCGGAGTGGGTCGTGGAGGCGCCGACGGACCCCCTGACGTAGCCGGGGACTACGACACGGCCGTGCATCCACGCAGCAGGCTGTGGCACCGGCCGCCGCCGCAGGGGCCAGGGGACCGGGCGATTCAGCTCGGGCTACCTCTGGATTCTTCTTGACGTCAAGAGGAATGGGACGAACCCGCGGTTAGCACGGGACAGCCGAGAGCGACCTTCGCCGTTGTCCCAGGTCACACCCTTCTGTGGTCACCCTTCCCTGTCGATGTGTTACTCCGGGCGAGCAGGACATCTCCGCTCCGGCAGACGCCGGACCTGCTCCGGTCGAGACCCGACACCTCCCGGATGGCGGAGGTGGGCGCGGCTGAGCAGGGCCTATCGAGCGGTGCCGGCAGTGGTCTCCGACGGCTGGGCGGTCACGGCAGGACCCGGCACCGACCAGGTGTGGTGCGATAGTCGTCGCCGGGGGAGACGGGAGGCGTGCCGTGCAGACCACCGCGACCTCTTTGTTCTGGATCGTGCTGTGCTCCGTGTTGGCGCCCCTCCTCGCCGGTCTGGTGGCGCGCAAGCTGGTTCCCGAGGTCGTGGTTCTGCTGGCGCTGGGCGTCGTGGTCGGCCCGCACATGCTGGACCTGGCCCAGACCACCGAGGCCATCGAGCTCCTCCAGCAGCTGGGACTGGGCATGCTGTTCCTGCTCGCCGGCTACGAGATCGAGTTCGAGGAGCTGACCGGCCCGGGTGGGCGCCGGGCCTGCTGGACGTGGCTGGCGTGCCTGCTCACCGCTCTGGTCGCGGTCTGGGTCATCGGACTGTCGGGCGCGGTCCACGCCGAGGTCGCCGTCGCGATCGCGCTCACCTCGACGTCCCTCGGCACGTTGCTGCCGATCCTCAAGGACTCCGGCCTGCTCACCAGCCGGGTCGGTGCCAACGTGATGCATCACGGCGCTTTCGGCGAGCTGGGTCCCATCGTCGCCATGGCAACGCTGCTCGGGACGCGCGGCCCGGTGCGTTCGTTGCTGGTGCTCCTGCTGTTCGCGGTGATCGCGGCGGGGGTCAGCCTGTTCGCTGTGCAACTGCGACGGGAGGGGTCGAAGCTGTTGGAGCTCATCCGAGCCGGTGCCGAGACGACCGGGCAGACCGTCGTGCGCCTCACGATGCTGCTGCTCGTGACCCTCGGCGTGCTGGCGACCCGCTTCGACCTGGACGTGGTGCTGGGCGCGTTCGCGGCCGGCCTCGTGCTGCGTCAGCTGCTCCCGGCCGGTCACGAGACCCTCGAGCTGCGCCTGACGGGACTCGCCTTCGGGTTCTTGATCCCGGTGTTCTTCGTGACCTCCGGGATGGCGATCGACGCGGCGGCAGTGGCGAGCGAACCAGTGGTGCTGGCCGTGTTCGTCGTGTTGATCCTCGGCGTCAGAGGCGGGATCGTCTTCGTCTCCGAACGTCTCCACGCCCGGCGGGCGACGTCATCCGGCTCGGGACGTGAGGCCGTCTCGGTGGCGCTCTATGCGGCGACCGGCCTGCCCATCATCGTGGCGGTCACGTCGACCGCGGTGAGCGCCGGTGAGATGTCGACGACGAACGCGTCCGTACTGGTGGCCGGTGGAGCGATCACCGTGCTGGTGTTCCCGTTGCTCGCGACCCTGCTGCTGGGAAGGCGCGAGGACGATCCGACGAACGAGGCGGCGGACTCATGACGGACGTTGCCGGGGCACCTGGAAGCGCCGCACCTCCTGCGGCCAACCACAGGCCTTCGCGACCTTGCCCGCCCACAGCCGCGCGGCCTCATCGTCGGCCACGTCCACGAGAGTGAACCCCCCGAGGTGCTCCTTGGTCTCGACGTACGGACCGTCGGTGAAGACCGGATCGCCGCTCGACCCATCGACACTGAACACCGGTGCAGCTGCGTCCAATCCGCCGAGGAAGACGAAGACACCAGCAGCCTTCATCTCCGCCCGCAACGCCCTGACAGCCTTCGACCGCTCGGCCATCTCCTCGTCGGTGTAGTCGGGTACCCACTCGTCGTTGAATGCGATGAGGTACTCGGTCATGTGTCCTCCTCTGACGGAGATGGCTCCGTGGCCACCCTCCACCTACTCCACGAACGGTGACAGCCCGAAACGACACGCCGAGTCGGAACCCGTGCGCCCAGCACGCTCTTCGGCGGGTGAGGCCACTGAGAAGTCAGGGGCGGTAGACACTCCCGCGACCCCAGCGAGATCGGGTGGTAGTGCGACATCGGCATGACCGAGCACGGACAGCCGTGCGGGCTCAGGCTGCAGCCCGCAGGCCCGACCTTGACCGGCGGCACCTCTCCGGGCTCGACGACGTGACCGCCCTCCAGATCGGCCGCCCGGTCCGATCAGTGCAGAACCCGATGCTCCAGCTGCATCTCGACCAGCGGTCGCACGACCTTCACGCCACCGACCAGCCTCACGGTGCCGATACCGCCTCGGCGCTGGTGCAGCCAGGTCGCCGTTGCGGCGCTGTGAGCGAGCGTGCGGCCGTCGACGAGCACGCTCGCCTGTCCGAGGAGAGCGGCCAGGGCGGGCGCGGTGACCGACGAGGTCCAGCTCGCCCCGGATGAGATGACCGGATGATCGGTCTTCGCGCCTGCGGCCACGGTGCGCTCGGCGAGCTGCGCCGAGATCGCGTAGCGATCGCTGGAGGGTAGCCGGTGCACCTTCACCCCGAGTCCTCGTAGCTGACGCAGCAGGCGGGGTGCCACGTCCTGGTCGGAGCCGACCACGGTGATGCTGGTGATGCCGCGGGTGCGGATCGCGTTGCGAGTGGCGAGGGGCACGGAGCCGTGCTTGGCGTACAGCAGAGGCAGATGGCGGTACGCCGCGAAGCCGGCGGTCGCCAGCGGCAGCTTCCAGTCCCCCGGCCGATCGGCAGCGACAGGCACCACGAACGCTCGATGGGCCGACAGGTGCGACGCCACCGCGGAGCTGACGCGGTACGGCGACGCAGTGTCACCCACGCGGGTCACGTTCAGCCCAGCGTCCCGCAGAGCCGTCGCGACGTTCGACGACAGGTCGCCCACGAGGACGACGTTCGAGGCGTGCACGCGGTCAGCGGTCCGGAGCACCTGGTTGCCGACAGAGCCGGATCGGCTGACCAGGGCCGGAGCGCCGAGCGAAGCCGCCAGGGGAGCGGCCGTGAGCGATGCGGCGTAGTCGCCGGCCGCCGAGACGACCACCGTGTCGGCGGTGGCGACGTCGTCGGAGACAGCGGCGGCCGCGGTGTCCGCCGCGTTGTCGCCGTACTGCCGCAGGACTCGGCCCGGGTCGATCGCCTGGACCGTCCACGGGAAGACGCTCTGGTCCGTGGTCAGGCGTCGGGCAGTGTCACCGTTGACGGGGATCGCGAAGAGGTCCGGAGCCCAGTCGGTGTCCGCCGGAGCCGCCACCGTGTAGACCACGGAGCCGTCCGGGGAGAAGGTCAGGCCGCCCATCGACTGGTAGTCGCCGTGGGCCACGGTCGAGAGCTCGTCCCCTGCGACGTCGACGAAGTGGATGCCGTCGTAGGCGCCGGCCGTGGTCGCGATCTCGTCACCGGACGGGCTCCACGCGGCGGAGTCGGTGTACTGCGACCACACCTCGTGCTGGTCGGTGCCGTCCGTGTTGACCACGAAGGTGTGCACCTGGCCACTCTGGGCGTCGGTCTCACCGAGGAACATCAGCTTGGTGCCGTCGGGTGAGTAGGCGTAGCGGTAGGTGCCGACGTCGATCGGCACACCGTGCGACACCTTGCGGACGTCGTCCCCCGTGGTCGAGATCGTGTAGAGGTCGCCTCCGGACATCACGGCCACCGACTGGCCGTCCGGGGCGAACGTCGGCCAGCCGGGGTACGCCGTGGGGTCGGGCAGTGGCAGCGAGCGGAGGTTCGTGACCGAGATGGTGGTCGGCGTCGTCTCGACGTCGGCGATCTCCAGCCCGTGGTCGCCCGTCCCGTAGCCCGTGAGCCAGGCAAGGTGGCGACCGTCGGGCGACCACGCCGGTGCGTAGGAGTCCGACTCGATGACCTGCGGGTCGCCGCCGTCACGCGGGATGACCGCCACCGAGTCGATGGTTCCGCTGGTGCCGTCCGGCCGGTCCTGGAGGTAGGCGAGCCAGGTGCCGTCCGGGGACCACTGCGGGGAGTGGTCGTATCCGGCGTAGGGGTTGTCACCGACGGGCTGGGGATCGGTCAGCGTGCGCTGGTCGCCGCCGTCCAGACCGATCGTGCCCAGACCGTGCACGGCGATGCCCCCCTGCGAGCCCGAGCCGTAGTAGGTGGCGGTCGAGAAGGCCAACCGTCCTGGAGCGCTGGGAGGCAGCGTCGCCGGGGACACGTCCGCCGAGACAGGCGTTGCCGGAAGCACGACGAGGAGGCCCGACACGAACCCGCCGATCAGTCCGATCAGTCCGATCACCCGTCGAGGACGCACGGTGGAACGTTAGGCGACCTCACAGCGGCTGTCCGAACATTGGTGGACTTCCTCAACGACCTGGCGAGCGAGGCACCGCTCACCGGCACGAGCACACGCGGACAGTGGCATGAGAGGTCGTTCCGCTGATCGGTAGCGTCGGCTCCATGGGAACTGTTTGGGCCGAGAGCGTCCGGCGGAGCCTGGACGAAGCGGTGGAGCTGTTGGGTGCTGTCATACAGGTCTGCCCCGACGAACTTTGGTGCGCTTCGATGTGGCGGGTGCACCCCTCCGAAATCGTCGGAGAGGTGTATGACGACAACGGCATCGCTCTCACCGATTCTGCTCAAAAGGACGCGCGAATCCAGCGTTGGTCCCAACCGTGGAGCGTGGCCTGGCATGCCCTGGAAGTACTCGATTATGACCTGGCCGGCGAACTGACCCCATGGACCCCGCCGCCCCCGTTCGCTGGGAATCCCCACTGGCAAACCTTCACCAGCCTGCCCGTCGCTTGGTCGCACTCGGAGATCGCCGGATACGTGGACCACTGCCGACAGCGGGTGCGCGACTCGTTGGGCGACCTGACCGAGGATGAGGCCGCGACCTCACTGCCGGCGACGCACCGCTACGCGGGTAAGCCTTACGCCTGGGTCGTGACCAGCCTGATCGGACACACCACCGCGCACGCCACGCAGATCCGCCAATTCACGGCCACCCCCGGGAGGCCGCCCGGCCCTCCGGCTGACTGACCGGTGCACGACTGTCAAGTGATAGGCCGCTGGCAACACGCCTGATGCAAGGCCCTCGCATCATCGTTGAACTCGTCGACTCTGAGGCCAAATAGACAGTCAGGGATGACCGCTCATCGGCATGAGCGCGCGGACAGCGGCAGATCCGGACGTGCCCTGGAGACCGAAGGAGCACCGTGCAGCGGTGTTTCGGTACCCCCGAGGCGTGTCCCGAAGATGAGTCCAGCGGAGGTCAGGCCTGGACCGGCACCTGGTAGATGTGATCGGCGGGGTGTCCGGCGCGCTCATGAATCCTCTGCACCGCGTCGGCATCAGGGGCCTCGGACAGACAGAAGACCATCCCCGACTCGGGATCAGCCCAGGCGTGCTTGAAGTTCACCTGCTCCTCGTCCTGGATCGCGAGGTCGGCGTTGTGGGCTTCGGTGAGGGCCTCGGGCGTGACCCCCTTCATCGTGGTGTGCACATCCATGAACTCCGGCATCACAGTCTCCCTCTCTCTCGAAGGCCTTCCACTGTGCCCGGTGCGTCACTCTCGCCGCCATAGTCCGATGCGGCTAGGAGGTGCGCTCTGCGAACGACGCCCCGAGAGTGCTGGGTCATCTGCTCGCCCTTCCGTGGTCGAGTCGAGACCGCCGGAGAACCCAGGGATGGAGCCGGTGCCGACAACGTCCTCTCCTTCGATCTGGCCGAGGTGGACCAGTCATACCCGACTGGTTGGATCAGCGACCTGGACGACATCGAGAAGGCGTACCCGGTGATCGGGAGACCTTGACTCCGATACCGCTCATCGGCATGTGAGTGCGCACGGACAGCGGCATGAGGGTGCGCTTCTCTCGAGTCGGCCCGCGCCACATCACGAGCGTGCGGCACCCGGGGTTCAGCGATTCGACCTCGACCGTTTGCTCCGACTCCACCAATGCCGAGGCACCGAGTCATCCTCGCGCAGCAACTCGGGTCGCGGCGACGGTACGTTCGTCCGTTGGCCGTGAAAGGTCGGCGTGGGTCTCGTCCACTGGCCCGGCACGCCGCCGCCCCACCGACGACGATTTCGGTACATCGGAGACTGACGGATACGCCAGACGCACAGGAGCGTGAGGAGCACGAGCACGAGGGTCTCGACCAACGCCACCATGACCGTCGCCTCCTCCCCCCGACTAGACCCACGGTACGCCGGTGCAGGACACCCGCGCTCAGGTGGCGCTCATCGGCCTGAGCGGTCGCTCAGGTGGACTCGGGGCCGATTCCAGCGGTCGTCGAGGCTGCAACTCCATCAGGGCCCTTGAGCTCCACGAAGATGACATGCGTGGGTGTCTCGCCGATGTTCTCTCCGTGGTGTTCCTGAGCCGGCAGCCAACCGACCGTGCCCGCATCCAGATCGACCTCCCGCTGAACATCGCCGGAGACCAGACGCCTACGAAAGGCGCTCAGTGTGTACATCACGCTGTCCGGATGTGCGTGCGGTGTCGTGCTCTCTCCCGGTTGGTCGTGGTACTCGAGGACGCGAACCCGCTCGTTCTCGAACACCACCTTGTAGTGGTCCGGGTTGCTGGCGATCGGATCGAGGCTCATGAGGGAATGTTGGCAGCGCTTCTCCGGGATTCGCCATGGATCACCCGCAACTCGGCATGAGCGACCCTGACAGCGGCATGAGCGGACGTTGCCGGAGTCGCAGAACAGGTCCCGGCTGGGCGGGCGGCGCTCGCCATGAGCTGTTCGCTCGTGCAGCGGTCATGGCTGGGCGGGCGTAGCGTGGATGGGCCTCTCGGGGAGAGGAGAGCTCGAGATGGTGCCGATACTTGAGATGGCGTTCTTAGTCGTCTGCGTTGTGCTTGGCCTCTGGTGGTTCCGGCGGACGAACCTCTTCCGGGCTTACCGGAGATCTGGTGGGAAAGATCCTGGCCAGCATGGTCTCGGGTGGGGGTCGCAGGGCATGTCGACCCACCGCGACCCGCCAAACCGGCAGTCCCATCGGGAGTGACTTCGCGGGTTCCTTGCCGACTCGCCTAAGCCCGCTCATCGGCGTTGTGCGAGCGACCGGACAGCGGCATGAGCGGTACCCGATATGGGCGACACATCTCCGGCGATGGTGGAGGGAGGTCGGTTCGAGCCGGACCATCCCGAGTGAGTCCGGTCAGCGCCCCGCCGACTACCCGCTGGCAGCCTCCGGCTGAAGCCTACGGAGCGCGTACATGGGCAGCTGCGTGATCCG
>Ga0070684_100003364_pt1 | contig 11977 bp, 8 predicted proteins | sample KBSC723LmetaG_FD_65653 | JGI IMG/M metagenome (GOLD analysis project Ga0070684, IMG submission 65653) | Corn rhizosphere microbial communities from Kellogg Biological Station, Michigan, USA - KBS C7.2-3L metaG | ecosystem: Host-associated > Plants > Roots > Rhizosphere ...
CGGCGCGAGCACATGATCACCACCGCCTGTGGACCGCTCGGCGCCGGAGTCGGAGCCGCCGGGGCCCACCGACCCGACGCTTCGAACCACGACTGCATCCGCGATCCGGTGTGACAACCGAGCCGGCGTCCCGCGCGTCAGACGGGTATCGATCGGGTCACGAGACCCGACCGGCGCTTGCCCGACCAGAGCCAGGCCACTTGACTGCCGGAGCCGATCACGTCATCGGGAGGAGAGCACAGTGCAGTACGTCGCCCAGGAGCTGACCGGGCGGACCGGTGGGCTCTCCGTCCGGTGCCAGGGGCTCGTGCACCTGTACAAGACGTTCGAGGGACACGACGTGGTCGCGCTGCAGGGCGTCGACCTCACCATCGATGCGGGTGAACGGGTGGCCTTCCTGGGTCCGAGCGGCTCCGGCAAGTCGACGCTGTTGACGCTCTTCGGCGGTATCCAGAAGCCCAGCGCCGGGAAGATCTTCCTGGGCGAGGAGGAGATCTCGCGGATGAGCGAGCGCCAGCTGACCCGGGTCCGCGCCTCCCGGGTCAGCACCATGCTCCAGGGCGCCACCCGCAACCTCCTCCACTACGCGACCGCCAGGCAGAACCTCCGCTTCAGCCGCTCGGCCAGCAGCGACCCCGACCGCACCCTCGGTGATGCCGAGCTGCTCCGCCGGGTCGGGCTGGAGAAGAACGGCGACCAGGTCGTCTCGTCGATGTCGGGTGGCGAGCGGCAGCGGCTCGCGCTCGCGTGCAGCGTCACCAGCGCGCCGCAGCTGCTGCTCGCCGACGAGCCGACCAGCCAGCTGAGCCACGAGGACCGCGACCACATGCTCGAGCTGATCCACGGGCTCGGGAACGACTTCGGCACCACGATCCTCGTCGTCACCCACCAGCCGGAGGTCGCCGGCACGTTCCCGCGCACGGTGACCATGCGCGGTGGCCGGGTCGGCATGGAGGGTCGCGCCGGTGCCGAGTACGTCGTGGTCGGCGCCGAGGGCGTCGTCCACCTGCCTGCCCACATCGCCCGCGACTGGCCGGCGGGCACGCTGGTGCGGATCGAGCCCGAGCCCGACGACCGGCTGCTCCTCAGCCGTGGCGACCGCGACGAGGAGGAGCTGCGATGACGACAGTGGGCCGGCACGCGATGACCCCCGAGCGCGACAGCATCGCCGCGCAGGGCGACCTCGGTCTCGAGGACGTCTCCCTCAACGTCGGTGGCCGCTGGGCGCTGGAGCGCACCACGCTCGAGTTCCGGCCGGGCGAGGTCACCGCACTGTCCGGTCCGTCCGGGTCCGGCAAGACCACGCTGCTGTCGATCGCCGGCGGCATCCTGAAGCCCACCACCGGCTTCTCGACGTACGGCGGCCGCCACATGTGGCAGGGCGACGGCGACCCGCGGCACGAGGTGGCGTTCGTGCTGCAGGTCTATGGCCTGGTTCCGATCCTGTCCGCCCGGGAGAACGTCGCGATCGCGCTGCGTGCCCGCGGCGTACCACCGGACGAGTCCGACGAGCGCGCCGACGAGGAGCTCACCCGCTTCCACATCGGCGACCTGGGCGACCGACAGGTCGAGGAGCTGTCGGGTGGCCAGATGCAGCGGGTCGCGTGTGCCCGCGCCTTCGCGGTGTCGCCCGAGATCCTGCTCGCCGACGAGCCGACCAGCGAGCTCGACGAGGGCAACCGCGAGCACGTGATGGACCAGCTCCGGGCCGAGGCGGCCCGTGGCGCGGTCGTGGTCGTCGCGACCCACGACCCCGCGGTGGTCGAGGCGTCGGACCGCACGCTGGTGCTCGACGAGGGCCGACTGGTCCCCGCCGAGGACTCGGCGTACGCGAGCAGGCGGTAGGCCGGCGTGCTCCTGCGCAGCATCCGGGCCCACCTCCTCCCGTCGCTGGCGACCCTCGCGCTGGCCTTCGTCGTCTCTGCGGGAGCGGTCGGCGTGGTCGGAGCCTCGCGGGTCGGCCAGACACCCGGGGCGGTGGCCGCGATGCTCGCCCTGTACGGCGCGGTGGCCCTGGCCGAGCAGTCCGCCCGGACCGTCGTCGACCGCAGCCACGACGTCGCCCTCGCCCGGCTCCGTGGTCTCACCGGGGCCCGACTGGTCACGTTCGCCGCCGGACCGCTGCTGGCGGTCAGCCTGGTCGGGATCGCGGTCGGGTCGGTGGTCGGCGTCTGGTTCGCGGGGCGGATCGCCGACGGCTGGGGGATCGACTACAGCCTGGGCACGCGTGAGGTCGTGGTGGCGGTCACCATCCTGGTCGGTGCCTGGGTCACGATCGCGCTGGTGGCGACCGCCGTGATCCAGCGGCCGCTCGTCGAGGCGCTGTCGGTCAACCCACGGCGCCACGCCACCTCGTGGATCACGACGTTCCTGGAGCTGCTCGTGGTCGCGGCCGCATGCCTCGCCGTCTACGAGGCGCACCGCAGCGAGGCGAGCTGGGTCCCGACCATCGCTCCCGCCCTGGTCGCGCTGGCTGCGGGCCAGGTGGTGATGTGGCTGCTCACGCTGACCCCCCGTCTCGGCAGCCGCCTCGGGCTCGCGCTGACCAGCCGGCGGCTGCGACGCGACCCGGACCCGGGCTCGGTGGTGCGCGTCCTGGTCGCCGCGACGGTGCTGCTGGCGGTCACCCTGACCGGGGCGCGGGCGGCCGCCCAGTGGCGCGACGACGCCGGACGTCTCCGGGCGGGGGGACCGCTCGCGGTGCCCTTCGACGCGGGCGCGCTCCGGGCGTACGCCGCCGCGCACGACGCCGACCCGCAGGGTCGGTGGCTGATGGCGGCAGTGGCCGTCGAGGACCTCTCGCCCGCCGACCGCCGCGTCTTCGTCGACTCCCACCGCTGGGACGCCGTGGTGGGCGACTTCGTCACCAGCACGAGCGTGGCCGGGGCCGGGGACCACATGGCGACGCTCGCCGACCAGCCCGGTCCGTTGATGGTGCACTCCGACTCGCTGCAGGTCGGCGTGACCTCGATCCGGGCCGGCACCACGGGCACCGTCGCCGTCACGTTCCTCAGCGACGAGGGCTTCCCACGCACGGCGCGCGTCCACGTCACCCATCCCGGCTCAGCCACCGCTCGACTCCGCCCCTGCACCGTCGGCTGCTCGGTGATCTCCGTCGATCTCAAGGGCGCCGCCTTCGACCTCGACGAGGTGTCGGCCGGAGGCACGAGGATCCTCGGCAGCACGTCGTACGCCGGTGGCCACACGCAGCACGCCCTGGACGTGAGCCAGGAGAGCGGGCCGCAGGCCGCGCTGACCACGCCCGACCTGAAGGACTCGGCCACCGTCGACGGCATCGACGGGACCAGCCACGAGGTCCACGTGCTCGGCTCCGTGGGTGCGGTCCCCTTCGTCGGTCGCGCCGGGTCGCTGCTCGACCTGGGCCGCGTGCTGCGCGGCGCCGTCGGCACCGTCGCCAGCGCCCAGGCGGTGGTCGTGGCGCGCGCCGACACACCGGCCCCGGTGCTCGCGCGCCTGCGGAAGGACGGCGGCGGCGAGCTCGCGACGTACGCCGCCGTCGCCGACCGGCTCGACCACACCCCGCAGGCGCGAGCCGACTCGCTGGCGCTCCTGGTCGCGATCGGGGTCGCCCTGGTCGCGCTGACCCACCTGCTCGCCTGGCTCGCGGGCCAGGTCGGCCGGCGGCGCGCCGAGGTCGCGGGGCTGCGCGCGGCAGGCGTCCGGCCGCGGCTGGTCCGCAGCGCGTACGTCGTGGAGGCGTCCATCCTGGCCGCGGTCGTGCTCGTCGCCGCCGCGGTCACGGCCGTCGCGACCACCGTTCCGCTGCTCAGGCCGATGAGCCTGGTGGGCGGCTGGGCGGAGGCACCGATCCTGCGCCTGGAGGTCCGTCCACTGACGCTCGCGACGGTCCTGGTCGGCGTCACTGCGATGACCGCCCTGCTGTGCGCCCTCGTCTTCACGCGCTTCGGCCGCGGTGCGCGCCCGGCCGCCCTCCGATCGGTCGAGCGATGACGAGGTTCCGGTGGCTCCTGGCCACGAGCCTGCGCGGTCTCCGGGCCCGCTGGGTGCTCAGCCTCGGCTCGCTGCTGCTGACCGTGATCGCGATCGGCTCGGCGGTCGTCGGGCCGAGCTACCAGCAGAACGCCGCCAACTCGTTCGTGATCGCCCAGCTCCGGGCCCAGCCCCCGATCAACACGAACCTCACCTACGACTACGCACCGGAGGCCAACCAGACCGTCGACCGGGCCACCACCACCGCCCTCGACGAGACGTCGCGGGAGTCCGGCAGCGGATACCTGCCGGGCCGTCCGTTCGTGTGGCAGCCGCTGCCTCAGGCCGCCATCCCGGGCAGTGAGGTCGCGGCCGAGCCGCGGCTGGTCTCGGTGACCGGTGCCTGCGACCACGTCCAGCTGGAGGGCCGCTGCCCGACGAACCCGGGCGAGATCGCGATCCTGCGCGCGGACGCCGAGTCCGGCGGGCTCGAGGTGGGCAGCACCCTCAACCCGTACGGCGACCCCCAGCCGTTCAGGGTGGTCGGGATCTACCGGCCGACCGACTCCGACGAGGACGACGACTTCTGGGGTGGCAGCCAGGTGCTCCAGTCGACGCCCGGAGCGGTCCTGCCGCGGTTCGTCCCGGCGCACCCGGGCCCGTGGATCACGACCCAGGCGAGCATCGAGCAGCGGACCGAGGCCTGGCACATCTCCGTCAACCAGCCCCTCGCGACGCCCCCGGGGCTCACCACCGGCCGGCTGAAGGCGGTCGCCGCGCGGGTGAGGGCCATCGGTGTCGCCGACGAGCACCACACGCTCCTGCCCGGCCTCACCCTCGAGCCCGGCAACACCCTGACCACCACGGCCGCCCAGCTGGACGACCGCCGCGGCGTCTCGCGCTCAACGGTCGAGCCGGCCGTGCTCTCCCTGATCCTGGTCGCGCTGGTCCTGCTGTCCCGCCTGCTCGCCGCGGCCATGACCTTGCGTCGGGGCGAGCTGGCCCTCGCCTCCCTGCGTGGCTACGGCCGCCGTCAGCTGTGGTTCCTCGGCATGACGGAGCCACTCGTGATCCTGGCCGTCGCCACGCCACTCGGCATCGGGTTCGGCTACGTCGCCTCGCGCGTCCTCGCCCGCCGTTGGCTGGTGCCCGGCCTGCCGGTCCCGTTCGTGCTGGCCAGCGCCCTGACCGCGCTCGGCGTGGTCCTGGTGACCGCCGTCGTCGCCGCGGTCGTGGTGCGCGACGCGGTGAGCGAGCCGCTCAGCGCGCAGATCGCGGGCGTACGCCGTCCCACGAAGGCGGGGCGCGCCGTCGTCGTGCTCCGGCTCACGCTGGTCGCCCTGGCCACGGCCGCCCTGGTCACCGCGGCGAGCCGCAGCCACCCGCAGAAGCCCGACGCCACCGATCTGTTCCTGCCGATCCTGATGGCGGTCGCCGCGGGTCTGCTGGTGGGTCTCCTGGTGCTCGGGTTGTCCGGGTTGTGGGTGCGCTGGTCGAGGCCGCGCCGCGCCATCTCGTCGTACGTCGCGTCGCGGACGGTGCGACGCCGACACGAGGGGACGATGGTGATCCTCCCGGTCACCGCTGCTCTCACCGTGGCGGTGTTCGCGATCGGCGTCTCGCTCGCGGCGAACACCTGGCGTGCCAGCGCCGCCGCGACCGAGGTGGGTGCGCCGCTGTCGTTCCAGACCAAGCTGTCGCTGTCGCGGGCCGTCGGGCTCACCCGCGAGATCGACCCGCAGGGCCGGTGGCTGATGACGGCCGCGGAGGACTTCCCGAACGCCGACGAGGTCACGTCCATCCCGCAGCCGCGGGTCATCGTCGATGCCACCCGGCTCGCTCGGGTCGCGTCGTGGCCGGCCCAGTGGACGCCGGGGCGCAGCGTGGCCGACGTCGCGAAGGAGATCGGCCCGCGGCGGCCACCGATCATGATGCGTGGGTCGTCGCTGTCGATGACCGTCGACAACCACGTGGACGGCGACTACCGCCGGCTCGGGGTGTCCGTCCTGGTCCTCGACGACAACGGCGACCTGCGCAGCATCTCGGTCGGCCCGTTCGGGCAGGGACGCTCGACGAAGACCGAGAAGCTCAAGGCCTGCGAGACCGGCTGCCAGGTCGAGACGATCAGCTTCGGCGGCCCCGCGGCGCTGGTCGAGGCGATGCGTGGCACCGCGACCATCGAGTCCGCCGAGGTGGACGGCCGGCCGATCCCGGGCCTGCTCGACTCGCCCTGGCGGCCGCAGGCGTCGCAGATCAACACCGCGACCGCGGTCAAGAAGGCGGTCCTGCACCAGGGGCGGCTGACCATGACGTTCCGGTCGCACAGTCCCGAGTCGTACGCCGGCGTCAGCCCCACCGACGTACCTGCTGCCGTCCCCGTGCTGTTCGGGCGGGTCGCCGCCGAGCCCCGCCGGCTGCCGACCGGTGCGTCCGGCCTCTTCCGGGTGGTGCCGGCCGGTGCCCCGGCCGAGTCCCTCCCGTTCCGCGGTCCGTCGGGCACCCTGATCGACTACACCGCGTTCATCCGCAACGCCTCGCAGAGCAACAGCGACACCCTGGTGTACATCTGGGCGCGCGCCGACACGCCGCAACGGATCCTCGGCGCCCTCACCGACCACGGGCTGTCGAACCCGACCAGCGAGGTCGACACCAAGCACGTGCTCGACCAGGACGCGTTCGCCCTCGCCCTGCGGCTGTACGTCGTCGTCACCGCGCTGGTGATCCTGCTCGCGCTGGCCGGCCTCGCCGCCAACCTCGCCGTACAGCTGCCCGCCCGGCGTCGCGACGCGGCCTCGTTGCGGGTCGTCGGCGTGAAACGCCGATCGGTGATGATCGGGGTCGTGGCCGAGTTCGTGGTCGTGCTCGGAGCCGCGGCAGTGGCCGGAGTCGCCGCCGGGGGCGTCGCCCAGTACGTCGTGGTGCGCACCGTGACGCTCGGCTTCGTGGACTCGTCCCTGGTGCCCCGCGTCGTCCCGTCGTTCGACATCGGATCCGCCGTCGCGTTGAGCGCGCTGGTCCTGGGCGGGCTGGTCGTCGCGGCGTCCGGCTTCGCGTTCCTGACCGTGCGCGGTGCCCGCACGTCATCCCTCCGCGAGAACGCCCGCTGACCCTGCGACGAAACCGGGGTGCACGGTGTCCCGGCCTCGCGGACAATGGCTGCTCGTGGGTCACGTGGATGTCGCCGGAGTGCACTTCGAGCTGCCCGACGGCCGAGTGCTGCTCGACGATGTCTCGTTCCGGGTCGGCGACGGGGCGAAGGTGGCGCTGGTCGGCGCGAACGGCGCCGGGAAGACCACCCTGCTGCGCATCATCACCGGCGAGCTCCTGCCGCAGGCGGGTGTGATCACCCGCACCGGAGGGCTCGGCGTGATGCGGCAGATGGTGGGCCTCGGGCTCGGCGAGGACCCCACGGTCGCCGACCTCCTGCTCTCGGTGTCGCCGCCCCGGGTCCGCGCGGCGACGGCCGAGGTCGAGCAGTGCGAGCTGGCGCTGATGGAGACCGACGACGAGAAGACCCAGATGCGGTACGCCGAGGCGCTCGCGGAGTACGCCGACGCGGGTGGCTACGACCTCGAGGTGATCTGGGACGTGTGCACCGTGCGCGGGCTCGGGGTCCCCTACGACCGCGCGAAGTACCGCGCGCTGCGCACGCTCTCGGGCGGTGAGCAGAAGCGGCTGGTGCTGGAGTACCTGCTCGCCGGCCCCGACGAGGTGCTCCTGCTCGACGAGCCGGACAACTTCCTGGACGTGCCGGGCAAGATCTGGCTCGAGCAGCGCATCCGCGAGTCGGACAAGACGATCCTCTACATCAGCCACGACCGAGAGCTGCTGAACAACACCGCGACCCGGATCGTCACCGTCGAGCTCGGGGCCGCCGGGAACCTCGTGTGGACGCACCCGGGCGGATTCGCGTCGTACCACGAGGCGCGGCGTGACCGGTTCGCCCGGCTCGAGGAGATGCGCCGGCGCTGGGACGAGGAGCACGCCAAGATCAAGGCGCTGGTCCTCCGGCTCAAGATCAAGGCCGAGTACAACGACGGCATGGCCTCGCAGTACAAGGCGGCCCAGACCCGGCTCCGGAAGTTCGAGGAGGCCGGTCCGCCGATCGAGCAGCCGCGCGAGCAGCAGGTGTCGATGCGCCTGAAGGGCGGCCGCACCGGCAAGCGGGCCGTGGTCTGCGAGACCCTCGAGCTGACCGGGCTCATGCATCCGTTCGACCTCGAGGTCTGGTACGGCGAGCGGGTCGCGGTGCTGGGCAGCAACGGATCGGGGAAGTCGCACTTCCTGCGACTGCTCGCCGCCGGTGGCTCCGACCCCGACGTCGAGCACCGCCCGGTCGACGACACCCCGATCGAGCCGGTCCGGCACTCCGGCACGGCCAAGCTCGGCGCCCGGGTGCGTCCGGGCTGGTTCGTCCAGACCCACGAGCACCCCGAGCTCGCCGGGCGGACGCTGCTGGAGATCCTGCACCGCGGTGACGGCCGTCCCGACGGCCGCGCGGGGATGGGTCGTGAGGCCGCCGCCCGGGTCCTCGACCGCTACGAGCTCGCGCACGCCTCGGAGCAGCGGTTCGACTCGCTGTCCGGCGGCCAGCAGGCGCGCTTCCAGATCCTGCTGCTCGAGCTCTCCGGGGCGACCCTGCTGCTGCTGGACGAGCCGACCGACAACCTCGACGTCCAGTCCGCCGAGGCGCTCGAGGACGGTCTCGAGGCGTTCGAGGGCACCGTCATCGCGGTCACCCACGACCGCTGGTTCGCGCGCGGCTTCGACCGCTTCCTGGTGTACGGCGCGGACGGCGACGTCTACGAGTCCGACGGCCCGGTCTGGGACGAGACCCGGGTCCGCCGCGCGCGCTGACCCTGCGCCGACACGTGGCCGGGCGTCGGCGGAGAGGTGCCGCCGGCTCCGTGTGGGACGTCATACGTCCCGAGTCCTAGACGCCTCGGAACGTATGACGTTGCCCCCCGGTGTGGAACGGGGTCCGGAGGCGTCACCGGCGCAGTGGACGCCTCCGGGCCCCGAGATCAGGAGTTCGTGGTGGCCGCGTCGGACTCGAGCGTGACCCGCACGGTGTGGGTGCTGCCTCCGCGGACGTAGGTGACGGTGACCTTGTCGCCGGGGCGGTAGGACCGGATCATCGCCACCAGCGAGTCGGACGAGGTGATCAGGTGGTCGTCGACCTTGGTGATCACGTCACCGGACCTGAGCCCGGCGCTCGCCGCGGCGGAGCCGGTGTTGACCTGGCTGATCCTGGCGCCGTCGGTGACCTGCGCACCGGCCCCGGTCGCGGCGTTCTCGACCCCGATGCCGAGGCGGGCGTGGGTGGGGGTCTCGCCCTTGATCATCTGCTGGACGATCGGCAGCACCTCGTCGATCGGGATCGCGAAGCCCAGCCCGATCGAGCCGGGCTCACCCTGGGGCGTGGTGTCGGTAGCCGTCTGGATCGCGGCGTCGATGCCGACGACCGCACCCGACAGGTCGACCAGCGGGCCGCCGGAGTTGCCCGGGTTGATCGCGGCGTCGGTCTGGATCGCGGGGTAGACGGTGGCGTTGCCCTGGCTGACCTGGCCGACGTTCACCGGCCGGTTCAGCGCGCTCACGATGCCGCTGGTGACGGTGGCGTCGAGGCCGAACGGCGAGCCGATGGCGACGACGCCCTGGCCGACCTCGAGGCTCGAGGAGTGCCCGAGCGTGGCCGGCGTGAGGTTCTTGACGCCCTGCGCCTGGATCACCGCGGTGTCGGTGAGCGGGTCGGTGCCGAGGATCCTGGCGGGTGCGTGAGAGCCGTCGTTGAACGAGACGCTCATGCTGCCGGACTTCCCGGCGAGTGCGACGACGTGGTTGTTGGTGAGGATCTTGCCGTCCTGGCTGAGGATGATGCCCGAGCCGGACCCCGAGCCGTCGGGGCCGGAGACCTCGATCATCACCACCGACGGCAGCACGCTCTGGGCGACCTTCTCGATCGAGCCGGTCGCGGCGGTCTGGGCCGCGGTGCCGCCGGTCTGTGTCAGTACCGGCGAGGACTGCACCGAGTCGTGCGTCGAGGTCCACACCGCTGCGCCGCCGACGCCGGCGGCTCCGCCGACGAGCAGGCTGGCCGCCACCACGGTGGCGGCCAGCCCCTTGCCACGCAGCCCACTGCGGGGACGACGGTCCGGTGGGAGAACCGGATCGCTGGCGTCCTGGCCGAGGGTGGTGCGGCCGTCCTCCGGCTGGGCTGCGAAACCGTACGGCGACCAGGTCGCGGGTGGCGCAGGCGGCTCCTGACCCCACTCGTGTCGGTTCTCCGGCTCGCTACGGCCGTACGGGTCGTTCGTCATGACGCAGAGGTTGCCGGGCAAGTCTGGGAAGACGCTGAGATGGCGCTGGGGGGTCCTGAAGAAGCCGGCCGATCGATCAGCCGAGACGTCGTACGACGTCTCCCGGGCGGACCACGCCGCCACGCACCACGCGCGCGTTGAGCCCGCGCAGCCTCATCCGGCTCCCGACCTCGCTGTTGACGAAGGCGAGCGCGTCGGGGCCGAAGCGGGCCAGGAACTTCTTGCAGCCCGCGTGCGGCTTCGCGGTGACCTCCAGGACGGCGGCCTCGCCGATCGCGACCCGGGTGCCGGTCGGCAGGTTGTCGTGTGACAGGTCGAGGTCGACGTACAGCTGGTCACCCGCCAGTGCCTGCACGTCGTCGGTCTCGCCGAGCAGCGAGACCATCCGAGCGCTCATCACGGTGATCATCGCGTCGAGGTGGCGACCCTCGGCGACGGCGCGCGACGTGGCGCGACCGAGCCAGTTGTCGCCCACCAGTCCGCCGGCCTCGTCGAGCACACCCTCCTCGAGGATCTCGCGGACGCCGACCTCGGGGCGACGCACGATCATCGCCAGCGTCCCGGCCCGACCCGGCGCCGCCCGCAGATGGTCGAGGCGCGACTCCAGCGAGGTCCTGCTGGTCATGGTTCCCACGGGTCGATCCTGCCAACGGGCGCGGGACGACGCGCCGGGTTTCCGCCGCTCGGGACGAGGTGTCGGCCACATCTGGGCGCGTCTCCCGCTCGCGACGGCGCCGAATCGGGGACGCGCGCCCTAGGCTCCGCCCGGTGGGCAAGCCGTTTCGCAGCTTCGACTGGAACGTGCGCAGCTGCGGCTGGCACGGCCACGTCACATGGGCACCGACCGAGCAGGCGCTGGCCGAGCGGCTGCACGTCGACACGGTGGACGGCGAGGCCTGGCGGTGCCTGCGCTGCGGGTCGTTCGTCCCGGGCGAGCCGCACGGGCGGGGGCCCGCCGAGGACGCGCCGATCGTCCTGCGGGGCAGGGCGCTTCGGGACGCGTTCATCCTCCGCCTCCTCGCCCTCGAACGCGGGATCCGCGGCGTGCTCCTGGTGGCGCTCGCGTATGGGATCTACGAGTTCGAGGGCGCCCAGGACTCGCTGCAACGGGTCTTCGACGACTACCTCCCTCGGCTGTCACCGGTCGCCGAGCACGCCGGCGTGGACCTCCAGTCGACCGGTCCCGTGCGACTGATCCAGAAGGCGCTGGAGACCGACCCCCACACGCTCACGCTGATCAGTCTCGGCGTCCTGGCGTACGGCGCCCTGGAGCTGCTCGAGGCCGTCGGCCTCTGGTTGATGCGGCGCTGGGGCGAGTACGTCGCCGTGGTCGGCACCGCGGTGTTCATCCCGCTGGAGATCTACGAGCTGCTCGAGCAGGTCACCTGGCTCCGGGTCGTGGCGTTCGCACTGAACGTCTTCGCCGTGGTCTACATCCTGTGGACCAAGCGCCTCTTCGGCTTCCGCGGTGGCCGCGCGGCGTTCGAGGCCGAGCGGCACTCCGAGTCGCTGCTCGAGGTCGAGAGGGCCGCCGCCTAGGTCCAGCGCTCGCACGGTGCCGGCGCTGCTGTCGGGCCACCTCGCGACCACGCTCGCTTCGGTCTCGCTGCGGACCCGGTGCTGATGTCGGGCCACCTGGCGAGCAGGCTCGCTTCGGTCTCGCTGCGGACCTGCGCCCCTCCTTCGGCGGGGCCCAGGTCCTCGCT
>Ga0070684_100003365_pt1 | contig 11975 bp, 11 predicted proteins | sample KBSC723LmetaG_FD_65653 | JGI IMG/M metagenome (GOLD analysis project Ga0070684, IMG submission 65653) | Corn rhizosphere microbial communities from Kellogg Biological Station, Michigan, USA - KBS C7.2-3L metaG | ecosystem: Host-associated > Plants > Roots > Rhizosphere ...
CGCGCGGGACGCCGGCGCGAAGCGCCGCTTCGAGAACGGTTTTCGTGCCTTGGACGTTGACGGACGAGATCTCGCTGCCCGAGCCGCGGATGGGCAGGGCCGCGGCGGCGTGGACGACGACGTCTGCGCCGCGCGCAAGTCGCTCGGCGGCCGCGGGGTCGCGGACGTCCCCGCGTAGCTCGTCGACCGCGCGCTCGAGCTCCGGCGCATCGAGCGGTTCAACGTCCAGTGTGCGCACCTCGTCACCGGCTGCGAGGAGCCGTCGCGCGAGGCGCAGCCCGAGGAACCCCGCACCTCCGGAGATCGCCCAGAGCATGGCCAAGACGATATTGGCTCGAAGCCGGCACGGACCGGCTCGAAGCTCGGCGATACGCTCAGCTCGGGTGGCGGGAGGACCTTCGATCCCCACCCGGGTGGGGCTGCGCGCGTGTACTAACTAAGGGCGCCCGATTGCAGGCGAGGCTCGATCGGGCCCTCCGCTACGACGATCAGCGGCGCCGCATCGCGACGACGTTCACGCTCACGATCGCCACGCAGACCAGCGCGATTCCCGCAAGCCCGGCGGCTGCGCCGGCGATCGCCAGCAACGGGATCGCCAGCCCGAGCGAGCCCAGGATGAGCGGCGTGACCATGCGGTGCTCCGGCTGTCCTCCGCTTCGCGACCGAAGCTCGAGCTGTTTCTCGACCCGTTCCAGGAACGAGTCGACCAGCGCGGGCTCGTACTCCTGTCCCAGCTCCCGCCGGGCTGCGAGAGCAGCGTGGAGCTCGTCGCGATCGCCCGCGGTCATAGCGCGAGTATGCGCCGCCCGGGCCGACCCGAAAAGGACAGCTCGGACCTATTCGTACTGGAGCGCACGCAGCACGTTCAGCCGGCTCGCCCGCCGCGCCGGCGCAACCGCAGCCAGCACGCCCGCGATCATCGCCACGATCGCGAACCCGATCAGGTTCTTCCACGGCGGCACGAACTCGACGTTGAACTGCGACAGCGCACGCGTCACGAGCACGGCGAGGAACACACCGAGCGGCAGGCCGAGCGCCGCACCGATCAGCGCGGTGATCACGCTCTCCTGCCGCACCATCCGCGACACCTGGTGCCTCGTCATCCCGACCGCGCGCAGCATCCCCAGCTCTCGCGTGCGCTCGAAGACGCTCAGCACGAGCGTGTTGATCATCCCGACGAGGCTCACGATCACGGCGAGCGCGAGCAGCACGTACAGGAGCAGCAGGAAGTTGTCGAAGTCTTCGTCCTGAGCGGAGATCCACTCGTCGCGCGTCTGCACCTGCGCGTCGGGGAAGTTCGTCAGATCCCGCTCGAGCTTTGCCTGCGTCGCGTCGCTCGGCGTGCTCTTCACGTCGAGGAACGTGTACAGGTTCTGCGGCCGCTCGTAGAGCGTGTCGAAGAACGGGAGCGAGATGCTGACCTCCCCGAGCAGCGGGTAGAAGGGCGGTGCCTTGTAGACGCCCTTCACCTCGAGGGGAACCGTGTCGCCCTTCGGCGTCAAGAGCGAGAAGCGCGACCCGACGTCGAGGTTCTCCTTTTCGGCGAACGACTTGTCGACGATCGCCTGGTAGGGGCCGAGGTCGTCGATCGACGCGCTGGAACCCTCCTTCCACTCGAAGTTGTAGACCCGAGAGATCGTCTTCGGATCGAGGCCGGTGATCTGCTGCACCGAGCCCGATGCCTTGCCCACGCCGGAGCGCACGTTCGATGCGACCGCGACCTCCGGCTCTTTCACGATCGCGTTGCCCGCGCTCGGCGAGATCGAGTCGAACCCGTTGGCCGAAACGAGCATGTACGTCGACTTCACCTGCCGCTCGATCGCCCGCCGGTTCGACTGCTTCATCCCGTTCGCGAGCACCGCGATGAAGGTCACGAGCGCGAGTCCGATCATCAGAGCGGCTGCGGTCGCAGCCGTTCGGCCCGGGTTGCGGCGCGTGTTCTCGCCCGACAGGCGATCGGTCGCGGGGTCGAAGCGCACGTCCGGCTTGTCGCTCGCGAAGCCGAGTCCACGAAGCCGCCGGATCACGGACAGCACCACCCAGACGACGAGCACGACCTCCAGCACCAGGACCGCGGCGATGAAGCCCCAGCCGATTGCGCCGCTCAGGTAGCGCATGGCCCACGCGGCCGCCAACAGCACGGCCGGCCCGATCACCAGCAGCACGACGAGCCCGCCGACGAGCAAGCCGATTCGCTGCAGCACCGCGATCCCGCGCGTGTAGAGGCCCCGCCGAAAGAGCCAGGCGCCGAGGCGCGTCGGGTACACGAGCAGGCTGACCCCGAGCATGACCCACTTCGCGATCGGCCGAACGAGCCGTGAGAGCGTCGGCACGAGCCGAGGAGAGAGCAGCGCGACGCCGATGAACAGAACGAGGCAGCCGAGCGCGAGCGACAGGAGCCGAACGGCGGTCGACAGCGTGTCGACGAACATGCCGTAGGCGAGCAGCGCGACGGCGAGCGCGACGAGCGCGATCGCGATGAACGGCAGGAACGGGGCCAGCCGCCCATGCGGAAGGGTCGCTCCCTCCCGCACTGCCGCGATCGGAGGAACCTTCGTCGCCTTCACGGCTGGTGCGAGCCCTGCAACGAGGGTGATAACCACCCCGATCAGGAGCGAGACGATCACCGTCCGCGGCGCCACGATCAGCCCCGTCGTCGGCAGGTCGCTGTTGACGGCCTTGAAGAACGCGTTCAGCCCGACCGCCAGTCCGATCCCGGCGAAGAGCCCGAGGATCGCCCCGAGCAGCCCGATGACGAACGCCTCGATCGTGACGGACGTCAGGATCTGCCGCCTAGAGGCCCCGATCGTCCTGAGGGTCGCGAACTCCCGGATCCGCTGCGAGACCGTGATCGAGAGCGTGTTGAAGATGACGAACGCGCCCACGAAGAGCGCGATCGTGGCGAACGACAGCAGGAAGTACTTGATGATCTTCGTGAACGAGGCCGACTTCTTGGCCTCCTTCACCTGCTGCGCTTGAGTACGGACCTCGACCTTGTTCAGCGGCACGACCTGCTTGATCTGCGCGACGAGCTGATCCTGCGATACCCCGGCCTTGGCCGAGACCGAGATCGCGTCGAGCTTCCCCTTGCGGTCGAGGAGCTCCTGAGCCGTGGGCAGCGTGAACGTCGCGAACGTCGCGCTCCCGATCGATCCGACGCTCCCGTACTGCGCGATGCCGACGAGCTTGAACGGACGAACGGGCTTCAGCGTCGCGATCCTGATCGTGTCACCGACCTTGTAGTTCTGGTCGCCGGCCGTCCCGCTGTCGATGACGACATCGTCGGGCTTGCTCGGCCAGCGCCCCGCGGTCAGCTGGAGCGGATTGAACTGCGGCAGCGAATAGTCGAGCCCGAAGCCGAACGTCGGGGCGCCGCCCGTCGTGATCGGCTTTCCCTCGCGGTCGATGATCTTCGTCGCGGACTCGTCGGCGACAGTTCCGCCGGCGACCCGGACATCGGGAAGCTTCTTCACCGTCGGCAGCAGGCTCGCCGGGATCGACGGGGGCGTCACCTGGTCGCCCTCGAACGAGAAGTCGGGCGCCTTCCCGCTGATGTACGCATCGGTGTTCGCGTACGACTGCGTGAAGATCTCGTCGAAGGCGCGGTCGATCATGTCGGTGAGCACGAAGGTGCCGCTCACCATGGCCACGCCGAGCACGATTGCGAGCGCCGTCAGGAAGGCGCGCAGCTTGCGCCCCGCGAGCCCGCGGAGCGCGACACGGATCACTTCAGTGTGACTTCCTTGACCGTCTCGAGCAGCTGTTCCTCGTCGGCCCGGCCGAGGTCGCGGACGATCTGGCCGTCGGCGAGGAAGAGGACGCGGTCGGCGATCGTCGCCGCCTTCGCGTCGTGGGTGACCATGACCATCGTCTGCTTGTAGTTCTGCACCGCCTCCTGAAGCAGCTTGAGGATCTCGTCGCTCGTCTTCGAGTCGAGGTTCCCGGTCGGCTCGTCGGCGAAGACGACCGTGGGCTTGGAGACGAGTGCGCGGGCGACCGCGACGCGCTGCTGCTGGCCGCCTGACAGCTCGGACGGACGGTGCGAGCGGCGGTCGGTGAGGCCGACGCGGTCGAGCAGCTCCTCGAACTCGGCCTTGTCCGGGCTCTTCCCGGCGATCGACAGCGGGAGCATGATGTTCTCCTCCGCGGTCAGCATCGGGAGCAGGTTGAAGAACTGGAAGATGAACCCGATGTGCTTGCGGCGAAGCTTCGTGATCTCGGTGTCGCTGAGCGAGCCGAGCTTCGTGCCGGCGAGCGTGACGTAGCCGGAGGTCGGCAGGTCGAGTGCGGCCAGGATGTGCATCAGCGTCGATTTGCCCGATCCGGACGGGCCCATGATCGCCGTCAGCTGGCCCGGCGCAACGTCGAGCGAGACGCCTCTCAGCGCCTCCACGGCGGTGTCGCCCTCGCCGTAGCGGCGCGTCACCTCGTTCGCGGTGACGACGGCGCCTTGCGGCGGGGCGGCTGTCCGAGGCTGCTCCTCGTGCGTGACGTGCGTCTCCGCCACGCCGTCGAAGCTAGTGGAAACTAGTTAGAGGCGCAAGGCCTCGACGGTCAGGCCGCGAGCGTCAACTGGTCGCCGACCGCGAGGCCCCGGCGCGAGCTTTCCCCCGCTGGCAGCTCGAGAACCGCCTTCGCGCCGCGCTGCGAGGCGGCACGCCACGGCTCGATCGCATCCTCGATCCCGACGACGACGAGGCTCCGATCGAGGAAGACCGCGTCGATCGGAAAGCGCATGAAGAACGTGTGGATCGAGGAGGCGGGCCGAAGCAGGAGACCTTCCCCCTGCTCCAGCCCGTCGCGTCCGAGGAGACCTCTCATGCGGGCCACCGGGGAGTCGGCGAGCGTGCACCGCTCGCAGACAACCGTCCCGTCGGCCCGCGTGAGAGTGAGCTCTTTCAACTAGTACCCGACGTGGATGTGGTCGTAGTGGTTGGCCAGCGGAAATGACGGGCCGCCCATCCCGAGCAGCGAGATGACCTGCCTCGGCTGCAACTCGGCCGGCAGGAGCAGGATGTTCCGGACGCCCTTCTCGGTGACCGAGTTGTCCGGCTGCTGGTGGCCGAGGATCGAGACTCCGCCGAGCGTCGAGATGTCGGCGGCGAGCCCGTAGATGTGCGCCGAGACGACGCCTGGGCGCGCGTACAGGCGGTGGCCCGAGATCAGGCACGAGACCGTCACCTGGCCGTGCGCCTCTGCGAGGTAGGCGAGCAGCGCGAGCACGCGGACGTTCACGCGATGGCGCTGGATGTCCGAACGGCCGCCCGGATAGATCGAGATCCGCCTGTCGTTGAGGACCTGCTTCTCGAGGTGCGGCTGGGCCCAGTCGTAGCCCTTGACGAGAGCCTGGAGGCCAACCGCCGTGTACAGGTTGCGCAGGGCGATCGTGCGATCGGCGAACCCGGTCCTGCCCTCGATCGAGAGGACCGAGGCCCAGGCGTCCTTGTTCGCGTGGCGCCGGGCAAGCTGCTTCGTCAGGTCGACCAGCCGCGTCCTCGACGCGGGGACCGCCCCGCGCTCTCCGTCGGCACGGAGAACGGCGAGGGTCAGAGCCCAGTCGACGTGATTCCGGTGCGAGACCCGCTTCAACTGGCGCGCAAAGCCCGGCTTCAGGCGGCGCGACGGCGGCGTTGGGTCGGGCAGGTCGCGGTAGAGCCAGACCGTTGCGGCCACGTTCGGCTCGTCGGCCTCCGGCTCGCGGTCGACCGGCTTGCGCAACGGCTGCGGCTGCGTCTTGATCACCGGCGGGCCCTTGAGTTGCAGGGCGCGGGCAGTCTGGACGGCACTCTTGCCGCCGACGTTGGAGGCCTGGTGCGAACCGGGCTTCTTCGACGCGGACTTCGCGAAGCTCGCGCGGATCCGCGAGGTGCTGTCGGCTCCGCTCGACGCCGTGTCGGCGACCGACTGGTTCACCGCCCTCGGAGCCTCGGGGCGGTCGACCTGGGTGGCGTCTTCCTGCGCGGCCGGCTCGCTCGCCGGCTCGGACGCAGGAGCCTGCTCCGGAGCCGGCTCCGAGGAAGGAGTCGGAGCGGAAGCAGGGGCCGGAGTCGTGTCGGTGGTCGTCGTGTCCGTGGTGGTCGTGTCCGCGGCAGACTCGGTCGACGGGTCGATCAGAGAAACGACCGAGTTCCCGGCGCCGGCGGAGAATGCCGCGCCCGCGAAGAAGAGCGTCGCGAACGCGACGCTGACTGCGATCCGCCTCGGGGCGACGCGGGCGTTCTTGCGCCGGTTGCTGGCGACCTTGAGCTGCTGCCTCCGCTCCCGTCGCACCACGGCGCTCAGAAGCGACAGGGCAGCCGCGAGGAAGAGCGTGTGCAAGAGGCTCTTCGAGTGTGTCCGTTGTGGCATTGCGTTGCTCCGTTCGTCTCGAGCGCCGAGGCCGCCGCTTCGGCGCGGATCTTTTTGTCGTTGACATCCGCTGCCGCGACGGACTCGAGACCGGTATCGGCCTCTGTGCACTGCGCCTCTCCCTAGATCGGGGGATCGCTCCCACTGGATCCCCAATCCGAGGGATACGCGGCCGACCGGCGCAGGGCGATGAAGGGGAGCGATTCAGCTAACGAGGCGGCACGGCCACGCCGCACGACGTTCCCTGGAGGTTCCACGGCTTGGCTCCTCAAATCGCTTCGGATTTCCAAAGTTTCCCACCCGACTCTCGCTCATTTGCTTCGCCAAAGAGTCGCAGTGTTTCCGCGCGCCGAAAGGCTCGCTCGATTCGACGAAGGGAGGTGAATCAAGTGCTGAGACTTTTCGACGCATTCAAGCGCGAAGAGGGGCAGACGATGGCTGAGTACGGCGTCGTCCTCGCAGTGATCACGATCGCCGTTTTCGGCGCGCTCGCGCTCCTCTCGGGCAACATCGTCAACGCCGTGACCAGGGTCGCCGGTTACATCACCTAAGACCGAACACGGCTTGTTTTGAAGGGTGGGCTCCTTCACACGAACGAGCCCACTCACCTTCTCCACTCAGCTGCACAAAACCGAAGAAGAGATCTTTCAAATGAAAAGAATTTCACTCAGAAATCAGGATGGACAGTCGATGGCGGAGTTCGCTCTCGTCCTCCCTATCCTGGCCTTCCTGCTGTTCGCGGTCATCCAGTTCGGAATCGCGTTCAACAACTACATCACGTTGACTGACGCGACCCGCGCCGGCGCCCGCAAGGCGTCAGCCTCGACGACCAGGCGCGACCCGAATCCAGAGGCCACGTGCGAGGCAGCTGTGCGCAGCTCCGCGAACGGCCTAAAGCCCGCGGACCTTACTGCCGATTGCCAGTCCGACTGGGAGCCAGGGTCGGACGTAGTCGTCAAAGCGACCTATCCCTACTCGATCAGCTTGTTCGGCCTGTTCACCCAGTCCGGAAGCCTGACGAGCACTACCACGGAGCGAATCGAATGAAAATCATGAATCAAAAAGGGCAGTCGATGGTCGTGTCCGTCGTCTTTCTCACGGTGCTGATGGGCATGGCGGCGCTGGTGATCGACGTCGGCTCGTGGTACAGAGCGCACCGAGCAGCCCAGTCGACGGCGGACGCGTCCGCGCTCGCCGGCGCCCAGGCACTGCCGGACACGTCAAAGGCCACCGCGCTCGCCAACGAGTACGCCGGCAAGAACGCCGGCGCGAGCCCAGGAGTGACGGGCCCGCAGATCACGTTCACGCGGCAGGGCTTCGAGACCGACACGATCCAGGTCACGGTCACGAAGCCACACCCCGGCTTCTTCGCGAAGTTGTTCGGGCTCAGCACCGTAAGTGTGAAAGGCCGGGCCACCGCCCGCGCCTGGAACGTTTCTAACGTCAGGGGCGTTGCGCCGATCACGGTCAATTACAAGCACCCGCTGCTGAATTGCACCCGCGGCTCGAAGCCAACCTGTAACCCCACCTTCGGTGTCCCCACGACCTTGACGCTCGAAGACATCCACACGTCCGGCGGCAAGGACGCGGCCGGCGCCTTCGGACTGATCAACCTCGATCAGAACGACCCGAACCCCGGTGCCAATACGCTCGCGGACTGGCTGCTCAACGGCTACCCGGACTATCTGCCGATCGGCAAGTACGAGTCGGCGACCGGAGCCAACTTCAACAACTCCCAGTTCTTGAGCGCCCTCGACCAGCAGATCGGCAAGGAACTGCTGTTCCCGGTTTACCGGCTGCTCAAAGGCCCGGGTGGGAACGCGATGTACGACATCATCGGCTGGGTCGGCTACGTCGTTACCTCGTACACGACGAGCGGTAGCGCCGGCGTCATCAACGGTTCCTTCACCCGGTACGTGGCCGACGGCATCCCGTCAGAGCACGGGAGCGGTGGTGGGAGCGAGGGACTCGGCGTCCACAAGATCGAGCTGACCAACTAACCGAAAAAGGAGAAAGAGACCCGCCGCCATGACATATCGACTTCGGAACATCGGGATCGCAATCGTACTTGCGGTCGTCGCCGCGCTCCTGACGACGTTCTACGTGACGAACTACAAGCGGAGCGTCCAGCACGGCGAAGGGAACGTCCCCGTCTACGTTGCCACACACGACATCGCGCTCGGCACGTCGGGCGCAGACGTCGCGCAGGGGGGCGGGCTCCGGGTGGAGCAGGTTCCGCGGCGCAGCGTCGTGCCCGGTGCGATCTCGCAGCCGGATCAGATCTCGGACAAGGTCGCCGTCGAAGCGATCTACGCGGGCGAGCAGGTCTCCACGCAGCGTTTCCGCTCGGTACAGGAGCAGGGCGTCCAGGCCCAGCTCAAAGGCAACCTGCGCGCCCTCCAGGTGCCAGGAAGCGCAACGCAGCTCCTGAACGGCACGCTGAAGGACGGCGACCACGTCGACATCGTCGGCAACTGGGAGTTCCCCGAGGGGAAGAACCACATCAGCCGCCAGCTGCTGCGCAACGTGCTCGTCCTCCAGGCGCCCGAAACGAGCGCCGTGGAGAGCCATCTGAGCAGCAATCCGAGCGAAGGGTTCACCGTGATGCTCGCCATGACCGACTCGCAGGCCACGAGGTTCTGGTGGCTCGTGAACAACGGCGAGTGGTCGCTCCAGCTCCGGCCGGTCACCGATCCGTCCGACAGCCCGGAGGAGATCAACAACGCCAAGACGAACGCGCTCGACGGCCTCAACGTACGCCAGCGCGCCCGCGCGAGGAGCGGACAATGACGGTCGAGACCCAGACACGTGAAAAGACTCGCGTCTTCATCACGGGCAACTGCGAAGGCCTTTCCGAGCTGAGTGACGCCCTCGGGCGTCACTCGGAGCTCGAGCTCGTCGGCAAGTCGGAGCACGTCCGCGACAGCGCCGGCGCCCTGACGGGTGGCCACCTGCAGGCCGTCCTGCACGCCACGCGCAGCTCGGCTCTGCCCGTCGAGGAGATCGCGGCCATCCGCGAGCACACGCTGGCGCCGATCGTCCTCCTCGCCTCGGGTGAGGCATCGGCCCTGCTCGAGGAGGCGCTCGACGCGGACGTGGCCGACGTCCTCCTGCTCCCGCAGCTGACGGAGAACGTCGTGTTCGCGATTCGCAAGGCGAGTCATTCCGGCCGCCGGGCGAAGGACGGCCGTCCCCGCGGCACCGGCCGCGTGGTGACCGTCTTCTCGCCGAAGGGCGGGACGGGCAAGACCGTGATGGCGACGAACCTGGCCACCTGCTTCGCGAAGAACGCAGGCAAGAAGACTTTGCTGCTCGACCTCGACCTGCAGTTCGGGGACGCGGCGATCATGCTCGGGATCGAGCCGGAGAAGACGATTCAGGACCTCGTCACCGCTCCGGGCGAGCTCGACCCGGAGAAGCTCGCCGGCTACACCACCCGTCACTCCTCGGGGCTCGACATCCTGCCGGCGCCGATCAGGCCCGAGGACGCCGAGCTCGTCACCGAGGCCAAGCTGGCCCGGCTGATGGAGGTCGCAAAGGAGTCGTACGAGGCAATCGTCGTCGACACCTCACCGTTCTTCCACGGGCCGATGCTGGCCACGCTCGACCAGACCGACCACCTGCTGCTCGTGTGCGGGCTCGAGGTGCCGACGATCAAGAACGTGCGCCTGTGCCTCCAGACCCTGCAGCTCCTCTCCTTCCCGACCGAGCGCGTCCGGGTCGTCCTCAACCGGGCGAACTCGAACGTCGGCATGAAGAAGGGCGAGGTCGAGGCCGCTCTCGAAACGAAGATCCGCTTCGAGGTGCCGAGTGACCGCGTCGTCCCGCTTGCCGTCAACCGGTCCAACCCGGCCGTGCTCTCCGACCCCAAGTCGGACTTCGGCCGCGCTGTGAACGAGATGGCGAAGACGCTCCTGCCGGCAGCGGCAACCGCGAACGGGAAGCGCCGCTTCCTGGGAAAGAACGGTAGCTAGCAATGGGCCTCCACGACCGCATCAAGGGCGGCGGCGAAAACGGCGACGTCACTTATGACGAGCAGTCGAACGGGCTCGGCCCGAGTCAGGCGATCGGCGAAGCGCCGGTCGAGACGGCTGCCGATCCGTACGCCGAGCTGAAGACTCGGATCCACCACGCGTGCATCGCGAAGCTCGGCCCGCACCTGTTCACGACCGAGACGAGCGAGAACCTCTCCGAGCGCGTCCTGCGCGAGGTGACGGAGCAGCTCGCGCTCGACCGCACCCCGCTGACACGCGAGGAGCGGCGGCGCATCGTCCGCGAGATCACCGACGACATTCTCGGCTACGGGCCGCTGGAGCCACTGCTCCGGGACGACTCCGTGACCGAGGTCATGGTCAACAACTTCGACCGGATCTTCATCGAGCGGGAAGGCAAGCTCGAGCGAAGCCAGACGACGTTCGCCGACAACGCACATCTTCTCCGGATCATCGACAAGATCGTGTCCCAGGTCGGCAGGCGAATCGACGAGTCCTCGCCCATGGTCGACGCACGTCTTCCCGACGGAAGCCGTGTGAACGCGATCATCCCGCCGCTCTCGCTGCGCGGGCCGACGCTCACGATTCGAAAGTTCTCCCGCGACCCGTACACGATGGACGACCTGATCGCCTTCGGCTCACTGACCCCGAAGGCCGCTCAGTTCCTCGCCGCATGCTGCCGCGGGAAGCTGAACGTCCTCATCTCCGGAGGTACCGGTACCGGTAAGACGACGACGCTGAACGCGATCTCCGCCTTCGTCCCCGGTGACGAGCGAATCGTCACCATCGAGGACGCAGCCGAGCTTCAGCTCCAGCAGGACCACGTGATCACGCTCGAGGCCCGCCCGCCGAACATCGAGGGCCAGGGCGAGATCCGGATTCGCGAGCTCGTGCGGAACTCCCTGCGCATGCGCCCCGACCGGATCATCGTCGGTGAGGTCCGCGGCGCCGAGACGCTGGACATGCTCCAGGCGATGAACACGGGCCACGAGGGCTCGCTGACCACGATCCACGCGAACTCTCCCCGCGACGCACTGTCCAGGCTCGAGACGCTCGTCCTCACCGCGGGCGTGGAGCTTCCGCTCCGCGCGATCCGCGAGCAGATTTCGAGCGCGTTCGACCTGCTCGTGCAGATCACGCGCCTCGTCGACGGTTCCCGCAAGATCTCCCACATCACCGAGGTGCTCCGCATGGAGTCCGAGGTGATCACCCTGCAGGACATCTTCACGGCGAAGCCGCCGGACGAGGAAAGTGTTGCGAGCGCCCCGACGAAGCTCCTCTCCCCGCTTCTGTGCACCGGCCTCAAGCCGCATTTCCTCGACAAGATGGCAGTGCACGGAGTCGCATTGGCGCCGAACTTCTTCGAGGAGGACCAGTCCAGTTACCGGTCGAACCTGGCCGTTGCGAACTTCGGCGGGTTCTCATGATCACGAAGCGTGTAGTCGCGATCGCCCTCGCGGGGGCGATGTGCCTCGCCGTGCCGGCCGCCTACGCCGGTGTCGCGGTCAAAGGCGTCGACACGAGCTCGTTCCCCGTGCTTCGCGTCAGCGTGCTCACCTCGGATCCAAGCACGCAGCCGCCCGGGCTACGTGAGAACGGCCAGCACGTCCGGATCGAGCGGGCGGAGAACCTAGG
>Ga0070684_100003371_pt1 | contig 11967 bp, 7 predicted proteins | sample KBSC723LmetaG_FD_65653 | JGI IMG/M metagenome (GOLD analysis project Ga0070684, IMG submission 65653) | Corn rhizosphere microbial communities from Kellogg Biological Station, Michigan, USA - KBS C7.2-3L metaG | ecosystem: Host-associated > Plants > Roots > Rhizosphere ...
CGACGTACTGCGAGAAGTGCCGGAACACGTAGTACGCCGGCGTCGCGGTCAGCGCCTTCGACGTGCGGTCGACGGTCAGCAGCGCGTTCTGCGGCCACTTCCGGCCGGCCTCGATGCCCGTGCCGATCGTGTCCAGCACCATGTTCCAGGCGCTGTACGAGGTGACGTTCTGCTTGATCCAGTCGCGGATCAGGCCCCAGGTCTCGACCGCGTAGGCGTGGTCGTTCGGCGCCTTGTCCATGTTGAAGTTCGCCGTGTCCCACGGGTAGTTGCCGCACTTGTGCTCGGTCTGCAGGATCGGCAGGCCCTTCGACGTCAGCGACGCCACGACCGGCAGCATGTTCCACTGCAGGCCGAAGCCCTTCACGTACTTCGCCGCCGTCGTGTCCGCGTTGACGGTCGTGATGATCGTGCCGTCCTTGCCCGAGTCGTTGTTCGACATCGTGCCGAGGTAGATCGCCGCGGTGACGTTCTGGCTGGCGAACGTCGGCCCCAGGTAGGTGCCGATGAACTTCGTGTACAGCGCCGGCGACCAGAGGCAGGACGGGTAGCCCGTCGCGTAGCCCGGCTCGTTCTGGTGGTGGATCGCCTCGATCTTGATCCCCTCCTTGCCGTACTCCTGCACGAACTTCGCGAGGTACAGCGCCAGCGCCTGCAGCGTCTGGGCGTCGTCCTTCATGCAGCCGCCGTCGAAGTTGGTGCTGCCGGTCAGCGTGCACGCGGCGCCGCTGACGGTGCCGCTGGTCGTCTTCATCCACGTCGGCGGCGTCCACGGGCTGGCCCAAAGGCGCAGGTTCGGGTTGACCTGCAGCGCCGCCTTCACGAACGGGATCAGCGACGTTCGATCGTGGGCGATCGAGAAGTTCGCCATCGCGTAGTCGTTCGCCGACTCGTTCAGCGTGTAGCGCGTGAGCGCGTAGTCGCTCGCGCCGATCGGGATGCGGCCGAAGACGAACCGCGCGCCGTCGGTCGCGTCGAACAGCAGCTTGATCGCGCGCGTCTGGTCGGCGGCGCCGAGCTGCTGGATGTCGTCCCAGCCCATCTCGTTGAACGCGCCGCCGAAGCCGTCCCAGGTCTGGTACGTGGTCGTATCGACGACGGCCATGTCGTTGGTGGTGGTGACCGTCGTGACCGTGCCCGGCTTCCAGTAGGCGCCGGGCGCGGAGGTGAACAGGAACGGGAGCGCGGGGCCTGTCCCGCCGGTGCCCGTCGTGCCCGCCGAGCCCGTGGTCCCGGCCACGCCCGTGGTCCCGCCGCGGCCTGCCGTGCCCGTCGTGCCCGCGCTGCCCGTCGTGCCGCCGCGGCCAGCCGCGCCCGTCGTGCCGGCGGATCCGTTTCCGGCGGTCCCGGTCGTGCCCGCCGTGCCGCCGCCCGTCGAGACGCTGCCGGCCATCCCACTCTGGCCGCCGTTGCCGACCGTGCCGGCCTCGCCGCTGGTGCCCGCGCTGCCCGTGGTGCCGGCGGCGCCGCTGGTCCCCGCCTGGCCGGTGCCCGCCGATCCCGTCGTGCCCGCGTTGCCGGTGCCGTTTCCGGTCGGGTCCGACTGGCCCGACGTGCACGCCGCGCCCGCCAATGTCAGCCAGGCCAGCCAGGTCCCGACAACTAAGAGAGGCAGTCTCTTCATGGGCTCTATATTCCCGGCCAGCGGCTTTCCGCTCAAGGTTTCCGCGCCGCCGGAGCGCCCGCGTCACGCGCGGGCTCCAGGGTGGGCAGGTTGACCTCGGTCTCCACCACGTACAGCGGCCGCCGCTTCACCTCTTCGTAGATGCGGCCCACGTACTCGCCCAGGATCCCGGTCATCAGGAGCTGCGCCGAAGATCCCAGGCCGACCATGATCATGATGGTCGTCCAGCCGCGGACCACCCCGCCGAAGAACTTCGAGTAGAGCGCCCACCCGACGCCGCCCATCGCGACCAGCCCGGCCATCAGCCCCAACCAGGTCGCCATGCGCAGAGGGACCGTCGAGAACGACGTGATCCCGTCGATCGCGAAGCGCAGCATCTTGCGCAGCGGCCACTTCGTCTCGCCCGCGAACCGCGCCGGGCGCTCGTACGTGACGCCGGTCTGGCGGAAGCCGACCCACCAGACCAGGCCGCGCACGAAGCGATGGCGCTCGCGCAGCGCGCGCAAGGTCAGCACGACCGGGCGGCTCATCAGGCGAAAGTCGCCCGCGTCGACGGGGATCGATGCGTCGCCCAGCATCCCCCGCAGCATCCGATAGAAGACGGCGGCGGTCAGCCGCTTGAACGCGGACTCGCCGTGCCGCCGCGAGCGAACGCCGAACACGACGTCGAAGCCCTCGCGCCAGCGCGCGACCATCTGCTTCACCACCTCGGGCGGGTCCTGCAGGTCGGCGTCCATCACCACCACCGCCTCGCCGCTCGCGCGGTCCAGGCCGGCGGTGATCGCCATCTGGTGGCCGAAGTTGCGGGCCAGCGACAGGACCTTGTAACGCGGCTCGGCCGCGGCCAGCTCTCTCAGCATCGCCAGCGACCGGTCCTTCGAGCCGTCGTTGACGAAGATGACCTCCCAGGATTCGCCCACGCCGCTGCCCACGTCGGCCAGGAACGCGCGCAGCCGACGGTCCAGCTCCGGGATGATGGCTTCCTCATTGAAGATCGGAAGCACGAGCGAAAGGACGGGAGCGTCCATCGAAGGCCTGTATATCATCACGTTTTCCCCGCATGAGGACGCTGAAGACAGCCGTGCTGGCCGTGTTTGCGCTGGGCGTGCTGCTGCGGCTGCCGACGTTCGGGCGGGCGTTGCTGTCGGACGACGAGGCGATCTACGCAACGACGGCCGACGCGATGGCGCGCGGGGATCGGCTGTACCGCGACGTGGTCGATCACAAGCCGCCGGGCATCTACCACGTGTACCAGGCGGGCTTCGCCGTGCTGGGCCGGTACGACACGCAGGGCGCGCACGCGCTGGTCCTGCTGGCGGTGCTCGTGACGGCCGGCTTCCTCCTGGGGATCAAGCGGCGCGAGGGCGCGGACGGCGAAGGCCTGGCGGCGGCGGCGCTGTTCCTGATCTTCTCGACGACCTGGCACGACTACGACGCGCTCGCCGCGAACTGCGAGCTGTTCCTGCTGGCCCCGCAAGCGGCCGCCGCGTGGGTGCTGGCGCGCGACTTTCACCGACCTTCGCGGGGCGTGCGCGCCGTGGGGACGCACCTGGCGATCGGCGTGCTGATCGGAACGTCCGCGCTGTTCAAGTACCAGGGGTTCGTTTTCCTCGGGGCATCGATCGGGATGCTCGTGTGGTGGACGATGGTCGGGCGCTGCACCGCGCCGCGTGCGGCGGGCCTCGCGCTTTGCCACGTCGTGGGCGCGGCGGCGCCGCCGGCCCTGTACCTCGCCTGGTGCGCGCACGCGGGCAACGCGGACGCGGCGCTCTTCTGGTTCAGGTTCAACTTCTCGTACGTCGGCGCCGGGCTCACCGGATCGGCCGCGATCGCGCGCGGCCTGCGGCGCACGCTGCTGATCGGCGGCGTCGCGCTGGTGCCGTACGCGCTCGGGCTCGCGGCGGCGGCCCGCGCCGCGGCGAACATCGTGCGCGCCGTCCGCCGCCCGGTGCCCCCCGCCAACGTCGCCGCGAGCATCGCGCCGCTCCCGGCGATGACGTCGGTGCTGGGCCTGCTCTGGCTGCTGACCGCGGCCATCGCGGTGAGCGCCGGCGGCCGCTTCTTCGGCCACTACTTCCACCTGGTCCTCGCGCCGCTCTGCCTGCTCGCCGCGCCCGCCGCCTGCCGCCTCTGGAACCGCGGCGGGTCCCGTCGCGCGGCGCTGGTCGCGTTGTGCGCGCTGCCCGCGCTCTGCTTCTTCGCGCTCGCGACGTTCGGCCGGCCGGTCGCCGCCGCCCTCGACGAACACGAGCCGCGCTACGACGCCGTCGCGGCGCGCATCGCGGAGATGACCGCCCCCGACGAGCGCATCTTCGTCTGGGGAAACACGCCGCAGCTCTACATCCTGGCCCGCCGGCCGATGGGGACGCGCTTCTCGTTCTGCAACTACATGACCGGCGAGAGCCCGGGCACGCCGACCGAGACCGGCCTGCGCAACGCCGACGCCAACCAGCTGCCCGCCGCGTGGGAGATGCTGTTCAGCGACCTCGAGCAACGTCGCCCCACCCTGTTCGTCGACGCGGCGGCCGCCGGCTGGGACGGCTACGGGAAATATCCGCTCGCGCGCTACCCGCGGCTGCGGGCGTACGTCAACGCCAACTACCGGCCGATCGACGTGCTGGACGGCGTCGTGCTGTATCGCCGGCTGCGGTAGGCGAAGACCGCCGTCGCGATGATCGCGACCGGGACGACGTGGCTGAGGTGGTACGTGAGCGCGTACGACACGGCGACGTCGCGCGGCGCGCCGCACATCACCAGCGCGAGGGCGACGCCCGCCTCGAACGTCCCGAAGTTGCCCGGGACAGCCGGGATGACGACCGCCGCGTTGATGCCCACCAGCGTCAGCATCGCGGTGCGGACGCTCGGCGGTAAGCCGAAGGCGCCCTGGAACAGCACCAGCATCACCAGCTCGATCGACCAGCCGAGCAGCGACAGCGCCACCATCGCCGCCACCCGGCGCGGCGTCGAGGCCTGCAGCCCCGCCGACAGCGCCTGCTGGACGCGCGGCCAGCGCGCGAGCCGCGGCGCCATCGCGCGGCCCGCGACGAGCAACGCCGCGTAGCCCGCCACCCCCGCCCCCGATAGCGCGAGCGCCAGGGGTCCCAGGTTCGTCGCGATCGACACGATCAGCACCAGGATCGCCAGCGCCAGCACCTCGGCGCCCCGCTCCGCGAGCGAGCTGGCATAGTCGATGGCGGTCTGGCGCTGGCGCCGCAGACGCGCGGAGCGGACCACGTCGCCGCTGCCGAAGCCGATCGCGGCGTTCGCCAGCAAGCCTTCGATCGTCGCGGCGAGCACCTGGCGAAACGGCGGCGGATCGATCAGCGCCACCCGCCAGCGCGCCGCCTTCAGCGGCAGGAACCCGATCAGGTTCAGCAGGATCGATGCGGCGACCGCCCAAGCCGCGCCCGGCGACAGCGTGACCGCCCATGGCTTCTCGCGCAGCAGCACCACCGCCAGCAAGCCCAGCGGAACGAAGCGGAGCGCGGTCTTCCAGTGCCGGCGCACGACCGGGCGAGGTTACGCCACGGCCTTCTGGCGCGCGTCGGACGACTCGGCCGTCCGTCCCACCACGCGGTTGTAGACGTCGATGATCCGGCCGCCGATCCGCGTCCAGTCGAACGCGTCGGCGATCAGCCGACCGCGGGCGATGCGATCGCGCTGGTCGCGCTGCAAGGTGTCGCGCACGGCGGCGGCGAACGCGTCGGCGCTCTGGTCCTTCGCCATGATCACGTTCGCCCAGTGATCGCCCGCGTTGTCGGTCCCGAGGCCCGGCAGCGCCACGACTGGCAATCCGGCCGCGAACGCCTCCAGCACCATGATCGAGAAGCCGACCGCGCGCGCCGGCAGCAGGAACACCGACGACGACGCGAGCAGCTCGGGACGCTGGTCGTAGACCGCGCCGGTGAACTCGACGCGGCCGCGCACCTCGGGCGCGACGCGCGCCTGCAGCTCCTCGCGCATCGGACCGTCCCCCGCCATCAGCAGGCGCACGTCCGGCATCGCGGGCGCCATCTTGTTGAACGCGTCGATCGCGATCTCGGGACCGTTTCGGGGCTCCAGCCGGCCGAGGTACACCAGATTCCGCATCCCGGGGCGCGCGTAATCCGAGCTGGGCGCCGACCGCCAGTAGCCGACGTCGACGCCGTTCGGGATGATGGTCGGCTGGAACTCGGCGTAGCGCCGCATCGAGTTCGACGTCGTCTCGGAGACCGCGATCACCGCGGCGGCGCGGCGGAAGACCCAGCGGTAGTACGGCGCGATCCGGCGGCGCCACGGCGCGTCGGGAAACGATGCGTTGTGCAGCGTCAGCACCTTGGGCCCGCGGAACAGCGCCAGCGCCCAGAACGCGAGGCCGATGTCGCACGGCCCGTGGATGTTCAGCAGATCGAACTGCCCCGCGCGCAGCGCGCGCCGGAAGTTGTACGCGGCGCGCAGGCCGATCGTGGCCTGGAAGAAGCTGCCCCCGCTGCCGAACGTGCGGGCGCGCCCGACGCGAACGACGCCGCGCTCCGCGTCGCCGGGCCCGGGCGCGTTCGTGGGCGCCTGGATGCCGGTCAGGATCGTAACGTCCACGCCCTCCCGCGACAGTAGATTGCGCAGGTGGCGGACGTGCTCCTGGATCCCTCCGAGGGTCGGGAAATAGCTCTCGGCGACGATGCCGACGCGAAGCGGGCGCATGCGCAGAACCGTTTTACCCTATTCCCACACGCGAATTTTCGGATCTCGTCGGCATGCTGCGACAAAACGCCCCGTGGCCGCGATCAGTCAGCGCGGGCGTAGATCTCCAGGTCGCCGGCGGCGAAGACGCGGCGGTAGCGCGGCGGGATGATCGGCCGAGCTTCCTCCGGCATGGCCCAGGTGAGCACGTGGCTGAACCGCGGCTCGGCCTCGCTCCAGAAGGATGACCACAGCTCGCGCCACATCACGGCGCAGGCGGCGTCGGACGGGAACTGGCGCAGCAGCTTGCAGACCTTCGCGGGGGTGCTCGCCGAGTCGGCGAAGCGGTCGAGGGCGGGCGGGATCAGCGACCGCGGCGGGAATTCCCGGTACGTGATCGGGTAGCTGCGCTCGACGCCGAACACGAGCGGCGCCGACGTGTCCCGGGCGACCGTGTAGTAACCCCAGGCGTGGGTGAGGCTGGCGTTGAAGTCGCTGGTCTTGCTGCGCTTGAACAGGAGCGGCAGCAGCGTCGCGCGCGCGGGAACGGCTTCGATCCCGGCCGTGAACGCGGCGCGATCGCGGTCGAGGCGAACGTAGTCGACGCCGGTCACGGCCGAGAACGCCAGCGCGCACGCCGCCAGGCCGATCGCCGCCGGGCGGGGCAGGCGGTCGGGCAGGCGCAGCAGCAAGCCCGCCCACAGGAACGGCACCAGCCGGCAGTTCAGGTAGTGCCAGTTGCTCATCATCTCGGGCAACGCGACGTACGCGATCGCCAGCAGCGCCATCGCCAGCGGCGAGAAGAACGGACGCGCGGCCCGCCGCTGCTTCCAGGCGAACCCCAGCAGCAGCAGCGCGGGGACGATCGTCACGGCGCCCCAGCGCGTGAGCGCGCCGGAGACGTCGGTCCAGAGGTGGGCGGCGATCTCCCACGGGTTCAGGTAGGCGAACGTGCCCGCCGCCATCGTGGTGGCGCGCTCGGCCTTCACCAGGTGCTGCCGCGCCGCCAGCAGCGACAGCAGCGCCGCGGGCACGAGCGGCGGAAACAGCGCGACGGCCGCCGCGATCCGATCGCGCCAGCTCGCGCGGGTCACGGCGTGCAGCGCGACCAGCGCGCCGATGACCATCAGCGGGAACGGGTGCGCGTACCAGATCAGGCACCCGATCGCGGCGACGCCCACGCCGCGCCCGACGGTGGGGCGCTCGCGCTGCCCATCCAGCACCGCCAGCAGGATCAGCGACAGCGCGAAGGCGAACGCGAAGTTCAGGAAGCCCATCACGATCGAGAAGCTGTGAACCAGCGGCCACAGGAACAGCGCCGCGGTCACCAGGCCGCGCCGCCCGGCGAAGTGCAGCACGAACACCGGCAGCGCGATCGCGTTGACCGCCAGGACGAGCGCGACAAATGCGCGCGCCGCCCCGAACAATCCGTGCCCGCCCAGCACGGTGAACCACAGCGTGAGCAGCGCGTTCGACTTGAAGAGCCCGTTGAACGTGTACTGGGGGTAGAGATCGGGGTGCGCGATGATGTGCGCCGTCGCGACGTGATTGGGCAGGTCTTGCAGCGGCGGCAGGTCGACGAGCAGCAGCGGCCAGGCCGACAGCGCGAACAGGACGAGCGCGATCAGCCAGGTCAACCGTGCGTCCGACAGCGCGGCCAGGCGCTGCTCGAGCTGGCTCGACGGGAACGATCTGCCGGGCTCGGCGCCAATCACATTCTGGTCCTACTACGCGCCCCGTTCCCTTGACAGCCCCCAGGGTGCGTGTTCGATTGGCACGCTGCCGTGTCGCGTCCCGGCCTCGCGATCGTTGTCCTCGTCCAGTTCGCGGCGCTGATTGCGGTTTGTTTGCTGGTCGGCGACAACGGCTGGGATGACGGCGCCATCACCCTCGCCTTCTCGCGCACGTTCGCGCGCCACGGCGTGATCGCGCTGACCCCGCATTCGGAGACCGTCGAGGGGTTCTCGTCGGTGTCGTGGTTCCTGCTCAACGCGCTGCCGGCGCTCGCGCGGCCGTCGTATTCGTTCCTGATCCTCGCGTCGCAGATCTTCGCCGCGCTTTGCATCTGCGCGTCGACGGTGTTGCTGGCGCGGACGTGCGCGCTGCTTCGCTTCGACAAGCTGGGCGCCACGCTGACCGTGGTCACGTTCGCCGCCTGGGGCTGCTCGTTCTCTGAAGCGAGCAACGGGATGGAGATGGGCCTCTTGACCGCGGCGATCCTGATGGTGGTCAACGAGCTGCTCGCGCCGCAGCCGCGCCTTCACTGGTTGGCGGCGGGCGTCGTCCTGGCCGTGGCGACGCGCTTCGAGGCCAGCGCCACGCTCGCGCTGCTCGCGGTCAGCGTGTGGTCGGTCCCCGGGCGCCGCGCCTTTCGGTGCGTCGTGCTCGCGGGCCTCGGCGCGGTCCTGCTGCTGACGAGCTGGCGTCTCGCCGTGTTCTCCGACGTCGTGCCCAACACGTTCTGGGCGAAGCGCTGGCCGCCCTACGCCGGCTTCGGCCTCGGCGGCCGGCTGACCGGCGCCCTCGAGTTACCGAGCTTCTTCGTCGTCACGCTGGTCGTGCTCGCGGTCGTCCGTGCGTCGGGCTTCGACCTCGCCGGCGCCGTGCGCGCGCGGCGCCGCGCTGTCTGGATCCTCGCCTGCCCGATCGTCGGGGCCGTCGTGGTGGGCGCGCTGATCGGCAAGCACTGGGGCTACTGGGGGCGGATGCCGTACGCCGCGTTCCCGTTCGCGCTGGTGCTGTCGTGGCTGGTGATCGCGCCGTGGGTGGACGCCCGGCGCGGCACGCCGCGCATCGCCGTCGCGGTCGGCCTCGGCGCGTCCGCGATAGCGGTGTCGATGCTCGGGTTTCCCTCGGGCTCGCTGGCCGCGGCGCTTCATGGGGGCGACTTCGGCGTCACGCCGCACACGTACGCCGAATCGGGCCGCGTGTTTCGCCGGTTCGCGTCCGCGGCCGCGCTGCCCCACCCCACCGTCCTCACGCCCGATCTCGGCGGCCTCGCCCTCTGTTGCGAGGAGCTCCGCGTCGTCGACCTCGCGCTGCTGTCCAACCGCAAGCTGGCCCACCGGGGCCCCGCGGCGCTCGCGGACGTCCTGGAGGCGGAGGCGCCCCACATGATCGAGGCCCACTGGGAATGGGCGTCGCGCGGCGGCCTCTACGACCTGCCCGCCTTCCGCACGAACTATGTTCCGGCGTTCGCCGGGGGAACGAAGCTGTGGCTGCGACGCGACGTCGCCCGGACGATCCAGGACAGCGGCGGGGGATGCACCGTGCCCGTGGATCGACACGATCTGCAGGAGGCGTTGCGCGCCCATCGCTACGCCAATCACGACGTGCCCGGTGACCGAAAGGCGTTCGAAGCGCCGGGCGTCGTGGTCACGCTCGACTGCAACTGACAGGCGCGTTCTAGGGTGACGGGCGCGGGACGTAGAAGACCCCGTCGTCGCTCACGTAGTGGGCGCGCAGGAAGTTGACGAAGCGCGGCCCCAGCGCGGCCAGCTCGACGTCGAACGCGATCAGCGACGGCCGCACGCGACCGCTCTCCAGCGCGGTCAGGTACGCGTCCTTCTCCGCGTCCGAGAGCATCACCCGCAGCTCGCCATGCATGAAGAAGTAGTAGAGCGGGTGCGGGCGGAACACGTCGGTTCCCATCCAGCCATCCAGGACGGTGTCGGCCGGCGCGGTGCGCTCGAAGACGGTGCGCAGCCGCGCGATCTGACGCTCATCACGTCGGGTGAAGGACCGCGCCAGGTCGACGACCGGCCAGATCGACAGCGCCAGGACCGCGCCGGCGAAGAGCGCTGAGCGGATGCGTCGCGGCGCCCGCTCGACGAGGAAGAGCAACCCCTTCGCGGCGAACACGCACGCGATCGGAAGCGGCATCAGGTAGTACTGCCGATAGGCGGCGGGCACCACCAGCAGGCCGGCGAAGAGCCCGGCCATCGTGCAGAGCAGCAGGATGTCCCCGAAGTCGCGCCGCTGATCGCGTCGGAAGCGCTGCAGGGCGACCCACGCCCCCACGCCGGACAGAAGGAGGATCGGCCCGCTCGTCTCGAGCACGACCAGGAGATGCCGGCTGGAGTGCGCCTTCCAATGGGCGTTGAGGAGGAAGTTGTTTCGGATGAAGGGCTCGCCGCCGCCGTGGGCGGCAAACGCGGCCCACGTCGATGCGAAAGGAACGGCGATGCCGATCAGGAACACCGCGACCGCGAGGATGCGGACGCGCGACCGCCCGGCCAGCGCCCAGATCCCGAGGCCCGCGACCGCGCCCGGAACGACGAACAGCGCCTTCTGCGTGCACATGATGGCCGCACCGAAGCAGAGACCGCCGCCGAAGAGCCAGCGCGCCGTTCGCGACGCCGCGCCATCGGACTCCCGCAACCCGCGCAGGAGGAACCAGAGGCCAGCCAGGAAGAACGGCAGCGCGGGAACATCGGGGCGGATCTCCAGCGTCTTCTGGATCACCACCGGCTGGCCCACGAGGAACAGCGCCGCCAGCAGCCCCGCCTTCCGGCCGGCCGCGAGACGCCCGACCAGGAACATCAGCCAGGCCGACAGCGCCGTCAGCACCAGCGACACGCCCCGCGCGAAAATGAGGAAGCGCCGCGCGCTGTCGAACGACTGATCGACCGCGAACCAGCGGAAGAACGGCGAGAGCAGGTAGTAGTACCAGGGTGTGTGGTGTTCGAAGAAATCGCGGTACGGCACCAGGCCCCGGGAGACGCTCCACGCCGCGTGCGCGTGCTCGAGCTCGTCCGGATCGAAGAACCGGACGCCCATCACCGGGATGCGCGCGATCAGCAGCGCCGCGATCGCGACCAGCAGGATGACCGCGTCCGGACCCCAGCCGGCGTCGCCGCGCGACGGCGCCCCCCTGTCGTCCAACGCCGTCACGGCCGTGGCTCGTAGATCTCGCGCGGGCGCGCTTGCCATCCCGTGCGCGGCATGAAGACGGCGGGCTCGTCGACGAACAACGTTCGCGCCCGGATGTACGACGCGTCGAGGTCCGCCCGCCACCAGTCGTCGTCCACGACCACGGCGGCGAACTCACGCGCGCGGAGGCGGCGGCGGACGTCCGCGTCGAGCGCGTCGGCGACCTGCCGATCGCCGCCGCGCATGACGTCGGCGAGCGCCATCTGCTGCGCGTGCGTCGCCTTGCCGGCCAGGCGCGCGAGATGCGGGTGGAACGGGACCAGGACGGGCCCGGGCACCGCCGCGAGCCGCGCGACGAGCGCCGCGCCGGCCGCCCGATCCGCGGCGGTCGGGATCTGCCGCCACGGCGGAAACCACAGCAGCGCAAACTGGAGCAGGCAAGCCCAGGGCGCGAGGGCGAGCACGACGCCGCGCTTCGGGCCCGGTTGCAGCGTCGACGGGGGCGCCGGCTCGCGGAGCCACCCCACGACCATCCCGACCTGCCAGGCGAGGACCGCGTACACGGGCATGAGCACGTTGCTGTAGGCGCCGCTGTGCAGGCGCCCGCTCCAGGATGCGGCCAGGCTGCCGAACACCGCCGCCAGGACGATCGGGCGCGCCGCGCCCAGCCGGGTCGCGCCCGCGACGACGAACGCCAGGGCCAGCATCGCGATCGGCACGGCGGCGAACAGGTCGCCGCCCCAGTAGCCGAGCCAAGCGGCGGATACCCGCGGATGGGACGCGGGCAACGTGAACAGGTAGTACGTCGACCA
>Ga0070684_100003373_pt1 | contig 11965 bp, 14 predicted proteins | sample KBSC723LmetaG_FD_65653 | JGI IMG/M metagenome (GOLD analysis project Ga0070684, IMG submission 65653) | Corn rhizosphere microbial communities from Kellogg Biological Station, Michigan, USA - KBS C7.2-3L metaG | ecosystem: Host-associated > Plants > Roots > Rhizosphere ...
GAAGAGCCTCGACGAGTTCATCGGCCAACAGGCGGCGCGCGAAAATCTGCGGGTCTTCGTCAACGCCGCGAAGAGCCGCGGCGAAGCGCTGGACCACGTGCTGCTTCATGGCCCGCCCGGCCTCGGCAAGACCACGCTCGCGGGGATACTCGCACGCGAGATGGGCGTCGGCTTCCGCGCCACGTCCGGGCCGGTGATCGCCAAGTCGGGCGATCTCGCGGCGCTGCTCACCAACCTTGAGGATGGCGACGTCCTGTTCATCGACGAGATCCACCGCCTCAATCCGGCGGTCGAGGAGGTGCTGTATCCGGCGATGGAGGACCGGGCGCTCGACCTGATGATCGGCGAGGGTCCGTCGGCGCGCTCGGTGCGCATCGACCTGCCGCGCTTCACCCTGATCGGCGCGACGACACGGCAGGGCCTCCTGACGACGCCGCTTCGCGACCGCTTCGGAATCCCTGTCCGGCTCAACTTCTACACGGTCGAGGAGCTGGAACTGGTCGTGCGCCGGGCGGCGCGCCTGCTGAGCGTCGATCTGACCGATGACGGCGCGCATGAGATTGCCCGCCGATCGCGCGGGACGCCGCGCATTGCCGGCAGGCTGCTGCGGCGCGTGCGCGATTTCGCGCATGCGTCGGGCTCCGACACGATCGACGCCGGAGTCGCCGACAAGGCGCTGTCGCGGCTCGAGATCGACGCGCTGGGACTCGACGCCATGGACCGCCGCTACCTGACGATGATCGCCGATCTCTACGGCGGCGGCCCCGTTGGGGTGGAGACGCTCGCGGCGGGCTTGAGCGAACCGCGCGACACGATCGAGGACGTGATCGAGCCCTTCCTCATTCAGCTCGGCCTCATCGCCCGGACGGCACGGGGACGTGCCCTGAACGGCCGCGGCTATGCCCATCTCGGGCTGCCGGCGCCGCAGGGCAGCCAGGCGGGCCTTTTCGACCACGGAGTATCGTCCAAATGATTCGTCACATGTCCTTGCTCGCCGCGGCCGTCGCCGCAGCGGCCGTTCCGCTCGAGGCCCAGACACCGGCGTCTCCGTCAGCCCCGGATTATTCGAAGGATTCGGCGTGGCTCTGTCTGCCGGGCCGTGCGGATACCTGCTCGACGCCCGTCGCCACGACGGCGCTGACGCCGACCGGCTACGGAACCAGCGGCAAGAGCAGCATCGCCACGGATCCGCCAATCGACTGTTTCTACGTCTATCCAACGGTGTCGGGCGACAAGGGTTTGAACAGTGATCTCAACGTGGATGAAGAAAAAGGTGCGGCCGAAGCGCAGTTCGCGCGCTTTGCGTCAGTGTGCCGGCCGTTCGCGCCGATCTACCGCCAGCTGACGCTCGGCGCGGTCGCGGCCTATGCGGCCGGCGCCAACATCGATGCAGCGGGAGAGCTCGCGTACGGAGACGTGGCCGCCACCTGGCGCAATTATCTCGCGACAAAGAACAACGGCCGCCCGTTCGTGCTGATCGGCCACAGCCAGGGCAGCGCCATGCTGCAGCAACTGATCGCGCGCGAGATCGAGAACAATCCGGCGGTCGCGAAACGGATGAAGCTGGCGATCATTCCCGGTTATGACGTGCTGGTACCGCAGGGGAAGCTGGTCGGTGGAACGTTCAAGAAGACGCCTTTGTGCAGCCAACCGGGTGAAACCGGCTGCGTCATCAGTTGGGTCAGCTTTCGCGAAAAGAATGTTCCCCCAGCCGGTGCCATGTTCGGCGTCGCCGACAAGGCCGGAATGACCATCGGCTGCGTCAATCCGGCGCAGCCCGGCGGCAAGGATTGGGTCCCATTCGACAGCTTTTGGCATGTGAGTGGCTATCCGGCGCCGGGCGGTCCGATTCAGTGGTCGGCGGAAGGCCGGCCGCCGACGGCGTTTCTCGGCACGCGCGGACTGGTCTCCGGCAAGTGCATCAACGACGGCCAGCGCGGCTATTTGTGGATTCGCACCAACCACAAGCCGGGCGAGAAATGGACCGACCACATCGGCGGCGAGGTCGCCGTCATGGGCATGTTCGTGCCCGGCTGGGGAATGCATTTGTCGGACATGTATGAGGCGCAGGGTGACCTCGTCCGGAAGGTCGGCGACATCGCCGCGGCGGAGGCTAGCGCTCGATCCAGAACAGCTGCTCGACGCTGACCTCCAGCGCCTGCGCGAGCTTGATCGCCAGCGTCGCCGAGGGGGTGAAGACGCCATTTTCGACCGTGTTCACCGTCTTCCGGGTGACGCCGACACGTTCGGCAAGCTCGGCCTGGGTCAAACCAAGCTCACTTCTTCGCTCCTTCAGCCGATTGGCGAGGCGTTCAGGCATCGCGCAGAGCGCGGCGTTCCAGCATGCCCCAGCGGATCAGCGCCGCGGGAATGCCGATGGTCATGACGATATGCACCGCATCGCGGGCGTTCATCTGAACGTCGAACAAGGTGAGCGCATAGACGGCGATCGCTGCACCCATCGAGCAGAGAAAGCCCCACCGCATCGCGTCGTTGCGATTCGCGCGGGTGTTTTCGTCGTCGATCAAGTCGCGGACTTCCTTTCGTTCGAGCCAGAAGCCCTTTGTCGCAAGCGCGGCGAGAATGACGACCGACAGCACGAGCCACGCGGACACCTTCACTGTGTAAGCAGAGGTCTCGTGCGGCGAGCCGAGCGACGAGAAAAACGCGGCTTGCTGCGACAGGAAGATGACCGCCAGCGCCGGGAGCATCCGGGCCCTGCGCTTGCTCAGATACTCGGCTTTCTCGGCCACGCTCATCGGCTTGTTGCGCGCGAGCCATTTGATCACCGCAACGATGATCACAGCGGCCGCAATGCCGACACCCAAGCCCGTCGTGTACGAATCCATTTCTCTGCCCCCTGTGTAACCTGTAGGTGACATGTAACCTTAGCGTTACACGAGAGTCAAGCGGGGTTGCGGTCGTGAGTCGGGCGTCGCTACAGCGGCCGCGGATGGAGCAGAACCTCGACCTCCCCTATCGCGGCGGCTTCGCCGGCCGCGAGCACCATTTCGCGCTGACCGTCTATTTCGAGGACACCGACACGGCGGGCGTCGTCTATTACGCCAACTATCTGAAGTTCATGGAGCGGGCGCGATCGGACATGCTGCGCGCCGTCGGCGTCGACCAGCGGCAGGTGCTCGAAGCGGGCGAAGGCGCCTATTACGTCGCCGAGGTGGGCATCCGCTACGTCCGCTCGGCGCGCCTCGGCGATGACCTCGTGGTCGCGAGCACGGTGGAGCAGGTCCGCGCCGCCTCCGTGGTGATTCAGCAGCGAGTCATCCGCCAACGGGAACTGTTGACCGATGCCCGCGTGACCGCCGCGTTCCTGGATGCGAACGGCCGGCCGCAACGGCAACCCAAGGAATGGATCGAAAAATTCAACCGAATCGCCGCATCTGCCCAATGACAAGGAAAGCACTTTTCGGCGGTCTCGCCCTTGCGGCGATGTCGCTCGGCAGCGCCGCGCAGGCGCAGCAGCCCGCGCCGGCGGTTATTGCTGTCCCGCCGCTCACCAGCCCCGACAGCGGGACGCGCGGCAACGAGATGCTGCAGGTCGGCTGGGAAGCGACGCAGCTGATCGCATCGGACCTCGGGCAGACGACCGAGCTCGCGCCGCTCAAGCCCAATCGCGACGATTATTATTCCTACCCGGAAGTGACCGCGCCGATGTTCTCCAAGTGGCGGCAGAAGGCGAATGTGCTGCTGACCGGATTCGTCCAGTCGCGCTCCGACGGGCGGCTGACCATCGGCTGCTACGTCTATGACGTGGACAAGGGCCGCGAGCTTGCCCGCAAGGGGTTCGTGATCGCTCCGTCGGACTGGCGCCGCGCCGCGCACAAATGCTCCGGGCTCGCCTATACCGCCGTGACCGGCGCGCCCGGCAGCTTCGACAGCCGCATCGCCTATGTCGCCGAAACCGGAACAGGCGATGCCAAGGTAAGGCGCGTCGCGGTGATGGACAGCGATGGCAACAACTATCGGCTGGTGACCGCCGGCGACGCGATGGTGCTCTCGCCCAGCCTTTCCCCCAAGGCGGCCCGCCTCGCTTATGTGAGCCTCGCCGAGGGCAAGCCGACGGTGCGGTTGCGCGACCTCGGCTCGGGGCAGGAGCGGCCGCTGGTGACGGCCGACGCGATCAGCTTCGCGCCGCGCTTTTCGCCCGACGGGAGCAGGATCGCCTTCTCGATGATGCTGGGGCCCAACAGCGACATCTATGTCGTCGGCGCCGATGGCGGGCTTCCGCAGCGGCTGACCGCCTCGCCGGCGGTGGACACCGACCCGAGCTTCTCCCCCGACGGGAGCAAGATCGTGTTCGAGAGCGATCGGTCCGGCTCGCAGCAAATCTACGTGATGAACGCCGACGGCTCGGGCGAGCGGCGGATCAGCTTCGGACAGGGCGCCTATGCGTCGCCCGAATGGAGCCCCGACGGGCAGTGGATCGCCTTCACCCATCGCGGGCCATACGGTCGGCGCATCGGCGTGATGAAGGCTGACGGCACCGGCGAGCGGATGCTGACGATGGGGCCGAGCGACGAGGGACCGAGCTGGGCGGCAAACAGCCGCGAGCTGCTTTTCCAGCGGACGGCGGTCGGCGGCCACAACCACCTGTACCGAATTGCGCTGGATGGGGGCGAGGCACGGCAGGTCAAGATTCCGCAGGACGGATCGGACCCCGACTGGTCGGGAGCGATGGACTGATGCGCAAGTCGCTCTTCCTGGTCGGGCTCCTGCTGGCGGCGACGGCCGCGCAGGCGCAGATCCTGCCTTTCCTCGCGAAGCGCGGCCCGCAGCAACCGGTCGTGCAGGGCATCGACGCCTTGCGCGCCGACTTCGCCGCGCAGGCGGGCGGGACGACTGTCTATTACGGCCTCGGCAGCGCGATCCTGGGCGCTCCGGCCAAGGCGGTGCTCACCGCGCAGGCCGCGTGGATCCGGCGTCATCCCGATGTGGTGGTCAGGGTCGAAGGCTTTGGCGACGGCGGCGATACCCGCGATCATGCGCTTGCCGTCGGCGCCCGGCGCGCCGCCGAAGCGCGCGATTATCTGGTGCTTCTCGGCGTGCCGTCGGCGCAGGTCACCACCAGCAGCTGGGGCAACGAACGCTCCGGCCTCGGCCGTGCGGTTACGGTGCTGGTGCGCTGACCTAGGCGGCGCGGCGGTGGCCGCCGCTGACCGCGAGCCAGGCGCGGGCCTGGCGTTGCGCCTCGGCGATTTCACGCGCGGTCATCTCGAGCGCGATCTCGGCCCGGCATTCCTGCCCGCGGGTGCTGCCCGACAAAGCCGCGAGGTTGAACCATTTATGCGCTTCGATGAGGTCGACGGCGATACCGCCGCGGCCAGTCGAATAGGTAATGCCGAGCTCGAACAAGGCGTCGACGTCGCCCGCTTCGGCATCGGCAAGGCGGCTCCTCAACAGGAATTCCGCGCTCTTCTGGCTAATTGCCCCCATTTTTTGTCCCCTCAGTCCCTTGGTTGAGCGGAGGTTCGTCCGGCAACGGCAAAAAAATGGTTAACGCCCTTCAACCAAAATCGGAAAGGGGGAGATTGTCGATGAGCCGCGTGGTTCCGATCACCGCCGCCGCGATCAGCCGCATTTCGCCAGCTGGAGCGTCGACCGGCTCGAGCGTCGCTGCGTCGACGACCGCAAAATAATCGATGCGGAGGAAGCCAGCGTCGACCAGCGATTGCTTCGCCTCGCGCAGCGCAGTGCCGACCGGCGATCCGGCGAGGATCGCCTCCCGCGCAGCCTTCAATGCATTGGGCAATGCGACGGCGCGCTGGCGCTCGTCGGGGCTGAGGTACGCATTGCGCGAGGACAGAGCGAGGCCGTCGGCCTCGCGCACCGTCGGCACGCCAACGATCTCGACCGGAATGTTGAGATCCTGGACCATGCGCCGGATCACCGCCAGCTGCTGGAAATCCTTTTCGCCGAACAGCGCAACATCCGGTCTGACCGACAGCAAAAGCTTGGCGACCACGGTCGCGACACCGTCGAAATGGCCCGGCCGCGCTTCCCCTTCCCACCGCTCCGAGACGCCGGCGACGCTGATCTTCGTTGCGAAGTCGTCGGGATAGACGTCAGCCACGGAGGGCGCCCAGAGCAGGTCGCAGCCGGCCTCCTCGAGCATGCGCGCATCCTCAGCTTCGCGCCGCGGATAGCGCGCGAGGTCCTCGTTGGGGCCGAACTGCGCGGGATTGACGAAGATCGATGCTGCGATTCTGTCGGCGCGCTTCTTCGCTTCATCGATCAGCGCCATGTGGCCGGCGTGGAGCGCGCCCATCGTCGGCACGAGCGCGAGCGTTCCCTGAAGCTCAGCCCGTGCGGCCGCCAATTCTTCACCCGAACGAACGATTTGCACGGGCTCGCCGCCTCAGTTAATCTTTGCCGGGGCGGCGCTTGCACTTGCGCCGGGGGAAAGATCAAGCATGAGCCAGCCGCATTTCATCGTCTTCGCCAACGAAAAGGGCGGGACCGGCAAGTCGACGACCGCGGTCCATACCGCAATCGCGCTTGCCGCTTCGGGGCACCGCGTCGGAGCGCTCGACCTCGACAGCCGCCAGCGGACGATGACGCGCTATTTCGAGAACCGCGACGCGACCATGCGCCGCCTCGAAAAGGAGCTTCCGCAAGCCGCTTACGAGGTGCTCGAGGACGAAACCGAAGAGGGGCTGGCGGCGGCGATCGGCCGGCTCGCCGAGCATGCCGACGTGATCGTCATCGACACGCCGGGTCGCGACGATCCGATCGCCCGCGCGGCGATCCTCAAGGCTGACACGCTGGTGACGCCGATGAACGACAGCTTCGTCGACCTCGACCTCATCGGCCAGGTGCACCCGGAGAATTACAAGATCACGCGCCCGAGCTTCTATGCCGAGCTAATCTGGAACAGCCGCACGCAGCGGGCGAAGACCACCGGCAAGAGCGTCGACTGGGTGGTGCTGAGAAACCGGCTGCAGCACATCGAATCCCACAATCTGAAGCGCGTCGGCGCGGCGCTCGACGAGCTTGCCCGGCGCGTCGGCTATCGCGTCATCCCCGGCCTTGGCGAGCGGGTGATCTACCGCGAGCTGTTCCCGAAGGGGCTAACCCTGCTCGACCTGCACCAGCTCGGCGAGGTCGGCATCGCCCACATCACCGCGCGCCAGGAGCTGCGCGAGATGATCGCCGGTCTCGCGATCCCCGGCGCAGACGAGGTCGAGCAAAAGGTCGCTTAGGAACCGCTGCTTCGAGACGCCGTTTCGACAAGCTCAACGGCTCCTCAGCATGAGCGGTTGATTTTTGTCCCGCTCATCCTGAGGAGGGACTGAGTAGCCGCACTCGCGGCGTATCGAAGGCCCGTCTCGAAGGACGCCATGACCCACCAGTTCAACGCCACCATCCTGCGCGAATATGACATTCGGGGAATCGTCGGCGACACGCTGACCGAAGCCGACGCTTATGCCCTCGGCCGCACCTATGCGGCGCTCGCCCGCGACGAAGGCGCTCGGCGGATCGCCGTCGGACGCGACGGGCGCACGCATTCGGGCATGCTCGAAGCCGCGCTGATCCGCGGGCTCAACGAGGGCGGGATCGATGCCGTGCAGATCGGCATGGGCCCCTCGCCCATGCTCTATTTCGCGACCCATTATCTCGACGTGGACGGCGGCGTGCAGGTGACCGGCAGCCACAACCCCGCCGATTACAACGGGTTCAAGCTGCTGCTGAACGGCCGCTCGGTCTTCGGCGAGGAAATCCAAGGAATCGGGCGCCGCGCCGCCGCAGGGGACTGGAGCCAGGGCGACGGCAGCGTCGAGGAAGTCGATATTCGCGAAGCCTATATCGATCGGCTGCTCGAGGGCTTTTCCGGCAAGCCGTTCCGCATCGGCTGGGACGCCGGGAATGGCGCCGCCGGCCCGATCCTCGACCGGCTGATTGCTCGGCTGCCCGGCCAGCATTTCGCGATTTTCACCGAAGTCGACGGCCGCTTCCCCAATCACCATCCCGACCCAACGGTCGAGAAAAACCTCGACGACCTGAAACGGCTCGTGGCCGACAAGCAGCTCGACTTCGGAATCGCCTTCGACGGCGACGGCGACAGGATCGGCGCGGTCGACGGCAAGGGACGTGTGATCTGGGGCGACCAGCTGCTGATGATCCTCGCCGAAGCCGTGCTCCGCGAGGTGCCCGGCTCGACCATCATCGCCGACGTCAAGGCGAGCCAGACGCTGTTTGACCGCGTTGCCGAATTCGGTGGCAAGCCGCTGATGTGGAAGACGGGTCACAGCCTGATCAAGTCGAAGATGAAGGAAACGGGGGCCCCGCTCGCCGGGGAGATGAGCGGCCACATCTTCTTCAAGCACCGGTGGTACGGGTTCGACGATGCGCTTTACGCCGCCGTGCGGCTGATTGAGGCCGTGAGCGCGAGCGGCAAGACCCTGACCGAGCTCAAGGACGCGATGCCGCAAGCGGTGGCGACGCCGGAGATGCGCTTCCAGGTCGACGAAGCGCGCAAGTTCGCGATCGTCGACGAAGTCCGCGAGCGGCTCTCGTCCGACGGAGCGAAGGTCGATGCCACCGACGGTGTGCGAGTCAGCACGGTCGATGGGTGGTGGCTCCTGCGTGCGTCCAACACGCAGGACGTGCTCGTCGCCCGCGCGGAAGCCGCCGACCAGGCCGGAGTCGAGCGCCTGATGGCGCAAATCGACGCCCAGCTGGCGAGGTCAGGCGTGATGCGGGTCGAAGCGGCTCACTAGCCGCTTCGGCGGCCGATCACATCGGCTGCTTGGAGCAAGCGACGTCGTACTGCGACACGCTCACCGAATTGCGCGAATTCTGCGGCTGCGAGCCGGCATAGACGTCGCCGGCGCTTCCGCCGAAGGCGGAGTGGCCCGAGCTTGCCGAATTGCCCGGGTCCGAGCCCATATTGTTCGCGATCAGCTCTTCGCAGTCCTGCCCTGGCTGCCCGACCTGCGACGGGTCCGGACCGTTGCTGTGCCAGTAATTGGTGCCGTGGACATAGCCCTGGCCCGGCGGGGTCGTTTGGGCGGACGCGAACGCGGGCGCGAGCGCAACTGCGGCAGCGCCGATCATCAGAATCTTGCGTTTCATCGGGAGCTCCTTCTCGAAGGGCTCACCGAGACCCGGCCGGGCGTGGGGTTCTACGCGTGCCGATCCGAGCCTCGGCGGCGCTCATTAGTCGCCCGGAGAGCTGTTCGGGTTCAAACGATGCGATGAAGCGACGGCTGAGGTCGCTCAGCGGTGGCCCGCCGCGAAACGTCCCGACCCGCATGCGCAGTCGCACCTGCCCATCGCCTTGACGAGGGTCGCGCACGCATCGATCGTGCCGCCGCCGCGGCGTTCGGCGACCAGCGCCGAAGAGGAGACACGACCGCGCTCGCGGATCAGGGCCAGCAGGCCGCTGACATGCGCGGCGGCAAACGAACTGCCGTTGACCAGGAACCAGCGTCCGCCGGGCTCGGTCGTCGGAATGTCACGGCCAGGCGCGACATAGACGTTGCCGCGCGACGCCGCCGCGGGCGAGTCGGAGACGCGGATCACCCCGGGCACCGACGCCGGGAACCCGCCGTCCGGCCGTGAGGAGTCGAACGCTGTGACCACGGTCTGGCCGCGATTGAGCGCAACGCCGACGATGGTGCGAAGGAGCCGATCATCCGGTCCGCTCAGGCTGAGATTGATGATTTCCGCCCGGTCCTGGACCGCGAAATAGAGCGCCTTGGCGAGACTCAGCGTGTCGCAAACCGCGGCCCCGGACCCGCGCCCCTGCCAGCAGGCGCGAAGCCCGAGCAGACGCGCGCCGGGAGCAACGCCGGCGATGCCGATGCGGTTGTCGGCCTTGGCGGCGATGACTCCGGCAACCGCGGTGCCATGCTGCTCGGCGACGAGCTGCTGGCCCGACACGAAATTGCGGTTCACCTGGAGCTGCCCGACGAGGTCCGGATGCGAAGAGTCGATGCCGCTGTCGATCACCGCGACGCGGGCGCCGCGGCCGCTCGCCATTCTGTGCAGGTCGGCGAGGTGCCATTGCGCTGCAGCCGGCTCGGCAGCGAATAGAGGATCGTTCTGACCCGAGCCGCTGGCGCCGCGGCTGGTATAAAGCGCGACAGGCTCGGCCCAGGACACGTCAGAATCATGCGACACCTGCTCGGCCGCTGCGCCTGTCGAGCGGCCGTCGGGCACGGCCATGACGAAGCAATCGACTCCGATCATCGGCATGGGCCAGTCGTCGACGACGCTGAGGCCATATTTGCGGGCAATGCCCTTTGCGATCCGCTCGCGGGCGCTGCGCGCCATCGCATCGCCATAGCCGCCGCTGTACGAGCCGTTGGCGCGGAAATGGGTCGGGGGAAGCCGGAGCATGACCAGGATCTGCCGGTCGGTCGGCGCAGACGGGCTTTCGGCGGCGCCCGCAGTCGAAAACGACATCGCGCCAACGACTGCGCATAGGACGCCGATCAGGCGCCAGACGCGTGTCACGACCGAGCTCCGTCGATCGGCTCCGCCATCTGCACATTGGCGTTGGCGTGGAGCTTCGCGAGCGCGGCCTCACGCTGCTGCGGCGCGACGTGGAGCAAATAGGCATCCGCCGGGGTCGGCCCGTCGACAATCGAAGCACCTGCGGTCCTGAGCGAATCGCGCACGTCCTCAACCGTCGCGTCGGCGCGGAACATGACGATGACGTTGGCCGCCGCAGGCGCGGGCGCCGAGCCGAGCACGCGATAAGAAGGACGGCTGAGCGACAGCAGCACGGAGCCCGCAACCAGGACGAACGCGAGCTGGGCGACGGCAAAGGCCGCGACCGCCGGTCGGTTGAGCAGCGCCCACAGCTCGGCAAAGACGTTCCCCCTCGCCGGTGTCCGGCGCGGCGCAGAAGCGGGAGCCACAGCGGCGACGGGCGCCTCGATCCGGCCCTTGAGCCGCTCCCAGCCGGACTCGACCTGCGGGCTCATCTGCTGGAATTCGTCGATCAGTTGCCGCTCGAGCACGAGCTGCTGCCGGCAATAGGCGCAGGAGGCGAGATGGGATTCGACGCGGGCGCGGTCGGCATCGTCGAGTTGCCCGGTGGCGTACCACGGGAGCAGCTCTTCGGCCTCGTCGTGGGGTGGGCGTTCGGTGAGATTGGGATCCTGCATCGGGCGAGTCCTAAAGCCAGTCCACGAGACTGCCGGACATCACCTGCTTGAGGCGCCCCCGGGCGTGGAACATTCGCGTCTTTACCGTGTCCACCGGGCAGCCGACGATCTCCGCAATGTCGCGGTAGCCAAGGCCATGAAAGTAGGTGAGGTCGACAACGGCGCGATGGTCGGCCGAGAGCTGGTCCATCGCCTTCAACAGCGCGGCGCGAAGCCGGTCATGGTGCAGCTCTTCATCGGGCTGCGGCTCTTCGCTGACGCGCGTATCCATTGCCGGCTCTTCGACCGGATCGGGCCAGCGGGCCCGCGCCTTGGCCGCCTTGCGATAGGCGATGGCGAAGACCCAGGTCGAAGGCTTGCTCGACCCGCGGAAATTCCCCGCGCTTTGCCACACTACCATCATCGTATCGTCCAGCACTTCCTCGATCAGCTGGGGACGCTTGAGCAGCGTAGCGAGGAACCTCGCAAGGCGTGGCTGATAGAGACGATACAGCCTCTCAAACGCCGCCAGGTCCCCGTGCGAAATGCGCGCGAGCAGCTCCCGTTCGTCCGTCGACGCAGGTCGTCGTTCCTCGGCCTCGGGGCGCGCGAGGATCCCCGACCTGCTCACTTCCGGACTTTTCCCACGCACATGGGTGTCTCCATCGCCCGAGAAGGTTCACGGGCATCGCCGGCCGACTCTACGCTTGATCGTTCCGCCAAGGAACCGAGGTTCAGTCGTCCTCATCCTCATAGCCGACGAGGTTCAGCTCGCACGCCTTGATCTGGTGGGTCATGCACCAGTGCTTGAGCGCTTCCTCGCGGCCGTGGGTGATCCACACTTCCGTCGGCTC
>Ga0070684_100003376_pt1 | contig 11964 bp, 11 predicted proteins | sample KBSC723LmetaG_FD_65653 | JGI IMG/M metagenome (GOLD analysis project Ga0070684, IMG submission 65653) | Corn rhizosphere microbial communities from Kellogg Biological Station, Michigan, USA - KBS C7.2-3L metaG | ecosystem: Host-associated > Plants > Roots > Rhizosphere ...
ATGAGCTCGGCAGGGGCCCGTCTTCCCCGCACGCGCCCGCGGTCTCGTCCTCTCGCCAGGCTCCAGGCGCGCCGCCCGTCCGGCCCCAGTCGTTCGGCTACGGCGCCACCCGGGAGCCCAGCAAGCTCGCCGACGTTGCGCACGCCGAGCTCCTCGAGCTCGCGTCGCCGCTGCTCAGCGAGAGGAAGCAGCGTGAGCGGAAGTGGCGCGAGGAAGTCGCGCGTGCGCTCGTCGGCAACGATCAAGACCTGCCCGGGGCGCGCCACGTTGGCCGCCGCGAGAGCGGCGAACCGGCGCCCCGCAGCGCCGGCGCGTGGATCCCAGGCAGAGCCGACGGCGGCGAGTGCGCGCTCGAGCGCTGCTTCCACGCCGCCGTAAAGACGTTCAACACCCCGCGTCTCGAAGAAGACGCAGCCGAGGTCGCCCGCGTCGACCTCGAAGCCGGAATCCTCGAGCCGCCGCAGGATCTCCTCCCAGGCCTGCTCGGCCGCGGACGGATCCTGCTCGACGAGGACGAGCTCGGGACACGTGGCGAGCGCCTCCCCCATGCGCATGCCCGGCCGGACTCCCTTCGCCTCGGCCACGGCGGTCACCGGGCCGAGCAGCGGCTCCTCGCCCTCGGCGGGCGCGAGCGCTGCGGGAACCAGCCCGAGCGAAGGCCGGGCGCGCAACGCAGCCCGCAGCTCGAAGCCGGGAATAAGGAGGCAAGCCACCATACGAACGTATGTTCTACACGAACAGACGTTCGCTGTCAAACTATCCCTTTTGCACCTGCTTCAGCTGGGCAGGTACGTGAGAAGGACGATCCCCGAATCGAAACGCTTCACGTCGTCGAGCTTCATCCGGACGGTTCCCCTGTCGCCGAGCACATGGACGTTTCCCCTGCCCCAGACGAGCGGGTTCACGTACACCTCGTACTCGTCGATCAGCCCCTTCTCGGCGAGGGCGTACGCGAATTCGCCGCTCCCGTGCATGAAGAGGTCGGCCTCCACCTCGTCCTTCAGCTTCGGGATCGAGTCCTCGAGGTCCCCCTCGAGCAGGGTCGCGTTCCACTCGAGATCTCCTGACAGAGTGTTGGAGCCGACGTACTTCGGCAACGGGTTGACCATGTCCGCCCACTTGCCCGACTGGCTCGGCCAGTATCCCGCCAGTCCCTCGTACGTCTTGCGGCCCAGTACGAGCCCGCCGGATCTCGCCTGACGCTCGAACGAGTAGTCGCCGTGGTCTCCGTCCGGCTGCACCCACTCGCCGACCGGGTCGACGACGCCATCCACCGTTGCTTGCGTGCTCGCAATCAGCTTTCCCATCTCGATTCCCCTTCCGTCAGGTCAGCGCGCAAGTCCTCCTCCAACCACTGAGAAGCGAGGCCGATCAATCCCCGATCGCGGTCCCGCCGGCACATATTCGTCCGCGCCCATGTCGACCGCGGGGGTCCCGTCACCGTCTCCGTCGATCGGCCTCGTGTCTCCGTCGAAATCGTCCGCCGGCCCCGGGCCGGCGCTGTCGATTGCCGGCGAGCCGGGGCCCAGGCGGAAGTTCGGAGCAACGTTCAGCCTGAACGGATCGGCCGAGATGTTGCCGTTCTGACCTGTCTGATCCACGCAATCTCCCCCGTAGCGCAGGCCGGACTCCGCGTTGAACACATCGTTGTACGCGAACAGCGGCGACTCGGTCGTGAACGGAGCGCATTCCACGACCGCCGCGCTCCCCGATCCGAGCAGGATGTTGTTGTCGAGCCTCGTCCTCGAGTCGTACCCGTCGGCGTAGATGGCCAGCCCGAGGTCTGCCTGGTTTCCCGCGATCGTGTTGTTGAGCACCCACGGTCCGGACTCGAGACCGGGGACGAGCCAGGCGATGCCGCCGCCGTGCGGTGCGTCGTTCCCGACGATGAAGTTGTTGACGATCGTCGCGTTCGAGACGTTCACCAGCGAGATCCCGCCGCCCTCGTAGCCGGCGTGGTTGCCGCTGATGAAGTTGCGCGCAATGAGCGGCGAGCCCGCAGCGAACAGGCCGATCCCGCCGCCGCTGAAGCTGTGCCAGTTGCGGGTGATGACGTTGCCGATCACCTGCGCCGCCCCGGCGCCCCTGATGCCGATGCCGCCGGCGTCCCCGCCCGAGCAGGCATCGACGTTCCCCCAGACGCGGTTGAAGCGGATCGTCGCGTCCGAGAACGCCGCCTCGATCGGCGGATCGCAGGAGTGCAGCCCCGTCACCCAGTTCTGCTCGATCAGCACCGGGCCCCCGTAGGTGGAGATCCCGCCGTCGAGCCCTCCGTTGCGGACGGTGAAGCCTCGGAAGACCGGTGTGTGGCCCGTGTATTCGGCGATGCTCACCACGGGGCCGAGCCCGCCGCCGTCGAGAATGGTCGCCTGCGGCCCGTCGACGCTCTCGACGGTGATCGCCTTCTGGTGGAAGTCGATGCGCTCGACGTATGTTCCCGGGGAGACGCGCACCGTGTCGCCGTTTACCGCTGCATCGATCCCTGCTTGGACGGTCGGGTAGTCCTGAGGGACGCGGATGATCGTCGCCGCAGCGACGGTCGGCGCGACGAGAAAGAGCGTCGCGGCGCACAAGAGAATCCGCAGTCGAACGGGCCCCATTGACTTACCCAACGGTAGATGGTTCCACAGGGGGCCTCCGTCGCAAACACGCGAGGCTCGAGCCCAGGGCGGTGCTCCAGATCTAAGCCCGCGGGGTCACGGGCTCTGCGCCGGGAGGAACCTCCGGCACGGCAGCCACCGACTCGCGCAGCGGAAGCGCGGGGATCAGCCAGGTGAGCGCAAACGCGAGGAGCGAGACGGCTGCGGCCATCAGGAAGACCGGATGCAGCGCCGCCGCGAAGGCCTGCTCGAAGAGGGAGCGCACTTGGGGCGGGAGCGCGCGGATCGCTCCCGGGTCGCCCGCATGCGGTGGACTCTCGGGGAACCGGGAGGCGACCTCGGCATGCAGCTGGTTGGCGAAGACCGCGCCGAAGATCGACACGCCGATCGAACCGCCGATCTGACGGAACAACGTCGAGCCCGACGTGGCGACGCCCATCTGGCGCGGGTCGACCGCGTTCTGCACCGCGAGCACGAGCACCTGCATCACCATTCCGAGGCCCAGGCCGAGCACGACCCCCGCGCCGAGGACCTGCCAGGTCGGGGTGTCGACCTCGAGCCGGGACAGGAGGAAGAGGCCGACGGCCATGATCGCGGTGCCCGCGATCGGAAACGGGCGGTAGCGCCCCCAGCGCGTGATCAGGTTCCCGCTGACGATCGACGTCACGAGCAGGCCCGCCATGAGCGGCGTCAGCTCGAGGCCGGACCTCGTCGGGCTCGACCCCTTCGTCACCTGCAGGTAGAGCGGCAGGAACGTGATCGCGCCGAAAAGTGCGAAGCCGACGATGAAGCCGACCGCGCTCGTGGTCGTGAACGTCCGGTTCCGGAAGAGCGACAGCGGCAGGATCGGCTCCTGGGCGCGTTGCTCGACGAGCACGAAGATCGGCAGGAGGACGATGCTCAGGACGATCAGCCCGATGATCTGCGGCGAGCCCCAGTCCCAGGTCGTGCCGCCGAGGCTCGTGAAGAGCACGATCGCCGTCAGGTCGGCAGCGAGCAGCGCGGCGCCGAGATAGTCCATCGCGTGTCTGCGCATCTCCGCCGGCGCGTGGAACGCGACCGCGATCACGCTCAGCGCGACGATCCCGACCGGCAGGTTGACGTAGAAGATCCAGCGCCAGCTGAGGTTGTCGACGAAGAAGCCGCCGAGCAGCGGGCCGATGATCGTCGCGACCCCGAACACGGCGCCGAAGTAGCCCTGGTACTTGCCGCGCTCCCGCGGCGGGATGATGTCGCCGACGACGGCGAGCGTCACCACGATCAACCCGCCGGCGCCGAGCCCCTGCAGGGCGCGGAACCCGATCAGCTGCCCCATGCTCTGCGCGAGGCCACAGAGCGCCGAGCCGACGAGGAAGATCCCGATCGCCGCCTGCAGGACGATCTTGCGCCCGTAGAGGTCGCCGAGCTTGCCGTAGAGCGGCCCCGACACCGTCGCAGTCAGCAGATACGCCGTGACGACCCACGAGAGGTGGTCGAGGCCGCCGAGGTCGCCGACGATCGTCGGCAGCGCGGTCGAGACGATCGTCTGGTCGAGCGCGGCCAGGAGCAGGACGAGCATGAGCGCGCCGAAGATGAGCCGGACCCTTGGGCGCGGCTCGGTCATAGCCTCAACTGCTCGTGGGCGTGCGTCCTACAGCTCTCCAGGCTTGGCGTAGCGGTAGAAGAACCGTCCGGTCCCGCCCTCGACGATCGCCATCATCAGCCCGAGGTGGTCCTCGAGCATCCGCGCGCTGCCGAGGCCTCCGGCCGAGACCGGGTGGTAGCCCGCGTCGCGCGTGAGCTGCTCGGTGATCTCGACTGCGCCGTCCTCCGCCGCGTACAGGCTGCACGGCGGCTCCCGCTGGTTGTCGATGTCGTCGTACAGCGCGGCGAAATTGCAACTGAACGATTTTGCTACAGGTCCGCTCACGTGCGACTTGATCTGGTGCGCGAGCGACTCGAAGCCTTCGTCACGGCCCGTGAAGGCGTTCGTGGCGTCGATGACCACCGCGTCGCCGATCCCGGTCACCTTCGTGAAGGCGTCCTCGATTTCGCTGGACGGAATCGCAACCAGGACGGCCTCGACGCCCGACACGTCGCCGCCGTCACTTCCGATCTCCGTCACCCCGTGGCCCGAGTTGCGCCAGCGCTGAGCCAGACCCGACCCCACGTTCCCTCTGCCGATCGTTGCGATCTTCATTCCTCCCCCTTCCTGGGCTTACCGTGGCTGAAAGAGCTCGATTGGATTGCCGGCCGGATCGTCGACGAGAACCTGCGAGCCGCCCGGGCCCTTCACGATCTCGTTTCGGAACGTAAGACCCGCCGTCCGCAGGCGCTCCACTTCGGTCGCGAGATCGTCGACGAGTAGATGGATCCGGTTCCAGCCCCCGGCCTCCGGCTTTCGTCCGTCAGGCATGGGGCGCGCGGCCGAGCTCGACGGCCCGCTGAGGAGCAGCCGGAGGTTTCCGCGCTGGACGTCTGCGAACGCCGGCGCCTGATTCGTCAGAAGCTCGAAGTCGAAGTGCGTCGTGTAGAAGGCGATGGCCGCCTCGACGTCGTCGACCATGTACCGGACGTGGACGGTGTCGCCGGTCACGCTTCAGACGTTACCGAGCAAGTCCCGGCTCGAGAGTGATCTCGGCTGCGCCGTCGACCATGCGGCTGAGCCGAGGAACGACGTCCAGGATGCTCACCTGGGCGCAGAACGCGATGTCCTCCTCGAGCCCGGGCGGGCCGTACGTGCGGGCGAGGAGCCCCTCGTGGGCGTCCGGCCAGGCCCGCGCGATCGCGTCCGCCGCCTTCGCCGAGTCGGAGGGCTCCGCGTCGAGCAGCTGGACGATGCGGCCCGCGCAATACGCGTCGTCGAGCGCGAACTGGCCCTGGAAGCCGGCGCAGACGATCGTCACGTCGTCGCCGAGCTCACGTGCGGCCGCCGCCACGGCGTCAAGGTTGAGCAGGCTCCCCAGCACCACGTGGTCGGAGCGCGCCGCGGTCTCCAGGATCGCCCGCGTCCCGTTCGTGGTCGAGAAGATGACGGTCTCGGTGCGCGGCTCGCCGAGGAACTCCCGGGGCGACGCGCCGACGTCGAAGCCGTCGATCCGAACCGCGTTCCGCTCGCCGCCGAGGATGGCGCTCCCAAGCGTCTCCTTCAGCGCGAGCGCCTCGTCGATCTCGCCGCTGCAGTAGACGCGCTCGTACCCCGTCGCGAGCGCCTGCGCGATCGTCGAGGTCGCGCGCAGAACGTCGACCACGATTCCGACAGGAGAGCTCGCCGCCTCGGCCGGCGTAAAGGCGACGTGGGCGCGCATCCCCCCACTACGCTACCTCCGTGGCCGCCGAGGAGACCAAGATGTACTGCTACAGGCACCCGGGGCGGGAGACGCGGGTCTCCTGCTCGGAGTGCGGGCGGCCAATCTGCACCGACTGCATGGTCTTCGCGCCGGTCGGGATCCGCTGCCCTGAGCATGCAGGACGCGCCCAGGGGACATCGCGGGTGACATCGGGCGTGAAGCGCGCCGCCTATGAGGGAACGGGCGCGCTCGTGACCAAGGTGCTGATCGGGATCAACGTGCTCGTGTTCCTGATCAACCTCGCCCAGGGATCGAGCATCGGCCAGACCTCGGGCTCGCTGTTCGAGAAGGGTGCGCTCTACGTGAGCTCGCCGTTCTACCCGGGGGGGCTCGCCGACGGCGAGTGGTACCGGCTGATCACGGCCGCGTTCCTGCACGGGAACCTGATCCACCTCGGCATGAACATGTTCGTGCTCTGGATCGTCGGAGCTCCGGTGGAGCAGGCGATTGGGCGCGGGCGCTTCCTGGCGCTCTACATCGTGTCGGGCCTCGCGGGCTCCGCGGGGGCGATCATCTTCAGCCCGCACGCGATCACCGTCGGCGCCTCCGGGGCGATCTTCGGGATCCTCGGCGCCGCGCTCGTCCTCGAGAGGCAGCGCAACTACGTGCTCGGCGGACAGGCGATGGGGTTGATCGTCATCAACCTCGTGCTGACGTTCGCGATCCCGAACATCTCGATCGGCGGCCACGTAGGCGGCCTCGCCGGCGGAGCGCTGAGCATGCTCGCGCTCTCACGTTTCGGCCGCACACACGCGATCTACGGCCGCCCGGGGCTCCTCGGGGTGATCGGCGTCCTGGCCGTTGGCGTGGCGAGCGTGCTGGTCGCGTACTTCCGCGTCCAGGGCTTGACGGCCTAGCCGCCGGCCGCCACCGCTTCGATCCCGGACTCCTTGAGCGCGGCCTGGGCAGCCGCGAGACGGGCCAGCGGGACGCGGTAGGGCGAGCAGGACACGTATTCGAGCCCGAGCTCGTGGCAGAACGCAACCGAGGTGGGCTCTCCACCATGCTCGCCGCAGATGCCGATCTTGAGGTCGTCCTTGACGCTCCGGCCGCGCTCGACCGCGATCCGCATCAGGTCCCCCACCCCACCCTGGTCGATCGTCTCGAACGGATTCCGCTCGAGCACGCCGTCCTCGAGGTAGCGCGTCAGGAACTTGCCCTCGGCGTCGTCGCGCGAGAAGCCGAGCGCAGTCTGGGTCAGGTCGTTCGTCCCGAAGGAGAAGAAGTCCGCGTGCTCGGCGATCTCGTCGGCGCGCACGCACGCGCGCGGGAGCTCGATCATCGTCCCGATGCGGTACTCGATCTCACGCTCCTCGGCCGCGGTCGCGATCGTGAGCGCGCGCAGGCGCCGGAGCTCCTCTCCGAAGCCGACGAGCGGATGCATGATCTCGACGAGCGGCGCGTTGCCGGTCCTGTCCTCGACCGCGATCGCCGCGCGCACGATCGCTCGCACCTGCATCTCGTAGATCTCGGGCCACATCAGCCCGAGGCGGCAGCCGCGCGTGCCGAGCATCGGGTTCGCCTCCTGCAGCGCCCGGATCCGATCGCGCATCTTGTCGTCGGTCGCCTCGTCGAGCGGCGGCAGGAACTCGTGCAGCGGCGGATCGAGGAGCCGGATCGTGACCGGGAGCCCCGCCATCGCCTCGAAGATCCCCTCGAAGTCGGCCTGCTGGTGCGGGAGCAGCTTCTCGAGGGCGCGGCGCCGCTCCTCCTCGCCCGACGCCATGATCATCTCCCGTACGACAGGGAGCCGGTCCTCGGCCATGAACATGTGCTCGGTGCGGCAGAGGCCGATCCCCTGCGCGCCGAACTCCCGCGCCTTGGCGGCGTCCTCGGGCGTGTCCGCGTTCGCGCGCACCTTCAGGCGGCGGGACTCGTCGGCCCAGCTGAGGATCGTCTCGAAGTCCTCGTTGATCTGCGGCGGGACGAGGTCGACCGCTCCGAGGATGACTCGTCCAGTGCCGCCGTCGATCGTGATCACGTCGCTCTCGCCGAGCTCGTGGCCCCCGATCGAAGCCTTCTTCGCCGCGTGGTCGACCGAGAGCGCCTCGCACCCCGCCACGCACGGCTTGCCCATCCCGCGCGCGACGACTGCCGCGTGCGAGGTCATCCCACCGTGGGCGGTCAGGATCCCCTTCGCAGCGATCATCCCGTGGATGTCGTCCGGGGTCGTCTCCCAGCGGACGAGGATCACGTCTTCGCTCGTCCCCCGATCGGCTGCGGCGTCGGCGTCGAAGACGATCCTCCCGGACGCCGCCCCCGGGGATGCGTTCAGCCCCTGCGCCACGACCTCGACCTCCGCGGTCGGGTCGATCATCGGGTGCAGCAGCTGGTCGAGCTGGCCGGGGTCGATGCGCGCCACGGCCTCCTCGCGGGAGATGAGGCCCTCGTCGACCATGTCCACGGCGGACTTGAGCGCCGCCGCGGCCGTCCTCTTCGCGGTTCTGGTCTGGAGCAGGTAGAGGCGCCCGTCCTCGATCGTGAACTCGATGTCCTGGACGTCGCGGTAGTGCTCCTCGAGCCGGCGCATGGTCTCGCTGAACTGCTCGAAGGCGTCGGGGAGCCTCTGCTGCATCCGCTCGAGCGGCTCGGGCGTCCGGATTCCCGCGACGACGTCCTCGCCCTGCGCATCGGTGAGGAACTCCCCGTAGAGCCCGGCTTCGCCGGTCGAGGGGTCGCGCGTGAACGCCACGCCCGTCGCCGAGCTCGCGCCCATGTTCCCGAAGACCATCTGGACCACATTGACCGCGGTCCCGAGGTCGTCCGGAATGTGATGCGCGCGCCGGTAAACCTGCGCCCGGGGCGTGTCCCAGGACTCGAAGACCGCGCGCACGGCCCGTGAGAGCTGCTCGCGCGCATCCTGCGGAAACGGGCCGCCGGTCTCGCTCTCGTAGATCCTCTTGAACGTCTCGACGAGCGCGCCGAGGTCGTCGGCGGACAGGTCGACGTCCTGCGCTGCGCCGCGCTCCTGCTTCAGCCTGGAGAGCGAGTCCTCGAACAGGTGGCCGGCGATGCCGTCCACGACCTCGCCGTACATCTGGATCAGGCGCCGGTACGAGTCGTTCGCGAAGCGCGCGTTGCCGGTTCGCTCGGCGAGGCCGCGCACAGCCTCGTCGTTCAGGCCGAGGTTGAGGATCGTGTCCATCATCCCCGGCATCGAGACCGCGGCTCCGGAGCGCACCGAGACGAGCAGCGGGTCGGCGGGGTCGCCGAAGCGCTTCCCGGTCTTCTCCTCGAGCGCGGCCAGGTGCCGGTCGACCTCGGTGTCGAGCCCCTCGGGGACCTCACCGCCCGCCTCCATGTACGCGCGGCAGGCGTCGGTCGTGATCGTGAACCCGGCCGGAACGGGCACGCCGAGCTGGGTCATCTCGGCCAGGCCGATGCCCTTGCCGCCCAGCAGCTCGCGGCCGCCGTCGGACGGCTCGTCGAAGTCGTAAACGAAGCGGTTCGGTCCCACGCCGTCCAAATCTTCACACAGCCGGGCCAAATTACGAGGCGCGCGAGGTGCGGTCCGCGAGCCAGGCGAGCGCGCGGATCCCGAGCCAGACCGGAGTCAGCAGCACGTAGAAGACGACGATCGCGAGGCCGAGGATCGAGAACCAGGTCGCCCAACGCCAGATTGGAACGGGAGGCTTGGGCGTGGCCACGGTTTCCAGTATCCCGTGCGGGGAACGACGAATCACGTGAAGGTCGCCGCCGTCTTGGCCGCGTTTCTCGTTGCCGGGGCCGTCGCAGCAGGCGAGCGGGCTCCCGCGGCAGAGTCCTCGTGCCCGTACCAGGCCCAGGTGCTCGTCTACGGGCAGAACGGCTGGGCGACGCTGACGAACGCGCTCGCCGCGAACCAGACGCCGTGCGCGAACTACTACGTCGTGGTGACCGCGATCGGCGCCAAGACGAAGCCGCGCGGCCGTGGCGCGGTCGACGCGATCCACGCCAAGGGGCCGAGCTTCCATGCGCTCGCGGAGTTCAACGTGGGCGCGTGGTCGAAAGTGAAGCCCGCGAGCTGGGCCGCAAAGGGCCGGCTGTTCCGCCAGCGCATGGCGTCCGCCGGCTACGACCCCGCCCGCGACACGTGGGCGATCAACGAGCTCTCGAGCGCTGCTCGCACGAAGCCGATCACGCAGTCGCGCATGCGAGACGCGATGCGGGGGCTCTTCACCGGCCCGCGCGGCGCCGCGCCGCAGCAGGGCGCCGTCTTCGTCGTTGGCGTCGGTCAGCAGCTCGTCAACTTCGGCCCGTACAAGTCCCAGGTCGAGATCTGGCTCGGGAACAGCGGCTGGTGGACGTCCGTCTCCCCGTACGTCGCCTGGTGGGGACAGGAGGCCTACGCGAGCTGCTCGAAGGAGTGCGTCTCGGGCGCGAAGATCGCGATCCGCTCGACGCACCTGAACGAGTACGTCGAGCATCCGGCGCGCCTCGCGTTTGCCGGCCCGGCACCCGCGGTTCCGGCGCGAGCGCTCTTCGACCGTGCGTACTTGCCGCTCATGACCGCGTACTGGCGCGACGCCAAGGGCTACGGCAACAACCGGGTCTCGCTCGCGCAAATGCAGGCGCTGACGAGCCTCGAGGTCTACGCGGCCCGCGCGTGGGCGATCCGGAACCCGTACCCGGACGGGCGGATCGGGTTCGCCTGGAACGAGCATCCAGCGGGCGCGACTCCCGCGCAGGTGCAGGCGCTCGCGACCCGGGTCGCGCAGTCGATCGCCGGCGCCTACGGGGACGGTGGCACCGCGGCGAGAGCCTGCGGCCCGACCGGGGCCTACACCTGGTGCAAGGCCACGCTCGGCGGAGCGAGCTTCAATCCGGGCTGGGCGACGTTCTCTAGCTGGTAGCCACTTCGGCCTGGCGCTGCTCGACGAGCCGGATCACCCGCGCGGCGGTCTCCTCGATCGAGAGCTCGGTCGTGTCGATTACCGGGCAGCCGAGGCGCCGCTGGACCGAGGCCGCGTGGTCGAGCTCCTCGTAGATCTCGAGCAGCTTCGAGTACTTGTGGTTCCCCCCGCCCATGCGCCGTGAGCGGTTCTTGCGGATCTCGGCGAGGCGCTTCGCGTCGATCTTCAGCCCGACGACCTTGGTCGGATCGACGTCGAAGAGCTCGTTCGGCGGGTCGATGCCCTTGACGAGCGGGACGTTCGCGGCGCGGTAGCCGAGGTAGCCGAGGTAGATCGAGAGGGGTGTCTTGGACGTGCGGGACACGCCCACCAGGACGATGTCCGCGTCGTGGAGCCCGCCCACGATGCCGTCGTCGTACTTGACGGCGAACTCGATCGCCTCCATCCGGCGGAAGTACGTCTCGTCGAGCTGGTGCCGGCCGCCCGCCTGCATCCTCGCCGCCTGGCCGGAGACCTTGGCGACTGCCTCGATCGGCTGGCCGAGCAGATCGCAGTAGTGCAGTCGCGCGCGGCGGCAGAGCGTCCGCATCTCCTGGCGGAGCTCCGGCTCGACGAGCGTGTAGACGACGACCGCAGGCCGTCCCCGTGCGCGGCGCACGGCGTCGGCCAGGTCGTCGACGCTCTCGACCATGGGGTGCCGGATCTCCTCGAACGGCTGGTCGGGGAACTGCGCTTCGAGCGCGTGCACGAGCCGGGTTGCCGTTTCGCCCGTGGAATCGGAGACGACGTGCAGCTCGACCGGTTGGGGCGCCATGCGCTCAGGGTAACGCCGTCCGAGCCGGGCGTCTTCTGCGGCCTATCTGGACGCCCGGCTCAGGAACGGCAAATGAGGAGACGACTGCGGCCGGTCGTCTCCGAAAGCGACGTGCAACAACTCTTTGGCGAGGTGCCACAGCGCCACATGGGTACTACAGCGGCTTTTTCGGCCGAAACCTCCATGCCCCGCGAGGGGTGCCTCGTTCGAGTGTCCCTCGTTCGAGGGAGGCGTGACTACCTTGGTATCTGGGAGAGCTCCCCGAGGCGGCCGAGCGTGTCCCTGACGTTGAGCAGGAGCCGTAGCCGGTTCGCGCGGACCGCACGGTCGTCCGCGAGGACGAGCACGTCCTCGAAGAAGCGGTCGAGGAGCGGGCCCAGCTCCGCGCC
>Ga0070684_100003377_pt1 | contig 11964 bp, 9 predicted proteins | sample KBSC723LmetaG_FD_65653 | JGI IMG/M metagenome (GOLD analysis project Ga0070684, IMG submission 65653) | Corn rhizosphere microbial communities from Kellogg Biological Station, Michigan, USA - KBS C7.2-3L metaG | ecosystem: Host-associated > Plants > Roots > Rhizosphere ...
AACCGTTCCTTGGCGGCGAGCAGGGCAGGAAAAGGCCAAAGCCGCCCGCCCCACCTGCCGAGCCGCCCCCACCGCCGCCCGTCGAGCCTGAGCCCGACCTGCCACCCTCCCGCTCCTGAGCTCCCCCGAACTGCGCATCGACCAGCTCTCCGGGCTGCCGGCGATCCTCGCGCCGGGCCGGGCCGCGCGCCCCGACAGCTTCAACCTGCCCAAGAGCGAACCGAAGGGGCCGGAGAACTGCCCCTTCTGCGAGGGGCGCGAGGACCGCACCCCGCCCGAGGTCTACGCGACGCGGCCTGATGGCGGCGAGGCGGACAGTCCAGGTTGGACGACGCGGGTGGTGCCGAACCTCTACCCGGCCCTGGCGAACGAGGCCGGCGGCTCAGCGGGAGGCACCGAGTCGACGGCGCGCTCGGGCGAGGCCGGATCCTTCGCCAGTGCCGGCGACCCGCTGCTCGAGTCGCGCCGCTCCGGCGAGCCCGACCTTTTCTCCTCGCGCCCGGCGACCGGCGCCCACGAGGTACTGATCAACGCGCCCGAGCACATCACTGCGATGTGCGAGCTGAGCGCGGAGCAACTGAGCGCGGCGGTCGAGACCTGGCGCGAGCGCATGCGCGCCCACGCCGGCGCCTCCTACGTACAGCTGATTGTCAACGAGGGCGGCGGCGCCGGCGCCTCGCTCGAGCACAGCCACGCCCAGCTCTACGCGCTCGACTTCGTCCCCGCCGCGGTGGCGCGTGAGCGCGAGCGGGTCGGCGCCTACGCCGAACGCACGCAGGGCGGCGGGCTGCTGAGCGAGATCCTGGTCGAGGAGGTGCGGCGCAAGGATCGCCTGGTGGCGATCGACGACGAGGCGGCGCTGATCTGCCCCTGGGCTTCGCGCTCGCCCTTCGAGCTGCGCGTGATCCCCCGCTCGGGGGCGGCCGGCTTCGCCGAGGACAGCGGCGGCACGGCGATGATCCACACCGCCCTGCGCCTGCTCGCCGAGCGCTTCGAGAGCTCGCCCGAGCTCAACCTCTGGGTCCGCACCGCCCCGCGCGGCGCCGAGCACTTCAACTGGCACGTTGACATCGCGCCGCGGCTCAGCATCAAGGCCTCCTTCGAGTTCGCGACGGGAGTCGACATCAACACCTACCCTCCCGAGCGCGCCGCCGCCGACCTGCGCGAGTGCCTCTGATGCCGCCCAACCACCGCCCCATCCCCCGCTTCATCGCCGACTCGACTCAAGAGGGGATTCCGCACGGGCGCTTCGCCGAGCGGCTCGGCGAGGCTTTCCGCGATGCATGCAAGGAGATCGAGGATCTGCCGGAGGGGGTCGAGCCGCCCGCTGAGCTCGACTGGTACCCCGAGCGCGCCTGGGGCGGCCGGGTGTGGGTGCCCTGCACGGCGCGGGGCGAAGGCCCGGATGGCGCTCTGGAGCTCTTCGGCCACGTCTCCTACGTCCAGCCGCAGGAGGGGGAGCCGAGCGAGCTCCAGGCAAAAGCCGACTTCACCGACGTCCTCGCCGAGGACAACCCCGGCTGGAAGATCGACCTCAACGACGAGGTCGTCGGCCGCTGGCGCGGCGAGAACGGCCGCGCCGGCGCGGTCACCCTCGTCTGGGGCCGCCCCTTGGTCCAAGGCGCCGTCGCCGCCACCGCCGAGCTGGACCAGGAGACCGTCGACCAGGAAGAGATCTCCAACGGCCGCTTCACCCTGCTCGCCCTCGACGCCCTCGAGGCCTACGGCGACGACATCTTCATGCAGGTGAAGCTCTGGAGCCGGCGCGCGCAGGAGCTGGCGAGCGAGAGCTTGTACGCCTGAGCTTGCGATGAGCTCCGAGTCCGAGATCCGCGAGCTGCTGCCTCCGGATACGGGTCTGGCGTTCAAGGCGATGCGAGAGCTCCGCACTCACCTCGAGAACGAAGAGTCATTCGTCCGCCAAGTCGACGAGGTCCAGCGCGCCGAGGGCTACCGACTCGTAGCCGCGTTCGAGGCAAGCGCCTCGGAGCCGTCGGCCGCGGCGGGATTTCGCATCTGCCACAGCCTCGCCTGGGGCCACTACCTATACGTCGACGACCTCTGCACCAAGTCGACCGAGCGCCGCCGCGGGCACGCCGCTGCCCTGCTCAAATGGCTGCTCGAGGAGGCCGAGCGCCTCGGCTGCGACCAGCTCCACCTCGACTCCGGCGTCGGCCTCGACCGCGCTGCTGCCCACCGCCTCTACCTCAACGCGGGCATGGTCATCTCAGCCCACCATTTCGCCCGCTACGTCGACTAGCACCAGCTACCGTTGCGGTATGGCATCAGTCCACCCACCAAGCATTGAGTCCAAGGGTCCCGCAGCAGAAGCCGAGGCCGCCCGCCGCCAGCGGCTACGTGAAGACGCAGAACGTCCCATGAGCGTGAACCTGGCGGAAGGCATCGCTCTCAGCCACAAGTTGATGCGATTCACCGGCATCGCCCGCTCCAGTTGACCGAGCCAGCTTTCGATCAACTTCTACGCCGACTTTCGGAGGCAGGCGTCGAGTTTGTTCTGATCGGTGGTCTCGCGGTCAATGCCTGGGGAGTGGTTCGAGGCACAAAGGACGTGGACGTCGTGGTCGCATCGGATCCTGAAAACCTCAAACGAATTGCCACGGTCGCAGTGGAAGCCGGCGGTCAAGTCCAAACGGGTGAGTCATTCCTCAGCACGCCTTTCTCAATAGCCGCACATCTTGCGAGCGGAGAGCGCGTCGCAATTGAAACCGAGCTGGGCCTGTTGGACGTCGTGCAAGGATTGGCTGGCGTTCCGTCCTATGACGAATTGCGCCCCTCCGCCATCGAGACCGAGATCTTCGACATCAAGGTCGCCATCTGCTCCATCGACGACCTAAAGCGGATGAAGCGAGCAGCAGGAAGACCCCGCGATTCCGTTGACCTCGAAGACCTCGATGCTGCCGGCCAATAGTTCTACGATCTGCCTCCCGCCCCGATAGCTCAGCTGGATAGAGCGACTCCCTCCTAAGGAGTAGGCCGCTGGTTCGAATCCAGCTCGGGGCACTGTGGAACACAGCATCCAATTCGAGAGGCTTCCTGGAGCCGAGATCGTACTTGCTGGGATAGCGGATCTGCAGGCCGGACACAGAAGCATCAATGCGATGGCAGTGCAGTGCGCCGCTCCACGCCTTCGCAAGCTTGGCCTGGAGGCGCCGAGCGCCAACGGCGATGTTCCAGCTGCCCACGCGCTTTACCTGGCGCTCCGCGAGGAGCTCGATGACGGCGCCCATTCTCGTTACAACGCGATCCTCGCTCGAGTCGCGAGCTTCGCCGCTGGGGCAGAGCATGCGCAGCCAGGCTGACGCGGAGCGCATTCGAAGGCTCGCCCGGGCGTTGGGAAGGGCTGTGCCGTCTGGCACCCGGATGTACCTGACCGGTGGGGCAACCGCTGTACTCGAAGGGTGGCGCGATTCGACTGTTGACGTCGATGTGCGCTTCGAACCGGACTCCGATGCCGCCTTGAGTCGGATTCGAGACCTCAAGGAGGAGCTCGAGGTGAATGTCGAGCTTTCCTCCCCACTGGATTTCCTACCGGCACTGGACGGCTGGAAAGAGCGGTCTCGTTTCCGTTTCAGAGAGGGAAATTTGGAGGTCTTCGATTTTGACCTCTACTCCCAGGCCCTTTCAAAGCTGGAGCGCAGCTTTGAGCTGGACCTCGAGGACGTTGACCACATGGTGAGTTCTGGTCAGGTCGACCCCCAAGAGCTGCTCCGACTGCTGGAGGGCATCGAAGCGGAGACGTTTCGATTTCCCGCGGTAGACCCGAAGAGACTGCGCGCAACGGTTGAATCGCTGCTCTGAGGCAGCGCTTCGAGCCCCCTCATTCCTTAACCCCACACGCCTTTTCAACCTTGGCGCTTATCGAGAGCCCTTCGCCAAAGGCAAAGCTCGCAAGCGCCAACGGGAAGACCGTCCGCTTGGACCCCTGCGGAGCCGGACAACCCGCATTGAAGTAGGAGAGCTGTCTTCCCTCGAAGCGGTATTTGCGCTTCAGGGTCAGCTTGATCCGATCGACGTAGCCCCAGTCCCCGAGGGCCTGCGGCAGAGAAGCGGTGAGCCTGGTCCCGTAGACGCCGTTTGGCTTCTTCTGAATCGAGAAGGGGATGACGAAGGAAGAGAAGAAGGGGTTGGCGGTGAAGATGTGGGTGAAGATCACCGGCCTTCCCTTCTGGCGCCCGTTGAAGATCAAAAGCCGCCCATGAGTCGGGTAGGCGCCCTGGTCGGGGAGCACGATGTGGGCCCAGAACTGCCCCGAGCCGATCAGGGCATCGCCGCAGGAGGCCAGCGCTCGTTCGGTCGAGGCGGGTTGGATCTTGGAGAGCTTGCAGGTCGCAAGGCCCTTGGACTGCAGCAGGCCGTGTTTGTTGACTTCCACGGTCATCCGCTGCAGCTGCGGGGGGATCCCGCCGTGGGGTTCGGAGAGATGGCCGCTGACGAAGACGGCGATCGGGGCGGTCCCTTGCCTTGGGAGCTTGTAGGGGAGGACTTGGGAGAGGACGGTGATCCTCACGTTGCCTTCCTGGATCACCGAGGCGTGGGCGAGGCTCGCGCACGCCAAGAGCGCCACCGCGGTGGCCAGGGCCCCCGCCCGTCTTCTCATGTGTCTAGCCCTTGCGCTTTGAGCGCTTGTGCTTCTTTGCCTTCTTGCAGCCCACCGGCTTCAGCGCCGGCTTGGAATCGAACTCCTTGCCGTTTTGCCCGGTGAAGTTGGCTTCGACCTTGTGGGTGCCTTTGCAGAGGTTGGTGGAGTTGACGAAGAGTCCCTTCTTTGCCCCCCTGAGGCTGATCACGGCCGAGGAGACCGGGGCGTCGGGGGTCGAGGCGAAGGTGCTCCTGAGCCTTCCTTTGAGCGAGTCGACGAAGCCGACGAGGGTGACGTCGATCTGGCCATTGTGGACGGCTGCGACGACGTCCGGGAGTTCTCGTTCGCTGCCGTTGGATCGCAAGAAGACCGGCCCTTCCAGGGGTTCGGAGAGCAATGGCGTCTTGATCACGGCTTTGCCGTAGACCGATCCGGGGGGGCACCCGTCTCCGGGGTGGGCCCCGGCCTTGAACTGGACTCTGGTGCAGATCGTGTTGAAGTGTTCTTGGGCGACGAACTCGGACTTCGGCAGGACCACTTCTGTCCTGTGGATGCCTGCTTCACCGATCCCGTTCATCAGCAGGGTTGCTGTCAGGGCGGGGTAGGAGCCTCGCTTGGTGCCTCCCTTGAGCTTCAGGTTGAGGCGAGGTTTGAAGGGAAGGGCAGCGCAATCAGCTGCTTGGTAGGGGGTTGAGACCGTGACCGGGCGGTCATCTGCTTCGGAGGCGAAGTCAAGGCCCGATCCAAGCAGGGTCGATGCGGTTGAGGTCCTGGTGCAGTTGGTCGGGTTGATCACGAATTCGGGGCGGTCGGTGTAGGCGCGGATGTCCCTGGCGTGCACGGGCACGCCCTTGATGATGTGGGGGATCGGGTCCGAGCCGGTGGCGTCGATGAAGACTTCGCCGGTTTCGGGGTCGATCTTGAAGGCGTAGCGCAGGACCACCGTTCCCAGGTCGAAGGGACCTGCCTTGGCGGCTGTGATTGCCACGAGGCTTATCGCCGAGCCGTGGTAGGGGCCGGCGAAGTAGAGCTTGCCGGGTACGTAGGCAAGCGCTTGTCCCACCCCTGCTCCGACCAGGGAGTGACCGATTTCAGATGCTGCGGGGCAGGAAGGAGAGTTGATCTCTTCCTGGCCGCCGTGGGGGCCCTTCCTCGAGGCGGCCTGGGCGATGTCTGCATCCGGGCAGAAGGGGATGCCCGCCAGCTTGCCGCTGACTCCCGGGGGGAGCTTGATCGAGAAGCGGGTGAACTCCTGTTCGGAGTCTGTCCTGAAGAGGCGGACGTTGAAGGGGCTGAACCTGCCTGCGGCGTTGTTGATCGAGCCCGCGATCAGGCCGGGATGGAAGGGAGGCAGGCCGCCCCCCGGGCAGGCACCGCCGTCTGCTCCGTGTTCGATCTGGAAGGAGCCGGTGGTTTCGATCGCTTCGGCGTCGCTTGAGGCCGAGAAGGGGGTGAACTTGGCCGTGGTCTTGTATTCGCCGCAGGCTTGGGGAGTTGCAAGTGGGGCTCTTGCTCCTTCGCGGAAGTGAAGCTTGAAGGAGCTGAACGGGATCGGCGGCAGGTTTTCGAAGGTCGTCGTGATCTGGCCGGTCGATTCGTTCATCTCGATCTTGCCGGCCTGCTTTACGAGGACTCCTCTTTCGGGGGCACGGGCGACCATGTAGAGGGCTGTCAGGGTGCCGAAGGGGTTTTCGTATGGGGCCGCCAGGTAGATCGAGCCTTCCACCGGTTCTTCCAAGAGGGGACTCAAAACATGAACAGAGCCGAGCTTGGAGGCTTCGGGGCAGTTTTCCCCCGCTTTGGATTCGAGCTGTTCTGCTTTGTATTGGGCCTCAGAGCAGGTGGTGGCGCCTTCGGCGAAGGAGGGGTTGACGGTCACTCCTTCGGGCAGGGTCACGACTGCCTTTCTGGGCTCTGTTTCGGCCGGGTTGCCGGGACTCAAGAGGCCCTGATTCGGCAGCTTCAGCTCGAAGTCCAACCCGCTCGGGTTCTCCGCCAGCTTCGTCGTCGGCTGACTCGAGATCGACGGTGAGAAGGGAACACCGTCACAACCAGTTAGCGCCGCAGGGTGCCCACCGGAGTCAAGCGAGGAGACGGTTTCTTCCGAGTAAACACCAGGGTTGAGCTTGGAGTCGACCTTGATCGTCGTTTCAAGCTGCGCTTCGCACTGGGTCGGCATCGTGAGGAAGGGCTGCAGGGGGGCGTCTGAGGAGCAGCCTTCCTGAATCCCTTTCCCATTCTGGCCTTGGCAGTAGCGGATCGGGTCATTGCCGCTTTCCGCCGGCACGCCCCAGATTTCCTCCGTCACCGAGGTGACTTCGATCGGCGTGTCGGGAATCGTGAAGCCGACCCCGTAGCCTTCTTCGCTTCTTACCGAGGCGTACTGCAGAGAGTTGAGGCTGAGCGAGCTGAAGCCGAACTGAACGGCGATGCCGGGTGGTGGGGTCAGGTTATAGACCGGGCCGGTGATTTCGCCGACGCCAACGACGAGGGCGTGTAGGATGCCGACCTGGGTCGAGGCCGGGCAATGGGGGTTGATGCCCTCGAACTGCTGGCGCGAGCAGCGCGGCACCGCCTGGGGGTTGCCGAAGAAGCCCGGCGGCAGGTTGACGAGCACATCTCGCATTTCCCCGCCTTCGCTGTTGCCGTTTTCATCGACCTTGAGTTCGAAATGAACGGTGAAGGAGGCAGGGTGCGAGCCGGCCTGGGTGACGGGGGTGCCGTCGCGCTTCAGCGCGGTCACGCTGGAGGCGCCGGGGACCAGGCCGAAGTCGGCTTGGGCCGCAGCCGGCACAACCAGGCAAAGGGCAGCCACGGCGAGGGCAATGAGGTTACGGCGAATCACTTGACACCTCCGCGGTTGCGCTTGGCGGCTCGCTTGTGGGCGTGCTTCTTCTTCGCGTGCCTCTTCTTGTGTTTCTTGGCCGCCTTCGGTTCGTTGACGTTGCCCGCACCTTCGAAGGTGGAAGAGCCGGGTGTCGGGTCGTTGGGAGCCGAGTACAGCGGCTGACAGGCTTCACCCTGGCATTCGCTCCTAGCCACTTCGCTTTCTGCCGGGATGCCGCCACCTTCGCGGGCGTCATAGAGGTCAATCAGGTCGTCTTTGTCCTTCAGCGTCAGCTCATCTCTCGTCGTGAAGAAGACGTTCTTGCCGCTTTCATCCATGGTCACGAAGTTGGAGTCGACACCTTCGTGGCCGGCTGAGATCAGCGATACGCAGCCGCCTTCTCGTTTGCAGCTCCCCACTCCTTCGGGCTCGTACTGATAGACGTCTTCGACTCCTTCGTTGGTGTCGAAGACGCTGAGTGAGTCCTGGGTGTCGAAGTAGAGGCGCCCGGAGTCGGTCAGGTAGCGCGGCTGGGGCAGAAAGCCCGGTGCGCCGTAGGTCAACCTCAGGTTCGTCGGCCCAAGCGGCGCCTCACCGCTGGGGTTGCAGGAGGTGCATCTCAGCTTGCCCGTAACCGAGTCATAGAGGTAGGCCTCCGGGCAGGATCTGGAGGGGACGTATTTCTGTTGAGTGTTGTCAAATTCGCAGGCGCCAGTGTTGTCGTAGTGGGTCGGTTTGCCTTCGGAGAGGAAGGCGAGCCAACGACCGTTGGGGCTGGCCTCGGCACTGCGCTGAACCGGTGAAGGTGACCAGATCCCCCCCCGTCCTGTCCCAACAACACCGTCACCAGGAAGTAGGTTGGCAACGAAACGGACCGTGCCTTCCTGCCAGGCGTAAAGGTTGTCTTTGCCTTCCTGGGCGACGTCTCCGTGATCGTTAGGCGTTTCGTCGAGCACCTTGATGTCGACGAAGTAGATATGGGAGAGGTCTTCGCTTTGGCCGGCGATTCCTTCGAAGCCGCCTTTGCCTTCGGTCAGGTCGACCATCGCTTCTCCGTTGTCGAGTTCGAAGAGCCGACCGTCGTTCAGCAGCAGTTTCGAGCCGTCGGCAGAGGCGGTGAGGAACTTGCCGGTGTGGTCGGAGATTTCGCGGGTCGTTTCGCCGTTTTCGCGCAGGTAGACTTGGCCGCTTTCAGAGCTCCAGAAGGCGCGGGAACCATCGGCGGAGATCGCGTGGGAGAAATTTGCCCGCGCATCGCTGGCGGCGGCGAGCTCAATGCCGGAGCCGAATACCGCGCCCGGGTTGGTCGCGGTGTTGCCAGGCGCCACGTTGACCAAACGCAGCCCTTCTTCGGACCATTCGTAGAGGTTGTTCTTTTTCGCTCCGCCGTCTACCGCTTCAGGGGCGAAGGGCGTTGCTTCGGTCAGCGCGTCGTTGGCTTCGAAGAAGACGCGGGAGAGGTCAGCCGAAGCGCCAGCGTAGCTGAGATTAAAGCCGGTTTCTCCAGAGTCAGGGAGGCGGTTGGGAGGCGCGGTGCTGAGGAGAACGCTGAGCGCCGCAGGGTTGTGGGTTGGCTGACCGTAGAGGTTGGAATAGTCGCCAGGAGCGTCGGAGGTGAGCATGACTTCGCGCTGACTGAGCAGGCCCCGGTTCAACGCGGCGTCGAAGGCCACGTAACCCTGTCCTGAAGGCCTCATTAGTTCCGGGCTGAGGGTGGTCGTCCCCCAGCCCGAAGAAGTGCGCCTGGAGATGTACTCGTTGAAGTTCACTGCGCCTTCAGTGAAGGAGAATGGAAAGCCCATGTAGGCGATGGATTCGCCGTCGGGGGCACTCTGCTGGGGGAAGCGACCAGCGACCACGCCAGGCTTGCACCCGCCGCCGCAGCTGGCAATATTCGGGGCCGAGGGGATCACCTGCCCGCCGTTCTTCTGGGCGGGGGAGACCAGCTCCCAGGCCCGGCTGTCGGACAGCCCCGGGGCTTCGGCGGGGTAGGTACGAAAGGCTTCATCGGCACCCGCGGTTTCGCAAACTTTCGCTTCCTCTGCGGGAGCGCAGTGGCTGGTTGCCACCACCCGGTAGCGGTAGGCGGTGTCCGGTGCGAGACCCGAGAGCCCCACCCCGGCACTCAGCGTGCGCTGCCCTTCGCCAAGTTCTGCCCCTCCAAGGGGCGCTTCGCTCGCCCCCGCGAAGCGGTCCGAGGATTCGTTGGCTTCATAGGCCGCCTCGCTGATGAATTGGAAGACGTAGCGGGTGAGTGAGCCCCTCGGGCTAATCTGGGCATGCAGCGTCGCCGTTGTCGTGGTCACGTTGGCGACGGACTCCGAGACCACTTCCGGCGGGGTTTCTTCGGCAGGGGCGAGGATGTAGCCGAGGGGGCCGGCGCCGACTTCGCCGCCGGAGCCGGTACTGGGGCGCTCCTCCGGGGTAGCGCCGTAGAGCACTCCCGCAGGTCGGCCGGGAGTGTATTTGCTTCCGCCGTCCATCGTCATCGCTTGGAGCGCGCCTCGTTCTGGCGAAACGCCGAAGGCACTTACCTCGGCGAATTTGCCTTCGCCGTTGCACCTCAGCCGGTGGACCTTGCGGTCCTTGTAGGAGTAGTAGAACGGTTCGCCGGTTACCGGGTTCACTGTCTGCGCGGTTATTCCACCAGCCGGAACGCTGAAGGTGCAGATCGGGGTCGAGGGCTGGGCCGGGCTGTACTCGACGATTTCGTTTTCGCTGGCATGTCCGTAGAGCTTTCCCGCTTGGTCGAATACCGGTTCTTCAGGACGAGGCGTCGCTTTTGACGAAAGAGCCCCCGCCGCGATGTCGTTACCCAGCCCAGCGTAAACATAATTATGATAGTCGCCAGGAGTTTCGGGGTGAAATTCCATCAAGCGATAGTGAAAGTCCTTGTCTTCATCAAAGATACGGACGTCGCCAGCATCGTTGACTGCCAATCCGCCCTTCGTAGTCCTGTGCAGCTTGCCCGGGCTTTCCGCGATCGTCCATTCTGTATCAGCTTCACCAAATTCCGCGATCAATTCGGTGCCGTCTGGGTTGTAGACACGGACGACTGGAACAAAATGTTGGTTGATGACCCCCCTATCGAGGACGTACACATTTCCGGTTGCTTGATCAACTTCAACGTCGAGAAAGTCAAAGTTACCGCCTCCAGCGTAGGCGGGACAGTGTGTGTAGACACCAGGATTAGCCGGTTCTTCGGTAGCCGGCCCGCATCGTTTGCCTTCAAATAGGTACCAGGCTTCTTCGAAGCTGCCGGAAGGCCCAAATCTCAATACATGGGTTCCTGTGTTAATTTCCCTATCAATGGCATAGATCGATCCGGGAGCCACGCCGCCCGCTCCGGTGGTGTTGACGGCGAGAGCAGACACGTTGCCTAGCTGCACTTCTTCGGGGAAGTTGCCGGGTTTGCTTGGTTTTGTCAGCACTCCACCAAAGTGACGCACTGTTTCGAAGCTGGCGGCCGTGGCGGACGAAGCAGCCAGAAGAGTGAGTGCTGTCAACGCAACGGCGAGAGCACCTAGGCGGAGCGAGAGGTCCCACGGCGCCGCGCGTTTGGTGTGAGTGTTCTTCCCCAGATATCTCATTCAGGTGCTCCTGTAGTCTCGAATTGAGTGGCCTCCATCCCGCTTAGAACTATTTGGCGGTCACCGCCCACACCCCGTAAGCAATGCTCTGAGCAGCAGCGTTAGTCCTGTTCATGTTGACCAGGCCACCAGCCGGACCGAATCCCGGTTCGAGTGGTTCACCGGGGGGATGAATACCCGTCTCGTTCAGAGTCGAGTATTCTTGGCTGAACACACAGAGCGTTCCTGTCTTTTTGGCTTCTGGCTTCGCGTTGACTTCGAAAAGGCCCCAGCGACAACCAGTGTCTTTGCCCGCCACTTCAAATTCTTGGTTTTCGACCTGTTCGGAAGTAAAGAAGAAGGCTTCACCTGCTTCTTTAAGTGGGATCGGGAAGGAGATCGGAACGGTGAATTCGGCGAATGTTCCTCCGGGGTAGGCAATGCTCCAGGTCCCGGTCTCGGTCTGACCCGACGGAAGCGTGCCGCCGGCGGTCCACGGCGAGCCACTGCAAGCCCGCGTCGGAGCGCCCGATCCGACTTTGAATTCAGCGCCGCCTTCGGGGCAGTTGACATTGCCTTTGGCAAGAGCGGTGTTGGTGACGCTGGTACCGGCGAGCCCCGTCGCCCCGGTAGCACCGGGCGCGCCATTCGCCCCAGCATCCCCCTTGGCGCCTTGAGGACCAGCAGGCCCCTGAGCACCTGCAGGCCCGGCAGGACCGGTGGCGCCCTTGGGACCCCTTGGTCCCTTCTTGGCCTTTGCAGAGGCGGTTGCCTTGCCACCACCTGAAGAGTTGGAGGCGGCGTAGGCGCCGCCGAACATTGCGAAGACCAGGGCGATCACCGAGATAACTCCGGGGATGCCGAATCTCGTACGAAGCGTCGAGAACATCTAGATCTCTCTCCTTGTCCCGTGAGCCCCTCTGCCCGCCGCTTCCCTTAGCGGCTTCCTCGAGGCTCGGTTATGTCCC
>Ga0070684_100003379_pt1 | contig 11962 bp, 6 predicted proteins | sample KBSC723LmetaG_FD_65653 | JGI IMG/M metagenome (GOLD analysis project Ga0070684, IMG submission 65653) | Corn rhizosphere microbial communities from Kellogg Biological Station, Michigan, USA - KBS C7.2-3L metaG | ecosystem: Host-associated > Plants > Roots > Rhizosphere ...
CCGGATGAACACCGTGTCCTTGCCCCACACGTCGTGCAGCGCCCGCACCGACGCCTGGATGTACTTGTTATCCACTGGCACAATGCACGGATCGCCCTGGTGAATCAGCCGCACCGTCACATCCACGCCCCTCGGAGCGCTCTTCTCCACATACGACTTGAACTGCTCAAACGTCTTCGCCGGCGTCATGTTTGGCATCAGCCGCATTGAAACCTTCGCCAGGGCCTTCGCCGGAATCACCGTCTTCGCCCCCGCTCCGGTAAACCCACCCGGCATTCCGTGGACCTCGAGCGTCGGCCGCGCCCACGTGCGTTCCAGCACGCTGTATCCGGCCTCGCCCACCAGTTCCTTCGAGCCCACCTCGGTCTGCCGGTAATGCTCCTCATCGAACGGCAGCTTCTTCCACGCTTCAAGCTCTTCCCTGCTCGGCGCCTGCACGTCGTCGTACACTCCCGGAATTAAAATCCGCCCGCTCTCGTCCTTGAGCTTCGCCAGAATGTGCGCCATCGCCATAAACGGATTCGGCGCCGCGCCCCCATACATCCCCGAGTGCAAATCGGTCTTCGCGCCCTTCACCTCGATCTCCGTATAGATCATCCCGCGCAGGCCCACGCACAAGGTCGGAATATCCGGCGCAAACAACTCGGTATCGCAGATCAGCGCGAAATCGGCCTTCAGTTCCGCGGGCTTTGAAGCAACGTACTCCGCAATACCTTCGCCGCCCACCTCCTCTTCTCCTTCGAGCAGCACCCGCACATTCACCGGCAACCCGCCCGATGCCAGCAGGCTCTCCAGCGCCTTCACCTGCATCCACACCTGGCCCTTGTCGTCCACCGCGCCGCGCGCATAGATGTTGCCATTGCGCTCCGTCGGCTCGAACGGCGGCGTATGCCACTCATCCACTGGATCCACCGGCTGCACGTCATAGTGTCCGTAGACCAGCACGGTCGGCTTGCCCGCCGCATGCAGCCAGTCGGCATACACCAGCGGATGCCCGCTCTCACGGCCTTCGCTCGTCTCGATCAGACGCACGTTCTCCATTCCGATGCGGCGAAACTCGCCCGCCAGCAGTTCCGCCGCCTTCCGGCAATCGCCCGCATGCTCCGGCAGCGTCGAAATCGACGGAATCCGCAGCAGGTCCTTCAACTCATCCAGAAACCGCGCATGATTTTCGCGCGCAAACGTCACAGCCGTTGACGCCATAAGCTCGAACTCCGATCAAATCACTGGAATAAACACCAACCACAAAGTATAGGCGGTCCCTCCACGCTGAAAGGAACCTGGTTCATGGCGCCGTCCCCGCAGCGTCCCGGAGGGACCGCAGCCACCGCACCCGGCGCATTCGAATCCTCTACCCTCAGAGTTCGCGAAAACTGTAGCAGCGTCCCGGAGGGACCGCACGAGAATAGCCCAGGACGAAGTCCTGGGTAAGCATCCCACCTGTATTCCCGGAGCCCCTTTAGGGGCGGCGCGAACGATTGCCGGAAATAATCTGCCTCTTTCCCTCGCCCATCCCGATCCCAAAACGCGCGGAATTGACCCGATTCAAAATATATTGTTGACCGCGGTCAAAAATCGGCGTCTAATTTGACCATGGTCAAAAATGAACCGCCCACGACAAAAGGCGAACAGACACGCACAGCCATCTTTGAGACCGCACTGGAACTCTTTCGCGACCGCGGCTTCGACAACACCACCATGCAGGACATCGCTGAAGCGGCCGGCGTCGCCAAATCCGCCGCCTATTACTATTTCCCGTCGAAAGAAGCCATCGTCACCGCCTATTACGACGCCATTCAGACCGAGCAGGAACGCATGTGTGCCGATGTCTTCGCGCAAACGCGCGACCTGCGCCGGCGCCTCGAATCCGCTCTCATGACCAAGTTCGACCTGGCTCAGAACGACCGCAAGCTGCTCGGCATCATCTTCCGCTATGCAGGCGAACCCGCACACCCGCTTTCCTGCCTCGGCGAGGCCACGGCTGAGGTCCGGCAGCGCGCGATGCAAAGCTTCGCTGAAGCCCTCTCCGTCGAGCGCCTTCCCAGGGATCTCGAGCAGCTTCTTCCGTTGGCTCTATGGGCGCTGCAGATGGGATTGCTCGTCTTGTTTCTTTACGATTCAACCAAAGGCCAACAGCGCACCCGGCGGCTTGCGGCCGGCGCGCTCAGCCTCACGGCAAAGCTGCTCACGCTCGCCAAACTTCCGATCCTCAAGCCAGTCCGCACGCGCCTCCTTACCCTGCTGCGCGAGGCCGATCTCCTGCCACAGCTCAATTGAATCCCTGCGCAATCGTCCGCAAAGGAGAACCCAATGCAAGACCCGGAACAACGCAAGTTGGATCGCATGGACAAGCTGCGGAACGTTCTCGTCGTGGCCCTCGCCTACCTCGTCAGCGCGCTGCTCTATACGTTCCTCTTTCATGAAGGCCTGGGCCACTCTTCCCTGCTGTTCATCGGTGTTCCTGGAATGCTGGCGATCCTGCTGGCACTGGCGCCGCGCGCCGGGACCGTGAAAGGCGGCATCGTAAAAGGCATTACACTCGCGCTTCTGCTCCTCGCGCCGCTCCTCGGTGAAGGCTACCTCTGTATCCTCATGGCCTCGCCGCTGTTCTACCTCATCGGGCTACTCATTGGCTCCGCCATCGACGCCAGCCGGAACAAGACCAACACGCTCAGTTGCGCAGCGGGGCTGGTGATCCTGCTTTCGCTCGATGGAATCATTCCGGCCCATCATCGACAGGAAACCGTCACCGTCACGCGCGTCATTGCCGCACCCGCCGCCGACATTCGCGAAGCGCTGGCAGAACCGCCCGACATCGCCATTCCGCTGCCTCGATTCCTGCGTCTCGGTTTCCCCCATCCCACTGCGGCCTCTGGATCAGGTCTTGACATCGGCGCAACGCGCACCATCCACTTCACCGGAGCGGAAGGCGATCCGCCCGGCGACCTGACGCTACAACTTGCGCGCGTAAACCCCGGCGAGATCCAGTTCGTCGCCACACAAGACACGAGCAAGCTCACGCAGTGGATTCAGTGGCAAAGCAGCCTGGTGCAATGGCAGCCAATCGATGCAACGCACACGCGCGTGACCTGGCAGACAACCTTCGAGCGCCAGCTTGATCCATGGTGGTACTTCGCGCCCTGGGAACGTTATGCAGTCCGCAAATCCACCGAGTATCTGGTCACTGCGAACGCCACACCAATCGCCCTCCGCCACAGAGGTCCCCGATGATCCAAAGCGACACATCGTGGATCGCGCGCATGATCGCGGACCAACAGCAGCGGGCCGCGCATATTCGCGCCATCTCTCTTTACCTGCCCATCGCGCTCTCTGCCGTTGCCTACTTTCTCCGCGGACGTCGCATTCGCACGTTGGCTTCGCCCCTGCTCAGCCTTCTATGGACGTTGCCAACGCTCCTCATCCTCCAGCGCCTTAACCAGCATTACCAGTGGTGGACCTTCGACACGTACACCTACTGCTTCCACGGCATACCCGTCGCGCTCTATCTTGGATGGGCCATCTTCTGGGGCCTGCTGCCGCAGCTTGCCTGGCCGAAGCTTGACGTTCTCTCCATCGCGATCGTTGCCTTCAGCTTCGACTTCGTCACAATGATGCTTCTATCGCCCGCTCTCCAACTCAGTCAAACCACCTCGGTTGGAGGGACCGTTCCTGCCTGGCTCGTTGGCGAAGCCGCCGGGATCCTGCTCGTCCTCGTACCAGCAATGCTTCTCTTCCGCTGGACAGAAAACGACACGCACCTCGGTCTCCGAGCCACGGCGCAGGTGCTTCTCTCCGGGCTCATCTTCCTCTACCTCATCCCTGAGCTTGTATTCGCGCTTCGCCCCGGCACGCCGGCGTGGAGCCCGCTGCTCACGACCTCGACATTCCTCCGCCAGTTATGGATGCAGGTCACATTGCTGATCGCCGTTCCCGGTTTCAGCGCGGTGCAGGAGTTCGCCATCCGCGGGCGCGGCACGCCCCTGCCCTACGATCCGCCTCGCCAGCTCGTCACCAGCGGCATCTACCGCTACTGCGCAAACCCCATGCAGCTCTCCTGCGCTGCAGTCATGCTCTTTGAAGCCCTGCTGCTTCGCAATCTCTGGCTCGTTGCCGCCGCCATCATGTCGACGATTTACTCCGCGGGCCTGGCGCTGTGGGACGAGGACCTGGACCTGGCGCGGCGTTTCCATTCCCCGGCGCCGTCCCACGCCACAAGCGAATCCTCCGCCATCACGCCACCGCATCCCGATTGGGCCACCTATCGCGCCGCCGTTCCGCCGTGGAGAGTTCGCTGGCATCCCTTCACCGCCGGCGTCCCAGCCACCCTTTACGTTGCCGCAACCTGCTCCGCCTGCCGCGGGGTGCGCGCTTTCCTCGAGCAGCACAATCCAGCCGGCCTCATCCTGCTCGATGCCGAAACTCTTCCCGCCGGTTCCATCCGCCGCCTCCGCTACGTCCCGCCCGACGGTCCGGCAGAATCCGGTGTCCTCGCCTTCGCCCGCGCCCTCGAGCATCTCAATTTCGGCTGGGCATTCCTCGGATTCATGCTGAGGCTGCCTGCAATCCACCACGCCGCCCAGCTGCTCACCGACACCGCCGGATTCGGTCCGCGTACGCTCGGCTCAACCTGCCACATCCCGCTCGCACCCACTGAGCGGCCCGGCACCATCGCGCGGAATGGTTCAGGCAGTTGAACTGCTGTCAGACCTGCAGTCCGCGAGCGAACGGACTAAACGACCGCCAGACGTGTAAGAACCGTACCGGTTCCGAGCGACGCGATCCAGGCGCTACGGGGCACCCTTCGCGGCAAGGCTCGTTCCCTGAACGCCAGCTGGCTCGTACGCCCGGTACCCCGCAAGACGCACATCATTCAGGTACTCCTGCTGCGGCGATTCATCCAGGTGGAACTTGCGATAGATCTTCTCCATCTCCTCATTCCAGTTACGCGGCTTCAGGATCGGAGTCAGGAACATGGCCACTCTCCGCGACGGAAGCAGGAAACGGGTGCCGCTCATCGCCACCGGGCCAAACTCCACCACGGTGTCGTACTCGCGCGGATAGTCGTTCACCTCCCACCGCCGGATCTGGGCCAGCCGCACGATGCCCCCGTCCTCCGGATCGACCGCCATCTCCCCTTCCACCTCCACCATGCGGCCTTCCTGCCCAGCAGTCGACGCATAGTTCACCGAAGCGGCAAACCGGAATACCGCCAGCCGCCCCCATGCACCCTGTTCCCAGTGACCCCACACCGCTTTTCCGCCATGCAGAACCAGGGGCATGAGCAGCAACATTTCTTCCATGTCATCCGACGTATTGACGCCGCTCTTCGCACAGGCAAACTCCCCTCCCGTGCTCATCGCGCGCACCGAGTGCCCACGGCGATAGAGCATCTGTACCGACCTCCGCTCGATCGGATCCACTCGCCGGCTGGGGAGCCGCGGCTCACCGGGGCACTCCCAGTTTTCCGCCGCAGGCGAGCGGAGCATGCGCATCCCGACAGCCGTCTCCAGATCGTCACGCAAGCCAGGCGCGATCACCGTGGCCGTGCCCTCGAAACGGGTAATCTCACGCTGTGCGGTGAAGTTGGGCCACCGCGCCATGTCGTCTTTAAGATAAGCCGATGCCCGGGTAAGCATGGCCGTCTGCGTCACCGCATCCGGCACGGGATCCGGCAGCATGTCCCCGCGCGGTAATTGCAGAAACGCCGACTCGTCGGCAAGCACCTCGAGCTGCTCCCGGGCCTGGCGGCCAGGCAATTCCGCCTCCAGCCGAGCCCGGTTCATCTCGCTCAGCCTCTGCGTGAGCCGCATTTCCGACAGTTGTTTGGCCAGCGCCCCGTCAGAATTCCCGCGCGACGAAGCCAGCGCGCTCTCGAGCTGCGCCACGGTGACCAACTGCGTTACGGCAGGTTTGGCCGCGAACGCGGGGAACGCGATCGCCGGCGCCAGTACAAGAAGAGCGAGCCTCCGCATGTGACCTCTCCATGCGAAACTGTGCCGCTGATCCTATGCGCTCATCCAAGTGGATGTAAAGAGAGTTATTTGAATTTTCAGGATGACTTTCAGACTGGCCGATCCGTTAACTTCGGGGAACAATCCGATGGGTCCCTATTCCCTGTTCCCTGTTCTTCAGTCCCTGCGCCGCCGCTGATGCGTCGACGGAATGTTCATGTCCTCGCGGTATTTTGCGACGGTGCGCCGGGTGAGCTGAATCCCCTGCGCCCGCAGCATTACGGCCAGGTGGTCGTCAGTCAGCGGGTGCTGGGCGTCTTCCTCCTCGATCAGCTTGCGCACCTTGCGCTTGAGCACCACAAGCGGCGTATCGGCTCCCTCGGGGCCATTGGACCCTTCAGAAAAGAACGCGCGCAGTTCAAGCACCCCTTGAGGTGTGTGCGCGTACTTGTTCGCCACTGCCCGGCTCACAGTCGAGGGATGGACCCCAATTTCCTCCGCCACTTCCTTGATCATCAAAGGCCGCAGCGCCTCGATGCCTTCCTCCAGAAACTCCTGCTGGCGCTGAACGATGATCTCGCACGTGCGCAGAATAGTGCTTTTCCGCTGGGCAATGTTGCGCATCAGTTGCATGGCGGAGCGAAAACGCTCCTTCACATACTCCTTGACCTCGCGCTCCGTTTTCTCGTTCGTCAGCATCTGCCGGTACCGGCGGCTCAGGCGAAGACTGGGCAGATCCTCTTCGTTCATGCTGACTACCCACTCGCCGCCGCGCTTCACAAACGTGACGTCAGGCTCAATCAAGCGGGTCTGCTCCCGGTTGTACAGCCGCCCGGGCCGCGGATCAAGGGTGCGGATGAATTCCACCGCCGCGTGCGCCGCGTCGACGCTCGATCCTAGGGCCTTGGCGAGGTCCTTAACGTCACGCTTCTGCAGCAGTTGCAGGTGCTTGTCGATGATGACCGCCGCCAATTGCATCGCCCGGCCGCGTTGCTCGAGCTGGGCTTCTGCCTCGGCGCGCAGCGGGCCATGGGGATTCTCCAGCGGGGACTTCCATTCTTCCTCGCCTTCGGCCTCGACCTCGGCCGATTCCTCGACGTCGATCCTGTCCTCCGCGTCTTCCCCGCTCTGCCGCCGGGCTGCCCCGCTCCCTTTGCGGGCATAGAGCTGGGCAAGCTCGTCCTGCTGGGCTGCAATCTGCAGCAGCAGGCACTCGCGTAAATCGTGTGCCCCCACCCCTGCGGGGTCAAGATGCTGAACAAGATCGATTCCGCGACGAATCAGCCCCAGCGATTCTTCATCTGCGGCGGCGCCATGGCCGTTGTTCTCCGGGGCCGGAATTGAGAGGGGAACGCCTGAAATCTCGCGAAAGGATGCTGCCAGTTCCTCGTCGGAAGTCGCGACGTACCCGTTCTCGTCCAGGTTGCCGATCACGAATTCCGCGGCGGCTTCCACCTGCGGATCGAGGGTCAGAGCTCCCAGCTGCCACGCCAGGTGATCTGAAAGCGTCGTGGGCTGCGACAGAAAGTTCTCGAACGACGGCTTTTCGCTGTCTTCGTACTCCGGCTGCGTACGATACCCGGGGTCGAGATAGTCCTGGAAATAGGAACCGAAATCGATCTCGTTAAAGGAATCCTGCGCTGGGGCCGGGGTTTCCGCCGCCGGTCGCTCCAACTGCTCCTGGCGACCCGCCACCTCATCGAACATGGGGACAGACTCGTCGATCTCTTCGAGAACGGGATTTTCGACCATCTCCGCATCGATCATCTCCTTGAGCTCGAGCTTGTTGAGCGCCAGAACGCTCACCATCTGCATCAGGCCCGGAGTCAGGACCTGGCGTTGCGCCACCTTCAAATTCAATCTGGGCTGTAACAACGCCATAAGGAGATTCCCGCGAGAACTGAGCCTAGTGTAACCGGACCACCAATGTCACTCTGCGGAAATCGTCCCCTTAATGCCCACCGTACCGGAATGGGCAACCTGCCACCCTGGGACCAACCTTGCAGCACTAGATGCGAAAGCCTTTCGCAAAGTAAACCCCGCGATGAAATAAACTGGCTCCTCCGCCCGCTGAGCCGGAGTGCACGCAATCAGGGTTCGGTCCAAGGAATCTTAGGGTTAACGGGATTCTGAGCCTCTGCGAATGGGCTTTTTCCATGGCAGAGTGGCGCCAGAGTGCGCCACGCGGTCCGCCGGCGCCCGCTTCGTCGTGCTGCGAGCAGGCGCCCGGCCATTCGATCCACTACGATCACGGCCCGGTATAGGTGTAGGTGTAGTCGACGTGGTACCAGGTAACGTTGACCTCGTAGAGCAACCGCACGTATATGGGCTTCGCGGTAGCTGGCAAGGTCGTCACGGGAATCGAAGTGCTTTTCGACGAGGTCCCGTTGTACACATCACTGCTGCCCGGGCCAGTGGTGCCAACTTTCAGGGAATAACGCAAGGGCCCCACTCCAGGACTCCAGGCAAACGTCACACTGGAGCCTCCGAATGACGATAAGGGAGTGGGAGACGTCATGCTCGGCGGTGTGGGTGTACCCCCTTCGGTGTAGTTGTAGTCAATGTGGTACCAGGTCGTTCCGACCTCGTAAAAAAGTCGCGCGTACAGCCCAGCCCCGTGAGCCGGAAAGGTGGAAAAGTTGACGGAGAGGCTTTTCGTCCAGCCGCCGTCATACACGTCATTGCTGCCCACGCCCGTGGTTCCGAGCTTCAGCATGTACCGCGATACACCGGCGCCTGCACCCCAGCCAAACGTCACATTTGTCGCGGATAGCGTTGATCCTGGGGCCGGAAGGTTGAGATCGGGCGGTGTAGGCGCGCCCCCTTCGGTGTAGTTGTAGTCAATGTGGTACCAGGTGGTTCCGACCTCGTAAAGCAGGCGGACATAGAGCGGAGCCCCATGGGCCGGCACGTCGGTGAAGCCGACTGAGGTCCTTTTCGTCCAGGGGCCATTGTAGTAATCGTGACTCCCTGCGCCCGTAGTGCCGATCTTAAGCGAATAGAGCGCCACATAGGCGCCTGGCTTCCATGAAAACGTCTGGGTCGAACCCGTCAGCTTGATGCCATTCGCCGGCGTATCCATCGATGGCGGGATTGCCGTCGGATCGGTGTAGAGATAATCGATGGCATACCACGTGCCGAGGATCTCGTAGTAGAGCCTGACATAGAGTGGCTTCCCGTCTGCTGGAATGCCGGGAACCGTAGCCGATGTGCTGGAGAAGGGACCCCCGAAGTAGATGTCGCCCGCTGCCACTCCGGTGGTACCCACCGACAGGATGAATTGTGTTGGACCCGCTCCTGGATTCCACGTAAAAATCTGGGTTGTGCCAACAACATTGCCGGGAACAGGCGATGTCATCGAGGGTAGGGTTGAGGCCTCCGTATAGGTGTACTGGACGTCAAGCCAGGTCCCGTCCACTTGGTAATTGAGAGTGACATACAGGGTCTGGCCATTGAGGGGAATATTTGGAACCGTCGCCGAAGTATCGGTAGTGGATGCGCCGTTGTAAACATCGCTTGCCCCGGCACCGGTGGTGCCCACCTGAAGTTTGAACGCTGAGACTCCTGCGCCCGCCGACCAGACGAACGACTGGGAAGAGCCGGTGAGCGAGTCGCCACCGTTCGGCGTAGTGATCGCAGGAGCGGTATAGACATAGACGTCTTTGGAGGTAGACACAATGCCGTTGGTGACGACGTTCAGGGTGCTGGCCCCGCTTTCAAGTGCGGAACTGGCGTCAAAATGGGTCGACACCGTGGCATTGCCGGTAGCCACGGCCATGGTGCTGTGGTCGTGGGTCTTGTTATAGAAGACATGTCCGCTGGCGGTGTTCGTAATGCGCACCAGCGGGAAGTTCGTTGCGGATTGTGCGTCGTCTCCGTAGGCCGCCCCTTGCGAAAGCCCATTGAACTGCGTGCCCGAAATGGAAAATGTATTGCCCGGCTGGATGAAGAACGGCGCCGAACTGATGGTGGGCCTCCACGCGTCGTTCGGAGTTCCCGCCGGTGTGTAGATATAAACGGAGCCAGAACCATCGGTCGTCAGCACCTGCCCCTTGGGCAGCACGAGGAAGCGGTAAACGAAAGACGGATTATTGCTGGCGTTGGCGGGGCTCGGCACGGAATTAAGATTCGTCCCGTCGAACTCGAAGAAATAAGTCGGATTCGTGAAAACTCCGCTTGCGGCCACCAGCACCTTGCCGCTGGGCAGCAACGCTGCCGGAGCGTCTGCTGCCACGATCTGCACGGAGCTCTCCACGGGAAATACCGGACCAGCCGTCCACACCTTGGTGGCCGTGTTGTAAACGGACGTATATTGAGTCCAGCCAAATGCTACGACCGTCCCATCCGGACGCAGCACAGCCGGCCCGATCTCAGCCGTACCCGCGTCCACCAGCGAATGAATCGTGCTGCCTGCCGTTGACCACGTACCGCCGGAAACAGAGTAGATTTCGGAGTTTGGAACGTCGACCGCGTCGACCGTCAGGATGTTGCCGTTTGGAAGCAGCGTAAATCCTTCTTCGTCCTGCTGATCCGCCTTGCCCGTGAAGCTCGGATAACTCCACGTGAGTGTCGAGGGCGAAAGCTCAGCCAGGTCGGTTCCAAACGGATTGGCAAGCAGGAAATTCCCGTTCGGCAGAACCACATTCTGGGCATCTCCCACATTCGTCCAGCTCGGCGGAGTCAGCACGGACCACGAATTGGTCGCCGGGTCGTAGATATCGCTCAGGTTTGTCCACGTAGCCTCGCCAGCGGAACAGTATTCGTTGTATTCCCCTCCAACCACCACGAGCCGGCCGTCCGAAAGCACCGCCGACGAGAAATACTGCGGCGTATGGCCGGACTGCATGGGAATGGCCGCGGACCACGTTCCATTCACATAACTGCCCGTGTTGTCGGGTGTCAGCTTGAACCAGTTCTTCGTACAGTAATCGTGAACCATCACGGTCCCGTCCGTCATGAGCATCGCCGTACTGGACCCGTGAACAAAGAGGGGCTCGTGGGCGAGCGCGGTCCACGTCTGAGCACGGCCCGCGGAAACGAAAAAGACCAGCGCAAGCAGCGGAAACAGCAGACCTGACAGTCCCCTTCTCGACTTCGCTCGACGCGCTTTGGTACGCGCTGCACTGGGGGGAATACCAATTGACGTGCGGGAGCAGAGAAAGTCGGATAGTGGGCAAACTGTGCTGGTCGACATGGCAAGTCCAATCGGAAGGTGGGGGTTAAGAACATCCACTTTGAGTTCACCGCTACAGCGGGGCAGCCGAAGCGCAGACCGACACGTCAGCGGCGACCCTGAAGCACGTAATCAGGAATCTGTCGCAATGACGCTGCAAGATAGAGGAGTAACAAGCCCCGGAAGAAGTTAGTAGAAGATGCCGAACTATAACACGCCCTTCGACGTAACAATCAAGACAAATTTCGCCATGTCACACGCGTGACACTCCAGACGGACATCAATCCAGGGAAAAACCTTCTCCCAGATAAATCCGCCTGACGTCAGGGTCGTTCCCCAGCTCATGGGGCGTGCCGGCCTTGAAAATCCGGCCTTCGGCGATAATGTATGCGCGGTCGGTGACGCTCAGCGTTTCGCGGACGTTGTGATCGGTTATCAGAATCCCGATCCCGCTGGCCTTCAGGTCGAAGATGATCTTCTGCAGCTCCATCACCGCGATGGGATCGATGCCGCTAAACGGCTCATCCAGAAGGATGAACCGCGGCTGAATGCAGAGGGAACGGGCGATTTCGACGCGGCGCCGCTCTCCGCCCGAGAGCGCATAGCCCCGTGTGCCGCGAATGTGCGCCAGGTTGAGTTGGTTGATCAGGCGCTCGGTACGTTTCCGCCGCTCCTTGTAGCTCAGCGGCTGGCCTTCAAGCACAGCCAGAATGTTCTCTTCCACCGTGAGCTTGCGGAACACCGATGGCTCCTGCGGCAGATAGCTGATTCCGTACTGGCGGGCGCGCAGGTACATGGGCGTGCGCGTAATGTCGGCTTCGTCCACTCGTACATGGCC
>Ga0070684_100003380_pt1 | contig 11961 bp, 13 predicted proteins | sample KBSC723LmetaG_FD_65653 | JGI IMG/M metagenome (GOLD analysis project Ga0070684, IMG submission 65653) | Corn rhizosphere microbial communities from Kellogg Biological Station, Michigan, USA - KBS C7.2-3L metaG | ecosystem: Host-associated > Plants > Roots > Rhizosphere ...
AGCCGCGGCCGTGGGGCGAAGCTCCACCGCCCGAGGATACTCGGCTGCCGAGCAGGCTCAGTGTGACGCGTGCCGCTCTCGGTAGACACGCGCCTTCTCGCGGTTGCCGCAGCTGCGCATCGAGCACCAGGCGCGCGACTGGTTCTTGGCCGTGTCGAGGAACGCCCACAGGCAGTCGTCGGCGCGGCACGCCTTCATTCGCTCCCACGTCCCGTCGGCCATGCCGGCAGTGACCTCCACGAGAATCCTCCCGAGCGCACCGCGCACACCTCCGACACCGGGCTCGAGGTGTGCCTCGCACTCCGAAAAACGCAGCGCGAGGCGCGCCCTGCAGGCAGCCTCGTCGATCCGCGCCGTCGCGGCATCGAGGTCGACGTCGAGCCCGTTGTGCGCGGCCAGCAGATCGCGCAGCGCCTCACGCAGCGTCTGCGCTTCTGCGAGCTCGGCGCGCGAGGCGCGCGTGCCCGCCTCGAGCAGCCCGTGTTCAGCCAGCCAGGCGACGAGCGCACGCGGGCTGTCCAGGTCTTCCACGACGGGCCGCAACTCGCGTGTGTTGACGAAATCGAGAATCAGATCGTTCTTCACACCATTCACCTTGCTTTGGAGGTTACGTAACTGCTATCATCTTATCACTGGTTACAGCGACTGTGGGAGGTCGGACAATGATTCATCCAGAGGTCATGCGCTTGATGATGAAGGAGCGGTTCCTCGGACTGCAGAACTCTGCGCGCCGGGCACCGCGGCCGGAGCCGTTCATTCCGCCGGCCGCGCCACCCGCGGACATCGAGTTGCGGCTGTGCAGCGTCCGCGACGACGAGGCGCTCGAGCGGCTCGCAGCGCTCAACGAGCGGCCACTGCCGTTCGGCCGGTTCGTGGTCGCCTTCTCGAACGGCAGGCTCGTCGCCGCACTGCCGCTTGGCGGTGGACATGTGTTGCGCGATCCGTTCGTGGCGACCGAACAGCTCCTGCCACTGCTCGAGCTCCGCGCGGATCAGATCCGCGGTCGCGCCCCGAGGCGGCACCTCTCGCTCAGGCCGGCGACACTGCTGCAGCGCTCCGCTCGCGCGTAGATGATGATCGGCTTCCGATCGGGACGACGATGCCCACGGTGGGCATCGTTGTCCTGATCTGCGGCAGCGCGTTCCAGTAGAACTCGCCTGTGCGCCGGACACTTTCGCGCAAGGAGTTTCTCGCGGTGTCGGGCGCAGGCCTCTCGGCACTCGCGCTGCCGGGCCTTGCCCGCGCACGGACGGCACTCGCCTGGGCCGCGCCCGTACCCGGCGTCTCGGCGTTCGTCACTGCTCCGTCCCTGACGCCGCCGACCGTCACCGTGTCGGCGCTCAACAAGCCGTCTCCCGGATACCTGTTCGTCTCATCGCTGAACGGCCCGGGGCAGCGCGGCCCGGCGATCCTGGACAACCACGGGCGGGTCGTCTGGTTCCGGCCCGTCAAGACGGTCGCGATCAACTTCAGCCGCCAGCTCTACGCAGGCGAACCGGTTCTCACGTGGTGGGAGGGCACGATCTCGAGCACCGGAATCGGCCAGGGCGAGGGCGTGATCGTCGACCAGTCGTACAAGACCGTCGCCCGCGTGCAGGCGGGAAACGGCTTCCAGGCCGACGTGCACGAATTCCTGCTCACGCCGGCCGGTACCGCGCTGATCACCGTGTTCAACGCAGTGCAGGCCGACCTCTCGGCCGTCGGCGGTCCGGTGAATGGAACGGTGCTCGACTCGATCCTGCAGGAGATCGACGTGCGCACCGGCAAGGTGCTCCTCGAGTGGCACAGCCTCGACCACGTTCCGATCACCGACACGTACTCGCCGGTGCTCGATCCCTTCGACTACTTCCACATGAACTCGATCGACGTCGACCCGCTCGACGGCAACCTGATCATCTCGGCGCGCAACACGTCGGCGATCTACAAGCTCGACCGGAAGACCGGCCAGGTGCTCTGGCGGCTCAACGGCCGCTCGAGCGACTTCCAGCTGGGGCTCGACGCGCCGTTCATGTACCAGCACGACGCGCGCATGCACACCGACGGCACGCTGACGCTGTTCGACGACGGGCCGTCGGCGTCCTCGGCGGACTCGCGCGGGCTCCGGCTGGGGCTCGACTTCGGAGCGATGCGCGCCGACGTCCTGCAGCAATACCACCACCCCACGCCGCTCGCCGCATCCGCCATGGGGAACGCGCAGATCCTGCCCGGCGACGCGGTGCTCGTCGGCTGGGGCACCGAGCCGTACTTCACCGAGTTCGGCCCGGCCGGCGACGTCCGCCTCGACGCGAAGTTCGACGGCGACGCCTGGAACTACCGCACCTTCCGCGACGTGTGGGTCGGGCGCCCCACCACGAAGCCCGCCGTCGCCGCACTGAAGAAGAACGGGAAGGTGACGGTCTACGCGAGCTGGAACGGCAGCACCGAGACCGCCTACTGGCGGGTCGCGGCAGGCGAGACGCGCGCGGGACTGCAGACGGTGAAGACGGTGACCGCCGCGCCGTTCGAGACGGCCGTACCGGTGGCCGGCCGCCCCGCCTTCGTCTCGGTGACCGCACTCGACCGCTCGCGCAAGCCGCTCGCCACGTCGCTCGTGGCCGCGGTGCGGGGCTAAGCGGTTACCGCTGGCGATTCGCTCGCGGTTCGCACAACACCAGTGATGGACCCAGCCGGGATCGAACCGGCGACCTTCTGGATGCCATCCAGACGCTCTCCCAGCTGAGCTATGGGCCCTCGGAGCCGGGACAGTGTAGCCGCGAACACGTGGTCGCGCGCCCACCGGATGCCCTCGGCTTGGTTGTTGCGCGACGGGGCCAACCTCAGATGGACATGCCGGTAGGCAACGAACTCGGCCGCCGGCAGCAGGTAGCACTCGGCGGTCTCAGGGCAGTAAATGCCGAAGGCGTCGAGCTCGTCCAATTCATATCTTCGATTGATCATCCCCTCACGCCCGCGCCTCGTGGTGTAGAGCCGAACCAAGATCACGTCCCGATGTCGACGCGCGAGCTTGCATTGGACGCGTAGAAGCCCGGGCCGCAGGTCGAGGATCAGGTCGTAGCGCTCGTCGTCGAGCGGCCTCGACACACCAACGCCTGCCTCGATCGACGCCGCGATGATCTTCGCTTCGGCGAGCAGTCCACGCTGGTTCGTCGTCAACACCGACAACAGATTACTCTCGTGATCGGACGGTGACGTTGCCTGTCCAGAAGACAGATGCCCGATCTAGGCAGGTCAGTGCGTCCGGACCCCTGAAAAGGTGTCAGACACAAAAAGCGGTGTCTGACACCGGCCGCGTGGCGCCGAATCTAGCCGGTGGCGGCTTCGAGTGACTCGTGAGGGACGTCGTCCCAGAGCTCCTCGAGGCGGTAGTACTCGCGCGCTTCCGGCGTGAAGACGTGCAGCACGACGTCGATGTAGTCGCCGATGATCCAGGTCGCCTCGGTCGCGCCCTCGGTCGAGCGCGGAAGCAGGCCGTTCTCGGCCTTCAGCCGGCCGTGCACCTCGTCCCAGATCCCCTTCGTCTGGCGCGCGTTGCCGCCGGTGCAGACGACGAAGAAATCGGTGTAGGCGCACACAGGGCGCATGTCGAGGATGACGACGTCGCGCGCGAGCTTGTCGGAGACGATGGCCGCGATGCGGCGTGCCTGTTCGAGAGGACTCAAGCGACCTCAGTGTAGCCCGGAGGACGGCCGTACACGCCCTCGCGGGCGATCAGCTCGGCAACCGCCGCGGGCAGCTCGGCCGAGACATCCGCGCCTGCCGCCAGGCGGGCACGCAGGTCGCGGGAAGAGACCGGAATCGGGTCGAGCTCGAAGAACACGACGCGCTCGGGCGCCTCGAGCTGCTCGAGCACGGCCTCCAGGCGCTCCTGGGGGAAACCGGGACGGGTCGCGACGGCGAGCCGGGTGAGCCTCAGCACTTCCTGCGGCTCCTGCCAGGACGGAAAGTCGCAGAACTGGTCAGCGCCGATCACGAACACCGGATCGACCCACTGCGGGTGGGCGCGCAACGTCTCGACCGTGCGCGCGTGCTCGTCGAGCAGCACCTCGTCGTTCGGGAACGCTGCCACGGCGAGCTCGAGACGAACCTCAGCCGGCGTCTCGACCTGCTTGTGACCCGGGTCGGCCGAAACGAGCACGATCAGCCGCTCCAGGCCGAGCTCCTCCTTGGCGCGCTGCGCCAGCGCGACATGCCCGCGATGCGGCGGGTCGAACGACCCGCCGTACAGACCGATCACGCGAGCTCGAACTCCTCGTCGCCGACCTCGACCGTCGCGCCGTCCTTCGCGCCCGCAGCGCGGAGCGCGCGCTCGAGCTCCTCCTCGGACGGCGGCGTGCCGAGCACCTTGAACCCACCCTCGGTGCGCAGCAGGCGCCAGCCGCGCGCCTTCGGCTGCGGCCGGTAGACGAGGTAGTCGGCGAGCTCGTCCTCGCCACGCTCCACCACCTCGGCCGGCGGCACGAGCTCGAAGAGCGCGCGCCGGAAGTCGTCCAGCCCCTCGCCGGTGGCGCACGAGAGCCGGAAGACCGCGATCACCCGCTCGTCGTCGATCGCGAACCCGGGATCGGGGACGAGGTCGATCTTGTTCAACACGACGATCTGAGGCCGCTCGTCGAGCCCCGCCCCGTACGCGCCGAGCTCCGCGTCGATCGTGCGCCACTGCTCCTCCGTCGGCTCGGAGGCGTCGATCACGTGCACGAGGGTTCGCGCTCGCTCGAGATGCGCGAGGAACTCGTGCCCCAGGCCGATGCCTTCGCTTGCGCCCTCGATCAGGCCCGGCACGTCGGCGACCACCAGCTGTCGCCCGTCGGGCGCCTCGACCGTGCCGAGCACCGGCTGCAGCGTCGTGAACGGATAGTCGGCAACCTTGGGGCGCGCGTTCGAGATCCGCGCCAGCAGCGACGACTTGCCGGCGTTCGGCAGGCCGACGAGCGCGGCGTCGGCAAGCAGCTTCAGGTGCAGCTCGACGTCACGTTCCTCACCGGGCGGCCCAACCTCAGCGAAGCGTGGCACCTGCCGCGTCGACGAGACGAAGCGTGCGTTGCCCTTGCCGCCGTGACCGCCGCGCGCCAGCACCACACGCGCGCCGTTATGGGCAAGATCGGCGATCAGGCTGCCGTCGTCGGCGAAGACCTGGGTGCCGACAGGGACGCGCAGCTCTGCGCTGTCGCCGTTCGCGCCGTGCTTGCGCTGGCCGCGCCCGTTCTCGCCGCGCGATGCCTTGATCCGCTTCCGTCGCTGCAACGCCGACAGGTCGCGGAGCGCTGCGTCGGCGATCAGCACGACATCGCCGCCGTCACCGCCGTCGCCACCGTCGGGGCCGCCCTTGGGCACGAACTTCTCGCGCCGGAAGCTCAGGCCTCCGTCGCCGCCCTTGCCGGCCTGGACGTGAATCCCGGCCCGGTCGCTGAACACGCTAGGCCTGTGGTTCGGTCTCGGCGACCGAGACGGTGCGGCGCTCGCCGCTGGTGCTGAACTCGACCGTGCCTTCGCGGACGGCGAAGATCGTATGGTCGCGCCCGATCTGGGTGCCCGGGCCGGGCCGGAACTTCGTGCCGCGCTGGCGGACGATGATGTTGCCCGCGATCGCAGCCTGGCCGTCGAACATCTTCACCCCGAGGTACTTCGGGTTCGAGTCGCGACCGTTCTTCGAGGAGCCGAGGCCCTTCTTGTGTGCCATTAGTCCTCCTTCGCCTTCAGCGCCGAGGAGAGCGCCGAGATCGCGCCCTTCCGTGCGGCATGCGCCTGCTCGTAGGCCAGCGCGGCCTCGAGCATCGGGCGGTTCCACGTCTTCGCGCCGTCGGACACCTGCGCGACCGTCAGCTCCTCGTAGCCGCTCGGCATGCCCTTGACATGCTCTTCCGCGACCGCCGCGGTCGTGGCCGCCGGCTTCGGCTGTGCATCTACAGGCGACGCGGCCTTTTTCGGCGCGGCCTTCGCTGCCGTCTTCGCGGCGGTGCCGCCCAGCGAGATCTGAACACGCGAGGTCGCCGCGCGGAAACCGGTGTGGCGCTTGTAGCCGGTGCGCTTGCGGTACTTGCCGATCAGCAGCTTCGGGCCGCGCTCGTGCGCAACGACCGTGGCGGTCACGCCGGCGGTGCCGAGCAGCACGTCCGGAGCGAACGATTTGCCCTCGTCGGCCTTCACGCGGTCCACGACAAGAGTCTCGCCCTCACGGACGCGGTACTGCTTGCCGCCAAGACGGATGATTGCGTAGTCCATACGAGTGTGAAATCGCAGGCGGGAAAAGCCCGCGAAGCGGTCGCCAGTGTAGCGACTGCGGCTACTTCTCGTCCAACCCCCACTGGCTCATCGGTGTGTAGCCCCAGTCACCATCGTCTGGAGCGCTGTCCGAGGCGCCGTTGTCCTCGGCGGGCGGTGCCGTCTCCTCGGCGTCAGCCGGCGTCTCCGCGTCGTCGCTGACCGGTCCCGCCTCCGGCTCCGTCGCGACGTCGGTGCCCAGCTCGGCGACCGCCGTTCCGGCTCCGGCCGGCTTCTTGCGGCGGTTCTTGCCGCCGCGCGAGCCGCGGCGCGTGCGCTTCTTCGGCGCGGCTGGGTCGGCGCCGTTCTCGTCGGCCGGGATCTCGGAGGCATCGGCTTCCGCGGGCTCGCTGTCCGAGTCGCCAAGGTCACGATCCGGCATGTGAATCACCGGGCCGGCTGCCGGCTTTGCGCGGGGCGCTCTGGCAGGAGCCGCCTGCTTGGGCTCGGCGGGCTCATCCGATGCGCCGGCGGCCTCCGTCGCCTCGTCCGTCGTCTCACCGTCGGCGGCCGTCGAGCTCGCGGGCTTCTTGCGGTTGCGTCCGCCGCGCGAACCGCGCCGCGTGCGCTTCTTCACCGGGGTGGCACCCGGAGCGCCCTCCTCCGTCGGCTCAACTGCCATCTCCGACGCAGCGACGCCGTCCTCGGCAGGCTCCGCCTCGCCGGCCGGCTCGTCGCCCGTGCGCCCGACGTCCGCGGGCTCATCGTCTGCGGCCGCCGCGTCGCCGTCGGCGTCCTTCCTCTTCGCCGGCGCGCGCTTCGCGCGGGTCGGCTTCTCGGCCTCGGCCTCGGCGGTCAGCGGCTCGGCGACCTGCTCGACCGGCGCCAGCAGCTCGGCCCATGCGATCCCCTCCGTGACGGCGGTGATCCGCACCTTCACCTTCTTGCCGACGAGCCGGGCGGCGCCGCCGACGACGATGTCGACCCCGGAAAGCTTGCCGACGCCCGCGTGCGCGTCGTGCAAGCCGACCTCGCCCAGCTTGACCTCGAGCTCCTGGCCGACGTCGACCGGCAGCTTCGGCGCAACCTTCTCGAGCGTGCCCTGATCGAGCACCTTGAAGTGGTCGAGGTGCTCGCCCTCGACACCGGCCAGGAAGAAGCGGCGCTTCGTCGTCTCCTCCAGCTCGCGCAGGCGCGTGCCACCGGGGCCGACGACCAGTGAGGCGACCTTCGCCTCGACCTCCACCTTGAATGCCTTGTCGCGCGACCCGGGCGTGACGAGCGAGCGCAGCCGGCGCTCGATGTCGACGGCGGCCGTGTACTCGGAGACGACGATCCCGTCGCCGCCGCAGGTCGGGCACTTCTTCGTCATCACTTCACGCGGGCCGTCGGTGACGTTCTGGCGTGTCATCTCGACCAGGCCGAGCGGCGAGATCTCGACGACGTAGGTCTTGGTGCGGTCGCGCTCCAGCTCCTCGCCCAGCGCCTGCTCGACGGCGGCGCGGTTCTTGGGGCTCGCCATGTCGATGAAGTCGATGACGATGATCCCGCCGATGTCGCGCAGCCGCAGCTGGCGCACCACTTCCTTGACCGCCTCGAGGTTGTTCTTCGTGATCGTGTCCTCGAGCCGCGCGCCCGACTTCTTCGAGCGCGAGCCGACGAACCGCCCGGTGTTGACGTCGATCACCGTGAACGCTTCCGCGTAGTCGAAGATCAGATACCCGCCCGAGGGCAGGTCGACGCGGCGGTTGAGCGTCGATTTGATCTCCTGCTCGACGCCGAACACCTCCATCAGCGGCTCCCGCTCCTTGTACCGCGTGACGCGCTCCGCCATGTGCGGCGAGGTCTTCTTCAGATAGCCGACGATGCGCTTGTAGGTCCGGTCGTGGTCGACGAGCAGGCGCTCGAAATCGCCGGTGAACAGGTCGCGCACGACACGCAACGGCAGCTCGGACTCCTGGTAGATCAACGACGGCGCCGTCGATTCCTTGGCACGGGCCTCGATCGACTTCCAGAGGCGCTCCAGGAAGTCGAGGTCGCGCTCGAGGTCCTCGGCCGACGCGCCCTCGGCGGCCGTCCGGACGATCACGCCACCGTGCTTCGGCGCGATCTCCTTGAGGATCGCCTTCAGGCGGTTGCGCTCTTCGTCCTCGATCCGGCGCGAGACGCCGAGCCCGTCACCGTGCGGCACGAACACGACGAAGCGACCGGGCAGCGAGATCTCGGTCGTGAGCCGCGCACCCTTCGTCTTCATCGGGTCCTTGACCGCCTGCACGAGCACGCTCTGACCGCGCTGGATCAGATCCTGGATCTTGCGTGCGCCCTTGCGGCCTTCCAGCTCCGGGCCGACGATCTCGTCGACGTACAGGAAGCCGTTCTTCTCGAGACCGATCTCGACGAACGCCGCTTCCATCCCGGGCAGGACGTTGTCGACGGTGCCGAGGTAGATATTGCCGGCGATCGACCGGCGCTCGGGGCGCTCGAGATAGACCTCGGCGACCTGATCGTCTTCGAGCACCGCGACGCGCTTCTCGCCCGCGTCGACGGAGATCATCAGCTCGCGCTTCGCCTTCGGCAGCGGTGCGCGCTTCGGCGGCGTGCGGCGCCGCTGCGAGCCTTGCGAGCGAGTCTTCCGCTCGCCCGATGGCTGCCTCCGCTCGGTGGGCTTCTTCTCGGTCGCAGTTGCCGCGTCGGGCGTACCCGCTGCTGCTGCAGCTCCCACGCCAACCGAGGTGGCGGTCTTCTTCTTCCGGTTGCGCCCGCCGCGGGTGCCGCGGCGGCGCTTGGCCGGGGTGGTGGTGCTCGATTGTCCGTCGCCCGCCGCCCGAGTGGCTGCGGGTGCGCGGGTCAGCGGTTCAACTGCGGGTGTTGCGGATGTCGAGGCGGCCGCGGACGGCGCCTGTTCGTCCGACTTTTTGCGTCGGAACCAGGGCAGTGGCAAACGATCTCTCCTGAGTAAGGCGCGCGCGCAGCCTCGCCGGCTCAAAAACAGCCATCAACGGGCGCGCGTCGCGGGGGGATGTGGGAAAAGCCTTGGCATAGGCCTGCCCCTCACAGTACCGGTTCTTCGCTCCGGTGCCGGCCAGGCGCGACTCGCGCCTACGTGGCGCCGTCGAGCCTAGACGCCGGTGAGTCAGGCGGCTTCTGCGGCCGGACGGAGCTTGCCGCGGCGCGCCCGGATGGCGCGCAGGCGCTGCGAAAGGCGCGCCCAGGCCCATGGCTCGAGCTCGACGTAGCGAACCGCCGACTGGGCGCGCGTGGCCTCGAGGTATTCGAACCAGGCATCCGCCTCTTCGATCAGGAGCAGTTCCAACGCTTCGGTGTGTCCGGTCAGAGCCATACGTCGTCACCTCCAGTCGGGTGCCCAGAGCGTAGGTCCTGGACCGGACGGAGCCTCAGGACGAGACGGTGTCGAAGTAGCGCACGGCAGCCTCGCCGATCGCCCTCGTGCCCGTGTACGCGACGGCGCCCTTGACGGCCCAGCCGGCCACCGGGACGACGTCGAGCAGCTCTCGGGCGACGGCGCGAAAGCCGAAGCCCGCACCGACGACGCCGAGCAGCTCAACCGCGCGGCGGTTGTCGATCTGCTCGCCGTAGGCCAGGGCGATCCGGAGCACGAGCCGCGCCTGGTTGAGCGTCAGCACCGGCAGGTCGACGCCCGGAACGAAGATCGCGGCCGCGATCAGAGCGTTCCGCTTCGAGAACGAGCGGATCAGCTCGTCGCAGACCGCCTTGCGCAGTACCGGCAACCGTGCGGCAAGCGCCGTACCGTCCTCGCCGAGGCGCCGGGCCACTGCGGCCGCCAGCTCCTCGACCGGAAAGCTCCGACCTGGCTGAACGCGGACGAGGTCGGCCGCGAGGACGTACGGCAGCGCGGCGTCGTCGGTCAATGCGACGATCGGGACGCCCGCCCGCGAGGCGGCGTGCAGCCGATCCTCATCGGCCGCGCCCACCCAGATCACGGCAGCTGCTCCCTCGACGCGGCCCTCGACAACCGCGGCAGGCTCACCGCCCTCGCGCAGCTGCCGCGCGAGCAGCGGCACGAGCTCGCGAGCCCCGGCGACCGCCAGCGGCCGCGTGTCGCCCTCGCCGCGACGCACCTCGCGAACCAGCGAGACAAGTGCGAGCGGCCCGAGCTTCGAGCTCTTCTTCTTCCTCATCCGCGCCGACGCCCTCCCCGGCGCATGTGGATCGCCTGCAGGATCCCCAGGGCAAGGAAGTTCGTGATCATCGACGAGCCGCCGACCGAGACGAACGGCAGCGGGATACCCGTGATCGGCGCGATCCCCATCGTCATCGCGCTGTTCACGAAGACCTGGAACAGGAACATGAACGCAATCCCGCCGGCGACGATGGCGCAATACAGGTCGCGTGCGCCGGCAACGATCTTCAGCGCACGCCACACCACGAGCAGGTACAGCAGCAGCAGGACGGAGGCGCCGAAGAAGCCGTGCTCCTCCGAGAGCGACGCGAACGCGAAGTCGGTGGCGTGCTCCGGCAGGTAGTTGAGCCGGGTCTGGGTCGCGCCCAGCACCCCCCGGCCACGCAGCCCGCCCGAGCCGACCGTGATGATCGACTGGTTCAGGTTGTACGTCGCGCCCTTGGGGTCGTTGGTCGGGTGCGTGAAACCGGTCAGGCGTGCCGCCTGGTACGGCTTGAGCACGTTCATGCCCGCCGCGGGCAGCAGCCACAGCACGGCGAGCGCCGCGACCACGGTCAGCGTCGTGAGCACCGCCAGGTGCGTCCAGCGCACACCGGCGATGAAGAGGATCGCCGCGAGGGCCGCGCTGTAGACGAGGGCGGTGCCGATGTCGGGCTGCACGAAGACGAGCAGGATCGGTGCGATTCCGTAGGCCAGCGCGGTCAACACCGCGCGCGGGTTGCCGATCGAGCGCGAGCGCTCGGCGAGGAAGCCGGCAATGGCCAGCACGAACACGACCTTGCCGAACTCGGAGGGCTGGAAGGTGAAGAAGCCGACGTCAATCCACCGCTTCGAGCCCCTCGAGGCTGCGCCCGCGACGAGCACGAGGATCATCACGGCGAGCGTCCCGAAGTAGATCGGGCGGCGGAGCAGGAAGTACCGGTCGGGATCGACGAAGAGCGCACCGACGAAGAGCACGAGGCCGACGAATGCGTACAGCGTCTGGTGCGTGAGCGCCGACCCGCCGGCATCGTGCAGCGTGATCCCGTTGATCGCCCAGAGCCCGTACGTGACGAGCGCGCCAACGGCGAGCAGCAGCACCCAGTCGAGGCGGCGCACCATGCCGGCAACGCCGGCGGCCTCCACCTGGCGGCGGCTGCGCATCCCGCGCGTCCTCGCGTTGGCGGTCTCGATCGCCATCAGTCGGAGGCGTGCACCGTCGTCGTTCCGGTCTTGCCGAACCACTGCTCGAACACCTTCAGCGCGGCCGGCGCGGCCGCGGTACCACCGTGACCGCCGTTCTCGATCATCGCGCAGACGACGATCGTCGGCGCGTCGTACGGCCCATAGCCACACCACCACGACTGCGTCAGGTTGACAGCGTTCGGATACCCGGGCAGCGAGACGAGCTTCTCGGCGCTGCCCGTCTTGCCCGCGATGTCGACCGGGAACTGGCCGAAGACGCCGTACCCGGTCCCGAAGGTCGCATGAGTCGCCTCCTCGAGTCCCTTCTGCACGTAGCTCAGGGCAGTGGGATCGACGCCCGTCTGCTGCGGCGACTGCGCGCCGAAGCGCCGCAGGACGCGTGGCGGCTTGCCCGTCAGCTCGACGTCCTCGGCCAG
>Ga0070684_100003382_pt1 | contig 11958 bp, 10 predicted proteins | sample KBSC723LmetaG_FD_65653 | JGI IMG/M metagenome (GOLD analysis project Ga0070684, IMG submission 65653) | Corn rhizosphere microbial communities from Kellogg Biological Station, Michigan, USA - KBS C7.2-3L metaG | ecosystem: Host-associated > Plants > Roots > Rhizosphere ...
CGCTCGATGCGTGGATCGTCGGCGATCGCCTGCCGGATGCTGCGGCCCTTCGTGCAGAGCACCTGGATGAGGATCTGCATTTTGCGGGAATGAGGAGATGAGGGGATGAGGGGATGCGAGACGGCCTCGGGAAGCTCCGACGCCGCAAGGGGTCAGAGTCACCGACTCCGACCCCGCGCCTATGCAAATCTCCGTCTCGAACGCTCCTTGGCCTTCCGGATCTCCTCCTCGCGGTCGCGGGGCGGGGCGTTCGTCTGGAGGGAGTCGATGAGGCGTCGGGCCGCGGCGGTGACTTCCTCGACGGCACGGTCGAACGCCGCCTCGTTGGCGCGCGAGGGTCGGGTCGTGCCGCTCAGCTTGCGCACGAACTGGAGCGCCGAGGCGTGGACCTCGTCGTCGGTCGCGGGCGGCTCGAAGTTCGCCAGCGTCTTGATGTTCCTGCACATCGTCGTCCTCCTGTGAGTCGCTAGGTCGTCGCGGGGGCGGCAGTGCCGCTCCGGTCGCGTAGGTAGTCGGCGATCGCGCTGCGCTCTCCATGCACCGCCCAGTCGAGCGGGGTCCCGTCGTAGGCCCGGTCGCGCAGGTCGAGCCGCGCGCCATGCTCGACGAGCAGACGCACGACGTCGAGATGATTGCCCCACACGGCCTGGTGTAGCGGCGTCGAGTGGGGATGATAACCGTCGGGGTTGTAACGATCGGGGTCGGAGCCCGTGTCGAGCAGCAGGCGGACGACGCGCGCGTGGCCATGCATGCACGCGAGCACGAGCGCCGCCTGCCGGCTCGGGTCGTCGGCGGTGGGGAGGAACCGGGCCGTCTCTCCGAGCTCCCCCAGTCCGGCGGCGACGCCGATGTCGCCGGCCTTGCCCGTGTGCGCGGCGATCGCGCGTGCGGTGTCGAGGAAGCCGAACGCCAGCGCGCAGCGCGCGGCCGCGTTCCACCTCGACCCCGGCGCGTCCGGCGCCGCGCCCCGCTCGAGCAGCAGCTCGGCGAGCGGAGCCTGCAGCCCTGCCTCGTGCGGGGGGGTGCTCGAGACGAGCATGCCGAGCGTGGTGCAGCGCTCGTCGTACATGTCGGCGAGTGCGTCGGGATCCGCGCCGGCATCGAGGAGGAGTCGCGCGATCTCGACGGCGTTCGGTGGCGTGCGCTGCCGGTGCCCCTCGACGCCGTTGGCGGCCAGGTAGTGGAGCAGCGTGGCGTGATGCGAGCGTGTCGACCGGGCACGGGGAAGCGCGGGGTCGTCCCGAAGCATCCGCTCGAGCGCCGCACGGTCGCCATCGATCACCGCTTCCACCGCCGACTCGAACCGGGCGACCGGACCGTCGCCGGCGGCGTCCGACGCGAAGCGAATGAGATCGTCCCAGTCCGCGAGGAAGTACTCGCGTGCGACGAGCAGCCTGGCGTCGTCGATCCCGAGGCTCGCGGCGCGCACCTCGGCGATCCCCGCTCCCCGGAAGCGCGGGTGCATCCACTTGAACCGCCACGCGGTGGCCTCGTCGCCGCGGAGAAGCGCGTCGAGCGTCTGCTCCGCCAGGCGGAGGTAGTCGCCGATGGGAGCGCGGAAGGGAAGCGGAGCGCGGGAAGGTGCGGACATCGGGCCACGGCCGGCGGCATGCCGGCTCCATGGCCGAAATCTGGGGGCGGAGACACCCCCGGCAAGCAGGGGGTTGACGGCGCGCCCGGTTTTCCATAACCTAATGGCTATGCAACCACTCGGTTATGGAAACCTGTCCGCGGCGCGGCTCGACGCGACCTTCGCCGCGCTGGCCGATCCGACCCGCCGTGCCATCCTGGCCCGCCTCGCCTCGGGGGAGGCGTCGGTTCGTGAGCTGGCCGAGCCGTTCACGATGAGCCAGGCGGCGATCTCCAAGCACCTCAAGGTGCTGGAGCGCGCGGGACTGATCTCGCATGGTCGCGACGCCCAGCGGCGGCCGCGCAAGCTCGAGGCAGCGCCACTCGCCGAGGCGAACGAATGGCTCGAGCGGTACCGACAGTTCTGGGAGGAGACGTACGGGCGGCTCGACCTGCTGCTCGACGAGATGAAGCAAACCGCGAAGCCGCGCACGAGCGGGCGACGCGCCACCGCGAAACGCAAAGGGAGACGCGAGCGATGACGACGACAAAAGCAGGGGGAGCGCTGCAGATCACGACGCCCAGCGACCGCGAGGTTCGCATCACGCGCGGCTTCGACGCACCGCGCCAGCTCGTGTGGGACGCGTACACGCGACCCGAGCTGCTCAAGCGCTGGCTGGGCGCGATGCCCGGCTGGTCGTGGGCCGTGTGCGAGATGGACGTCCGCCCGGGGGGCCGCTACCGCTGGGTGTGGAGCGGACCCGAAGGCGCCGAGCTCGCACTCGGCGGCGAGTACAAGGAAGTGGTGCCGATCGAGCGACTCGTCACCACCGAGAAATGGGACCAGGCGTGGTATCCCGGCGAGGCGGTCGGCACGGTGGAGCTCACGGAGCGCAATGGGCGCACCACGCTCGTCACGACGCTCCGCTACGAGTCGAAGGCGGCGCGCGACGTCGTGCTGCAGTCGCCGGCGACGGAAGGCATGGGAGCGGGCTTCAACGTGCTCGATGCGCTGCTCGCGTCCATCGCGACGGCGTGACCGCACATCACCTCAACCGCACTCGAGGAGGACATCATGATCGACGCACCGACGATCGCCCAGACGGCCGAGCAGCCGACCGCGGTCGTGCACCTCACGATCCCGAAGGACGCGATCCAGCGCGAGATGGGACCGGCCCGCGACGAGGTCCTGCGCGCGCTGGCCGTGCAGGGCATGACGCCCGCGGGCCCGTGGTTCAGCCGGCACTTCCGGATCGATCCGGCGGAGTGGGACTTCGAGGTCGGCGTGCCGGTGACGGCACCGATCGCGCCCGCGGGACGCGTGAAGAATTCGGCGCTGCCGGCCGCGCAGGTGGCCCGCACGAACTACCGCGGCGGATTCGAGGGCCTGGGCGCGGGCTGGGGCGAGTTCGACGCCTGGATCGCCGGCAAGGGGCTACGCCACGACGGCAGCCTGTGGGAGAGCTACGCCGAGGGGCCGGAGTCGGGGTCGGATCCCGCGGGGTGGCGGACGGAGTTGAATCGCCCCCTGGTGGGGGCGAGGGAATGAGGGAATGAGGAACGACACGGCCTCGGGGAGCTCCTGCGTCCCGAGGCCGTGTCCCATTTCCCCATTTCCCAATTCCCTCATTTTCCCCTCGTCCCCACTTCCCGAATCGCTCAGCTCGCATTGATTCTCCCGCATGACGCCGAGCTTCCAGCGAACGCTGCGCGAACTGCGCCCGACGGCCTTCGCTGCGCTGTCGCTCGTCGTCATCGCGGCGCTCGTCCTGTCGACGCGCCGGATCGAGAAGAGTCGCCTTACGGCGCAGTCGATCCCGTCCGTGTGCGCGCGCTTCGTGGACGAAGCGTTCGGCCTCGACGGCGCACGGACGCCCGATTCCGTGCTGCTGAAGCGACTCCTCGTGCATCGGTCGCGATGCGCTGGTGACGCGACCTACGTCGAGCAGACGCGGCGACTCCTGCTCGACCTGCAGCGCGTCGACGAGGCACGTGCACTGCTCGCGGACGCCGAGCGCAGTCGCGCGTTCACGAACGATCAGCTCGAGGCGCACCGGGCGTGGATCGACCTCGAGGCGTCGCGTCAGGCGCTCCAGCACGGCGATGCGCGAACAGCCGCGAAGCTTCGCGCGCGCCTGGCCACGACGACGCGGCGCCTGCGTGCGGCGTGGCCGGAGTGGGCGCCCCCGTACGTCATCCTGGCGGAGCTGGAGCGCAGCGCGCCGAACGAGCCGGCGCCGCACGCGGTCACCGAGAATGCCTACGCACTCGAGCGCGCGGCGCACCAGCGCCTGATGTCCGGCGCGGTCATTCGATCGCTCGGCGTCAGGCAGACGTATGCCGCGGTGATCGCCCTCGCCGCGCTCGGCATGCTGGGGCTCGGCCTGGCTTTGAGTGGAATCGTCGAGAGCCTCGGCATGCGTCGCATGCCGACGGTCTCGGTGGCCGAGGCGAAGGAGGGGTACGTCGAGCTGACGGGATCGCTGCACCTGCCCCCGCGCGCCGATGCCGTCGTCGCTCCGGTGAGCAAGGTGCCGAGCGTGTGGTACGCGCTCGAGACCAGCTTCGGCTCGAAGGGATCGCACACCTGGCGCGAGCGTTCGGCGCAGCGCTTCCTGCTGCGCGATGCGACCGGCGAGGTGACGATCGACCCGGCCGGCGCGGTGGTGCGCACGCGGCACGTGCAGTCGCCATCCGGCGGCGGCTTCCTGTCGCGCCGGCGGGAGACGGAGCGGACGCTTCGCGCGGGCGATGCGGCGTTCGTCGTCGGTGAGCTCGCGGTGTCGAAGAACAGGTCCGGCATCGTCGAGCGAACGGTCCGCGCACCGGAGGACGGACGCCGGCTGCTCGTCTCGAACTACACCGAGGCGGAGCTGATCGGACAGGAGCGCCTCTGGGTCTGGTGCGGCGTGCTTCTCTCCACGCTCGCCGTGGGGGCGTTGCTGTGGGGATACGTGCAACGCTACGAGGTGCGCGTGGCGCCCGGTCTACTGTGAGCGTCTGGCGACGCGCGATGCGGCGTGCGCGCCTCGGCGTTCTCCCCGGCGCGATCCTCGGCGTCGCGTGCGGCGGTCACGAGGCGACGCGCCTGGTGGGCACGGCGATGGACGACGCGGCTGCGGATTCTTCGGCGCGGCTCACCCTCGTCCTGTGGCCCGTGACGGATTCCACCTTCGCCGGCCATCTGCAGGTCGACGCGCCGGTCGCCATCGCCGGAGGGGCCAGCGCGTGGCACGGCAAGGAAGGGCTCACGATCTACAACATCTCCGCCGACGGAGACACGACGATCTGGAAATCCCGCCTGTCCGGCGCCGAGATCGGAGGCGTGTACGAGGTGACGGGCGGCGGTCACAGTGGGCAGGGCGGCACCTGGCGTGCGCGGCTCGAGGATGGACCGCCGCCGACACCGCAGACGCTGCGGCGACACGCACGAATGGCGTGGATCCCCACGCTCGACGCCGTCTGGCCAGCGATCGTCGTGGCCCTCCTCCTCACCTCCGCCGTGCGCTGGATCCGCAGCGCGCCGGAGATCACGATCGATCCGCGGACCGATGCATTCGAGGATCACCGCGTCGTGGGATGGCTCGCGCTCTTCTCGGCCGGCCAGATCGTCGCCATCATCCTGGCGCTCGGACGGAGCACGAAATTCTTCGACTTCATCGAGCGCGGCTCGTGGTCGTCCGGCGCCGCCATCCCCGGGCTGCACGGGTTGCTGGTGGTCGAGAAGCTCGCGTTCCTCGTGCAGCTCACGGCACCGGCGGTGGGGCTGTATCTCATCGCCAGACGCAGTCGCTTCGCGCCGCGCTTCTGGTTCGCGTACTTCGCCATCATCGGTACGTATGCCGCCGTCGATCTCGGGATCGGCGCGTGGATCGAAGCCTCGGTCGACAGCCTGCTGCACGCCGACCGGAGTGGCGACGCGACGCGGCAGACCACGCACACGACGAACTTGCGCGCCGTGCTGGCGGCGCTGATCTGGTGCAGCTACTGGGCGCGCTCGACGAGAGTGCGCGCCCGGTTCGGGCAGCGCGCGCTCGACGAGCCGCCGCTGTCAGTTCCCCTCGCGACGGCGGCGACTCCCGGCGACTGACGCTGCCGCCGCGATCGCCGGCCCGTGCCAGCGCTTCGGCAGCAGGGTGACGCGCACGTACGCGTCGGTGCCGAGATACCTGGCGCAGGCATCGCGAAGCGCCGCCCTGGTGAGCGCGCGCGCCGAGTCCTGATGCGTGGCGATGCTCTCGAGCGGAATGCCGACGCGCGAGTGCCACTCCAGCTCGGACGCCCAATAGCTGTTGCTCTCGATCTTGTTGTCGAGATCGCGCGTCTGGGCAGCGCGGACCTTCCCCGTCTCGGCATCCGTCGGGCCCTCCGTGCGCAGTCGCGCGAGCTCGTCGAGCGCCGCCTGGGCGAGTGCATCGATCCGTTCGGGCTCGGCCTCGAACTCGATCGCGAGCTGGTACGTCGTCGGCGGCACGAGCTCGGCCGACACGGAGACACTCACGCCGTACGTGGCGCCGAGCGTCTCGCGCAGCCGGTTGTCGAGCGCGATGCTCGCGAGGTCGCGCGCGGCGGAGAGTCCCTCACTGGAGGCGCGCGTGTGCTCGTACGGCCCGGAGAGCACGATGCTCGTCTTCGCCTTCGGGCCGATGCCCGCACGAAGCGTGCGGCGTACGACGCCCGTCGGGAATCGTGTACCGTCGTCGCGCGGCTGCTCGTGCACGCCGCCGGGCAGCGGCGCGAGATAGCGCTCGGCGAGCGTTCGCACCCGATCGAGGGTGAAGTCGCCGCTCATCACGAGCGTGAAGTTGCCCGCGTTCGCCGTTCGCGCCTTCCAGAACTCGAGTGCGCGCTGTTGGCTCACGCGATCGAGGAAGGCGCGTGAGCTGCGGAGCGAGCGTCTGGAGTGGCTCGCGAGGGTCACGTCGAGCGTGTCCCAGAACGCCGTCTCGGCGTCGCGTGTCCGCTGGTTCGCGCTCTCGAGGGCGCGATCCGAGAAGCGGCGGAAGGCGAGCGTATCCGAGCGCGGTGCGGTGAAGTAGAGGTACAGCACCTGGAAGAGCAGCTCGAGATCGTCCGGCGCGACGGATCCGGTGAACTCGATCGACGCATCGCTCATCGACTGCGTCAGGCTGATCGACGACGCGTCGAGGCGACGCGCGAGCTTCCGGCCACTCAGCTGCCCGATGCCCGTCGTGCGGACCACTTCGTCGGACATCCAGGCAGACGGATAGTCGGCGTCGCTGGCCAGCGACGCGCCGCCGGGACCGACGAGTCGGAACTCCATCTCGTCGAAGGTGAAGCGGGTCGGTTTGAGGATCAGCCGCATCCCATTGGACAACCTCCAGTCGAACGCCTGCACCTGCGGCAGCGCGCGCTCGGCGCTGACGCGTCCTGGCGCGGGCGGATCGGCGACGAGCGTGACGGAGTCCCTCGACGTCTCCTCGATGCGGGCGACGGCACGGGCGTTGGCGTCGCGCAGGCGGCGCGTCAGCGCGGCGGCCGTGGGGAGGCTCGCGGGGCGGGAGGGCGACCCCGTCGCGAACAGGTACGCTCCGCTGTCCAGGGATGCGGCTCGTGCCGCGGCGAGCACATCGTCGACGCCGACCGTCGCGAGCGCGTCGGTCGCGAGGTCGAAGGCGGTCTGCCGCGTGAGCGCGCGGTCGCCGGTGAGAAACTCGTCGACGTAGGCGCTGGCGAGCTCGCGAGACGCGTCCGCCCATTGCGCCGCTTCGCGTTTGGCGCGCAGCATGGCCGCCGTCTCCTCGCGCAGCTCGGTCGGCGTCGGGCCGTCGCGTGCGAGCCGGTGTACCTCGTCGACCAGCAGATCGACGGCCACCGGCAGCTGGCCCTCGGCGACCGTCGCGCTGACGATGTCGACGTCGACGTCGCGTGCGATCGGGTCCCAGTCGACGCCCGCGCCGAGCAGTGGCGAGTCTGGTCGGTCCGAGGCGTCGTCGAGGCGCGCGTCGAGGATGCCGCGCCAGAGCGCGGTGATCATGCGCCGGCGAAAGTCGGCCCGCGTCACGCGTCGGACGGGCCGATGTGGCAGCCAGAGGGAGAGCCGGGTGCCCGTCGCCTCCGGATCGGAGAGCGGTGCCGCGTGCAATCCGCGCAGGCGACGCACGTCCACTCGCGGGCGCACGCGCGCCGCGCTGCTGCGGGGGATGACGCCGAACTCGCGAGCGACGACCCGTTTCACCGCGATCGGATCGAAGTCTCCCACGACGACGATGGCCATCAGCTCGGGACGATACCAATCCCGGTAGAAGCGTCGCATCGCCGCCAGATCGAAGCGACGGATGACGGCAGTGTCCCCGATGGGCCGCCGGTGAGCGTACCGCGAGTCGCCCAGGAGCATGGAATCGCGCGAGCGGCTGATGCGCTCGGCCGCGCCCTGGTCGGAGCGCCACTCGGCGAGGACGACGCCCGCTTCCGCGCGCGCTTCGGTCGAGTCGAAGGTCGCGTCGTGGGCCATGTCGGCGAGCATCGCGATCGCGGTGTCGAGCACACCCGGAGGATCCGTGGGAACGGTGAGCTCGTACGTCGTCTCGTCACGACGGGTGTGGCCGTTCAGGTCCTCGCCGTCGCGCATGCCGACCGTCTGGAAGTAGTCCTGGATCGCCCGCCCCGGAAAGCGGCGCGTGCCGCGAAAGAGCATGTGCTCCAGCGCGTGGGCGAGCCCGCGCTGGTCGTCGTCCTCGAGCACGGAGCCCGCGTCGACGACGAGCCGCAGCTCGGCGCGCCCTTTCGGCGCATGGTTCGCGCGGACGAAGTAGCGCAGGCCATTCGGCAGTCGGCCCGCGTGCAGATAGGGGTCGGCGGGGATCGGCGCGGTGCTCGCGCGCGAATCGGCCGCGTCGCAGCATTCGTCGCGTGACGCCGAGTAGCGCGCCCAGCCGATGACGGCGGCGAGCATCAGGGCGCACGCGAGCGTGCCGGCCGCGATCTCCTCGCGGCCCCATCGGCCACGCAACGACATGTCGGATCGTGAGGGGAGAGGAGAGAACGATGCGCCGCGGCTTCTCGTCGGACACTCGAAGCGCGTCGGCGGAAACACACGACTGCGCGAGAAGGTTGGCAGGTGACGGCACTGCCCGCCAGAGCGCGTGTGCGACGGTCGATGTCTCGTTTTGCCCCACGCGCACCTGCGCGCAGTCTCGTTGACGAGGCCGCTACCTGCACACAGCTTGGCTCTGCCGTTCCACGCCTCGTCGCACCCACTCACAGCATATCCATGCACGTCCCCTCCGCGGTGCGTCTCACGCGCCGCACGCTGTTCATTGCCCTCGTCGTCGGTGCCACCGCATCGATGCCTCGTGCCCATGCATCGGCCCAGGGGACACGCGACGTCGATTCCGCGAGCGTTGCCCCGGGCGTGCGCGTGTCGGCGAGACTGCGCGGTGCATCGAGCGCGGTCGTGGACTCGAACGACGTGCACCGTGCCGCCGCCCTGACCTTGTCCGAGCTGCTGCAGGCGCGTGCCGCATCGGTGAACGTGTCGATGAGTGGCGGCAGCCTGCTGGACGGCGGGCAACTCCTCGTGCGCGGCCCGTCCTCGATCCGCACCGAGGGGACGCCGATGGTCATCGTCGACGGGATGCGGATGATCGAGGACGAGAACGATCCGGTGAGCACGACGACCCGTCTCGACGACATCGCGATCGACGACATCGAGCGCATCGAAGTGTTGCGCGGCCCCAGCGCGGCGGCGCTGTACGGTGCCGGCGCGTCGTCGGGCGTGATCGTCGTGACGACGAAGCGCGGGAGTGCTGGTGCGTTGCGTGGGCATGTGCGAGCGGTCGCAGAAGGGAGCCAGGACGCGGGCCACTACATCGACCGCATTCGCCGCCGGCCTGTCGGTTCGACGACGAACTTCAGCTGCACGCTGTCCGCGCAGGCGGCGGGGGCGTGCGTCCCGGGCCCGATCGAGCAATGGAATCCGCTCACCGAGGGCAGCGTGTTCCGGGCGGGGACCGGAGCGGCGGCCGCATTCGACGTCTCGGGTGGGACGCGGACGTCGGATGCGCGGCTCTCCGCTTCGGTGCGCCGGGCGAATGGCATCGCGAGCGGCGACAAGATCGCCCGTCTCGCATCCAGGCTGAACGCGACGCATCGGCTCACCGAGCGCATCGACGTCACCGGCCGCGTGGCGTACACGAACGATCAGACGAGCGGCTCGAACGTCGGTGAGGTCATCGATGACGCGGCGTTCGTCTCTGTCGGCGCCACGCCGCTCCCGTCGTTCGAGAAATGGGCGGAGTTCATGCTGGGTGCGCCGGCGATCGACGGTCGGCTCGATCACTTCACGGCGGGCGGCGAGCTCACGGCGCGGGCGACGCACTGGCTGACGCTGCGCGCCGCCGTGTCCGACGACAGGGTGAACGAAGGCGCGGAACGGCTCATCCGGGTGGCGCCGTTCGTCAGCAATGATCCGAACACCGTGTATCTCCAGCCCGCGCCCGACGACCAGCAACACGTGCGCATGTCGCTCGAGAACGAGCAGCGTGCCATGCGGGCCACGGGCGAGCTCACCCTCCCGGTCCCCGGGTCGCTGCCCGCGAGCGCACTGCTGATCGTCGGTGTCGAGCACGAACGACGCGACCGCACCTGGAGATCGGCAGAGGGGTACGGCCCCTACGACTTCAGCTCCCTCACGAGAGAAACGTGGGCGACGAATCCCGCGCAGTTCATCCTCGGCCGGTTGGTGGTCGCGGATGGCCTTGCGATCGCCGCCGGTGCGCGACGCGAGAACGACTCGGCCACCGATCCGAAGTGGACCGTCTACCCGATGGCCGACGTCGCCATCCGGCCCCCTGCGCGCATTGTCGGAGGCGAGCTGCGGTTGCGCGCCGCCGTCGGGAAATCGGCGCAGCGCCCGGCCATGTCGTCCGGCATCGTCCGGCTCCCGTCGCCCGAGCGGATGACGGAGCGCGAGGGCGGTGTCGACCTGGAGTGGGGGACAAGAGGGGCACTCTCGGCCACCTACTACGATCGCACGATCTCGGGAGTGCTGACGGGCCAGCAGCTACCGTCGAGCCCGGGCTTCGTGATCGTGCCGACGATCGACATCGCGAGCCATGGGATGGAGGTCGATGCAAGCGCGGCGGTCGTGCGGCGCGGCGCACTTCGCTGGACGCTCCGCGGCATCGTGGCGACGAACACGAATCGCGTCGTGGGCACGGGCGCGACGGGGAGCGGTCAGCGGCTGGTGGCGGGATATCCCGTCGGGGTTGCACAGCGCGTTCGATACACCGTCGACGACGCGAACGGCAACGGCGTGGTCGACCCTGGAGAGGCAAGTTATACCGGCGGATACGACCTGTTCGGCGGATCGACACCGACGTTCACGCTGGCGCTGCACTCCGAGCTGCGGATCGGGCGTCACCTGTCGCTCACTGGAGTGATCGATCGACGGAGTGGTGCATGGAGCACCAGCAGCTACGCTGCGGCGCGCTGCGAGCAGCCGGAATTCAGCTGCCGAGAGGACCAGGATCCGTCGTCGTCGCTAGCCGAGCAGGCAGGGACACGGATCGACGCGTTCGATGCGAGCTTCACGCGGCTTCGCGAGCTGTCGGTGCGTTGGACGATGGAGCCGAGAGTGGCGCGGCTGGTTGGCGGTGGTCCGGTGCAGATCGTCCTGTCGGGGCGGAACCTCGCGACATGGACGCAGTGGCCGGGCCTGGATCCCGAGATCAACTCGCTCGGCCGTGGTGCGATCACGCGGGACGACGCGTCGGCGGTGCCATTGCCGCGCCGGGTGATGCTCGGGTTGGAGGTGGGATACTAGATGGCGCAGTGGGGTCGAGGGCTGCGCAACGGCCTCGGGAGCACATGCCTCCCGAGGCCGTTTTTCAGCTCGCCGACGTACTCGCTCCCACTCACCGCTTCATGGCATGATCCGCGTTGTCCACGATGGTGTGCGCTCCTTCCATGCGCGCGCAGCTTGCGCAGCAGTAGAAGGTGTCGTTGGCCTGGATGCCGTGGCCGATGATCTTGCAGCCGCAGTGCGCGCAGATGGGTGCGAGCTTGTGGATGGCGCACTCGAAGCTGTCGAACGTATGCGTGACGCCAGCCGTGACGACCTGGAACGCCAGGTCGTAGTCGTTGCCGCAGACTTCGCACTTTGCCATCGGGTCCTCCAGCGGCGCCTGAGGCGCGGTACGCGGTTGTCTGTCTTGGTGCGCGATGTTCGGCGAGCCTGGGGCAGCTTCTCGCCCCGGAGCCGTTCCGTTCCGCATTCCCCATTCCCGCGAGTACGCTCGGCGACGCCAAGGGGTCAGACACCTTTGGTGGGGTCAGAGTCAGTGGGGTCAGAGTCAGTGGGGTCAGAGTAGGCGGGGTCAGAGTAAGAAGGGTCAGAGTGGGTGGGGTCGGAGTACGCGGGGTCGG
>Ga0070684_100003387_pt1 | contig 11953 bp, 4 predicted proteins | sample KBSC723LmetaG_FD_65653 | JGI IMG/M metagenome (GOLD analysis project Ga0070684, IMG submission 65653) | Corn rhizosphere microbial communities from Kellogg Biological Station, Michigan, USA - KBS C7.2-3L metaG | ecosystem: Host-associated > Plants > Roots > Rhizosphere ...
CTGGCGATGCTGATCCCGACCCTGCCGGGGTGGAAGGTCGAGACGATCGGCGACGACATCGCCTGGATGAAGTTCGGGGAGGACGGGCGCCTCTATGCGATCAACCCCGAGGCCGGGTTCTTCGGGGTCGCGCCGGGGACGAGCGCCAAGACCAACCCGAACGCGATGGCGGCGATCGAGCGAAACGTGATCTTCACCAACTGCGCGCTGACCGACGAGGGCGACGTCTGGTGGGAGGGGATGACGCCGGAGCCACCGGCGCACGCGATCGACTGGCACGGCAACGATTGGACCCCGGAATCGGACGAGCCGGCCGCGCACCCGAACGCTCGCTTCACGGTCGCCGCCTCACAGACGCCGTCGATTGCGGCGGAGTGGGAGGACCCGGCCGGCGTGCCGATCGACGCGTTCCTCTTCGGCGGCCGCCGCGCATCGGTCGTGCCGCTCGTCCGCGAGGCGTTCGACTGGGAGCACGGCGTCTTCCTCGGCGCGACCATGTCCTCGGAGATGACCGCGGCGGCGTTCGGCACCGTCGGGCAGCTCCGCTTCGACCCGTTCGCGATGCTGCCGTTCTGCGGCTACAACATGGCCGACTACTTCGAGCACTGGCTCGAGATCGGCCGCCGCGGCGATGCAGCGAAGCTGCCGCGGATCTTCTACGTCAACTGGTTCCGCAAGGACGCTGACGGCAAGTTCATCTGGCCCGGCTTCGGCGAGAACAGCCGCGTGCTCGAGTGGATCTTCAATCGCTGTAACGGCGAGGGGGAGACGGTCGCGACGGCGATCGGGCTCGTCCCCGCTGTCGACGGGATCAACACCGACGGCCTCGACATCACCAGCGAGGCGATGGAGGAGCTCCTCCGGGTCGACGAGGAGGCCCTCCGCGGCGAGCTGCCGCAGGTCGAGGACCACCTCGCCCGGTTCGGCGACCGGCTCCCCGACGAGGTCCAGGCCCAGCTCGACGCCCTGAAGGCGAAGCTCGCCTGAGCGGCCGTAGAGCCAGAGGAGCTAGAGGAACGGCAGATCGACCGCGAAGCGGCCGCTGCGGGTCAGGCCGCTGATCCGCGCCGTCTGGCCGGGCTCGGAGCCCTCGACCGCTCGGCAGTAGTCGGCTCGTGTCCGGACCTTCTGGCCGTCGATGGCGGTGACGAGGGCGGTGCCGCTGCCGAACCCGGCATCGGCCGCCTTCGAGCCATCGACGGCGCTGTCGACGACGAGGCCCTTGCCGTTGGCGATGAAGTCGAAGCCGAGGAAGCCGATCGAGTCGCCCTGATCGAGCGTCGGCGCCTGCTCCTTGAACAGATCGACCCCGATCGCGAATCCCTGGCCCTGCGTCTTCAGCGTCGTCAGCGAGTTGATCCCGACGAGGTTGCCGCTCGCGTCGACGAGCGGCCCGCCGGAGTTGCCGTGGTTGATCGCAGCGTCGGTCTGGATCAGGTTCGGGTAGCGGCGTGAGTCGGGATCGCTGGCGGCGGCCTCGGAGCGGCTCTGCAGCGACTCCTCGACGACCGACACCGTCCCGGTCGTCGATTGCAGCGGCGTCGCCGCGAAGTTCGTCAGCTCGTTGCCGGGGTAGCCGATCACGGTGACCTGGTCTCCCTGTTCGAGGTCGGACTGCGATCCGAGCGGGATCGACTCGAGACCCTCGGGGTCGGCGACCTCGAGCATCGCCATGTCGTAGCAGGGCGAATCGGCGTAGAGCGTCGCCGGACGTTGGCGGCCGTCGACGATGACCCGGTAGGACGTCAGGCCGGGGACTCCCTGGTCGCCGACGACGTGGGCGTTCGTGACGACCAGCCCGCGGTCGGCGTCGTAGACCCAGCCCGTCCCCGAGCCCGCGCTGCGCTCGTCGACGCGGGTGATGATCCGCACCGTCGCGGGCCGGACCTGGGCGATGATCTCGCTCGTCGACGGCGCGGCCGGAGCCGGTTCGGGCTCGGACGAGAAAAGACCCGTAACGGCGGCGACGACAGCGCCCGCCGCGACCAGCACGGCGACGACGGCGAGGAGCGTCGCCCGCCGCACCGACCGCTCGAGGCGGAGACGCTGGATGACGCTCGAGTCGCCCGAGACCATCCGCCGGATCCGCGAGCGATCGTCGCCTGCCGCGGCCGGCTCGGAGGCGGTGCCGGCGAGCGGCTCGATCCGCATGCTGCTGGCGCCGATCCGCAGCGAGTCTCCCGGCGCCAGCGTGACCGGCCGCTCGATCCGGCGTCCGTTGACGAAGGTGCCGTTGCTGGAGCCGAGGTCCCCGACCTCGACCCCGCCGTCGATCTCCTGCAGGTAGGCGTGGCGCCGCGAGACCTTCGAATCGTCGAGGACGAGGTTGCAGCCCTCGTCGCGGCCGATCACGAGGCGCTCCTCGGAGCCGATCTCGAGCCGTCGCTTCGCCGCCGGGCCGGTGAGGACGATCAGCTCTGCCATCGGGTCGGTCCTAGGTGACGAGCTGGCGCCAGGCATTGACCGAGCGCCCTACCGGGACGTCCGTTGCCTCGGTCGCCAGGTAGGCGACCTTGAGCTGCTTGTCGTCGGTCCAGAGGATCCAGTTGTAGCCGTCGCTGTCGGTGTAGCAGGCGAGGCGACCGACGATCTTCTGCGGGTCGGTCCGGTACCAGGTTCCCTTCGTGCTCCAATTGTTGGCTCCGCAGGAGCCGGTCTCGAGATTCGCGGCGTAGCGCTTGAAGGCGGCGCTGACGTCGCGCTGGGAGTCGAACGACTCGACGTAGACGGTGAACCCGGGCGGGCCGTCGCACTGGATCCCGACCTTCGCGCCGACCTCGAAGTCCTTCTTCGCCTCCGGCTCGCAGCTGTCGCGGAACTTCTCGGGCAGGAACGTCGCCAGGTCCTCCTCCGGGGTCGTGGTCGATGTCGGGGTGCTGGTCGAGGTCGAATCACCGCCGCCGCCGATCAGCAGGGCGCCGCCGGCGATCACCGCGATCACGGCGGCGCCGGCGAGCACCGCGGCGATCGTCCGGCCGCGAGGGGCGCCCGAGCCTCCCCGCGCCGGTCGCGGTCGTGCTTCGCCGCCGGGCGCCGGAGCGGGTTCGCGCGGGCCGCCGCCGCGGTCGCCGCCGCGATCCTGGCCGCCGGGCGGGCCGCCGCCGGGCCCCGGGGTGGCCGCGACCATCGGCTGCCCGGATGGCTCAGGCTCCGGCGCCGGCTCCGACGGTGCCGGTATGTCGATCTCGGTCGCGTTCGGATCAGGCGCGGCAGGGTCGGTCGATGCGGTCGCTGCGGAGCCGGGAAGCGGCGGGATCGCGGCACCTTCGGGCGCCAGCGGGCGCTCGTTGACCGACGAATCATGTGCCGCTTTCCGCTCGAGCCTGGCGGCGCCGAGGGCGATCACGGACTTCGGGTCGTCGAGGTGCTCGGGGAGCACGCCGAGACGCTCCTGGATCAGCCGCCCGACGAGCGGGATCCTGCTCGAGCCTCCGGCCAGGTAGATCGCGGCCAGATCGGAAGTCTGCAGGCCGGCGGCGAGGATCGTCCGCTCGAGCTCGGCGACGGTCCCGCGCAGGGTCGGCGCGACCAACCGCTCGAAGTCGGCGACGTTGGCCTCGAGCTCCTGATCGACCGGCGGCGGCATGTAGAACTCGTATTGCGGGCTGCGGGAGAGGCCCTCCTTCGCCCGCCGCGCGTGACGCAGCAGCTCCCGGTTCGCCTGCGCCCATGCGCGGTCCTGCTTCGCATCGGCTTCGCGGAGCCGCTCCCAGACCTCGCCGGGAAGCTGGTCGCCGAGGTGACGGTAGAGGAGGTCGTCGAAGTCCTCGCCGCCGAGCTCCTCGTCGCCGCCGGTCCTTCCGACGACCTCGAACGAGTCGCCGTGACGCTTCAGGACCGCCGTGTCGAGGGTGCCCCCGCCGAGGTCGTAGACGGCGACGTGCTCGCCCTCGGAGAGCCGCTCGCTGGCGAAGTGGACGGCGGCGGCGACCGGCTCGGGGACGAAGACCGGATCGCCCAGCCCGGCCATCGTCGCCGCCTGGCCGAGCTTCGCGAGCCGGGTCCGCTGCCAACGGGCCGGGTGGGTGAGCCTGATCTCGGCCGGCGGCTCGCCGCCGCTCAGCGCCATCGCTTCGTTGTGGACCTCGCGGAGGATCGCGGCGATGATCTCGACCGGCCGCAGCTGCTTGTCACCGAGTTGGATGAACTCCTCGCCGAGGCGGCTCTTCGGTGCCCGCTCCAGGCACCACGGTGCGAGCGCCGAGAGTTCGTCGGCCTCGACGCCGAGGACCAGCCGCCCGGTCCCGGAAGCGCCTGTCCCCTCCCGCCAGAACGCGAGCGAGGGCATCCGCGGCCCGCCCTGGAGCTGAATCGTCTCGACGCGGTCACCGACGCGGCGCGCGGCAGCAGTCGAGGTGGTTCCGACGTCGATGGCGAGGATCCAGCCGCTCAACGGCTCACCTACCGGGCTTCGACGCAGCGGCCGCCGCGCGGGCAGCGAGGGTCCGGCCAACGAAACGTGATTCCCCCCAGGTCATTCGGGGCGACGGTACCACGACATTGCGCGGATATGCTGTGGTTCATGGGGTGGAGGGTGCAGGTGAGGTCCGGCGCGACCGACCGCCTGATCACCGTTGGTGAGGAGCTCACTATCGGTCGCGGCGTCGAGGGCGACGGCGGCCTTCCCGACGACCGGAAGGTCTCACGCCGTCACGCGCGGTTCCTGCTCGGAGCCGACGGCGTACTGCTGGTCGAGGACCTGCGCTCGGCGAACGGCACGAGCGTCAACGGAGTCGCGCTCGAGCCCGGCTCCCCCCGCGAGCTGCGTGCCGGAGACATCGTCGCCGCCGGCAACACCACCTTCGAGGTTCGCGGTCCCGATGGCGCGGCGCCCGCGGATCCCGTCGCGGAGATATCGACCGTGCCATTCGCGCCGGAGCCGGGGACCGTCGCGAAGCCGGTCGAGCAGCAGGGATCGCCGTCGTCGATGAAGCCGCCGCCGGCGGCCGCTGAGGAGACGCCGCTCGCCGCCGAGGTCCTTCACGAGGGACGGCGGGTGCCGATCGGCAGCGCCGGCGTCACGATCGGCGCCGATCCGGCCTGCGATGTCGTCGTCGATGCCCGCAACGTCGCCGGGCGTCATGCCGTGATCCGCGAGCGCGACGGCCGCCACTATCTGGCCGATACCGGCGCCGGCTCCGGGACGCTGCTGAACGGCGAGCTCCTCGAGGGCGAGTCGCGGTGGCTCAACAGCGGCGACTCGATCGAGGTCGGCGGCGAGTCGCTTCGTTACATCGCGGGCGAGCGGACCCGGCTCGGCGGGGCGCCTGCAGCGCCGGCTGCCGGTGCGCCGGTGATCCACCTCGGCTCGGGGGCGCTGGCGATCGGCCGCGACCCGGCAAACGACGTCGTCCTCGACGATCCCAACGTCTCCCGCTTCCACGCCGAGGTCCGCCCGAGCAATGGCGCCTCCGAGGTCCGCGACCTCGGCTCTCGCAACGGGACCCGGGTCGATCGCGAGTTCATCAAGGGGCCGGCTCTGGTCCAGCCGGGCGCCGAGATCGGGATCGGGCCGTTCCGCCTCGTCTTCGACGGCAGCCGCTTCGTCCGCCGCGACGACCGTGGCGCGATGCGGCTGCGGGCCGACGAGGTCTCCATGCAGATCCGCGAGAAGCTGATCCTCAACCGCGCCTCGATCGCGATCGAGCCCGGTGAGTTCGTCGTCGTGATCGGCGAGAGCGGGTCCGGGAAGACGACGCTGGTCAAGGCGCTGGCGGGCGTCACCAATCCGACCGGCGGGCAGGTGCTGGTCAGCGGCGAGCCGGTGCAGGGACGGCTCACCGACATCGGCTATGTCCCTCAGGACGAGATCGTGCACCGCGGGCTGACGGTCGTCGAGGGGCTCCGCTACGCCGCCTGGCTGCGGCTGCCGAAGGACTCGACCCGGGCCGACATCGACGAGGCCGTCGACCGCGTCCTCGACGAGCTCGACCTCGGCGACCACGCCGAGACCAGAATCGGCTCGCTGTCGGGCGGCCAGCGCAAGCGGGTCGGGGTCGGCACGGAGCTCGTCAACCGGCCCAGCCTGCTCTTCCTCGACGAGCCGACGACCGGCCTCGATCCCGGGCTGGAGACGCGGCTGATGGAGATCTTCCGCGAGCTGGCCGAGCCCGGCCGCCGCAGCGTCACCGTCGTCACCCACGCGACCAAGAACCTCGACCTGCCCGACAAGGTCTGCGTGATGGGCCAGGGCGGCGAGCTCTGCTACTTCGGCCCGCCCGACGACGCCAAGGACTTCTTCGCGGCGCCGACCTTCGACGGCATCTACTCGGCGCTCGACCATCGCCCGGCCGCCGAGTGGCGCCGCGACTTCGAGGCCGAGCGAAACGAATCGTTGCCGACGCTCGAGGAGCCGGCGGCCGCTTCGGCCCCGGCCCGTCCGGCGCGCCCCCGCCCCGATGTCGGCCGTCAGTCGGCGCTGCTCGCCCGCCGCTACCTGACGCTGATGGTTCGCGATCGCCGCAACCTCGCGATCCTGCTCGGCCAGGTGCCGCTGATCGCGCTCGGAATCGCGCTGCTCTTCAAGGCGGACGTCCTCCGCGGCGAGATCGACACCAACAACGCGGCGCTGCTGCTCTTCCTCGTGGTCACCTCGATGATCTGGCTCGGCGCGATCGACGCCGCACGCGAGATCATCAAGGAGCGCCCGCTGATGGAGCGAGAACGCGCGATCGGGGTGCGTCTCAGCGCCTACCTGGGCTCGAAGTCGATCGTCCTCTTCGGGCTCGTCGCGATCCAGGCCGTTCTGCTCGGCGCCGTCACCTTCGGCCTCCGGCCGCTCTACGAGTCGCCACCGACCTACCTGGCGCTGTTCGTCGTCCTCGCGGTCACCGGGTTCGTCGCGGTCGCGATGGGGCTCTTGATCTCGTCGCTGGTCTCGAGCGAGGACCAGGCGGCGAGCTTCATCCCGCTGGCGCTGATCCCGCAGCTCCTGTTCGGAGGTGCGATCGTGGCCGTCGCCGAGATGAGCGGCGCGATGCAGCAGCTCTCCAAGCTCGTCTTCTCGCGCTGGTCGTTCGCCGACATCGGTGCCGCGATCGACATGGGCGGCCGGATCCGCGACTCGACGGCGGAGATCCCGAGCCGCTACCCGCCCGAGTTCTTCGAGCTGCCGCTCTGGCGCGGGATCGGCATCCTCGTGATCTTCCTGTTCGCGTTCCTGGCGATCACCTACGCGACCCTGCAGCTCAACCGCCGGGAAGGGTAGCCGCCGATGCGCGGCCGCCGGATCGAGATCGGCAGCACGATCGCCGGCCGCACGCTCGAGGCCGAGATCGGACGCGGCGGGATGGGAGTCGTCTTTCGCGCCCAGAACGATCGCCTCGACCGGATGGAGGCGGTCAAGGTGATCACCGACGAGCTCGCCCGCGACCGCAGCTTCCGTGAGCGGTTCCTGCGTGAGGCGATGATCGCGATCGCCGTCGAGCATCCGCACGTGATCCCGGTCTACGACGCCGACGAGGCGCCCGGCGGCCATCTGTTCATCGCGATGCGCTACGTAAGCGATGGCTGGAACCTGGCCAGCCTGATCGGCCAGCGCGGCAGGCTCGAGCCGCGCCTGGCGGCGCAGATCGTCTCCGGGATCGCTTCCGCCCTCGACGCCGCCCACGCCCGCGACCTGGTCCACCGCGACGTCAAGCCGACCAACATCCTGATCGTCGATCAGCGCTCCCATCACTCGTACCTGACCGACTTCGGACTATCGAAGCGGGTCTCGTCGAAGACGATGCTGAGCGGCACCGGCGCCGTGATCGGGACCGTCGACTACATGTCGCCGGAGCAGGCGCGCGGTCGCGAGGTCGACCACCGCACCGACGTCTACGCGCTCGGCGTAACGCTGTTCGAGGCGCTGACCGGGCGCCCGCCGTACATGAACGAGACGAACGAGGGCCGGCTGCTGGCGAAGATCCAGGAGCCCGCGCCGATGGTCACCCAGGTGGCGCCGGGGATCCCGCCGGCATTCGACGCGGTGCTCGCGCGGGCGCTCGCCCGCGATCCCGATGAGCGCTATCCGTCGGCCGGCGAGCTCGGGCGGGCCGCGCAGGCCGCCGCCGGGCGGCCGTCGTCGATCACGGTCCACCGCGAGATCGGCGTCGGATCGGTGGTCGCCGACTGCCTGATCGAGGAGGTCGCGGGGGAGGGCGGGATGGCGGTCGTCTACCGGGCTACGCAGCAGAGCCTCGACCGCGAGGTCGCGCTCAAGGTGATGGCTCCCGGGCTCGCCGACCGGCCCGAGTTCCGGGCCCGCTTCGAGCGCGAGTGGAAGATCGCCGCGGCCCTCGAGCATCCGAACGTGGTGCCGATCATCTGGGCCGGAGAGCACGACGACCGCCTCTTCATCGTCATGCGCTTCATCGCCGGCGGCAGCCTGCGGGAGCGCCTCGCCGAGCGCGGCCGGCTCGAGCCCGAGGTCGCGGTCGAGGTCCTCGAGCGGGTTGCCGACGCGCTCGACGCCGCCCACGCCAAGGGGCTCGTCCACCGCGACATCAAGCCGGGAAACGTGCTCGTCGACGCGGCGAGCGGCGGCGTCTACCTGACCGACTTCGGCCTCGCCAAGGCGGTCGGCGACGACGATGCGACCGACGTCGGGGACCAGGTGATGGGCACCGCCCGCTACATGCCTCCGGAGCGGCACGGCGGCGAGGCGATCGACGAGGTGCGCGGTGACGTCTACTCGGTTGGCTGCCTGCTCTGGGACATGCTCGGCGGCACCGAGCGGCCGCGGCTCGAGAGCGTCGGCGTGACGCCGGCGCTCGCCGCCGTCGTCGCCAGGGCGGTCAGCGACGATCCGCTCGAGCGCTTCGCGACGGCCGGAGCGATGGCGGCAGCGGCGCGCGCTGCCCTCGAATCCGGGGCCGAGACGGGGACGGTGGCTGCTGAGGAGGAGGCGCCGGCGGCGCTGGCGAATCCCGCCCCGGCGCCGCAGCGGCGGCGCCCGTTCGAGCCGGCGCCGCTGTCGAGCGGGCTCGCGCGCCGGGTCGTCGCGCTCTGCGACTCGGTCGTCGGGATGGGCATCGCCGACGGGGAGGCGCTCGCCGACCTGACCGCGGTCCGCGACCGGCTCGTGGCGCCGCTCCGGCTCGCGCTGGCGGGCCGGCCCGGCAGCGGCCGCTCGACCCTCGCCGCGGCGCTGGTCGGCCGCCGCCTCGACGACGGTCGCGGCCTCGGTTCGCTCGCCGCGGTCGTCGACATCCGGCCCGGCGATCGCGAACGGGTCACCGCCCTGACCGCGGCGGGCGAGCGGATCGAGGCCGGGCTGACCGCGGAGGGACGGCTGCCGACGGCGATGATCGAGCCCGGAGCGGAGCTGAGCCGGATCGAGGTCGAGCTGCCGGTCGAGTCGCTGCGGACCGTCTCGCTGACGATCGGCCGCCCCGACCGGGACGCCGACGCGGTCCTGCTCGTCGTCGCCGCCGACGAGGCCGCGGAAGCGGATGCGATCGCCGGCGAGACGATCGACGAGGATCTGCGGCGGACGCTCTCGGCGGTCAACTTCGCGGTGGCGCTGACCAAGGCGGACCTCGCCGGAGGGGACCTCGGCGATGCGACCGCAGCGGTCGACGCCGGACTCGGACATGCCGTGGCCGCCGTCGCGCCTGTTTTCGGACTGCTCGCGGAGGTTGCGGCGACGGGCACGGCGCTCGGCGAGGACGTCGCCCTGATCGGCGAGCTGGCCGCGGCGAGCGGCGATCGCGATGAGCTGCTCGCGTCAGCGGCTGCATTCCACGCCGGCGCTGCTGCGATCGGGGCCGACGAGCGATCGGCGCTCCTCGACCGCTACGGGCTCGCCGGCCTTCGGCGCGCGTTCGAGCTTGCCGACGCCGGCGGGCTCAGCGGCGTCGGCCTGCGCCGGCGGCTGCGTGAGGTCTCGTGCCTGCCCGAGCTCGAGCAGGTCGTCGACGGGTTCCATCAGCGCAGCGACGCCCTCAAGGCCGATCGTGCGCTCGAGCGCCTCGAGGAGCTCGCCTACCGGCATCCGGAGCTGGCGGTCCTGCGCGACCACGTCGAGGCTCTGCGGCTGGCGCCGGAGATGCACATGGTCGGTTTGATCCGCGCCTACGAGCGGATCGTCGTCGACGGTGTCGAGGTTCCCGCCGACCTGCTCGAGGGGCTCCGGCGGTTGATCACCGGCCGGACCCGCGCGGAGCGCTTCGGCATCGAGGACGACGAGACCGGCGACGTCCACGCCGCCGCCCTCGCCGGCTTCCGGGCATGGAAGATGTTCGAGAACGCCGGTAACGCCGGTCCCGCAGGGCGGCGGGTCGCACGCTTGGTGGCCCGCAGCTACGAGCAGTACGCGCGCGAGGCCGAGGCGGCCACGCAGTAGGGGGGCCGAAACAGGCTCCGGAGCCGTCCTGCTCGGATCAGGCTCCGAGCAGGACGGGGGCGACCTGTTTCTTGCGGCTCATCACGCCCGGCATCGAGATCAGCCCGTCGTCGTCGCCCTCGCCGAAGGCGCGGACGACGGCGGAGTCGTCTCCGGACGTGATCAGCACCGTCCCCTTGGAGAGGATGTCGGTGACCATCAGCGCGGCGAGCGCGTAGCCGTTGCGCTCGCGGACCTCGGCGATCGCCTTGGCCAGCTCGTCATGGCGTTCGAGGACCCCGCTGCCGACCGTTTCGATTTGGGCGATCGAGATCGTCTCGCCCGAGGCCAGCGTGTACTCCTTGGCGTCACGACTCACGATCTCGGCCGCCGGCATCTCGGAGACATCGGAGGTCGAGGCGAACATCTCCCGCCCGAGCTCGATCGCATTGACGTCGATCAGGTCCTCGAGGAGGTCGATCGCGTTCCGGTCGCGGTCGGTCGTCGTCGGCGAGTTGAGCAGGACCGTGTCGGAGAGGATCGCGCAGATCAGCATGATCGCCGTCGAGTCCATCGGCTCGATCTCCGCGCCCGCGAACCGCTCGGCGATCAGCGTCGCGGTCGATCCGACCGGATCGAAGGTCGCTGTCACCGGGATCCGCGTCTCGATCGAGCCGATGTGGTGGTGGTCGAGGATCTCGACTATCTCCGCCTGCTCGACGCCCGGCACGCTCTGCGCGGCCTCGGCGTGGTCGACGAGGATCACCCGCCGTGGGCTCGGGGCGACGAGGTCGCCGCGCGTCAGCAGCCCGACCGGGCGGTTGCGCGTGTCGACCGCGACCGCGGCCTGGTAGTGGACGTCTTTGACCTGCTCGGAGACGTCTGCGATCAGGTCGTCGGGATCGACCGTGAGCGGCTCGCGGTCTGCCATCCCCTCGCAGGGTGAGGCGAGGGTGACCATCCGGCAGCTCACGTAGGAGTCGAGCGGGCTGATGATGATCCGGCAGCCGCGCTCGCGGGCGAGCTCACGGACCTCCGGCTCGGGCGCGAGCCCGTTGCTCGCGATCAGCACCGCTGCGCCGAGCTCGATCGACTGTCGCTGGGCGTCGACCCGGTTGCCGACGACGACGACGTCGCCGGCGGAGATCCGGCTGTCGCTGCGCGTCGCGTCGATCGAATGCACCCAGACGCGGCCGCTGACCATGCCGTCCTCACCCTCGACCAGCTCGCCGTCGAGGACCTCGCAGATCGCCGTGACGGTGGTCGGCGCATCGGCCAGGCTGTGGGTCCTGCCGGTCTCGCGGATGTAGCGATGGGCGAGGGCGCGCTCGGTCATCACCCCGATCAGCTCGCCGCGGTCGCCGACGATCGGGACGATGTCGAGGTCGCCGGCGGCCATCTCCCGCCCGACCACGCGGATCGGCTCCTCGTGGCCGGCAACCGGGAACTCCTCCCGCATCACGTCGCTCACCCGGAGGAAGACGTGGACCATGCGGTCGGGTGAGCGGGCCGCGCTGCGCTCGAGCGCCCACGTCGTCTGGGTGTTGACCTCGCCGAGCCGGACCGGCACGTAATCACTCTCGGGGTCGAGCTGCTGCTTCAGCTCCGCGTAGGCGATCGCCGACGCGATCGAGTCGGTGTCGGGGT
>Ga0070684_100003392_pt1 | contig 11951 bp, 10 predicted proteins | sample KBSC723LmetaG_FD_65653 | JGI IMG/M metagenome (GOLD analysis project Ga0070684, IMG submission 65653) | Corn rhizosphere microbial communities from Kellogg Biological Station, Michigan, USA - KBS C7.2-3L metaG | ecosystem: Host-associated > Plants > Roots > Rhizosphere ...
CCCGCTCCGGCAGCCGACCGCGACGTGGGGGTCGGCGCCGCGGACGGCCGCGCTGCTCGGCAGCGGCACGGTCGCAGAGCGGCCGGTGTGGCGCATCTCGTTCGTCGATCCGAGCGTCCCCGCCTGGTACACGGCCTCGATCGACCAGCGGAGCCACCGGACGCTCGCGCTCGAGATGATCGCACCCGCCCACTTCATGCGCCACGCGTACTCCGGGTTCGACGACCCGCTCTCGATCGAGCCGCCGCCCGCGCCCTAGCCGGGCAACTTGGCCGCGCGCCTACTTGGCCACGGCGAGGAACGCCACATCGCGCGCGACGCGAGGTGAGAGCTTCGTAGGCCAACCGCGTAGGTCGACGGCCCCGCCGGGTGATGCCGGGGAGCCCGAGAACGATGCGAAGTCGCTCTCCCAGAAACGGACGACCTTCGCGCGAACGCTGCCCGACAGCAGCAGGGAGAAGCGCCCGTCCTCTGTTGGCCAGCGCGCCGAAAGCGGCTTGATCACCCCGGCCGGGCCCGAGACTCCAACCAACAGGCCGCGGTAGAACGCGCCCGCCTCGGGTGTCGATGAGGGCAGCGTGAGGGTCGTGCCCCTCGCCGGAAGCTTCACGTCCATTGTCGCGCTGTGCAGACGCGAGAACGACACGTTCCGGCTGCCCGACCCGTAGGAGATGTTCCCGACGGCCACCTGGACGCTGAGCGCGACCGGATCGCTGCCCGACTCGTCCGAGGCGGAGAAGTACGACACGTAGTGCCCGTTCGCATTGGACGGCTCCGAGAATGTCCAGTAATCGCGATCTGTCGTCCGCGTGACGACGGTCGCGCCGCGCACCGGGTTTCCATTCGCGTCGGTAACTGTCCCCTGCAGGCGGTAGGAGAGCAGGACGACACTGGGTGCGGGGACGCCGTCTGCGCGGACTGCACGCCCGGTGACGAGGATGCCTCGCGAGGTCCGCTTCGCGCGCAGGTCGACGAGCCGATAGGCGACAGAAACGCCGCCTGACGCCTGCGTGAGCGCCTTTCTCTCCGCAGAGGTCAACGGCCGGCCGCCACGCGTCGCGCGCGAGCCGTCGGCGACGTGAAGAGGATGTCGGCGGGCGAGGGTCGCATCCACGCTTGCGGAGAACTGCCCCCGCGCATCCGTCCGGCCGGGCAGCCGGTATCGGTCGACCGCGAGGACGGCGCCGGCGACCGGCTTGCCGCGAAGGAGGAGACGACCGGTGACCCTCGCCTCGTTCGAGCTGTCGGCCTGCCAGAGGGTAAGCGGCACGGCCCCCCCGGCCACCGCGATCCGAGCGCCTGCGGAGCGAGCGACGCCCACGCTCGAGGCGGTGAGTACACGGTCTCCGGTGCTCGTGATGGGCCATGTGGCCGCAGAGCGGGAGCTCGCCGTCTCGCGCGTCTGGCCGGACGCCGACGCCGTGCCGGGCGCGAGTGCGAAGACGAAGAGTTGCGAGACCGTGCCACCGTTCGAGGACGTCGGTGTACCGCCGACCGTGACGGCCACGTATTCCTTCCCGCCGGTCGAGAAGATCGTCGGTCCCGCCGCGATCGGATTTCCCGTCTTGAACGTCCAGAGCACCTTGCCGTTGCGGAGGTCGAAAGCACGCAGCACCCCGTCTCCGCCGCCGGCGAACCCGAGGCCACTGGCAGTCGTTGTCACACCACCGCGTTCTGGCTCGGGCGTCCGGAACTTCCACACGCGCCTGCCGCTCGAGACGTCGATCGCACTGATCGAGCCATGATCGTGCCAGCCGGCGAGCGCCGCGCCGAAGTTGCCGTTCTCGAGACCGAGGTACACGTCGCCGAGAAGAAGCTTGCGCCGCTTCTGGGTCGGCGTCAGCTTCTGTTGGATCAGCACCGCGGCCGTCTCGGATGCGGCGTTGAAGACGTAGTTGGTGGCCGGGTCGTAGGACGCGGGCGAGTAGTTCAGCCCTCCGAGCGACGAGGGAAAGACCGTCACCGGCTCGCCCGGGCGAAGCGGTGGATGCTCGACACGGTCGATCACCTTGACACGTTCGTGGAACGGCTTGCCCGTCTTCGCGTCGAACGCGAACCAGACACCCTCCATCGTCGCCACCGAGACGACGTCGTGAACCGAGCCCCCGACCTTGCCGCGGTACACGAGCGGAGGCTGTGAGACGTCGTACGCCCATTGGTTGCTCGTGATCAGCTGCTGCCACCACTTCAGACGCCCCGATCTGAGGTCGACGGCGACGAGGGCATCGGTACGCGGGTTCACGCCTGGTCGGAGGGCCTTGAAATACAACGGGGTGGCGGAGCCTGTCCCGAAGTACACGGTGTTCGTCGCCGCGTCGATGGTCACGGGGGTCCAGACCGCGCCGCCGCCCACGACGCGCGACGTCCGCCGCCACGATTGGAGGTCTGGCGGAATCGTCCAGAACGGAGTCGGCCAGGCAGGACGCAGGTTCGTCGTGTACGCCATGACGAAGCCGCGGATGCCGTACTCGGAGCCAGCAGCTCCGATCAGCACGCGGTGGTTGGCGCAGACCGGCGCGCTCGTCTCGGAATAGCCGTAGTTCGTGGATGCGTTCCACACGTCCTGGTTCATCGCGACGTCGCCCAGCACCTTGCCGTCGCTCGGCCGCAGCGCGACGAGCTTCATGTCGAGCTGCGCGATGAACAGGCGGCCGTCGCAGTAGGCGAGTCCACGATTGGCGACGATGCCGAAGTTCTTGAAGAACCCGCTGTTTTGCGGCTTGTACTGCCAGAGCACCTTGCCGGTGGCGCCGTCGAGCGCGAAGACGTTGTCGTCGTTCGTCGTCACGAACAGCTTGCCGCCGATCGCGAGCGGATATGACTGCTGGCCCCGGCGAACGTCCGGGTCGAGCTTCTGGAAGTCGACCATATACGTCCGATCGAGGTGCGAAACGTTCGCGGGCGTGATCTGGGTCAGCGGAGAATGACGGTCGTTCGCCGGAGTCCGTCCGAACGACGCCCAGTCGCCATCCCCTCCTGGCTTCGCATCCGGCGTCGCTCCCGCGACGGACGCCAACGTTGCCATGGCGAGCAACGCGACGACAGCGGCCCGAACGTGACCTCTCACGCCGCTCGCTCTCTCGCGTGCATATCGCCAGAGTATGCGCGCGCGGTGCCCGCGCGACGACCGGGGCGGAGGGCGGAGGCCGCAAGCGCGACTGCGAGCACCAGCGCTGCCAAGGCAAGCGCCGGGGCGAGCCGCCGTTGGCGTTCGACGGAGGTCACGTGCTCGGTCGGACCGATCTCGGCGACTCGGCGGAGCGCACGTGCGGCCTGGTGCACGTGCCCGGCGTCGAACGACTGGCCGCCGGTGACCTGGGCCAGCCGCTGAACGAGCGATCTCGCGGCGCCGTCCGGCCGGTAGGCGGCCTCAGGCAGTCCATCCACCCCGTAGACGCGTTCGTCGGGCGCCCAAACCTGCACGACCAGCAGCGAGCAGCCACGGGGGCCGTCGAGCGCCGCGGCAACTCCCCCGGACGAGTACGGTGCGGTCTCGCCGTCGGTCACGAAGACGCACGTTCGGTGCGTGGCGGACGACGGGAAGAACCCCGAGGACGTCACGGCCGCGAGCGCGCCGAAGTTCGTCGCGTTGCGCGCGACGTCCTGTGGCGGCGGCGCCTCGACGGCGACCGAACGAGCGACGACGTTCTCGAAGGTGCTCTCGTCAGACGTCGCGAAGACGTAGGGGAGGACACGGTCCGTGAGACCTGCGACGGCGGCGGGGACGTCGGGCACGGCCCGTCGAAGATCGAGCACGACGCGCCTTGCGCGATCGAGCCGCGTGCTCCCAGCCGGCCCTTGGGAGGCGAGCATCGAACGCGACACGTCGACGACGAACAACACCTCCGACGAGCGCCGCACTCGTTCGTTCCCCGTCGTCTGCAGCACCGGCTGTGCGGCGGCGAGGCCAAGCAGCACGCAGATCGCCGCCGCGCACGCGACACGAGGCACGTCGAGGCGGAGTGGCGCGGGTGGGAGCCCCAGGATCGTGGCGACGCTCCGGCTCCTGCGCGCCGTGAACGCCGCGACGCCGACGGGCACCGCCGCGCCGAGGACGGCAAGCCCCGCGAGCGGCGACAGGAGGACGACGGACGCGAGCAGCACTAATATCCCCGCCCCGGGGTACCGGAGCCCGCGCCGCGCCGACCGGTGCCGCGCGCGCCCGAGCCGGTCCCAGGTCCATGCCTGACCTGGGTGGCCCGGAGACGTCGCAATGCCAGCTCGAGATTGAGCTTGGCGTCGAGGTTCGAGGGGTCGGCACGAACCGCGGCCCGAAAGGAGGCGGCCGCGAGCTCGTCTGCGGTTTCCCTGGGGCCGAGCGCCTCGAGGACCCCGAGGAGGTCGTTCGCCTGTGATGCCGCAACGGGGGAAGACCCTGCGGCAACCGCCGCGAGCGCGCTCTCGGCGGCGGACCGCGCGCGCGAACGTGTCTCACCGGCGTCGAAGCCTCGGCCCGTCTCGATGGCAGCGACGTACAGCTGGACTGCGCGCCGCAGGCTCACGTCACGAGGCACGCCCATCGCCCTCCCGACCGGATCACCCGGTAGCCAGGTCTGGGCCGTCCAGCGTGCACGGGCGGGAGCGCGCGCATACGCCGCGTCGCCGTTCTTCAGGGCATCGCGCCAGGAACGTGCATCGTGCGCGACCACAAAGCCGCAGACCGCGGCGACGGCCATCGCAAGGGACATTGCGACGATCCATCTCCGTCTCATGGTGCAGCCCAGCGGAGTCGATCGGTGAGGACGAGCAGCAGGCCCAGCGCCGCCGCCGCGGCGAGCGTGAGCACGACGAGGAGCGTCGGCGACGCGCCCTCGACCCGGGCTCGACCTCCCGCCCGGCTCGCCGGTGCAGGCCGAAGGTCGCTCGGCGCCGACAGCAGCCGTTTGACCAGGCGCGCGTCCTCCTCCGAGGGGCTCAGACCGACCACGCGGAGGGGAATGCCGAGCTTGCGGTACGCGAGCGCCGCGCTCGTCAGCGCGTCGATGTCCCCGGCATCGTCGTCGAGGTCGCTGACGAGAACGACCGACGGCCGATCGACGCGGTGGTCACGGATGACGTCTAGCGCAAGCCGGAGGCCCGTCGAGATCCGGGTGCCTGCGCTGAACTGACTCGACCAGGGGTTCGCTGGCGGGACCGGCGCGCTCCCGGGCGCGGTTTGCCTGGGCACGACGAAGAACCGCTCGAACGCGCGAAGCTGCGTCGCAGGTGTACCCGGCGGCAGCGCCTGGTACGCGGTGTCGGAGAAGAGGACAAGTCCGTATCGGCCGTGCGAGCGGGCGAGTTGATCGAGCGTCGCCGCGATTCGCGTGTACGTCTCATCGGAGATGCTTGCCGACACGTCGAGGACGACGATCCCGTTCGTCCCCGTTGGCACGAACGCGGTCGTCGTCGGTTGCATGCGGAGTGCTGCGACGAGTGACAGACCGGCCGCGGCGACGCACGCAATACCCGCGAGGACGCGGAAGCGTCGCGTCCACCTCGCTGCGTTCGACAGCCGCCCCACGTCGGCGAGCGGAATCGCATCGGTTCTCATGACCCTGCCTCCCGCGCACGCTCGGCAAGGGCGACCGTGCCCTCCGGCTTCGGTGACCTTTCCGACCACGCGAGCTCGGCGGCATCGTCGGCGACGGAGCGAGCGCCGACCGAGCCGGTGACGCGTGAGACCAGGTCTGCCGCGCGCCTCCGGTCCGGGACCGGCCGCCCGGCAGACTCACGCAGAAGCCGCACTGCGCGCGCGAGCTCGGCCTCGTGGGCGCGAGGACGAGATCGCGGCCATACCACTACAACCGCCAGCAACAGCGCAACGAGAGCGAATACCGCGGCCACGATCGTGAGCGGCGCGACGAGGCGGCCGCCGCGACCGTCCGCCGCGGGCAGCGCAGTCTGCTGGCGATACGGCGGCGTCGCCGCTCCGACGTCGACACCGGCAACACGAGGCTCCACGACAACCGCCACCGGCTCACCCCGACTCGTCACCGTCCCGCGACCGGTGAGCTCGACCGCCACACGCGGAGCCGGCAGGCGGACGCGGTGTGCGCCCCCGGCCGGCGCGCATGGGAGGTCGAGGCACGCAACCTGCTGCACGAGGGTGACGACGAGCGTGGACCCTTCGACTCTGCGAGTCGTCCTGGCCGGCGCTGTCTCTACGAGCGCTCCTGCGTCCGCGAAGATGCGGACGCTCGACGCGTCGACGGCGCTCGCCGGCACGCGTGCGACCACGGCATAACGGATTGGGTCGCCCACCCCGACCTTCGCCGGCTGCGCGTCTGCCTGCACTCGAATTGGAGCGGCATGCGCACCTCCGACAGCAAGCCAGCCGGCGACGATCCCGAGGACGAGGAACCTCATGCACCCCGCCGCAGCAGCACGCGCCGTCGTGCCGCCCAACCGTGAAACAATCCGGCGATCTCCGCGGGGTCCGCCGTGCCGACGACCACGGGATCGAAGCCGAGGCGTCGGAACCGACCGATCGTCTCGGTCAGGCGCCCCTCGTTGGCGGCGGCGAGCTTCCTCGCGTGCCGACGGGTGATCCAGACGTCGCTCAGCCGCGCCGAGCCGGGGGCGACGAACGGCACGACGCCGCCCCCGATGGAAGGGAATGACTGCTCCCACACGGGGTCTTGCACGAGGACTGGCGTCACGTCCCACCCGAGTCCGCGGAGTCGCATCCACAGACGGCCCGGCACCGCCTCGAGAAAATCCGAGAGGACGAAGACGAAAGTCCCGACCGGGATCGCTGCGCGTCGGCGGGTGAGCAGCTCGAGCGAGCGGGCGAGCGAGTCCGGCGGCGCGTCGGCGCGGCCGGTCGCACGCTCGACCAGCCGCACGCTCGACGCTGCGTTCCCCGGGGCGAGGTAGAACGGCCCCGAAGCACTGGAAGCGACGAGCCCGACGTCACCACGCGCGGCGCGTGCGCTCGCGGCGACGAGCGCGACGATGGCAGCCATGGCCGCCGTCTTGTCCAGCCACGGAAGTGGTGCGGGGTAGATCCCCAGCGACGGTCGGCGATCGCAGACGAGGACGGCCCGCGGGGCCCGCTGCGCGAAGAACTCGCGCACGACGAGCTCGTCGCTCCCCCTGGCGGCGGACAGCCGGGCGGATGCGCCCCAGTCGATCCAGCTCAGGCGGTCTCCGGGGCGATACGGTCGCGAGCCGGCTGTCTCGTCGCCCTCCCCCCGCTGCGGGGTGCGCAGCGAGCCGGGGTGGACGCCTTGGAATCGACGACGAGGAACGAGCGCGAACGGCCGGGCGCCGCGGGCGCTCATACCGGACGCGGAGTCGCGGTATCCCAGTCGGGCTCGGGGCGGGGAGCGCGCTCCAGACACTCCTCCCAGACGCGGCGGACGACGTCGGCGCCCGAGGCGCTCTCGTCGAGGAGGAGCGCCTCGCCGATCAGCAGCCGGTGGACGACGACAGGCTCGAAGAGCTCTTCCACGTCCCCCGGAACGACGTAATCGCGGCCGTGGGCGAGAGCCCACGCGCGCGAGAGGCGGTCGAGAGCCAGGCTCGCCCGGACGGACGCGCCGAGCTCGAGGAACGGCAGCTCTCGTGTCGCACGCACGAGGTCCACCGCCCAGCGCTTCACGAGGGGATCGATGTACACCTCCTCGACCGCCTCTCGGAGCGTTCGCAGCTCCTCGAGCTCGGCAACGGGGCGAAGCCGTCCGAGTGGGTGCCCGTGCGTCTGCTCGTCGAGGATCCTCACCTCCTCCTCGACGCTCGGATACCCGAGCGACGTCCGGACGAGGAAGCGGTCGAGCTGCGCCTCCGGGAGGGCGTACGTGCCGTCCTGCTCGATGGGGTTCTCGGTCGCGATCAGGAGGAAGGGATCCGGGAGTGGCCGCGTCGTCCCGTCGACCGTCACCTGCAGCTCCGACATGCCCTCGAGGAGCGCCGACTGCGCCTTCGGCAGCGCCCGGTTGATCTCGTCGACGAGCACGATGTTGGCGAAGATCGGGCCGGGCTGGAACTCGAACGCCCGCGTCGGAGGATTCCAGATCGAGAGGCCCGTCACGTCGGTCGGCTGGAGGTCGGGCGTGCACTGGATGCGCGAGACCGAGGCGAGCTCGATGCTCCCTGCGAGGGCCCGGGCGAGCATCGTCTTCGCGGTGCCCGGCACGTCCTCGAGCAGCACGTGCCCGCCGCACGCGAAGGCCGCGATTACGAGGCGCGTCGCCTCTCGCTTGCCGACGACGACGGTCTCCACGTTCGCGAGAAGGCGCTCCGCGAGCGCGGCGCCGGTCTCGAAGGCGCCGGCGGGCGCGGGCATCTCGCCCGCTCCGGGGGCGCTCACCGGGAGCCTTCCACGCGCGGATTCATCGGGGCATCGTAGGCGACACTTGGACGCCCTAGAGAAGCTCGGAGAGAGGGAACGAGCGATGCCGACGGGGCGGCACGAGGTAGTTCTGCCGGTGGGTGGTCCGCAGCACGCTGTTCAGGCCCTGCTCCTCCGCTCGCGCGTGGAACGGTGTCCTGCGGCCCGCGGCATAGCGCCCGTCCATTGCCAGCCGAGCCCGCTGGAAGAGATCGGACGTCGCGGTGAAGGCGACGAAGTGGAGGCCCGGCGCGGCGGCCTTCGCCATCTCGTCGTGGCCCGGACGCGAGCTCCAGAAGAACGGGTTGTCGAGCGTGTTGAAGTCGGCGCGCTGCATCAGCGCCGTCCCGCTCGGATACCGAACGCCGTTGTTCCCAGTGACGGGCGCGGCGAGCCGGGTCGCCGGCTGGAGCGAGCTGCTGTGACCGACGAGCCCCTTGTCCTCGGCCTCCGCGACGACGGTGGGCAGATCCTGGATCTCGCCCGGGCCTTCGGGAAGAACCAGCGTCCCGTCCTCCACGGCGAGAGCGGGCCTGAATGCCGCCCATACCCGCCTCAGGTAGGAGAATCGCGCGTACCACGTGTCGAGGTCCTCGTGGAGGTGCGAGAGGTGCATCACCGTGCCCGCGCGGAAGTAGCCGTTCGGCCATTGATCCGTCGTGCCGGGGAGCGTCTCGAAGTTCGCGATCGCGTCGGGCCCGAGGGCGCTGCGCTGCGTCGACGTGAAGCCGAGGAAGAGCTGTGCGTTGTCGGGGATCAGGCGCGCGGTCGGGAGTCCGGCACGCAGTGCGAGCTGCTTCGGAAGGCTGGGCCCGCCCGCCTCGCCGCCGCCGACGAACCCCTTCCTGATGCTCGTGATCGCGAACAGGCCGTCGAGGGAGTCGAAGACGGCGCGGGCGCCCGCGGCGATGTGGTCGAGCGAGTCGCTGCGGAAGAGCACGCAGACGTGGTTGTGCTCGAGTCGTGTCGACTCGGCGTCGCTCGGGAAGCGGACCGCGTCGAGCACGGCCTCGCGCTGCTTTCCGTCCCGCTTCGACGCCTGCAGGTCGACCGGGAGGTAGTGCGGGAAGCGCCGGCCGTCACGGAGTCGCGGAACGAAGTCCCGGAAGTAGGAACGACCCCAGGCGACGGTCGTCCCGAGCCCGGCGGGCGTCGAGGCAAAGCGCCTGTCGAGACCCGCGAGGACAGCCTCAAGCTCGGCTCGGGCCGCGCGCAGCTCCCGCGGATGGTGCCCGACGCGGAGCGTTGCGGTGACGATCTGGTGGTGCCGCGGCGGCACGACGACCTCGACGCCGTGCTCCCTCACGATCCGGACGCCGCGGAGCACGTGCTGCTCCGCCGGATGCCTCGAGCCGCCCGTCAGCGCCCGCGCCTGCGGTGGTGCAATCGTGTCGACGAGCCCGTAGACCCCGGCGGCGGCGAGGGCGCCGAGCGCGCTCCTCCGGAGGAACCCCTCTCGCGTCAGATCCCGTGCAACGCCGTGGTCGTCCATGCCTCGAAGCTACCCCTCCGGCAGCCGGTATGCGACGAGCTCGAAGACCGGTGCCGGAAAGGCGGGGTGATCCGCCCCGGCGCCGACGAGCAGCAGGCCGCCGGCGACCGACGGACAGGCGTTGATCCCCGCTCTCGTGCGCGCACGCGCCACGATCGAGCCGGTTTCGGTCGAGAGGCCGTAGACGCGTCCGTCGTACGTCGCGGTGTAGACGACCCCGCCGGCCACCGTGGCGCAGCCGAAGTCCGGCGACGGGAACCGCCGGGTCCAGAGCCGTCGTCCGCTCGACGCCTCGAGGGCGACGATCTCGCCGGTGCCCTTCGAGTAGTCCGTGGAGTAGAACCTGAGCCCGCTCGTCCCGTACGCGCTCTCCCGGAAGCACAGGTCGACGACGGGGACGAAGATCCGACCGTCAGCCGTCGCCATGGGCGTCTCGACCCCGCCGAGCAGGCCCGGACAGACGAGTGTCGGTCGCGTCGGCAGGGGGCCTCGGTCGTTCCGGTGGCGGCCGACCGCGGTCTCCCAGCGGCGTTTGCCGCTCGCACGGTTCCACGCGATCACACGGCCCGCCTTTCCCGCGCCGACGACGAGGTTCCCGAGCAGGAGCGGCGGGAGCTGGAAGTCGTAGTCACGGACGTCGTGCGGCGTCACCTGGTCGCTCCAGACCAGCTTCCCCGTCCTGCCGTCGAGCACGAGGAGGGAGTCGGTGTGCCTCACGGGGCCCGGGTACATGCCTCCGTTGGGACGCTTGCGCGAACCGCCCCAGGGGTATGGATTCGCGGTGCCCCAGTAGATGCGCCCGTCGGCGTCCAGCGAGGGCGGATGCCACGCGCCTCCGCCGGATGCCTCGCGAGGGAAGCGCCAGGGCCCGACGATCGTGTCGAACCGCCAGCGCACCGCTCCCGTGTTGGCGTCGAGGGCGAAGAGCGTGCCCCGCCCCCCGCCCGACTGGCCGGTCGAGCTCGTGTAGACGAGCCCGTTCGCGACGAGCGGCGCGATCGTGACGGGGTTGCGGCGCCCGGTGAGCCGCGTCCGCCAGCGCTCGGCTCCCGACCGCGCGGAGAGCGCGAACGCGCTCGTGTCGGTGTTGCCGTAGACGACGCCGCTCGCCACCGCGACGCCGTTCGGCCCCCCGTCGGGACGTCCGTAGCGGTGATGCCAGAGGAGACGCCCGTTCGCCAGGGAGAGCGCGTAGACGTCGCTGTTCAGGTCCTGCAGGTAGACGCGACCGTTCGCGACGACGGGGGTCGCCGCATCGATGCCGGAGAACCCCGGCTCTCCCCGAAGCCGGAAGCGCCAGCGCACGCGCAGCGGGTGAGCGGTGACAGGGGCCGCCGGCCCAGGAACTGCACGCGTGCTCGCGTCGTTCGCGTTGGGCTGCGGCCAGCCGCCTCCCCCGGGTGTCGTCGGCGCGCCGGCGTCGCCACAGCCGGCCATTACCAGGACACCGAGACATACACCGAGGGTCGCCGTGCGCAAGCGACCCACTGCCGCTGCACGCCGCCTATTCGCCGAGGCCCGAGAACACCTCGACGGATCCGCGCATCTTTGGCGTGCAGTTGAGCACGCACCGGTATGTGAAGTTCCCGCGATCCTCGAACGACAGGACGATGTGATCCACCTGACCGGGCTTGAGCGCCTTCGTCTTCAGACCGGAGACGACGAAGTTGTGGGGCTTCTTGTCCTTGTTGACGACGCGGAACCACACCGTGATCGCACGCTCGACGCGCTTCGGGCTGACGACGATCTTTCCATCCAGGATCCGGACGGAGACGCGCTGCAGCGGATCGACGCCTGTCGTCGTGGATGCCGTCTGCGCCGAGCCGCACAAGAGCGACACGACAGCCGTGATCACCACGGCGCCGGCGATCGTCAGACGTCTTAGCACGGGAGCGCCTCCTGTTTGTGGCTGAACCGGCTTCCCAGCGAGCCCTTGATCGTGAGTGTATAGGCGGTGCAATCGCTCATCGGGAGGGCGCCGAAGTTGACGCTGAGCGCCCCCGCGGCGCTCGCGGTCGCCGACTTCGTGTGGGCGCCGCCGCCCTCGACCAGGTTCACGCTGAGCTTCTCGCCGGGACGGAAGTTCTTGCCGACCACGAAGACGTCCGTGCCGGTGAACTTCAGCGTCGCCGCGGGCTTGCACGA
>Ga0070684_100003396_pt1 | contig 11945 bp, 14 predicted proteins | sample KBSC723LmetaG_FD_65653 | JGI IMG/M metagenome (GOLD analysis project Ga0070684, IMG submission 65653) | Corn rhizosphere microbial communities from Kellogg Biological Station, Michigan, USA - KBS C7.2-3L metaG | ecosystem: Host-associated > Plants > Roots > Rhizosphere ...
CCGCTTCGACGAGCGTCGTGAGCCGGGGCGAGACGCCAAGCAGCCACGCGATCGCTCCGCCCGTCGGCACAATCGCGACGATGACGCCCGGCACCGCCAGTGTGCTCACGGTGCGCCACGTCCGACGAAGCTCGGAAACGTGGATGTTGTACGCCGCCTCGAACACCAAGCCCGGAAGGAAGACCGCGAACAACAGCTCCTTCGTGAGGCGAGGCGGCGTCAGAACGTTGAACGCACCGGCGGCGAGGCCGACGATCACCAGCGCGACCGTGTACGGTATACGCGTGCGGCTGATCGCGATTCCAACGACCGTTTGCAATTTAGACAACGCGATCAGGCTGTGTTCCACGATTACTCTAGAATGGTCGTCCGACGCATGCAATCAATATGTAGTAATATTTTCGGAATGACGCGCCTGAATCGCTCACACCACATCGGAACACTCGCCGCGGCGACCCTCGTCGCGTGCATTGCCACCGCGTGCCAACCGCATGACCCGGGGCCAAGCCTCGCCGGCGACTGGGACGCATATGTCGCCGACGGTTCGACCGCGCGACCAGGCTTCGAAGGCTGGCGGCGGATGGGCGTCGGCCACTTCGCAGGCGCCGATTCAGGATTTGCGGGAACGATTCGTCGTCGCACGGGCGAGCCGATGGTCACTGTCACGAACGTCGCGACCGCGAACGACTCGGTGTTGCTCTCGGGTCTCAACTCGCGTGAGGCGCTCAAGGGCAAATGGTCGAACGACACGCTGACTGGCGTCCTTCTGACCGACAACAAGCCAACTGGTCGACGCATGCGACTCGTGCGTCGCACGACTCCGTTCGTCGTCGAGCAGAACTATCTCCTGTGGCCGGGCGCGGTCTCCGATTCCCAGTACGCCGTGACTGAAGACACCGCCGTATTCATGAAGACCCGGGACGGCGCGAAGCTCGTGAGCTACATCGCGCGGCCAGTTGGGAACGGACCGTTCGGCGTCGTGATGCAGCGGACACCCTACACGCGAGTTCTTCATCCCGCGGGAACGTACTGGGCGTCGCGCGGCTACATCTTCGTCGCGCAACACGTTCGCGGACGCGACGTCTCCGACGGCAACGAGTTCGGCGACTACGACACCGACGTGAACGACGGCTACGACGCCGTCGAGTGGGCCGCGAAGCTTCCAGGCTCGAACGGCCGCGTCGGCCTCATTGGCCACTCGGATGAAGGACGTCTCGCCTGGTACGCCGCCGTCAGCGCACCGCCGCATCTCGCCGCCATCGCGCCGTCCGCCGCGACGGGCGATCCGTGGCGAATCGTACCCTATGAAGAGATGGTGTTTTCGCCGATCAACGTCGCATGGGCGTGCCTGATGCGCGAGCGAACGCTTCAGAGCATCAACGATCTCGACATCGGCTCACAGATCAGCCATCTGCCACTCGCCGATCTTCCGCAAAAGCTTGGCTGCGGCGACGTAAAGCTGTGGGACCGTTGGCTGGATCACCCGACGCTCGACGCATACTGGCGCGCGCATGCGGTCACGACAAACATCGCGAAGGTCCGCGCGCCGGTGCTGCAGATCTCCGGTTGGTACGACGACTCGCGTGGTCCGATTGACTATACGAATGCTCTAAACAAGGTCCCGGGTCATCCGCTCATTCGCGTCGTCATGGGACCGGGCGCTCACAAAGGCGTCGACTACGTTGCCGGCGAGTTCGGTCCGCAGTCGCGCGTCGAAACGCGACGGCTCCAGCTCCGCTGGTTCGATCACTACCTAGTCGGCAAAGACAACGGCGTCGATAAAGAACCGCCGGTCGACATCTTCGTACTCGGCGACAACACGTGGAGGAAAGAGGCGGCGTGGCCGCTCGCCCGCGCGGTGCCGACGACATGGTATCTGTCGTCCGGCGGCAAGGCGAACACCAGCAACGGCGACGGCGTACTCGACACGATTCCGCCGACGGGCGCTCCAGCCGACACGTTCACCTACGACCCTGCGAATCCGACTCCCTTCCTCATCGACTCACGAGAGCTCGAGACGTCGCTGAATGAGGATTTCAGTTCTCTAAATGCGATGCGCAACGACGAACTCGTCTACACGTCGAAGCCGCTCACGAAGGCCATCGAGGTCACCGGACAAATGTTCGCGACAATCTTTGCGGCGACGGACGCGAAGGACACCGACTGGAACGTCATGCTTCTGGACGTCTTCGCCGACGGGCACGCCGAGCGGGTGCAGGACGGAGTGATGCGCGCTCGGTTCCGTCACGGTTTCGACAAGCAGGAGCTCCTGACTTCCGGAACCGTCGAGACATATCCGATCGATGTCTGGTTTACATCACGCGTCTTTCCACCGGGCCACCGGGTCAGAGTAACGGTGTCCTCGGCGCTGTTTCCGAAGTACGATCGCAACCTGAACACCGGCGGGAATAACGAGCGCGATTCGACCTTCGTCGTCGCGCATCAGAAGGTCATGCACCAAGCGCCCGCGGCGTTGTCGTCGATCACGCTGCCGATCATTCCGAGGTAGACGAGGCGAGAGAGTAGAGCACGGACGAACGACATCGGCGTGGTCTATTTCGGTAGTCGCATTTGCGAGACGATCTTCAAAAATCGAGGATCGTCGCGCACCGACCTCCAGCGCGGATCGCGGTTCAACCACACCATCCAGTTCGTACGCTCGGCATACGCGCGATCCAGCCATGCGAACGCACTGTCGCGCTGATTCAGCTGCGCGTAAACCAATGCGGGTCCGTATGCCGTGACGTACTGGGTACGCGACATCGAATCGAGGCGAGCCAAGATCGCTCGGGCCTCCGTTGCACGTCCCGCCGACGCCAGAAGATGCCCCTCGGACATGAAGCCCGCCGACCCAGCGATCGCGATCGACAGCGGATCAAGCTCCTGCGCGCGCTGTTCTTCCGCGCGCGCTTCGTCGAATCTCCCCATCGCCGTCAGGAGGAAGCCATACCACTCGTGCGCCGTGGCGTAGCTCGGATTCAGCGCTATCGCCCGTTGGAACTCGCGGTCGGAGGCCTCCCAGTCCCAGTCGTAGTAGAGATTGACGAATCCAAGCGTGGCGTGCGGCTCGGCTAAGGTCGAATCGAGGCCCATGCTCGCGTCGCTGCGCTACGGGCTTTCGGGAATGCGTCGCGTGGAGCGAGTCCATTCGTATAGCCAAGCTGCACGTACGCGTCGCCCATCCCCGAGTAGGCAAGAGCAAACGTCGGATCGGCGTGAAGGGCGTCGCCGAACAGCTGGACCGCGCGCAGCAGATTTGGAATTCGACGCTCGTTCCAGTAGTACCGGCCCTTGATGTACGCGTCGGCGGCGCCACGATTGATCGATGACGATCCCAACGACCTTTTCGCCCCAGGACTGTTCTCATTCGCATTCTCTAAACGAGGTGTCGGCGTTGACGATGCGCTGTTCCAGCGGGATCGAGCGGCGACCACGGCGATCACCACGACGACCACGCCGAGTGCGACGACGGCAAACTGACCGAGTCCGCGCGATCGCCTTTTGAAAATCTCCGACCCCTCGCGCCGCATCGCTGAGCGCCGTCGCGCATTCGGCGGCACGTCGTCGGAGCTCGGAGCGTGTGTCGTCCACCCACTGCTGGAATTCCGGCGCGACGTCGGACGGGAAGAAGCCGTCGAAAAAATCGCCGCGGTAGAGTGCCAGCGCCTGCTCATGGCGACCGTTGTCGCAACACTCGCGAAACACCACTGCGTCACACGACATCGCGTCCCGGTTCACACCGATTTCTTCCTCGCCACGCGTCGCGATTGCGCTGTCGCCGAGTGCGCGGCGAAGTGAGTAGAGTACTTAGCGGAGGGCAGCGCGGGCACGAGACGCGTCGAGCTCCGGCCACAGAAGGGCGATGACGACATCGCGACGTCGGAATGCCGAATCGGCCGTCACGAGATAGACGACGAGGGCAAGGCGCTTCGGCTGCGTCGCGGCTGATCGAGCGGTTTTGTCCTCGATGCCCTCAAGCTCCGCGCCCCCGAACGTCCGCAATTCGATCATCGGACGGTCGGTGACGCGTTATTAACGGTCGGGTGACGGCGCCGCGGTATATGAACGCTACACCTACACTCTTCGAGGAGCATCATGCGTTCGCGATTCGCCGTTGCCCTTACGCTCGCTAGCCTTTTCGCCGGCTGCACGACGTCCAACAACTCTTCGCCACGATGACGTCGCCCGGGGGCACGGCAAGCCGTGGGGTGTCTTGGGGACCGGAGACACCGAACTTCAACCTCGAGGTAATACTGCGCGGAGACGGGGCGTTCGGCCACGTCGAGTTCCGTCAGCGGAAAGATGCGAGCCGGATCGTCGATCTCGACGTCTGGGTCCGCGACCTCGCTCCGAACCGTCAGTACCAGCTCCAGCGTGCCGTCGATCAGACGCTGGACGGCCTGTGCTCGAGCGCAAGCTGGCTCACGCTCGGTAAAGGACTCGCCGCCCAGACTATCGGGACGGATGACAAAGGGACTGGCCGCGAAGCGCTGTTCCGCGACTTGGGGTCGTTCACGACAGGCACGCAGTTCGACATTCATTTCCAAGTCATCGATGCATCGACCCACGCGGTGGTGTTGACGAGCGACTGCTATCGGTTCACCGTGAGTCAGTAGCGACATCGCGGTCGGAACCAAGCCCCGCGATCGCGCCCACTGGAACGACGGCGACCCCCGATTCGAGTTTGCCAATGGAGCTCGTCCAACCCGAGGACCGACATCTGGCGAGTTACATCGCGGCGCTCGAGCGCGGTTGGTCGCCGGACAACTTGCGTCCGGAAGCCGCCCGCGAAGAGCTCGACGAGATCGCGAAAGATCCTGAGAAGTTCATCGCCGAGCAGACGGACCCTGAGGGCAAGGGCTCGCCGATTACGCTGCCTAGCGGCTCGGTCGTGCCGCGACTTCCCGGCTACCACAAATGGATGTGGGACGGCGATTTCTGTGGGACGATCGGCTTTCGCTGGCAGCCGGGAACGACCGAACTCCCGCCCTATTGCCTTGGGCACATTGGCTACGCGGTCGTGCCGTGGAAGCAGAACAACGGCTACGCCAGTCGCGCGTTAAGTCTCTTGCTCCCCGAAGCTCGCGAGCGCGGCCTCGCATTTGTCGAGCTCACGACCGACGCGAGCAATGTCGCGTCGCAGCGCGTGATCCTGGCGAACGGCGGCGAGCTCTATGAGCGTTTCAATAAGCCGGCGTCGTACGGCGGCGCGCCGAGCTTGCGATATCGAATCAAGCTCGCTCCGCCGCTCGCCATTCAGCGGTAACCGGCGGCGTCGGGATCTCCGCGAGTTTCCGGACGAACACATCGAACTCGTCGTGCATGATCTTCATCGACGGATTGTTGATCATGCGGCGGAACGAATCCTCCTGCGCGACCTGCCACATGCGAGTCGTCCACGACGCGAAGTAGTCGTCGGGGAGCTGGCCGTTCTTGTGCGCATACCAGGCGATCTCGAACAACGAGAGCTGCATGAGGTTCAAGAAATACTCCTGGATCTCGCGGTCCGAGTGAAGATTCTGGACGTCCGCCTGATGGACTGACGCGAGCGACGGATTGTTGACGCGAATCTGCCGAAGTTGGTACTGGAGCTCGACGAGCTTCGAGAAGTTCGCGACGGCCTGGGCCTTTTGGGCGTGCCGGAACTGAACGGCGGTGAAGATCAGACCGCCGGCGATCGCGAACGACGACAGGGCCTGCAGAGTGATCTGCAGAATTTGGAGGTTGACGTGCATAGGCGAATTCTATCGGGGGCGACTGGATACCGGCGACTGGCGACTGGGGACGGACGACTGGGGATCGAACGCGGATTAGATCGGATACTGCTTGGATCGCACTCGCGGCGAACGATCGTTCTGCCATCCGACCGATCCGTTTGAAATTCGACGAATCCGCGTTTGCTCTCTTGAACGGCGGAAGAACCAGATGCGATCGCGATGACGACGGCGGTTGTGCGGGCGATTCGACAAGTCTTCCGATGATCGGGACGTACGTGGTCTCGCACGACACGCTGCGCTTCGATTCGCAGTTCCCGCCCGTGCGTGGCACGTTCAACGCAAAGAGCGGAGCAACGACGCCTGCGGTCTTCTCACACGCGACCTGGACGCGACCGCTGCCATCCGGCGCATCGACGGCCACGGTCGCCGAGGTATACCCGACGGCCGATAGTCTGCCGATGAATTTGCTGCGGATGTACGTACAATTCTCGGCGCCGATGACCGTAGGCGACGACGCGGAGAAACGCATTCATCTGCTGGACGAGAAGGGCGCGATCGTCGACAAGGCGTTCCTGATCGCCGCCGGGGGCCAAGAGCTTTGGGATCCAGACCACACGCGGCTGACGATTTTCTTCGACCCGGGGCGCATCAAGCGCGACCTCACGCCGCATGAAGCGCTCGGGCTGCCGCTTCGTGAGGGGCGTTCTTATTCTCTAACGATCGACAGCACCCTCCGCGACGCGCATGGACTCTCGTTGGCCCACTAGGTCGACCCGGAGCTCGAAGACCTTGCCGGAAACAACATGCATCACCTCTTCGATGTGATGCCGGGCGATACCGGGACCAAGGGGACGAGCGCGCCGCTGGTAAGGGTCGGGTTTACCCCGAAATAGCGTTTCCCTGTCGCGGCGCGTTAGCGCTCGTGGTATCGTGAAGTACCCACTCACTCGTAGGTAATTGATGTCCCGCATCAGGACACGCGCGGCCGACCCAGCCGCCGTGGATCGCGACGCGTATCCATTCGAGGACAAATGGATGCCGCTTCGCGCCGGGCGCATGCACTATGTCGACGAAGGTTCGGGCGAGCCGATTCTGTTCTCGCACGGAACCCCGACGTGGTCGTTTGAATGGCGTCACCTGATCAGTGCGCTATCGCCTGAGTTTAGAACGATCGCGCCTGACCACCTCGGGTTCGGACTCTCTGATCGCCCGCGAAACGCACCGTACACGCCGGAGTGGCATTGCGAGAACTTCGTCGAGTTCGTCGAAGCGTTGGACGTCGGACCGCTGACGCTCGTCGTGCACGACTTCGGCGGCCCGATCGCGCTGCCACTCGCGTTCCGCCGGCCAGACCTCGTGAAGCGCCTCGTCGTTACAAACTCGTGGATGTGGAGCTTCGCGGGCGATCACGACATGGAGGCAAAGGGGAAGATCGCGGGCAGCGCGGTCGGTAAAGCGCTGTATCGGTGGGCGAACATATCGCTCAAGGTCATCATGCCGAGCGCGTATGGGGATCGCTCGAAGCTGACGCCGGAGATTCATCGCCAGTATCTCGAGCGCTTTCCCGACAGCTGGTCGCGCGGCGCCGTTCTCTGGCCGCTCGCCCACGCGCTACTCGGCTCCGGCTCGTTCTATGACTCGTTGTGGTTCGAGCGCGCGAGGCTTTCTGGAACACCGTCGCTCGTCATTTGGGGCATGAGCGATTCAGCATTCAAGCCGCATCAACTCGCGAAGTGGCGCGAGGCGCTTCCGCAGGCGCACGTCGTCGAGTTGCCGGATGCCGGACACTGGCCGCATGAAGAGGATCCGGCCGCGTTCGAATCGGCGCTGCGCGCCTTCCTCACCGCCGACACGCGCATCAGAATGTCGTCTTGACGCGAACGCCTGCCCTCAGCGATTGGAATTCTCCGATCACCACGGTCATGCAGCGCATTCGTCGCGACGATCTTCCTCTCATCGGCAGCTCTCGCAACTTCGTCGGAGCGGACAACGACGACGTCGACGTTTCGGTCTTTCTTTTCGATGGAACGCCGGCGCCGGTCCCGGGCCACATCGCCATCCGTATGACGAGATTCAGTTCATCCAATCGGGACGCGGACGCTGGAACGTGAACGGCCGGCCCTTGCCGCTTCTGCTCTAAGTGAGAGCTGACTCTGATTTATCGATCACCCAAAACCCACCCAAGCGAATGCCAACGCCGAAAATCGCCAGTTGCCTATGGTTCGATAGCGAAGGGGGAAGAGGCCGCTCAACGGTGGCCCGGGCTTCAACTTCAACGAAGCGATCTCGCTCGAGATCCTCTGCGAGACACAGGACGAAGTCGACTACTTCTGGGAGAAACTCACGGCCGACGGCGGAGAACCCGGTCCCTGCGGCTGGCTGAAGGACAAGTTTGGCGTGTATTGGCAGGTCATTCCGCGAATGATCATGGAGATGTATGCCGACGACAAATCCGAGAAGGCGAAGCGCGTCATTGCGGCGATGATGACGATGAAGAAGCTCGACATCGCGGCGTTGCAGAAAGCAGCCGTCTAGCGACTACGCGGTTTGTCGGTCGTCGAGCAGCGAGAACCGTGGTGACTCACCACCATATCGGTCCGCGGAGGCGCTTTCGCCGCTTCGACGCATCTCGAGCATGCAGTTCGCACTTTGCATCGCGGCGACGAACGCTCCCGCCGTCGCGAATCGCTCTTCAGGCGCCTTTGCGAGCGCGCGCGCAACCGCGGCGGACACGCCGTGCGGAACCGACGAGAGACGACACGACAGCGGCATCGGCTCGGCTGCGACTTGGCGAAGGAAGACCATGTTCGGCGCGCCGATGAACGGCGGGCGCCCCCAGATCATTTCGTAGACAACGCACGCCAAGCTGTACACGTCGGCGCGTCCGTCGACGTTCGATTCTCCCTGCGCCTGCTCGGGGCTCATGTATTCGGGCGTGCCAGGCATCGACCCCGGCATCGTTCTACGTGGAAGCACGACCGCGTCCAACGCGAGTGCGATACCGAAGTCGAGTACCTGAGCCCGTCCACCGTGCAGCAGCACATTCTCCGGCTTGATGTCACGATGCACGACACGCCGGCGATGAGCAAAGTCCAAAGCCGCGGCAACGTCGGCGCAAACGCCGATCGCTTCGTTCACCGACAAACGATAGACCGATTCCAATCGGGTTCGAAGGGTTGCATCCCCGGCGAACGGCATCACATAGTACGGAAGGCCGTCGGCCGTACCCGATCCGCACACCGGAACGATGTTAGCATGCTCTAATTGCGCGGCGATGTTGATCTCGGCGAGGAAGCGGGCGATGGAGACGCTCGTCGCCTGCTCCTCACGCAAGACTTTGATCGCGACGCGCCGTCCGGTGCGGAGCTCGTCCGCGACATACACGTGCGCGGACGCTCCTGAGCCAAGGGTCGATGTAAGTCGGTACGTGCAACTCAGGCTCTTCGCGAGACGCTCGAAATGACTGGTCATGCCGTCCTTCCTCGATCGATACGACGTTGCGGGCGAGAAGACCCGTATCGATTAGACGGATGCCGTTTCGACTTTTCGAGTCGCGAGCTCGATCGCGCGCGCGCAGTCGAGTCGGCCGTAGCCGTAGAGCGGACTGTGACCGTTCGCGTCGTATGACCGACCTTCGACGTCGATCTTCTCGCACGTCTGGGCGATGATCTCGCGGACGTCTCGCGACGTCAGCTCCGGATTTGCCGCGAGTATCCGCGCGCAAACACCCGCGGCGAACGCGCACGCCGCTGACGTGAAGCCGAAATCACGCGTATAGAAGGTTTCGCCGAGGAGGAACGAGCCGACAGGTGTCGTTGTCGCGTAGGTGTCGAGCGCACCGAGGGGGTCACCAGGGTCGTTGCTCTGGACCACGCACCAGAGTGGGTCGCCCCACCCACTGTACCGTGGATGTTTTCCGTGACGATTGCACGCACCGACGGCGATGACGCCCGGATGACTCGCGTACTCGCTGCGCGCGATGTCCGCGCCGTGATTCCCGGAGGAAAAGAGGACGACGCAACCTTTGCCGCCGCGGCCATGCTCGATCGCGAAGACGAGTGCGGCGGCGGTTGCGGCGGGGACCGTTACAGTTCTCTCATTGAGCACTTGCGGACCCCAAGCGCAGCAGATGACGTCGGCGCCATTCTCGGCGGCCCACCGAATCGCGGCGGCTTCGGTTGGATCGCCGAGCGCTCTTGATAGCGCCGAGACGCGAACGGCGAGGAGCTGAGCGGTCGGCGCGACTCCGGTGACTTCGATACCGCCGGCGAGCGCCAGTCCCGCGACCTTCGTTCCGTGGGGCTGCCAGCCCTGAGGAAGCGCCGAATGCGCGCCGGTGACCGCGTCCCATTCCCCGGTAACGCGGCCGGCAAACTCGGCGTGTCGTGTATCAACCGCGTCATCGACGACTGCGACCGTGATGGTGGTCGATGACACGCCTGGCTTACTCCCGTCCGTGCGGGCAGATCAGGTAGTTATCGGGATCGTCCCCCATCGGCATCTCCCCTGTAGGCATCCCGCCTATAGGCATCCCCCCCGTCGACATCCCCCCCATCGGCATCCAACCCTCGCCCGCACGCCGACCCGGGGTCGGAGGCGGGAGGAATGCTCTACCTGGCCCAGTGCCAAGATCAAGCGCATCGAGGCGATCGCCCCTCGGATTGATCAGATAAGGAAACGGTTGGCCATGACCCATCATTGCCACGTCCTCGTTCCACGCATCCTTGTCGTAGTCCAACATCACCTGCACGAAATCCGTGTATTGCTGGGTGTTCACGTACTGATCTTGGTTCGGCGGATAGCCCGCGGCAGTGCATGTGATTTCGAAATGCAGGCCATGCGGGACGGCCCGAACGCGGCGCGCCGGAAGGTTGGTGAACAAGACCTCCACGGTGTTCGGCTCGGAGTCTTCGTCCGAAGGACGGCCCTTTACACGCGGCCAGAGGTTTTGCTTCATGCCGGGCCCGTCGATCGACAGGAATTTGTTGTCGTCGTCGCCGTCGCTGTCGCTGTCGTCGCCCATTTCTATGACGACCTCGTTTGCACCGTATCCTTGCCAGTTCGTGCCCATGTAGGCGATTCGCGCCGGTGTGTTTCCATGCCAGTTCCAGCCGATGAAATTCCGGGTGTAGCACACCCCGTTCGTGAAGACGATCTTCGCCACGACGAAGTCGTCTTTGATGCCCGTCGACTGAGCCCAATGAAGCTCCTTCAGGCATGGGACGTAGTCGATGAAACTGCTGTCGAGAAAAACGCCTGCTGCGGTGCCCTGCCCCGCTAATTGCACCGTTGTCGATTCACCCGGTTTGTGCCGTTGAATCTTCTGCTTCCAGATGCTGGCGCTGTTCCCATTGTTCTTGTCTCGCCCGTCTATCGAAATTCGCGGCGTGTGCTGATGTAGCGGCGGCATCTTAGCGTTCGGGTCGGATATGAGGTACGCCGTCAGGCTCTCGACCATTCCGGCTTTCGCCATTCCCCGCGACAACGGCTGGGGAATGAACAACGTGAGTCCTTGAAAAATGAATCGCGCTCTCATCGCGCCTCCTCATTGAAGGGGTAGCCCTGCCAGCCAACGAAGGTTAGACGGACCAGATTGTTCTTTTTGGTTGCGAGCACAGCGTGGATTCAGCCGCCGAACAACTGAAACGCTGCCCATGAGCGGACCCGCGTTGGAGATCGGCCGTCGCCCAGGAATTCAATTTGAGTTTTCTGAAGCGCGACGGCGGGCGAGTCACCTGCGGAAAGGCGTTTGTGGAACGCGACGAAAAATCCCGACGTCGCCTCGTCGTCGATTGGCCAAAGACTCGATACCACCGCCGGAACACCTGCCGCGAAGAACGCTCGGGCCAGCGACGATGCGCCCTCGGTCGCCGACAGCTTTCCGTCTGCCGTGCTGCAGCTCGATAGCACGACGAGTCCCGTATGCTCCAGCTTCAACCGAGCGATGTCGGATGAAAACAAGGCACCACCGCTTTGCCCGTCTGATGCCAGCACGAGGTGCGAGAGCTCGGGTGCCCCACCGCCTACCACGGCGTGACCCGCGAAATGGATAACGTCATATTGCGGAGCTAACCGCTCGAACGTTACGTCGGTGGCGGCAGGACCGATTAGAAGGTTCTGATTCGCATACATTCCCGCAATGTTGCGAGCCTCGATTGCAGCCGCCGGGAGTGGGCGCAGCTGAAATGCCTGCCGGTCAAAAGAAGGATTCCCCACCGCTAACAGCTT
>Ga0070684_100003398_pt1 | contig 11944 bp, 10 predicted proteins | sample KBSC723LmetaG_FD_65653 | JGI IMG/M metagenome (GOLD analysis project Ga0070684, IMG submission 65653) | Corn rhizosphere microbial communities from Kellogg Biological Station, Michigan, USA - KBS C7.2-3L metaG | ecosystem: Host-associated > Plants > Roots > Rhizosphere ...
GGAGGTGGATTCCACGGCGGCGGCGGTGGCGGATTCCACGGTGGTGGCGGTCACGGTGGTGGCGGCCACAGATAAACGTCCCGGTTGACTTACCTGGGGAGAAAAGGGCTTGGCTGCAATCGCGGCCAAGCCCTTTTCGTGTTTCGGGCGGGCTTCAGGCGTGCGAATCGGCCAACTGCAGCAGCTTGCCGGCGATGCGTTCGGCGGCTGCCGGCTGTGCCAGCGTGCGCGCCGCAGCGCTCATTGCTGCCAGGCGGCTCTTGTCATTGAGCAGCCCAATTAATGCCTGCAGCAGGTTTTCCGGATCGGCAAGATCGTGCTCTTCCAGCATGACGGCCGCGCCGGCAGACACCATTTCCTGGGCGTTGTGTTTCTGGTGGTCGTCGGCCGCGGCGGCAAAGGGTACGAGCAAAGACGGCTTGCCGGCGGCAGCCAGCTCCGCCACGGTGGAGGCTCCGCTGCGTGCCAGGACCACGTTTGCGCGCGCGAACCGCGCCGGCATGTCGTCAAGGAATGCCTTCACGCTCCACAGCAGGGGATCGGCACCACTTGCGCGGTACATGGCCTCGGTTTCTGAGACGAATCTGGGGCCGCTCTGGTGGAGCACGGTCAGGCCCGGCACCTTCTGCACCAGGGTGGCGATGATTCTGGGCATGGTGTTGTTGAACAGCCGCGCACCCTGAGACCCGCCAAAAACCAAAAGGTGCGGCGCTGGTTCCTCTGGCTGCTTGAGCCAAAAGAACTCCGGCCGAACCGGAATTCCCGTCACCTCGGCGTTGTGGAAATAGCGCCTTGCCGCGGGAAAATTGACTGCCGCCGCGCGCACGAAACGGCCAATCATCCGGTTGGCCAAACCCGGCATGGCGTTGGGCTCGAGCGCCATCACCGGAACACCCAGGCTGATGGCCGCGGCGGCTGCCGGTCCTGAAGCGTATCCGCCCACGCTCAACACCGCGCCAGGACGAAATCGCAGGATGAGACTCGTGCAGGTGATCAGCGCCACCGGAAGATCGAACACGGTGCGAAGCTGCGTCATAAGGGAGACGTTCTTGAGCTGGCCGACCTTGATCAGGCGCAGCTTGAATCCCGCGGCGGGAACCAGCTTGCCTTCGAGCCCGCGCGACGTGCCGACAAACAGTATCTCCGCGCCATATCGCTCTTCCAGTTCGCGGGCGACGGCGAGCGCAGGAATGATGTGCCCGCCGGTACCGCCGCCGGCGATCAGAATGCGGGGCTTCGCCAAAGTGCTTCCTCTTAATCCACTTTACGCGAGATGTTCAGGAGGATGCCGATTCCCGACAGCGTGCAGAACAGCGACGTGCCGCCGGAAGAGATGAGTGGCAGGGGAATGCCCTTGGTGGGCACGAGCGACAACACTACGCTGATGTTAAAAAAGGCCTGCAGCACCAGGGCGACGGTGAGTCCGAAAGCGGCCAGGCGGGCGAACGGGTCCTGCGACTTAAAGGCCACGCGCAGCCCACGGACCGCGAATACCACAAACAGGATCACGATCAGCATGGCGCCAATGAAGCCCAGCTCCTCGGCAATATTCGCATAAATAAAATCGGTCGAGGCTTCGGGCAGGTAGAACAGCTTTTGCATGCCTTCCATGAAGCCGCGCCCGGTGAGCCCGCCCGTTCCCACGGCGATCAGGGATTGGTTGATGTGGAATCCCGCGCCCTGCGGATCGGAATCGGGATGGAGAAAGACCAGCATCCGCTGCCGCCGCCAGGATACCCAGAACAGAAGCATGAAGATGCCGGGCAGCGCCGCGGCCAGCCCCATGGCGAGGTATTTCCACTCCATGCCCGCGAGAATCAGCATGAGCGCCGTCACGCCGAACAGCACCAGCGCCGTGCCCAGGTCCGGTTCCTTCACCACCAGCAGCATGAACACGATGGGCATCAGAATGGCGGGGAGCAGCGTGTTCTTCCAGTCGCGCATCTGGTCGAGCCGCGTATGCAGAAACCATGCCAGGAACAGGATCAACACCGGCTTGGCGATTTCCGACGGCTGGAACGTGAAGAACCCGCCAAAGCGAATCCAGCGATGCGTGGCGTGGGAATTCTTGAAGAAGAACACCATCACCAGCAGCAGAGTGGTGATGGCCAGGGCTGGATAGACGAAGCGCGGCGAATTGTAGCGGCTATAGTCGATGCGCATCAGCACAACCATGGAGAGCACGCCCGCCAGCGCCCATCCCGCCTGCCGCGCTACATCCATGTAAGGCGAGTGATAGCGCGCCTGCGACACCACGGCCGACGCGGAAAACACCATCGCGAGGCCGACCGAGACCAGCAGCAGCGTGGTAAAAAAGATCCATTTATCGACGCCTACGCGTGCTGGCATACCTGGTAATCCTGAAGTTCGTGGACGAGTTCCTTGAAGATCCGGCCGCGATGCTCGTAGCTCTCGAACTGATCGAAGCTGGAGCAGGCAGGCGCAAGCAGCACGACATCGCCGGGGTGGGCCGCAGCGGCCGCCGCCTTGACCGCATGCTCAAGCGTGCGGCTCGAATGGATGGGAACGACGCCGCGGAGGTGCGACTCGATCTTCTCCGCCGCTGACCCGATGGTGTAAACGGCGCGGACGCGCTGGCGCAACAGGGATGACAGCTGCGTGTAGTCCGAGTTCTTGTCCTTGCCCCCGAGAATCAGGTGGATGCCGCCGGGGAACGCCGCAATGGCTTTCTCAGTGGCGTCGACGTTGGTGGCCTTGGAGTCGTTGTAGAAACCCACTTCGTTGATGGTGCAGACAAACTCCAGGCGATGCTCGACTGCTTTGAAGCTCTCGACGGTACGCCGGATCGCATCTGCCGGACACCCCGCCAGCCGCGCCGCGCACACCGCCGCCAGCACGTTTTCCACGTTGTGCTCGCCTTTGAGCGGAATGGCCGCAAGCTGCAGGATTGGCTCTGCCGGCTCACCGGGCGCGCGGCGGAAGCGGATTTCGCCATGGGCCGCGAAGGCTCCCTGCTCCACCTCGTGCTTGCGCGAAAACCAATAGACCGGCGCCTTGCTGCGACTGGCTGCTTCGGCCGCCCGCGGATCGTCCGCGTTCAGCACCAGGAAATCCTGAGCGCCCTGCTCGGCAAAGATGCGCTCCTTGGCCTTCGCGTAATTCTCAAACGTGCCGTGGCGATCGAGATGGTCGGGGGTGATGTTCAGGATCACGGCAATGGCGGGGTGGAACTGCTGCGTCGTCTCCAGTTGGAAGCTCGAGACCTCAAGCACGGACCAGGTTTCCGGGGTGCTGTGATCGATGAGTGCGATCACCGGCACGCCAATATTGCCGCCCACCAGCGTTGACAGCCCCGCAGCCTTGAGTATTTCGCCCACCAGCGTTGTGGTGGTCGTCTTGCCGTTGGAGCCGGTGATGGCGAGCACCTTGCCCTCCAGGAAACGCGCGGCCAGTTCCAGTTCGCCGAGTACCGGCAGGCCAAAGGTGCGCACCTGCGCGAGTTCCGGGGTGTCCAGCGGAACCCCGGGGCTTACAACGATCAGATCCTGCCGCCGGAACGTCAGCAGCCCGTGCCCGCCGGTTTCCACGGCGATGCCTTCGTCGAGCAGCGCTGGAATCTGGTCGGCCAGCGCCTCGGCGCTACGCACATCGGATACGGTGACGCTGGCGCCGCGCCGGCGAAGAAACAGGGCGGCGGCAAGTCCCGACTTGCCCAGCCCGACCACCAGGACTTTTTTGCCTTTCAGATCCATCATGGCTCGCATCCTGCTCGCGACTTCCATTATTGTGCATCGGCCTTGCTTCCCGTCGGCGGAGTTAACGCAATTTCAGAGTCGTGAGTGCAAATAGTGCAAATACCAGGGCCAGAATCCAGAAGCGCGCGATCACTTTCGACTCGCTCCAGCCAAGTTGCTCAAAGTGATGATGAATGGGCGCCATCTTGAAAATGCGCTTCTTACGGAGCTTGTAGCTGCCCACCTGCAGCATCACGGAGACGGCTTCGACGATGAATATCCCTCCGATGAAGACCAGCAGCAGTTCCTGCCGGATGATGATCGCGACCGTCCCAATCGCCCCACCCAGGGCCAGCGAGCCCACGTCGCCCATGAACACTTCGGCCGGGTGCGCGTTATACCAGAGAAAGCCGATGGAAGCCCCAACCATCGATCCGCAAAACACTGTCAGTTCCGCCACTTGCGGCATGCGTTGCAGTTCCAGGTAGTCGGCGAAGACGACGTGCCCGCTCACATAGGTAAGGACCGCCAGCGCCGCGGCCGCAATGATCGTGCACCCGATGGCCAGACCGTCGAGCCCATCGGTCAGGTTGACCGCATTCGAGGAGCCCATCAGGACGAAGATCACCCACGCTACGAATGGGACAAAGGCCAGGAACGCGAGATGCGGCACATGCAGCGGCCAGTGCCAGAGCAGGTCGGGGTGCAGGCTCTTGGCGAACGGCACCATCATGGCCGTCGAAAACATCTTGAACTGCTGCAGAATTACCAGCGCCACCGCCACCAGCAGCGCCGCGATGGCCTGCCCTGCCAGCTTGGCCCGCGCCGTCAACCCCAGGTTGCGCCGCTTTACCACCTTGATGTAGTCGTCGGTAAACCCCACCGCCCCAAAGGCCAGCGTGGCAAACACCGCGATCCAGACGAACGGGTTCGCCGGGTCAGACCACAGCACCGTCGGCAGCAGAATAGCGATCGCGATCAGCACCCCGCCCATGGTGGGCGTGCCCGACTTCTTCTGGTGCGACTGCGGCCCATCCTCGCGGATGTATTGGCCGATCTGGAACTCGCGTAGCTTCTGAATCACATAAGGGCCGATCAGCAGCGCAATCAGCAGCGCCGTGCCCGACGCAAATGCCGTGCGGAAAGTAAGATAGCGAAATATTCGGAACGGGTGAAAAAACGGGTACAGCTTTTGATAGAGCAGCCAGTAAAGCAAGTGGCCTCCAGAGCCGGCCTGAATCGGGATTCAGGTTGATTCTACAGGGCGCCGCGCTCCTCGCATATGGAATGCATTAGTGCGTGGGGTGCTCTTGTTGATGCTTCAGCGCCGCGTCGAAGTCCCGCTCCTTCTCTCCCACAAAGGCCCGATAGCCCTCTGGATCGACAAACGCGTTCCGGTCCCCAGCCTTGAACCGGGCATATTTCTCCTTCAGGCCGAAATACGCGCCATGCGCGCCGAGAAACACATCGCACGGCAGTGCCTTCAGCACTTCGAACTGCCGCTGAAAATCATCGGCGATTTGCGGATACGCGGGATTGCCCACCAGCTTGTAGCTGTCCAGCACGTTGGGGCTGCCAACGATCACCACGTGCAGCGTCTTCCCGGCATCGTTCACGTCCATGGTCCAGGTGGTGGTGCCCTTGGTATGGCCGGCGGTCTTGTGCGCGGTCAGCACCGCACCGCCGAGCTCGACCGTTTCGCCATCGTGCAGCACGCGATCTACGTGCGCGCGCGCAAACTGGTATTGCGGGTCCTTTCCCAGCGCGAAGTCGTCGCGCCCGCCGGACTCGATCACGGGCACATCCGCGTCCATCACCTCGTACTTCGCGCCGGTTTGCTTCAGCACTTCCGCGCTGCCCGCCGCATGATCGAAATGGGCATGGCTGATGAGCAGTATCTTGGTATCGCGCCAATGAAAGCCAAGCTGCTCCACGCTATGCCGAATCTGCGGCGGCGACGAAGGCAGGTTGCTGTTGATCAGGATGTTGCCCTTCGGCGTCACCACAAGGTACGCCGCAAGGTCTTCGCTTCCCACGTAATAGAGGTTGCCCGCAATCCGGAACGGAGGCATAGCCCGCGTCCACTCCGGGGGATTGGCAGCCTGCAGCAGCGCCGCGCACCCCACCGCCAACCAAGCCATGACCAGCCAGCGTCGTACTGTTTTCACCGCTCCTCCGCCTCAAATGCCGCCTTTGCGATCTCGACTGCTCTTTCCAGCCGCACTCCGCGCGAGCCCTTGACCAGGGCCACATCCCCGGCGCGCAGATTTTCCGCCATCCAATTGCCGGCGGCTTCGGCATCCGGCAAAAACAACGCGAACGTGCCCGCATTGCATGCCGCGGCCGCCAGGTGCTGCGCGTTCCCCCTCACTCCGATGACCAGGTCAATGCCGGCCTGGGCCGCGGCCACCCCGCACTCCGCGTGCAGCCGCACCGCGTGTTCGCCGAGCTCAAGCATCTCGCCGGCAATCAGAATGCGCCTCGATGCCGGCCTCGCGGCCAGCGTGCGGATCATGGACCGCAGCGCCTCGGGATTCGAGTTGTAGCAGTCATTCAGAATCGTTCGCCCGGCCAGTGAAATGATCTGCCCGCGCTTGTCGCCGGGCGTGAGCTTGGTGAGCTCTGCGGCTGCCTGCTCCGGTTCGACGCCAGCCTCGCACGCTACCGCAAGCGCCGCCATCGCATTCAGCGCATTATGCGCGCCCATCAGCCGCAGCCGCAGCTCGCCTTCGTTTCCCGCCGTGCGATAGCGCACCAGGAGGCCGCTCTCGTCCTCTTCCGTGGAAAGAATCTGCGGATCGGCGCAAGGCCCTGTGCCGAAGTACACCGCGCGGCCGGCAAAGTCGCGCCCAAACTGCGAGACATAGGGGTCGTCGCAATTCAGAAACGCAACGCCCGCGGCGGGCAGCGCCTCTACCAGCTCGAACTTGGCGCGCGCGATCCCGGCCTGGGCGTCGTTGAAGTTTTCAATATGCGCGGTGCCGACGTTTGTGACCACGCCCCAGTCGGGTGCGGCAATCCTTGCCAGCGCCGCGATCTCGCCGGCGTGGTTCATCCCCATCTCGACCACCGCGAATTCGTGTTCGGGCTCGATGCGCAGCAACTGCAGCGGCAGACCGTAGTTGTTATTCAGATTTCCCTGCGATTTCAGCACATGGAAACGGGCGCCGAGCGCTGCCGCGATCGCATCCTTTGTCGTGGTCTTACCCGCTGACCCCGTCACCGCGATCAGCCGCCGCCCCCAACGCCGCCGCACCTGCGCGCCCAGCATCTGAAGAGCCTGCAGCGGATCGTCTGTAACCAGCAGCGGGAGCGCAAGCGCCGCATTGGGCAGCGAAACGGCGCGAACCCTCGAAACCACGGCCGCCGCCGCGCCGCGCTCCGCTGCCGCCGTTACAAAATCGTGCCCGTCGAACCGTTCCCCCTTGACCGCGAAGAACAGCTCGCCCGGCAGGATCGTCCGCGAATCGATGGAATAGCCGCTAAGCTGAATCGCTCCGGCATTCGGAATCGTGGGAGGCGCTTCGAGCCCCGCCCCGGTGCCGAGAGCGGCTTCTGCAAGACTTAGCTTCATCGTCCCCTAGCCTATCCCATTCGGGTACGCGCACTCGCTGAGCGCCGCGTGCGCCACCTCGGCGTCATCGAATGCAATCGTGTGGTCGGCCAATATCTGTTCCTTCTCGTGCCCCTTGCCGGCAATCAGGACCACATCGCCCGCGCGAGCTTCCGCAATCGCGAGGCGTATGGCTGCGGCGCGATCAGCCTCGACCGCGTACTTCACTCCGCTGGCCTTCAGTCCAGGCTCAATCTCCGCCAGAATGGCCAGCGGATCCTCTGAACGCGGGTTGTCGCTGGTCGCCACTACGAAGTCGCTGCCCTGGCCGGCCGCCTCGCCCATCTTCGGCCGCTTGGTCCGGTCGCGATCGCCGCCGCAGCCGAACACCGTGATCACGCGCCCGTCCGAGGCCATCTGCCGCGCAAGGCCTGTGAGGTTCCGCAGCGCGTCGTCGGTATGCGCGTAGTCCACGATGACCGTGAACGGCTGGCCCGCATCCACCGGCTGGAAACGCCCGGGCACCGGCTGCAGGCTGGAAATCGATGCCGCCAGCTCTTCGAACCCGACGCCGCGGGCATGCGCCGCCGCAGTGGCAGCAAGCAGGTTGAGGATGTTTACCTCGCCAGCCAGATGCGAGGTCACATCCGCGCTTCCCGCCGGTGTGGTCAGCGAGAACACCGCGCCTCCGGGCGTGAGTCTGTGATTTTCCGCGCGCCAGTCGCCAGCGCCGATGCCGTAGGTACGCACCTCGGCTCCGGCTCGCCGTGCCGCAGCCGCCAGTTGCCGCGCCCGCTCGTCGTGCGCGTTGATCACCGCCACGCGGGGCGCGGGATACACCGTGCCGTCAAACAGCAGGCGCTTGGCCGCGAAATATTTTTCCATCGTGCCGTGATAGTCAAGATGATCGCGGGTCAGGTTTGTGAATACCGCCACGTCGAAGGCGATCCCCGCTGCCCTGCCCTGCTCGAGAGCGTGGCTCGATACTTCGCTCACCAACTCCGTGGCCCCGCCCACCACTCCCTCCGCCATCAACTCAAACAAATCGCGCGATTCCGGCGTAGTGTGAAGCGACGGACGCACCGCGCCTGCCACGTGGTATTCAATCGTGCCCACCAGCACCGTCGTTCGCCCAGCCGCGTTGAGAAGCGACTCGGTCAGGAACGCCGTCGTCGTCTTTCCGTTCGTGCCCGTGATCCCCGTTGCCGCCAGCTTTCGTTCGGGATGCCCGAAGAACGCCGAGCTCGCCTCTGCCAGCGCGCGGCGGCCGTGTTCCACCTCCGCCAGCGCAACCTCGGGGTGGTACACCGTCAGGTGATCGAACGTCGACGACGAATCCGTGACGATGCCCAGCGCACCGGCCGCGATGGCCTTCTCCACGTACCGATTGCCATCGGTGGTGCCGCCCTTCATGGCGACGAATACCCGGCCCGCCTTTACCCGTCGTGAATCGTATTCAATGCCCGTGATCTCGCCGTCGACATCCCCCGACGCGCCCACGCACGCAATCTCCGCGATCAGATCTTTCCACTGCATCACGTGCTCATTCTAGTCGGCTGGAGAGACACTCTGCTCACTCGGCAGCAGCCGCGGGAACCGCATACCGCAACATCAGCGTTCCGTCTGGATAGCGATCGCACGCCTCCAGGTGCAGCGCGCATCGCCGCCCTTCCGGGATTACGCGAACCCCGCTGCCAAGCAGGATCGGCTGCACCGCAAGCTCCACCGCATCCACCAGCCCGGCATCCATCATGGCGCGAAACAAGGCTCCGCCGCCAAAGAGCCAGATATCCTTGCCCGATTGTGTTTTCATTTCGGCGACGGCGCGCTCGATGTCTTCGCGGACAATCCGCACATCGCCGTGCTGCGAGGGATCGAGCGTAGTCGAGACCACCACCGCCTGCATCCCCATACTTTTAGGCGTCTGCCCCAGCTCGAGCATCAGCTCATAGGTTCGGCGGCCCATCAGCAGGGTGTCGAACCCGCTGTAGTGCTTTGCCAGATCGAGCGTGGGCTCCGGAACGATCCAGTCGTACTCGCCATTCGGTCCGGCGATATAGCCATCGAGGCTCATGGCCACGCTATACACGAGTCGGCGCACGCAGTTCCCTTCCTGTCTGAGAATTGCTGCGATTCTACCTTGATCCCTGGTCCCTCTGCCCCTTTTTCCCTTTGTCCCTCGTCCGTTACCACTGCACTCCGGGATACAGGCTGGGCCAGCGCAGCACGTGATATTGCGATGCCCCCGGTGTCGCTCCCTGCCACACCACCTGCAGCGTTGCGGGATCCAGTTCCTGCACCAGCCCGCCGTTCGGCGTTGCGGCAAACGTGATCTCATAATCGCCGTTCGCCAGCGGTTCCGCATTGCCGCCGAAGTAAGAGAAGCTCGAAGGCCCGGGCTCGTAGTGCTTCACGATGGTGGCGGTCATCGCGTTCTCGTTGATCTCGAGCACAGGCATAGTGGAATAGCAGCCCGACGGCAGCGGCGGCTTGAACGGATTGCAGTTCAACTGCTGCCCCGGAGCAATGATTCGGTCGTTGCCGTTGTCCATCAGCACCATGCGCCACACGCCGGTCGTATTCGCCGTGACGTAATTCATCCCGTGCTGCGCATAGAACCAGTCGACCGGATCAACGCCGCCCTCGAGCTTGAAATCGCCGCCCTCGCCGAGCCGCCACATCACTTTGCCCGACCCCTTTCCGTCGAGGAACTCGATTTTGATAATCCAGTTCTGGTGCCGCATCGAGAGCAGCAGGTTGTGGTCGTCGGTCGAATACAGCATGTTGTTCGAGTGCGTCCAGTCCGCGAAATTCATCGGGTGCCGGTTCACGTCCAGATGGTCGAACGTGTTCCACACCCAGTCGGGATTGCCGTTCGCATCCACGTCGACAATTGCATCCCCCAGGACGGGGATGCTGCCTGGAAATCCCTGCAGATTGCTGTAGCCCTTCGCGTAGTCCGCGAGGATGACCCAGTGCCCGTTGGGCAGCACCACCACATCATGATGGAAGCTCTTGAAGTTGTACGTGGTCCCCTGCGCGTCGTGCAGGTTCGGCATGGAGGCCAGCTTTTTATCCAGATCGGCCACCTTCAAACTGCGCACCGTGTTGCCCGCAAGGTCGACCTCGCGGACTTCGTCGATCAGGCTGCCCTCGTTCGGCAAATTCAGCGACGACAAAAACGAGATCACCATCAAGACATCGCCATTGGGCAACAGTTGCGCTCCCTGCACCAGGTCTGCCTTGTCATGCGCATAGCTATATGTCCAGATCACGTTTCCGTTCAGGTCGGTCGCAAACACCTGCGCGTCCTCCGCCGGCTGAACCGTGTTCCACATCTCGATGCCCGGCTGCGGCGTTCCGATCTTCGTCGCCGTCACTGCCGATGTCGGCGGCGGGGTGCCCGTGGTGCACGTCTGGTCCAGGTCGTCGAATACGGCGCCGTTGTCAAGCACGGCCCGGCCGCGCATGTGGTACGTGGTCTTGCCCAGCATGCCCGCCACCCACAACTGCACCTGGCCTCCATTCGGCGATGGCGTCCGCAATTGCCAGGTGTCGCGCCCGTAGCTCGCGGTCTGGCCGAACTCCACGCCAACCTTGCCCGGCGCCGGCAGGTAGACGGTATACTGCGCCACCTGGGGATTGCCCGTGAAATCGGGGCACCCCACCGTTCCCGGCTTGATCACCGCCATCACGGCCGTGGCGAAGTCTTTGGTTGGATTCGAGCTGAGCGCCGCCGTGATTGTCACGTTCTCGCTCTGAGACACCGAGGCCGGCGCGGTGTAATTCCCCGACTGGTTGATTGACCCGCCTCCGCTCACCGACCACTGGATGGCGCCGCCGTTCGATGACTTCGCCGAAAACTGAAACGTCTGCCCCGCTGCAATTGCCGCGTACTGCGGCGTGATGGTCACCGTACCCTCGCCACCCGCAACCGGCGGAGGCCCGGGCGGGGGTTCGGGTGGCTTCGTTGTGTCTCCGGGCAGATGAATGTCCGCGCATCCGCTGATGGCCACTGCGCAAACCAGAGAGAGCAACGCACAGAGAAATTGCGCAGAGACGCCAGTCGTGCGGCGCCATGGGCGATCGAGTGCCGGGGAAGTGTGCATCGATAACCTTGGACGGAACGTGAACAGGAAAGTTGCGTCCGGCCCGTTTCGGCGCCGGCCTTAATCGATCAGCTTTTCAATCTCTGGCATCGGCACCTGGAAGGAACTGCCGGGCAATTCGAACAACGTGGCAGGAATCAGCTTGCCCTCTGAAAATCTAAAGTACGACGGCTTCTTGGGCTCAACCACCCAGATCGCCTGAATTCCCATCCGCTCATAGTCCGCAAGCTTTTCGAGCATGCGCGTCATGGTGTCTTCTGGAGAGAGAATTTCAAATACCGCCAGCGGCGCATGCGTGATGATCTGCTCGCGTGGAGCCTCACGGCTCAAGATGGTCACATCCGGCACACGATAGCGATCGGGCGTGATCTGCACCCGCAGTTCTGGATAGACCAGGATGTTCCATTCGCGTTTTCGGTCACGAAACCAAGCTAAAATCGCATCTTGCCACGCGGCGTGATCGCGCTCTCCCACGGGTCTTTCCTCCAGGACGCCTTCCACGAACTCGCAGTCCGGGTCGCAGGTGGTCTTCAGGTAGTCCTGAACCGATAGCTGGGAAGTGGCTGTCGCCATGCGAACGCCCTCGT
>Ga0070684_100003399_pt1 | contig 11942 bp, 10 predicted proteins | sample KBSC723LmetaG_FD_65653 | JGI IMG/M metagenome (GOLD analysis project Ga0070684, IMG submission 65653) | Corn rhizosphere microbial communities from Kellogg Biological Station, Michigan, USA - KBS C7.2-3L metaG | ecosystem: Host-associated > Plants > Roots > Rhizosphere ...
GAGCGCGCCGAGCCACAGCACAGAGCACGCGAGGCCGAGGGAATAGCCGACTGCGATCAGATCGAGCGTGGTCTGGGAGGAGTCGAAATGCTTGCCGATGTCCGGCAAGGCGACGTTGGCCACGGAGAGGTTCAGGTTCGCGACTCCCGCGACGACGATCAGGGAGATGAGGACGACGCCGGCGCGGTCCGGGACGCTCGACGCGTCGTCAGCCGTGCGCGCTCCACCGCCAGCGGCCGCATAGGAAGCGGACTCAGTCACACCTGCACGAGCGTCTGCCCGCGCGGCGCAGGGCGCATCGTCCGGTTGGGATGAACCATCGCGCCTGGACTGTGCGACCGTTGCGCGTCATGGGGGAAACCGTCTCGACGCCGGAGGTCGCACATGCCGTCGTGCACGGCCACAAGCACGACCATCCGGACAGGCGGACCGGCCTGATCGAGATCGGCGAGGCCGTGCTGCTCTCCCTCGTCGCGATCACAACCGCCTGGAGCGGCTACCAGACCGGGAAGTGGGACGGCCGGCAAGCTGATCTGTACAGCCAGGCCGGCAAGTACCGCCTCCAGGCCAACGCCGCGGGCACCCTCAGCGGCCAGCAGCGGATCTACGACACGAGCACGTTCGGCTTCTGGCTCCAGGCCGAGGCCCAGGGGAACGAGGCCGACGCGAAGCTCTTCGAGCGGCGCTTCCGTCCCGAGTACCGCCCCGCCTTCGAGGCCTGGCTGAAGACCGACCCGCTCCACAATCCGAAAGCACCGGCGGGGCCTATCTTCATGCCCCAGTACAAGAACGCGATGGCCGAGCGAGCCGTCGCCCGCGACCGGCTTGCCACTGCGGCGCAGGAAGAGGGGACGCACGCGCGAGAGAGAGGGGACAAATACCTGCGGAACACGGTGCTCCTCGCGACTGTCCTCTTCCTGACCGCGCTGGCGCAGAAGTTCACTGTGCACCGGGTGCGGGTCGGGCTGCTCGTCGTGTGCGCCGTCATGCTCGTGATCGCGCTCTTCTTCATCGCGACGTACCCGCGGGCATAGCGGCTTCATCCAGTTGGGGTGAGCGGACGAACGAGGCGAGGGCCTACCCTGGTGTGAGGTGAGCGATCGCACCGACCCGAACGGCGCGCGACCCCGGGTGCTCGTCCTGGGCGGCGGCTTCTCGGGCATCGGGGCCGCTCAGAAGCTGAAGAAGAGCGACGTCGACGTCGTGCTCGTCGACAAGAACGACTACCACACCTTCCAGCCGCTCTTGTACCAGGTCGCCACGGGCCTGCTCGAGCAGTCCGCGGTCGGCCATCCGGTGCGCGATCTCTTTCACGACCAGGACAACGCGCGCCTCCACGTGGACCGCGTCACCGGAATCGACCTCGACGACCGTCAAGTCCACTTCGCGGAGCTCCAGCCGATCGCCTACGACTACCTGGTCCTCGGGCTCGGCGCGGAGGTCAATTACTTCGGGGTCGAGGGCGCGGCCGAGCATGCATTCCCGCTGTACACGCTCTCGGACGCAGTGCGGCTCAAGAACCAGGTGCTGCGCATGTGGGAAGCCGCGGACAAGAGCCCGGACCTGATCGACGACGGAGCGCTGAACATCGTGGTCGTCGGCGGAGGGCCGACGGGCGTCGAGACCGCAGGCGCCCTCGCCGAGCTCTACAACGGGCTCTTCCGGAAGGACTACCCCGACGTCGAGGAGGACGCGTCCCGGATCGTGCTGGTCGAGGCCTCTCCCGAGATCTTCTCCATGTTCAAGCCCGACCTGCGCACGTACGCAGTCGATGCACTGACCACGCGCGGAGTCGAGGTCATGACCGGCGACGTCGTCGAGTCGATCTCCCCGCTCCGCGTGAAGCTGAAGTCGGGCACGGAGCTGAAGGCGCACACGCTCGTGTGGGGCGCGGGCCTGCAGGGGAACGCCCTCGTCCAGTCACTCGGCCTCGAGCTCGAGCGAGGGAATCGGATCGCCGTCGACGGCAACCTTCGGATCCCGTCGCACCCGGAGGTGTTCGCGATCGGCGACATCGCAGCCATCACGGACTCGAAGACCGAGCAGGTGCTGCCCCAGTTGGGCTCGGTCGCGCTCCAGTCGGGCGAGCACGCCGGAGAGACGATCGCCCAGTTGGTGAAGGGCAAGGAGCCGAAGCCGTTCAAGTACCGGGACAAGGGGACGATGGCGACGATCGGGCGCGGGTCGGCGGTCGTGCAGATGCTCGGCGGGAAGACGATGAAGGGCAGGAAGGCCCAGCTAGCCTGGGGGACCGTGCACCTCGCGCTGCTCCCGACGAACGAGGATCGCGCGAAGGCTGTGGTCGACTGGGCCGGCGCGGGGCTCACACACGAGCGTTCTGCACGGATCAGCGTCGAGACGTGACCGACGCCGCACACGAGCTGTTCGAGCGGCTCGGCGCCGGGAAAGACCTCCCGGTGCTGAAGCGGGCGAACGGAACGATGCTCTTCGAGCTCAAGGACGGCAAGCGCAGCGAGCGCTGGCGGCTCATCGTCGACAAAGGAGAGATCGCCGTGGCCCGCGGGAGCGGTGCGTCGGATTGCGTCCTTCGGGCCGACCGCAAGCTCTTCGCGCGCATGGCGGCCGGTGAGGTGAACGCGTTCGCGGCCGTGCTGCGCGGCGCCGTGACGATCGAGGGCGACCCGAGGCTGCTCGTTCTCTTCCAGCGGCTCCTCCCCGGCCCTCCGTCACGGCGTCAGGGTCGACGATCGGCCGAGAGTGGGCGGCCTCGCCGGTGAGCGGCGAGGTCGTCAAGATCCTCGACGGGAACACGTTCGTGGTCAGCGACGACCGCGGTGACATCGAGGCGTCGCTGACCGACACCACGGGCCTCTTCTCCTTCGACACGCGCTTCCTCTCGAAGTGGGTGGTGACCGTCGACGACCAGCGGCTGAGCTCGCTCTCGGTCGACGACCTCCAGTACTTCGAGACCCGATTCTTCCTCGTGCCCGGGATGGGAACCGTCTACATCGACGCGAAGCTCTCGGTGATCCGGCAGCGGGCCGTCGCGCACGGCTTCCAGGAAGTGCTCACGATCCTCAACCACGACGAGAAGCCGGTGAAGTTGACGGTGCGGATCGAGGCCGCCAGCGACTTCGCCGACCTGTTCGAGGTCAAGGACGCGCTCGAGAAGAAGGGCCGCTACGAGAACCGCGTCGAGCGAGGTTCGCTCCGGCTCGTGTACGAGCGCGACACCTTCCGGCGCTCGACCCTCATTTCGAGCAGCGAGCGCGCCAAGGTCGACGAGGACGGGCTGACCTTCCAGCTGAAGCTCCCAGGGCACGGCGAGTGGTCGACCGAGCTCGATGTCGTTGTCGAGATTCCCGGATACGCCGCGCTCGAGGCGCGCAAGGGCCGCCGCCGCACGATGGAGGCGAACCTCGACCGTTGGTTCGCAGGCGCCCCGCGGATCGAGTGCGACTGGGACCCACTCAAGCGAACGTATCGCCGCAGCCTGGTCGACCTAGCAGCTCTGCGCTTCGCGCCGCCGGTCACCGGAGGGCGGAGCCTGCCGGCCGCCGGCTTGCCCTGGTTCATGACGATGTTCGGCCGCGACAGCATCTTCACGAGCCTGCAGGCGCTCCCGTTCACGCCGGAGCTGGCCGCGACGACGCTGATTGCGCTCGGCGAGTGGCAGGGAACGAGGATCGACGACTTCCGGGACGAGGACCCGGGCCGGATCCTGCACGAGCTCCGCTACGGCGAGCTGACCGCGTTCGAGGAGCGGCCGCACTCGCCGTACTACGGCTGTGCGGACGCGACCCCGCTCTACGTGGTGCTGCTCGACGAGTACGAGCGCTGGACGGGCGACCGCAAGCTCGTGCGCGAGCTCGAGTTCGAGGCGCGGGCGGCGCTGGCCTGGATCGACGAGTACGCGGACCTCCAGGGCACGGGTTATGTCTGGTACCAGCGCCGCAACGAGGAGACCGGCCTCGAGAACCAGTGCTGGAAGGACTCGTGGGACTCGATCTCGTATCGGGACGGGCGACTCCCCGGTTTCCCGCGGGCGACGTGCGAGCTGCAGGGGTACGCGTACGACGCAAAGATGCGCGGCGCCCGACTGGCCCGCGAGGTCTGGAACGACCCCGAGTTCGCGGACGAGCTCGAGCGGCAGGCCGCCGACCTCAAGCGCCGCTTCAACCGCGATTTCTGGGTCGAGGACGACGAGTACTTCGCGCTCGCGCTCGACCTAGAGGGCAAGCAGGTCGATGCGCTGGCCTCGAACAACGGTCACTTGCTCTGGAGCGGGATCGTCGACAAGTCGAAGGCGAAGGCCGTCGTCCGCCACCTGATGGGGCAGAGGCTTTTCTCCGGCTGGGGCGTGCGCACGCTCGCGGAGGGTGAGGCGCGCTTCAACCCGATCGGCTACCACGTCGGCACGGTCTGGCCGTTCGACAACTCGTTCATCGCCTGGGGACTGAGGCGCTACGGCTTCAAGGACGAGGCGGCGGCGATCGCAGCCGGGATTCTCGACGCCGCCGACTTCTTCGACGGCCGCCTGCCCGAGGCGTTCGGCGGCTACGAGCGCGAGCAGACCAAGTACCCGGTGCAGTACCCGACGGCCTGCAGCCCGCAGGCGTGGTCGACCGGGACGCCTCTGCTCCTGCTCCGGACGATGCTCGGGCTCGAGCCGCTTGGCGAGCACCTCGTCGTCGATCCCGCGCTGCCCGCTCGGATCGGACATCTCGAGTTGCTCGACATTCCAGGCCGCTGGGGCCGGGTGGACGCCTTCGGTCGCGGGCGGGTGGAGATCGACGGACGCCCGGGCGCGCGCCGCACGGCGCGCACGACCGCCCGAAGGGGCTGACAAAGAGGGCATTGCGTTCGGGGCTGAGGCCGTCGCTCATCCCAAGTGGACGATGCGGCTGTGGCGTTCCAGCACGAGGCTTGACGCTGAAACTGGTCGACCTAGGAGGGAGACAGACATGACGACGGCTGCACCCGAGGTCGAGGCGCGAACGGCAGAACAGGCCCAGAAGCCCGCCGACGCCTTCGTCGTCTTCGGGATCACGGGCGATCTCGCGAAGGTGATGACGTTCCACTCGCTCTACCGCCTCGAGCAGCGCGGGCTCCTCGACTGTCCGATCGTCGGGGTCGCCGTCGACGACTGGACGGTCGACCAACTCAAGGATCGCGCCCGCGAGTCGATCGCAGGCACGGGCCAGTCGATCGACGAGAAGGTCTTCGATCGCTTCGCCGACCGCCTCTCGTATGTGTCCGGCGACTTCGGAGACGACGCGACCTACGAGCGCGTCGCACAGGCGATCGACGATGCAAAGACACCGGTCTTCTACCTCGAGATCCCGCCCTTCCTCTTCGGCCGAGTCGTGCAGGGGCTCGCTGAACAGGGCCTGACCAAGACCGGTCGCGTCGTCGTCGAGAAGCCGTTCGGGCACGACCGCACCTCCGCGAGGGAGTTGGCGGCCGAGATCCACGAGCACCTCGACGAGTCGCAGCTCTACCGGATCGATCACTACCTGGGGAAGATGGGGCTCGAGGAGATCCTCTACCTCCGGTTCGCAAACTCGATGCTCGAGCCGCTCTGGACCCGGAACTACCTCGAGTCCGTCCAGATCACGATGGCCGAGGACTTCGGGGTCGAGGACCGCGGCCACTTCTACGACCCGGTCGGCGCGCTGCGCGACGTCGTCGTCAACCATTTGATGCAGGTGGTCGCCGCGTCGGCGATGGAGGTGCCTTCCCGTCGCGAGTCGGCGCAGATCAAGGACGCTCAGGCCTCCCTCTTCCACGCGGTGGGCGATGCCGACCCGGCCCATTACGTCCGGGGCCAGTACGACGGCTACCTCGACATCGACGGCGTCGCGGCGGACTCGACGACCGAGACCTACGCGGCGCTCCGGCTCGAGATCGAGAACTGGCGTTGGGCCGGAGTGCCCTTCTTCATCCGGACCGGCAAGCGGCTCGCGGCCACGCAGACCGAGCTTCGTCTCGTGTTCAAGCATGCGCCGGAGCTGGGGTTCCACCTCCGCCACGGCCCATCCGAGCCGAACCAGCTCGTCGTCAAGCTCGACCCCTCACCCGGGATCAGGCTCGTCCTCGACGCTCACCGGGCGGATCGCGCGGGAACCGCTGCGATCGAGCTCGACATGGAGTTCGCCGAAGAGGGCGGCGAGGGCCCCACGCCGTACGAAGTGCTGCTCCATGCGGCGCTGGTCGGCGACAGCACGCGCTTCACCCGTCAGGACGGCGTCGAAGAGCAATGGAGGATCATGCAACCGCTCCTCGACGATCCGCCGCCGGTCCATCCGTACGCGCCGGGCTCCTGGGGGCCCCAGGAAGGCGATGCCCTCGTCGCCGGCCACGGGCGCTGGCACGAGCCGTGGATCGCGTCATGAGCGAGACCGCGACGAAGGCGCAAGCTCCTCAGAGCGCGGCCGCGCCCTCGCCGTTTCCGCCGATCGCCGAGTACGCGTTCCTGTCCGACTGCCACACGGGCGCGCTCGTGGCATCGGACGGCGCGATCGACTGGCTCTGCATCCCCCGCTTCGACTCGCCGAGCGTCTTCGGAAGCCTGCTCGACCGAGAGGCCGGCTTCTTCCGCTTCGCTCCGTTCGGCATCAACCATCCGACTGCGGTCGTCTACGTGGCCGGCACCAACGTCCTCGAGACCACGTGGAAGACGCCGAGCGGCTGGATCGTCGTGCGCGACGCGCTGACGATGGGGCCGCGCGACCGCGAAGACACCGTGACGCCGCACACGCGGCCGCCGGCCGACGACGACGCCGACCACATGCTCGTTCGGACCGTCGAGTGCCTGGACGGGAACGTCGAGGTCGAGCTCGTCTGCGAGCCCGCGTTCGACTACGGGCGTGTCCCGGCCGCCTGGACGCTCGTCGGGGACGATCGCCGGGCAGCGGACGCGAGCGGGGCCGGGCAGACGTTCCGCCTCGTGTCTGATCTCCCGCTCGGTATCGAGGAGAACCGCGTCCGGGCGCGACACGTGCTCCACGGCGGCGATCGCGTCTATTGCGCTCTCTCCTGGGAAGAGGGCTTCGTCGCGCCGAAGGACGCCGAGGAGGCGGCGGCGCGCATCGACACCACCGTTCGCTTCTGGCGCTCGTGGCTCAGCCGGGCGAGGATCCCGGACCACAGGTTCCGCGACCCGATCCAACGCTCGGCGCTCGCGATCAAAGGGCTCACGTTCATGCCGACCGGGGCGACCGTGGCGGCGCTCACGACGTCGCTTCCCGAGACGCCCGGCGGCGAACGGAACTGGGATTACCGCTACACGTGGATCCGGGACACCACGTTCACCCTCCAGGCGCTGCACTTCCTCAACCTCGACTGGGAGGCGGACGAGTTCATGCAGTTCGTCGCCGATGTCGAGCCGACCGAGGACGGGTCGCTCCAGATCATGTACGGCATCGATGGACGCCGTGATCTCACGGAGACGACGCGCGACGAGCTGACCGGGTACGCCGGCGCGCGCCCCGTGCGGATCGGCAACGGCGCCTTCGACCAGCGCCAGAACGACGTGTTCGGCGCCGTGCTCGACTCGATCCTGCTCCATACACGTAAGAGCGAGCGACTTCCCCGCCGGCTGTGGCCGATCGTCCAGGCCCAGGCAGAGTGCGCGATCAAGGTCTGGCAGGAGCCGGACCAGGGAATCTGGGAGGCACGAGGCAAGCCGCAGCACTACGTGTCGTCGAAGCTCATGTGCTGGGTCGCGATGGATCGCGCGGCGAAGCTTGCCGAGCTGCGCGGTGACCCGGAGCTGACCGAGAAATGGAACGCGGTCGCCGAGGAGATCCGCACGGAGATCCTCGAGAAGGGCGTCGACGGGCGCGGAGTCCTGCGTCAGCATTACGAGACCGACTCGCTCGACGCCTCCACCCTGCTCGCGGCGATCTTCGGGTTCCTCCCCAGCGACGACGAGCGGCTGAAGGCGAGCGTGCTCGCGATCGCCGACGAGCTCACCGAGGACGGCTTCGTGCTGCGCTATCGCACGGACGAGACCGACGACGGCCTGTCCGGCAAGGAAGGCACGTTCCTGATCTGCTCGTTCTGGCTCGTCTCGGCGCTCGCAATCGTCGGCGAGATGCAGCGAGCGCGCGATCTCATGGAGCGGCTGCTGCGAATCGCGTCGCCGCTCGGTCTCTACGCAGAAGAGTTCGACGCCGAGACAGGGCGCCATCTCGGGAACTTCCCGCAGGCGTTCTCGCACCTGGCGCTGATGGAAGCGGCCGCGCGGATCATCGTGCCCGAAATGCTCGAGCAGTACTGAAAGGGGCTCTCAGTGGACTCGTACGACGTGATCATCATCGGAACCGGCGCCGGCGGCGGCACGCTGGCGCGCCACCTCGCACCGTCCGGGAAGCGAATCCTGCTCCTGGAGCGCGGCGACTGGCTGCCGCGCGAGCCGCAGAACTGGCTCGCGCAGGACGTCTTCGTCGACAACCGCTACGTCTCCGAGGACATGTGGTACGACGGCGACGGCAAGCCGTTCCAGCCCCAGATCCACTACTTCGTGGGCGGGGCGACCAAGCTCTACGGCGCAGCGCTCTACCGCCTGCGCGCCGAGGACTTCGGGGAGCTGAAGCACCACGACGGCGTCTCGCCCGCATGGCCGATCTCGTACGACGAGCTAGAGCCGTACTACACGAAGGCCGAGCACTACTACGAGGTACATGGCGCCCACGGCGAGGACCCCACGGAGGGATTCGCGAGCGCGCCCTATCCGTACCCCGCCGTCTCGCACGAACCGCGGATCCAGCAGCTCTCGGACGACCTCGAGGCGGCCGGCTTGCACCCGTTCCACGCACCGTGCGGGATTCGCCTGAACGAGTCGAACATGCCGTACAGCGCGTGCGTCCGCTGCGCGAACTGCGACGGGTTCGTCTGCGCGGTGCATGGGAAGTCGGATGCCGAGGTGCTCGGCGTGCGGCCGGCGCTCGAGCATCCGAACGTCGAGTTGCTCACCAACGCCAAGGCGGTGAAGCTGGAGACGAACCAGGAGGGCTCGGAGATCACGGGAGTGGTCGTGGAGCGAGACGGCGAGACGACGACCTACGCGGCCGACCTCGTCGCACTGGCCTGCGGCGCTGCGAACACCGCCAAGCTGCTGTTCCTCTCGGCGACGGACAAGCACCCGAACGGCCTCGGGAACGGCTCCGACCAGCTCGGGCGCAACTACATGTTCCACAACAGCCTGGCCGTGCTCGCGCTCTCACGAGAGGAGAACCCGACGATCTTCCAGAAGACGCTCGGGCTCAACGACTTCTACTTCGGCGGCAACGGCCACGACTATCCACTCGGCAACATCCAGATGGTCGGCAAGTCGCAGGCGCCCATGTTCCGCGGGGAGCGGCCCGGCGAGACGAGGCTCGCGCCGCAGTGGACGCTCGACAAGGTCGCGAAGCACGCGGTCGACTTCTGGCTCTCCACCGAGGACCTGCCGATGCCCGAGAACCGCGTCACGGTCGACAAGGACGGCAAGCTGACGCTCGCCTACCGCTCGACGAACGACACGCCCAAGAACGACCTGCAAAAGCAGCTGCACTCGATGCTCGGCAAGCTGCGAATGGAGCCGGACCACCTGTTCCACCGGTTCGCGTACATGAAGAACGACATCCCGGTGGCCGGGGTCGCCCACCAGGCCGGGACGGCCCGGATGGGCGAGGACGCGGCGACCTCAGTCGTGAACCGCGACTGCCGCACGCACGAGCTCGACAACCTGTACGTGGTCGACACGAGCGTGTTCCCGAGCATCGGCGCCGTCAACCCGGCGCTGACCGCGATGGCGAACTCGCTCCGCGTGGGCGACCACCTGCTAGAGCGGATGGGCGCGAGAGCCGAGGCCGCGACTGCGGCCTAGGTGAAGGCGTTCACCGCTCGGGCGACGATCAACCCGAACAATGCGAGCGCGACCGACGATTGCACGAGCATCGTGTACTTCGCACGGTGCGTGAGCGGCATCACGTCAGTCGGGCTGAACGCAGTCGCGTTCGTGAACCCGAGGTGCAGGTAGTCGAGGAAGACGGGCCTCCAGCCGGGTGGTGCGAGCTCGGGGCTCATGTGCTGCGTGAAGGCGAAGTCGGTTGGAGACGCCTCGCGAGCACGCGCGATCGGCCCGCCGCTGTCGATCAGCCAGTAGAGCAGCGCGAAGGAGAGGTTGTTGCCGAGCCAGACGACGGCGCCCGAAGCCAGGAGCTTGGAGGGCGACTCGCTGACGCCCGTGCCCTTGATCAGGTCGTAGATCAGCAGCACCGTGGCCCAGAGGGCGACGACGACGAGCGCGCTGACGAGGACGACCAGGAGCGGTCGCAACCAGCGCGCGCGGGAAGCCATCCTCGCCGGATCGCCTACGACCAGCACGAGCAGCAGGACGGCCTCGACCGCCGGCAACAGCCATGGAGCGCGAATCGCCCCTCCGTTCGGCAGCCAGACGCGTAGACCGATGTTCAAGGCCATGAACGCGATCAGGGCGAGGGCGGGCGGCCAGCGTGACTCTCCGAGGCTGACGTCGGCGGCAGCGTCAACTGAGGAGAGCGGAGATGTAGCGTCGCCTGATGAGATCACGCCTGTGGATGCTCGCATAGGACGTCGGCCCGGATGACCGAGACAACCGTGTCCCATCGTCGGCTCGAGCTGTTCTCGACGATCTTGCTGGCCCTCGCCACGGTTGCGACAGCGTGGGCCGCATACCAGTCGCGGCAGTGGACCGGCGAGCAGTCCCAGGGCTACAGCCGAGCCACGGCCTCCCGAATTGCCGTGAACCGGTTCGCCGCGCTCGCCGGCCGGCAAGTGCAGATCGATGTCGCGACGTTCATCCAATGGATCGACGCGCACGAGGAGCACCGGACCGGCCTGGCCCGTTTCTATCGCGTCCGCTTTCGAGACGAGTTCAAGCCTGCGTTCGCCGCCTGGCTCGCCACGAGGCCGTTCACAGATCCGAGCGCGCCCGCGACACCGTTCGCGATGCCCGGATACCGGCTCAAGGCGTCAGGCCACGCCGATCGCCTGGAGGCACGAGCCGCGGCCGCCTCGGAGCGCGCGAAGGACGCGAACCAGCGGGCCGACAACTACATGCTGGCGGTCGTGTTGTTCGCCTCGTCGCTGTTCTTCGCCGGAATCAGCACCAAGCTCGAGGCAGTCAGGGCCAGGAGTGCGATCCTCGGTCTCGGTTGGATCCTCTTCCTCGGCACGGTGATCTGGGTTTCGACCTTCCCGGTGCAGCTCACGACCTGAGACTCATTCGGCAGCTCGCTCGTAGCTGATGTTCCGGCGCAGGTTTCCGTCGTCAGCGGGGTCGAACCAGATGGAAATCACCACTGCGCCCCGCGTCGCAGGAGACTCCGCGAGCTCTGCCGACTCGAGTGCAGCGGCGAGGCCTCGATCTGCGATCGCCTCGAGCGCAGGCACGTTTCCGGCGCGCTCGGCGGCGACGCGCGCCGCGTTCCAGCAGCGGACCTCGGCATGGAGCTCTTCACCGTCCTCGCGCCGGATCGAATAGTCGAGTGCCCATCCGTCCTGCGAGGCCGCGGTCAGCTCGTGTGCTTGAACCAATTCGGCCATCTCAACCCCGGAGCACGATCACTTCGTCCGCGAGGTCCACCCCCTCTGGACGATGAGTGATCAGCAGCACCGCGCGGCTCCGCGCCGCCGAGAAGACGTCCTCGACCAGCTTCTTCGCAGTCGCGTGATCGAGATGGGCCGTCGGCTCGTCCAGCACGAGGACGGGCGCCTCGGTGAGCAGTGCGCGCGCCAGCACGAGCCGCTGGCGCTGACCGCCGGAGAGCTCTCGGCCCTCCTCGCCCACGAGCGTGTCGAGGCCGTCCGGGAGCTGCTCGATCCATTCGAGGAGCCGCGCCGCGCGCAGCGCTTCGAAGAGCTCGTCGTCGCCCGCCGAGGTCTTGGCGAGCTTCAGGTTCTCCCGGATCGTGGCCGAGAACAGATGCGCGTCCTGGCCGGCGACCGCGATC
>Ga0070684_100003400_pt1 | contig 11938 bp, 6 predicted proteins | sample KBSC723LmetaG_FD_65653 | JGI IMG/M metagenome (GOLD analysis project Ga0070684, IMG submission 65653) | Corn rhizosphere microbial communities from Kellogg Biological Station, Michigan, USA - KBS C7.2-3L metaG | ecosystem: Host-associated > Plants > Roots > Rhizosphere ...
TCCGGGGCGGTCCGCGACGTGTTCGACGAAACGGTCGCAACGCAATTCGAGTCCGGCAACGGCCGCGTCAACTGGCACGTTCTCCCGGCGTCGAACGAAGTGATCTGGTTTTCCGAGCGCGACAACTGGGGCCAGCTCTACCTCTACGACCTCGGCACCGGAAAGCTCAAGCATCAGATCACGACCGGCGAGGGCAACGTCACGCAACTCCTTCGCATCGACGAAAAGGGGCGCACGCTGTATTTCCAGGGCGTAGGCAAAGAGGCCGGACGCGATCCGTACTTCCGACATTTTTATAAGATCGGAATGGACGGCAAAGGACTCGCGCTCCTCACGCCGGAGGACGCCGATCACGACGTGTCGCTGTCGCCTTCGGGCCGGTACTTCGTCGATTCGTATTCGCGCCCGGACGTGCCGCCCACTTCCGTCGTCCGCGACGCGAGCGGCAAAAGCCTTATCGCGCTCGAGAAAGGCGACATCTCACGACTGCTCGCGACTGGTTGGAAGCCGCCGGTGCCCATCACCGTCAAAGCACGCGACGGCAAAACGGACCTCTACGGCTTGATGTATGTCCCGACGACGCTCGATTCGGCCAAGAAATATCCGATCATCAATCACATCTACCCGGGACCGCAAACGGGCTCGGTCGGCGGACGCTCGTTCTCTCCCGCTCGCGGCGACGGGCAAGCACTCGCCGAGTTGGGATTCGTCGTCGTCGAGATCGATGGGATGGGCACCCCTTGGCGGTCGAAGGCATTCCACGATGCCTACTTCGCGAACATGGGCGACAACACCCTGCCCGATCAGATCGCCGGCATGAAGGAGCTGGCGAAACGCTACAAGTGGATCGACATCGACCGCGCCGCGATCTATGGCCATTCGGGCGGCGGATTCGCCACGGCCGATGCCATGTTCCGCTACCCCGACTTCTTCAAGGTCGGCATCTCGGAGTCGGGGAATCACGACAACCGCGAATACGAAGACGATTGGGGCGAGCGATACCAAGGGCTCGAACAACGCACCGCCGACGGCCACTCCAACTACGACGATCAAGCGAACGAGAATCTCGCCAAGAATCTCAAAGGCAAGCTGCTCCTCGCGCACGGCACCATGGACAACAACGTGCCGCCGACCAATACGCTCCTCGTCGTCGATGCGCTGATCAAAGCGAACAAGGATTTCGATTTGCTCATGCTGCCCAACCAACCGCATGGGTACGGCAACGAGTCGAACTACATGACGCGCCGCCGGTGGGACTACTTCGTCAAGAACCTGCTCGGCGTTGATCCGCCCAAGGAATACGAGCTGGGCCCGAAAGGCGCGGCCGGGGGACGCATTACTCCGTAGCGCGTTGCGTTGACTTTTTCTTCGCCGGGGTGAGCTGCGGAATCCGCTCGCCGTTGCGTGAATGACGGATCAGGGTCGCGAGCCGGCGCGCTCGGGTCTCCGGACGTTTGGCGCTCACGACCCAATGCGCCGTCGTGCGTTGATACCACGGCGCTTGGGCGCGATAGAATGTCCACGCCGCCGTATCAGCTTTGAAGCGTTTCACGGAACCGGCGTCGAGCTTCGCGGCGGCTCGTTCATAGGAATAGATCGCCGAACGTTTTTCGTCGCGCTCGGCGAACGCGGCCAACCCCGCGTCGGTCATGCGCTTGGCGGCGACGAGCTCCTTGACCCGGCGAATGTTCACGGCGCTCCAGATGCTCTTCGCTTTTCGCGGCGTAAAACGAATCGTGTAGCTGTCGTCGTCCAGCGTCCGTCGAATCCCGTCGATCCAACCGAAGGCCAGTGCCTCGTCGAGCGCCTCTTTGTACGTGATGCCGCCTTTCCGCGAGCCGGTCTTGTAGAAGCCCAGCAGCAACTCGGTGCTCGCCCGATGATGCCGCTCGAGCCAAGCGCGGAAGTCGGCACCCGATTTGAAGAAGGTTGGTTTCATGACGGTGTGGGATGTAGTATCTGTCGTCCGCCTGAGCAAGTTTCGCTCGCGTGTTCCGTATTCCGGAGCTTTGATGATTCGTCGACGCTGTTCCTCCCTACTCCTTTCGTTTACCGCGCTCATGCTCGGCGGCGGCGCACCAGTCTTGGCTCAGACGACACCGCAGGCGCCCGGACGCGCGATTCGTCGCGACATTCCGCTCACGAACACCATCCGGCGCGCGTTCGCCGCCGGCACGCGCGATTCCACGGGCCGTCCCGGACGAAACTATTGGCAGCTCTGGATGGACTATACGATCGCCGCCCGCCTCGACCCGGAAACGTCCACCCTCTCGGGACGCGAGACCATCACGCTGCACAACGCGAGCGATTCGGCGCTGTCGTCGATTCAGATGCGATTGGATCAGAACATCTTTCGTGGCGATGTCCCGCGCGGAGCTTCGGTGCCGGCGGAGAATCATGACGGATTCGTCATCACCAAGCTCGCCGTCAACGGAACAGCCGTCGACGTAAATGCTCCGCCCCCCGGCCGAGGCAACCGCGGCGGCACGACGTCTGGCCCGTTCGTGAGCGGCCTGCACACGACTTCGGCGCGCATCGGGTTATCGTCGCCGATCGCACCCAAGGCCACGGCGACGATCGACGTCGAATGGCATTTCAAGCTCGCCGGCGGCAATGGCTCGGGCCACCGTATGACCTACCGCTGGGGTGACACGCTCTACCAGGTGGCGCAATGGTATCCGCGCGTCGCCGTCTACGACGACCTCCGCGGCTGGGACACCGATCCATACCTCGGGCCGTCAGAGTTCTATAACAACTTTGGCCACTTCGACGTGACGCTCGATGTCCCCGCCGGCTGGCTCGTCGGAGCCACTGGAGTGCTGCGCAATCCGCAGGACGTTCTCACGCCAACCGCGCGCGACCGATTGGCGCACGTCCTCGAGTCCGATTCGACACGCACCATCGTCGGCGCGGCGGACTCGGGTCCAGGACGTTCCACCGTGAACGGCGATCGACTCAGCTGGCACTTCGTCGCCGACACCGTCAATGATTTCGCTTGGGCAACGGCCAAGAATTTCGTTTGGGAAGCCACGCGGGCCACCATTCCCGGTCGCCGCGCCATTCCCGTCAACATCTACTACCTCCCCGGTCACGCGCCGCAGTTCGCTCGAGCAGGTCCGATTCTCCGACACGCGCTCGAGTTCTATTCGTCGCTGTGGATTCCGGATCCGTTTCCGCAACACACCATGGTCGACGGCCCCGATAACGGCATGGAATATCCCATGTTCGTCATGTCGAACGATGGGCCCGCGGATCACGAGACGGGCCATCAATGGTGGCCGATGACCGTGAGTGGAAACGAAACCTGGTACGGCTGGATGGACGAGGGATTCAACCAATACATGAACATCCTCTCGGCCGCCGACGCCGAACATCGCGCGCCGAATCTCGACGGACTCGGTCAGTCGTACGGCGGCGTGAGCGGCGACGAGCACGAACCGCCGCTCATGTGGGACGCGAACTACGGCGGCCCGCTGTACGGTTTCCAGGCGTATACCAAGACGCCGCTGATGCTGTCCATGCTCGGAGGAATTGTCGGCGACACCGCGGTATGGCACGCACAGCGCGACTACGCGATCGCGTGGCGGTTCAAGCATCCGTCACCGTGGGACTACGCATTCTTCATGAGCAATGCGTTGCATCGCGATCTCGGATGGTTCTGGTATTACTGGCTCTTCACCACCGAGTCCGTCGATGGATCCATCGAAAAGATCGCGACGAACGGGTCCCGCACGCTCGTTACCGTCCGACAAGACGGCCAGATGCCATCGCCGGTCGTGCTCAGAGTACAGTTCGCGACGAGCGGCCCGGCAATCAAGCGCATGGCGAACAGTGTCGTCACCGGTGACACCGCCGTCGTGACGTATCCGGTGGATGTCTGGTTCGGCGGCAGCAAAACCTTCACCGCCGATTTGGATTTTGGCGGACGAGTCATCGAACAGATCACGCTCGATCCACATTGCCGATTCCCCGATCGGGATCCGAGCGACAACGTCTGGCCTCGCAAGGCAGCCGTCACCGGCGCAACACCCGGCGCTGGTCGACGCGGAGCAACCTGCGGCAACTGACCACCGCATGGCGACGCCCATCGAGGATTACGCGATCATCGGCGATTGCGAGACGGCCGCCTTGGTCTCGCGCGCCGGCTCGATCGACTGGCTCTGTTGGCCGCGATTCGATTCGCCCGCGTGCTTCGCCGCCCTCCTCGGCGGGCCGGATCACGGTCGATGGACGCTCGCACCCGCCGATGCGACCGCACGCTCGTCACGCCGCTATCGCGACGACACGCTGATTCTCGAAACGGAATTCGAGACGGCCGAGGGTGCCGTGGTCGTCATCGACTTCATGCCGCTGCGCGACGGAAAGTCCAACATCGTCCGGACGGTCGTCGGCAAACGCGGACGCGTCGCCATGCGAACGCAGATCGTCCTCCGATTCGATTACGGGGCGATCGTCCCGTGGGTCAGCCGCCTCGACGACGGCGCACTCCGCGCGATCGCCGGCCCGGACATGATCGTCATTCGCTCCGAGGTCGAGCTGCACGGTGAAGATCTCACGACCGTTGGCGATTTCACTATTGTCGAGGGCGAACGCAAGTCGTTCGTCATGACGTGGGGACCCTCTCATTTGGAGCCGCCATCAGCCGTCGATCCAGCCAAGGCACTCGATGTCACCGAGCGATTCTGGACGCACTGGGCGGCGCAATGCACCTATCACGGGCAGTGGCGCGACGCGGTCATTCGATCGTTGCTCACCCTCAAGGCGCTCATATTTCACCCTACGGGCGGAATCGTCGCCGCGCCGACGACGTCGTTGCCGGAACAGGTCGGCGGCGTGCGCAATTGGGATTACCGCTACTGCTGGCTGCGCGATGCGACACTCACGCTCCTCGCTCTCATGGACGGCGGCTACTTTCGAGAGGCCGCTGCGTGGCGCGACTGGCTCTTGCGAGCCGCAGCCGGCAGCCCGGATCAAGTGCAGATCATGTACGGGCTCGCCGGCGAACGTCTGCTCCGCGAATGGGAGATCCCGTGGCTCCCAGGCTACGAAGATTCCAAACCGGTCCGCGTCGGCAACGCGGCGCACGAACAACTCCAGCTCGACGTCTACGGTGAAGTCATGGACGCGCTCCACCAGGCTCGCCTCGGCAACATCCCCGAGAGCGCCGAGGCCTGGGCCCTCGAGCGCGCGCTGGTGAAACAGCTCGAGCAGATCTGGGAGCAGCCTGATCAGGGAATCTGGGAAACGCGCGGCGCGCCGCAGCATTTCACACACTCCAAAGTCATGGCGTGGGTAGCCGTCGACCGAGTCGTGAAGAGCGCCGAGCAATTCCATCTCGACGGTCCAATCGATCGGTGGCGTGCGCTACGCGACCGCATTCACGCGGACATCTGCGCCAAAGCATTCAACGCCGACCTCAACGCGTTCGTCCAGGCGTACGGCTCGACATTGGTCGACGCGAGCGTTTTGCTCATCCCCCTTGTAGGGTTTCTCCCGGCAACCGATCCTCGCGTTCGCGGCACCGTCGACGCCATTGAAAAGCGTCTCGTCGTCGATGGGTTCGTCCTCCGGTACGACAGCGCCGCGACTGATGACGGATTGCCGGAGGGTGAGGGAGCCTTTCTCGCCTGCAGCTTCTGGCTCGCCGACAACTATCTCTTACTCGACCGGTACGACGACGCGCTCCGTATCTTCGACCGCATGCTCGCACTCCGAAATGACGTTGGTCTCCTCTCGGAGGAGTACGACCCGGCCCTCCGACGGCAGGTCGGCAATTTTCCGCAAGCATTCTCTCATATCGCGCTACTCAGCACCGCGTTCAACCTGGGGCACCCCCGGCATCAGAATGCGCGCCGCCCCATTGAGCAGCGCGGCAAAGACGGCGGCGCGAAAGGCTGAGCGCTGGAACCGGTGCGCTGTGGTGCCGATTCCGGTTTGTAACGTGGCGCACACCCGGTCGGACGCACACGCGCTATCGTAGCGACGGCGCTTGTCACTCCCTGTTCGTCCAGTAAGTTCATGCAGAATGGCCGCCCCTGCACCCGTGCCTGACGGACCACGTCGCACGCTGTCGCTCGAGTGGAAACTTCCGCTCGTCATGACCTGCGGCATTGCCGCGGCCCTCGCCGTGTTGTTGTTGTCCGCGTACTTCGTGCTGAAAGGCCGGTCCGAGGGGATTTGGCGCGACCGGCTCGGACATGCGATCCATGAGATCGCGCACGACGTCGACGCGACGTTGTCCCAGAGAAAAGCGCTGTTCGATGACGTCGCTCGAGACGAGGCGGTGCGGCGCGTCGCGGAGGCCGCCGAGGAGTCGACAGCTTCGCCGCGCGATCTCGCCGCGGCTCGCGTCGCCTTGGCGCGTCTCACCATGGGGGGCGACTCGGTGCGGCCGGTCGAGCTGTGGAGCGCCCGCGGACGGCGACTCCTCGTCGTTGGTCCCGAGTTACCCGTCGAAGATCGTTTTTCCAGAATCATCTCGGGCGCCGGTCCCCAGGCTTCCCAGGGGACGCGGTTCTCGCCGCTCGAGGAGAGCGGTTCGCGCGTTCGTTTCTGGGCGATCGCGCCCGTCGTGGTCGATGGCGCTCGCGTGGGCTTCATCCTGCAGCCGCGCTATCTCACCGGACAGCGGGATTACGTTCGCACGGTGCGCGAGTTCATGCGCGAAGACGTCGACCTTTACATGCGGAACGCCGACGGCTCGCTCTGGGTCACTGCTCCCGATACACCAAGCCCGCCGCCTACACGGCGCGACAGCTCGTCAGGAGGCGTGTTCGACGCGCGGGCGAGCACGGGTCTCATGCTCGCCGAAGAAGCGCCGATCGCCGACGCGCCATGGGTCGCCACGATCGAAGTGTCGGAAAAGGCGATCCTCGGACCGCGCGTCTCCAGCTCCATCCGTCTGCTCGCTGCATTGAGCGCGCTCGTCGTCCTCGTCGGCGCGATTCTCTCGTGGATCGTCGGACGGCGAATCACCCGCCCGCTCGTCGAGCTCGCGGGGGCCGCCGAATCGGTGGCGCGCGGAACGTACCGTCAGGTTGTCGCCGGTGGCTCCGACGAGATCGGACGCTTGGCCGCGAGCTTCGACGCCATGGCTCGCGAGATGGTCGCGGCACGGCATGAGCTCGAACGCCGGGCGAGCGAGGCCGACACCGCGCGGCACGAAGCCGAGGAGGCGAACCGGTCGAAGAGCGACTTCTTGGCGATGATGAGCCACGAGCTTCGCACGCCGCTCAATGCCATCGGCGGCTACGCCCAACTGTTGACGATGGGTATCCACGGGCCGTTGAATGAAAGCCAGCGCAACGCGCTCGAACGGATCGACCGGAATCAAACGCATTTGCTTACGCTCATTACCGATCTGTTGATCTTTGCGCGAATCGATGCCGGCCGTGTGCAGTACGACATCCACGATGTGCCGCTGAACGAGTCGCTCGCCAATCTCGAGCCGCTGATCGCGCCGCAATTGCGATCTCGCGACCTGACGTTCACGTATCGCCCGTGTCCCACGAATATCTTCGTCCGAGCTGACGGCGATCGCCTGTCCCAGATTCTCCTGAACCTCCTCGGCAACGCCATCAAGTACACGCCCGATGGAGGCACGGTCGGTCTCAGCTGCGACTTCGACGATTCGACCGTACGCGTTCACGTGCACGACACCGGTCGCGGAATTCCCGCTGACCGGCTCGCACACATCTTCGAACCATTCGTTCAGGGCGAACGGGCCCTCAACCGGCCCAACGACGGCGTCGGGCTAGGGCTCGCCATTAGTCGTGAGCTCGCGGTCGCCATGCACGGCCAGCTCGCTGTGGCGAGTGAGGTCGGCCGCGGTTCGACGTTCAGCCTCACCCTGCCGCGCGCCACCGGCACGGAGCTGCCTGTGAATGGCTCCGTCGTCGAGCCGCACGCTGAAGCAACCGTCTAGCTCGAGCGGCGAACACCAGCTTGCCTCGCATGTTCACTGCCCTCTTCGAATCAGTCCTTTTGTTGCGCCTCGCCTTCGTGCCAGCGAGCGCGATTGACGCGCGACCATCCGTGACCGGTCCGGGTCTTCGCAGTCACGTGATCCTCCTCGGCACCGGTACACCGAACGCCGACCCCACGCGCTCGGGCCCCGCCGTTGCAATCGTTGTCGACAGCAACGCGTACATCATCGATGCCGGCCCAGGCATCGTGCGGCGCGCCGCGGCCGCCAAGATCCCCATGCCCCGGCTTCGGATCGCGTTTCTCACGCACCTGCATTCCGATCACACAGTGGGACTTCCGGATCTCATGATGTCGCCGTGGGTGCTTGGACGCACCGTGCCGCTCGACGTCTACGGACCACCCGGTACGACGGCCATGGTCGATCATCTCCAAGCGGCGTACGCCGAGGACATCGACATACGCCTGCACGGCGGCGAACCGTCGAACAAGACCGGCTACGGCGGCAAGGGACACGATGTGCAGCCGGGAATTGTTTTCAAAGACAGCCTCGTCACCGTGACCGCGTTCGAAGTCCCACACGGCAAATGGCCGCACGCGTACGGTTATCGGTTTCAAACGCCGGATCGCACCATCGTCGTCTCGGGCGACACATCGCCGAGCGATGAAGTCGTAAAGGCCTGCAGCGGGTGCGATGTCCTTGTCCACGAGGTCATCTCGTCGGAATCACTCAAGGGACGTACCGCAGATTGGCAGGCGTACCATCGGGCATATCACACACCGGGGTACGAGCTCGGCGACGTCGCCACGAAAGCTCATCCAAAGCTGCTGCTGTTGTATCACCAGATTCCCACCGGCATCGCCGACGCCGCGCTGTTGCGCGAGGTGCACACGCACTACAAAGGGCTCGTCGTTTCCGGAAAAGACCTCGGCGTCTATTGAATTCGCGCCACGCCGTTTCCCGGCGTCGGAAATCGCACGAAGACGTCGGGATCGTGACCTGGCACGATGAGCCGTGGATCGGACGCCAACGTCACCATTCGCGCCTGGGCTCGTAAGTTCGACGCGGTATCGAGCGTCTGCGCAATGGGCACGTGTCGCGCGAGATTCTCGTACAGATACATGGTGTCCGACGCGACGACGACAGTCCCCGAGGCCGTGCGCACGGCCGCGAACTGCGACGCGAACGTGTGCTTGCCTCCCGTGAAGACGGTGATGCCCGGAATGATCTCCTTCGCGTCGCCGTCGACCAACATGACACGGCCGTCGCGAGCGGCCTGCCCCAAGAGTCTCGCGTCACCGGCGTCGATCGTTCGATTCTTCGCCGTACCCGACGAGTCGACGTAGTAGTCGAATTCCGCGCGCTGAATCCAGATCCGCGCTTTTGGAAACAAGTCGATCCCGTCCAGATGGTCCCAGTGCACGTGCGAGATGATGACGTCGGTGATCTGGTCCGCGCTCACTCCGGCGCGACTCACGGCTTCGCTCGGGGTTGCGAACGGATTCGGATGCCAGCGTTGCACGAAGTCGTCGCGATGAAAGCCTGCGTCGACCAACACGTTGCGCCCGTCGGATCCTTTCAGGAGCCACACCATCATCGCGAGGTCCAAGCGACGACTCGTGTCCGCGCCGTTGATCAACGCCGATACGCGAAACGCCGGGATCGTCGCATACCGAATGGCGTACACCTCGTACCGTGGCGCGGCAGCACCGCGAAGGCCCGGCGTCATCGCACTCACGGCGAGAGCGGCGGTGGCGAGCAGCAGAACCTTCGCGCCGCCGCTGGGAGCGAGTCGCGTCATAGAAACGTCCGTCGAGAGTGAATACGTCGGCTAAGAGAAGTCTTTTCCGTAGCGGCGTCCAGTGTGCTTGAACTCGAGCTTCTCGTAGAAGGCGTGCGCGTCTGCTCGCCGCAGCGCCGTCGTCACCACGAACCGCTTGGCGCCACGCGCGCGCGCCCATTCCTCGGCGGCAGCCACGAGCGTTCGTCCAACGCCATGCGATCGATGTCGCTCGTCGACCACGAGAAGCGTGAGCTGGCCAATCGGCGCCTCGTGATTCATCGTGTACCGCAGATGCACGGTCGCGAGAGCGGCGACCTCGTTGTCGACGACTGCAACGAGGCAGCGAGCCAGAGGGTCGGACGCGATTCGCTCCAACCGAGCCGGGATGACGGCGGGCTCCGTGGGATATCCGAGTTGAGTACACAGGACGGCAAGTGCGTCGGCGTCCAACGAAGCCGCGTCGCGCACCATTACGTTGGCCATTTATTCGCCTCGCCTGACACGTTCATTCGAGAAACGCGGCTCGTTGAAGGAGCCTCGGCCGAACCGACTCACCGCCGGCCTGACTTCCATTCTAATCGCGGCTGGCTTGCCGAGTCGACCTCCGGCGCGAATCTTCCAGAATCCTCGAAACTCCGAGGAGTCACGATCGTGCAATCGCGCAGTCGTTATCAGCGCGCCTGTTTGCAGGCTCTGTTCGCTGGCGCTGTATTGATATCTGCCGTCACGCCCGCGAGCTCGCAGGTCGTGCGCGGTTCCGTCCGTTCGCGCGCCACGGACGCCTCGGTCCCGGGAACTGTGTTGGTGCTGATCGACGCCGCGGGTGAGACCGCGGCGCGAACACTCGCCGACGAGCACGGCCGCTTCGCCTTGTATCCGCCCTTCGCTGGCCGGTACCGTCTCCGCGCGGCTCGCATCGGCTTCCGTCCGATCACGTCGGATGTGTTTACACTCGCCGCCGACACGACGATCGCCTTGGAGATGGTCGATATTCCGCTCGACCTTCCCGTGATGACCACGCGCGAGCGGACGCAGTGTTCAGTTCGTCCCGACTCGGGGCTCGCCCTGGCCTCGCTGTGGGACGACGTCAAGACTGCGTTGCTCGCCACCGCGATCACGCGCGAGGGGGCTCGATACCGGTTCGATCTGGTCGATCACACGCGTGTGTACGATTTCGCCACACGCGAGCTGCTCGACGTCGGCCTGACCGAGTCATCGCTGTACGCCACTCGCTCTTGGGCAAGTGTTCCTCCGGAACGATTGCGTCGCGATGGGTATGTGTTCGAGACTCGCGACAGCACGGCCTTCGTCGCGCCGGACATCGAGACCCTCTTGTCAGACTATTTCGTCTCGGCGCACTGTTTCCGCATTGGTGCGCGGTTCAACGAGGTCGATTCGCTGATCCCCGTCGAATTCGATCCCGCCGCCAAGACGAAGCATGTCGAGGTGAGGGGCACGCTCTGGATCGATCGTCGATCACACGACTTGAGGTCGCTCGATTTCCGATATGTGAACCTCGGGCATGCGGTTCCCGGGGCGGATTCGGTCGCCGGCGGGCACGTTGGTTTCGCACACTTGGGCACCGGCGGATGGATCATGACCGATTGGACGATCCGAGTGCCGGTCGCTCACGTCGCGTCGGAAGAGGGACCGCCGGTCAGCCTGCGCCGCGCCGGTGGACCGATCATCCTCGTTCACCGGCATCCTGTCGTGGACGAGTTGCGCGTGAGCGGTGGCACCCTTCGTGGTGTGTTCCGCGACGACTCCCTAGTCTGGTCGCGTCGCACGCGGCCAGTCCGCATCCACGTCACGAGCGGTTCGACGAATGGCGCGCCGGCCAGTCAAGCGGCGGTGTTCCTCGTCGGGAGTGAGCGGCCATTCGCGCTCACTGACACGACCGGCACCGCGACGATCGACGACTTGCTGCCCGGCGCGTACCTCATCGAAGTCGCGACGCGCGAGCTGGACGTGCTCGGATGGGCACGTGCGCGGGTGCGAATCGACGCAGACACAGCCACACAATCCGTTGCCGCCGTCCGAGTCGAGTCGCCGCTCGAGGCGGCGCGCGCCGTGTGCCTGGATGACGCCAAGTCGCTCAACGGTGACACCGGCGTCATCATCGGCAAGGTGAGCCGGGGCGCGGAGCCGGTCAGTGGACGCTCGGTAACTGTTTCGTGGATCGGCGATCCTGCCGGGGCGCATTCTCCGGGATCGATCGTCACGCGCACGGT
>Ga0070684_100003405_pt1 | contig 11934 bp, 9 predicted proteins | sample KBSC723LmetaG_FD_65653 | JGI IMG/M metagenome (GOLD analysis project Ga0070684, IMG submission 65653) | Corn rhizosphere microbial communities from Kellogg Biological Station, Michigan, USA - KBS C7.2-3L metaG | ecosystem: Host-associated > Plants > Roots > Rhizosphere ...
CGACAGCACCAGCGCGCGGGCGATGGCGATGCGCTGGCGCTGGCCGCCGGAGAATTCGTGCGGGAAGAGGTCGGCCGAGCGCTCGGGCAGGCCGACCAGGTCGAGCAGCTCGGAGACGCGGCGCTTGAGCTCGACCGGCTCGACCGTCTCGTTGGTGACCAGCGGCTCGGCGATGATGGCGCTGATCCGCATGCGCGGATTGAGCGAGGCGTAGGGATCCTGGAACACCGCCTGGACGGAGCGGCGGTAGTCGCGGCGGCCCGCCGTGTCGAGGCCGGCGAGGTCACGGCCGGCGAACAGGATGCTGCCGCCGCTCGGCTCCTCCAGCCCCAGCACCAGCTTGGCGGTGGTGGTCTTGCCGCAACCCGATTCGCCGACCACCCCCAGGGTCCGGCCGGGGTCGATCGCGAAGGAGATGCCGTCGACCGCGCGCACGACGCCACGCTCGCCGCCGAAAAATCCGCGGCGGGCCCGGAAGTGCTTCGTGAGGTCGTTGGCTTGCAGGACGGCGGTCATGCGGCGCTGCTCCGGAGGGCCATGGGTTCGGCCAGCCAACAGCGCGCGCTGCGGCCCGGCTCGGTCACGAATTCCGGCGGCGCCTCGACGCGGCAACGCGTCGTCACTGCCGGGCAGCGCGGCGCGAAGGCGCAGCCCGCCGGCAGGTTGGAGAGATCGGGCGGCTGCCCATCGATCGCGGTCAGCCGCTCGCCACCGTCAGTCATGCGCGGGATCGAGCCGAGCAGGGCCTTGGTATACGGGTGCGTCGGCGCGTTGAAGATGCGCGACACCGGCCCCTGCTCGACGACGCGGCCGGCATACATCACTGCGAGTTGGTCGCACATCTTGGCGACGATGCCGAGATTGTGGGTGATGAAGATCAGCGCCAGCCCGTGCTCGCGCTGCAGGTCGCGCAGCAGGTTGAGGTACTGCGCCTGGATGGTGAGATCGAGGCTGGTCGTCGGCTCGTCGGCGATCAGCAGGCGCGGCTCGCAGGAGATGCCGATGGCGCCGACGATGCGCTGGCGCATGCCGCCCGACATTTCGTGCGGGAACTGCGACACCCGGGTATCGGGCGAGGCGATCCGCACCGATTTCAGGAGCTGGATGGCACGCTGCCAGGCAGTGCGCGACGCGGCGCCCTCGTGGACGCGGATCGGCTCGGCGACCTGGTTGCCGATCGAGAACAGCGGATTCAGCGACGCCATCGGGTCCTGCAGGATCATGGCGATGCGCTTGCCGCGCACCTTGCGCATCTCCTCGTCGGACTTCTTCAGGAGGTCCTCGCCCTCGAACATCATGCGGCCGGCGACGATGCGTGCCGCCGGCGGCAGCAGGCGCATCATGGTGAGCGCCAGCGTGGTCTTGCCGGAGCCCGATTCGCCGACGATGCCAAGCGTCTCGCCGGCGCCGAGGCTGATAGTCACGTCGTCGACGGCGCGCACCACCCGCGTGCCCTGCTGCGACACGTAGTGGGCCGAGAGGTGCTCCAGTGAGAGAAGCGTTTGTCCGGCCATGGTCAGAGCTGCCGCAGTTGGGGATCGAGCTTCACCCTGAGCCAGTCGCCCAGCAGGTTGGCCGACAGCACCATCAGCATGATGCAGACGCCGGGGAACACCGTGAGCCACCAGTACCCGACCAGCAGGCCCTTCTTGCCGTCGGCCATCATCAGGCCCCAGGCCGGTTTGGGCGGCGGCACGCCGACGCCGAGGAAGGACAGCGACGCCTCAGTGACGATCACCACGCCCAGCATCAGCGTGGCGAGCACGACCGCCGAGTTGATCACGTTGGGCAGGATGTGGCGCCACATGATGGTGCGGCTGGAGCAGCCGGCGACGATGGCGAGCCGCACGAACTCGCGCTGCTTCAGCGACAACACCTCGCCGCGGATCACGCGCGCGTATCGTGTCCAGTAGACCAGGCCCAGGATCAGGATGATGTTGAGTTCGCTGGGGCCGACGATGGCGGCGAGGAAGATGGCGAAGGTCAGCGCCGGCAGCGCGAGCCAGGTGTCGGTCAGCCGCATCACCACCTGGTCGGCCCAGCCGCCGAGATAGCCGGACAGGATGCCGAGCAGAGTGCCGATGCCGCCGGCCACCAGCACGGCAGTGATGCCGACGACCATCGACACGCGGGCGCCGTAGATCAGGCGCGACAGGACATCGCGTCCGACGTGGTCGGTGCCCAGCAGGTAGGCCGTGCTGCCGCCCTCCTGCCAGAATGGCGGCCGGAAGCGGCGGGCCAGGCTCCCGATCGTCGGATCGTACGGCGCCAGCACGTCGGCGAAGATCGCGACCAGGGCGATGAACACCAGGATCAGGATCGGGATCAACGGAAAGCCCTTGAGGCGCCAGAAGGCGGCCGGCCGCGGTGCGCTGGCGACGGTGACGATGGCGGCTTCGGGAGGGGTGATGACAGTCATCTGTCAGCTCTCCAGTCGGATGCGGGGATCGATCAGGGCGTAGAGGATGTCGATCAGCAGGTTGACCAGGATGATCATGCTGCCGCCGATCACGACCACGGCCTGGACGACCGGGAAGTCGCGGAAGGTGACGCCCTCGTAGAGCAGCCGGCCAATGCCCGGCCAGGCGAACACCGTCTCGACGATCACGGCGACGTTGATCATCACGACGAGGTTGATGCCGGCGAGCGTGATCACCGGGATCAGCGCGTTCTTGAGCGCGTGCTTGCCGATCACCAGCGCCTCGGGGAGCCCCTTGAGCCGCGCCAGCTTGACGTACTCCGAGCCCATGACCTCGAGCATCGAGGACCGCGTCAATCGCATGTGCGCGGCGGCGAAGTACCAGCCGAGCGTGAAGGCCGGCATCAGGATGTGCAGGAAGCTGCCGGAGCCCGAGGAGGGCAGCCAGCCCAGCGACACCGAGAATACCAGGATCAGCACCAGCCCGACCCAGAACTGCGGCAGCGACAGGCCGAGCAGCGCGAACAGCTTGCCGGCGCTGTCCCAGAAGCCGTCGACCCGGACCGCCGCCAGGATGCCGCTCGGTATGCCGATCACCAGCGACAGGGCCATCGCTACCGCCGCCAGGATCAGCGAATTGGGCAGGCGCTGGAAATAGAGGTCGAGCACCGGCGTGCGGTAATAGAAGGACTGGCCGAAGTCGCCGGTGATGAAGCTGGCGATGAAGTGCCAGTACTGCACCCACAGCGGCTGATCGAGGCCGAACTGGCGGTGCATCGCCTCGATGTCCTCCTGGCTGGCGCCCGGCTCGGTCAGCAGGGCCACCGGGTCGCCGGTGACGCGCACGAACAGGAAGATCGTCAGCGACAGCAGGAACAGCGACAGCAGGGAGTAGCCGACGCGCCGGAGGATGTACTGCTTCATGGCCGCTCCCTACGCTTTGCCCTTGAGGGTGAGGTCTTCGTAGGGCGCCGTGTACGGGAAGCCCTCGATCAGCCCGAATCCCGATTCGCCGACTCGCGGGCCGACGCCCGACATGAAGGCCTGCTGCCAGATCGGCGCAAAGATCGCCTTCTCGTGCACGAGCTGCTGCAGGCGGTGCAGGATCGCCTCGCGCTTGGCGCGATCCGTCTCCGCGGCTTGCTCGGCGAACGCCGCATCGATGTCGGGATAGCTGCCATAGGCGTAGGCGCCGCCTTTGACCACGAAGGCTTCGGCGCGGGTCGCGCAGTTGCCAAACGCGCCGGAGGCGCCCTGCACGATGTTCTTGAGCTTCTTCTCGGCGTAGGCCTTGAAGAAGGCGGCGCGCTCCAGCGGCCGCAGCTTCACCCGGATGCCGACTTCGCGAAGGTTGTTGAGCACGACCTCGCCGATGTTGGCGTAGGACGCGTCGCAGTAGTAGTCGCCGGCATCGAAGCCACGCGGGTGGCCGGCCTCGGCCAGCAGCTTGCGGGCGCGGGCCGGATCGTGCACCGGCGCGGGCGGCTGCCAGTAGAAGTCGAAGTTCTCCGGGAACACGCTGTTCGTCAGGTGCGAATGGCCGAGCGTCAGCGCCTGGTTGATGGTCTTGTGGTCGAGCGCCAGGCCGGCCGCCTGCCGCACGCGCTGGTCGTGCCACGGCGACTGGGCATCCCACTGGTCGGCGAAATAAAGCCAGAACGTGGCCGATCCCACCGCCGCCTTGATCGCCAGCCCAGGTGTGCGCGTCAGCTCGTCTGCCAGCTCGCCGCGGATCGAATAGGCGATGTCGATCTCGCCGCGCTGCAGGGCGGCCAGCCGGGTCGACTCATCGGGCACAACCTTGAAGACCAGCCGCTTGATGGCGGGTGGCTTGCGCCAGTAGCCCTCGAACCCCTCGCACACCAGCTCCACGCCGGGGTTGAAGGAGACGAATTTGTAGGGCCCTGCGCCGACCGGCGCCCTCTTGTAGCCGTCCTCGCCGACCTGCTGGACGTATTTCCGGGGCACGATCCAGCCCGCACCGGTGGCGCTGGCATAGAAGGTCAGGAAGTCCGGCCACGGCTCGTTGAGGCGGATCATGAGCCGGTGCGCATCGTGGACGTCCACGCCGGCCACGCGCTCCTTCAAGGTCTTGGAGGAAGCGCCGCGGTAGCGCTCGAGGGAGAACTTCACGTCATCCGCCGTTACCGGCTCGCCGTTATGGAACAGCACGCCCTTGCGCAGGGTGAAGGCATAGCTCAGCTCGTCGGGCGCCGCGGTCCAGGCCTCGGCGAGGCACGGCGCCATCGGCTTGCCCGGCATCGCCTTCACCATCGCGTCGTGCAGGGCGTACAGCATCATGAACGGTGTGATGATGCCGGCGGTTTCCGCCGGATCGAACCAGGTCGGCGCCAGCGAGACATGCGAGGCGATGGTGAGCTGTCCGTCCGGTGCGGCCCAAGCAGCGTCCGGCAGGACGCCCATCGCGGCGGCGGCGGAGAAGCCGAGAATGCCGCGACGCGTGGGGCCGGGAGAGGGCGAAGCCATGATCGTGCCCCGCTAGGCGCCGGCCTTCAGGCGGACGTCCTCATAAGGCGCCGAGTAGGGATGGCCAGCGATCAGGTTGAACGCCGCCTCCTCGACCCTGCGGCCCTGGCCGTTGAGGAAGCCGAGCTGGAAGATCGGCGCGTAGACCGTGCGCTCGTGAACGAGCTGCTGCATGCGGTGCAACAGCTCGGTGCGCTTGGCCTTGTCGCTGGTCTGCGCCTGCTGCGCGAACAACTCGTCGATGTCGGGATAGCTGCCGTAGACGTAGGTGCCGCCCTTGACGACGAAGGTCTCCATTCGAGTCGCGGCGTTGCCGAAGGCGCCGCTGCCGCCCTGGATCAGGTTGCGGTATTTCTTCTCGCCGTACTCCTTGGTGAAGGCGGCGCGTTCCATCGGCCGCAGCCTCATCCTGATGCCGATCTCGGTGAGGCTGTTGATCGCCGCCTCGCCGAGGTTGCCGTAGGACGCATCGCAGAAGTACTCGCCGCCGTCGAAGCCGTTCTTGAAGCCGGCTTCCGCCAGAAGCTTCTTGGCTGCGGCCGGATCGTACGGGATCTTCGGCGGCTGCCAGTAGCCTTCGTAGGCCTTGGGCACGATGCTGCAGGTGATCAGCGAATGGCCCAGGGTCAGCGCCTGGTTGATGCCGTCCCGGTCGAGGGAAAGCGTCACCGCCCTGCGCACCTTCTCGTTGGACCACGGCGATTTCGGGTCCCACTGGTCGGCGAAATAGACCCAGAACGGCGAGTTGATCACCACCGGCTTGAGCGCCAGGCCGGGCGTGCGTTGCAGCTCCTCGGCCAGCTCGCCGCGGATCGAGTAGGCGACGTCGACCTCACTGCGCTTCAGCGCCGCCAGCCGGGTAGCCTCGTCGGGGATCACCTTCCAGATCAGCTTCTTGACGGTCGGCGTGCGGCGCCAGTAGCCGTCGAACGCCTCCATCACCAGCTCGACGCCCGGCGTGAAGGACACGAACTTGTAGGGGCCGGCGCCGATCGGCGCCTTCTTGAAGCCGTCCTCGCCGACGCTCTCGACGTACTTCTTCGGCACGATCCAGCCGGCGCCGGTGACGCTGGAATAGTAGAGCAGGAAGTCGGGCCATGGCTTGTTCAGCCGGAACACCACGTTGCGCGGATCCGGCGTCTCGACCGCCGCGACATGCTCCTTGATGAAACCCGCAGCATTGCCGCGATAGCGCTCGAAGGAGAATTTGACGTCCTCCGACGTGACCGGCGCGCCGTTGTGGAACTTGGCGCCGTCGCGCAGCACGAAGGTGTGGCTCATGCCATCGGGCGCGGCGGCGTAGGACTCCGCGAGGCACGGCTCGGCCGGATTGCCCGGCATCGGCTTCACCAGCCCGTCGTGCAGAGCGTAAAGCAGCATGAACGGTGTGACGATGCCCGGCGTTTCGGCCGGGTCGAACCAGGTCGGCGCCAGTGAGACGTGCGCGGCGTAGACCAGCTTGCTTTCCGGGGCCGCGCGCGCCGGCCGGGTGCCGGCGGCCACGACGCCGAGCGCGGCAAGGCCCATGATCTCGCGACGGGTGGTGCGTGAGAACGAACGCATGCGGTTGCTCCTGTGCCGGAGTGCTCAGCTCTTCTTGACGGTCACGTCCTCGTAGGGGGCGGAGTAGGCATGGCCCTTGATCAGGCCGAGGCCGGATTCGCCGACGCGCTTGCCCAGGCCGTTGATGAAGGCGAGCTGCCAGATCGGCGCGTAGACCGAGCGCTCGTGCAGGATCTGCTGGATCTTGTGCAGGAGCGCCGTGCGTTTTTCCTTGTCGAGCTCGACCGCCTGCTCGGCGAACAGCGTGTCGATCTCGGGGTAGTTGCCGTAGACGTAGGCGCCGCCCTTGACCGCGAAGCTCTCGAGCCGGGTCGCAGCGTTGCCAAAGGCGCCGGACGCGCCCTGGATGATGTTCTTGAGCTTCTTCTCGGAGTAGGCGGCGAAGAAGGCGGCGCGCTCCAGCGGCCGCAGCTTCACGCGGATGCCGGCCTCCTGCAGGTTGTTGATCACCGCCTCCGCGAGATTGGCGTAGGAGGCGTCGCAGTAGTAGTCGCCGGCGTCGAAGCCTTTGCGATGGCCGGCGTCGGCCAGCAGCTTCTTGGCCTTGGCGAGGTCGTACGCCGCCGGCGGCGCCTGCCAGTAGAAGTCGAAGCTGTCGGGGATGATGCTGTTGGTGATCGGCGAGAAGCCGAGGCTCAACGCCTCGGAGATCGACTTGTAGTCGAGCGCCAGCCGCGTCGCCTCGCGCACCCGCTGGTCGTGCCACGGCGACTTGGCGTCCCACTGGTCCGGGAAGTAGAGCCAGAACATGCCCTGGATCACCACCGGCTTCAGCGACAGGCCGGGCGTCTTCTTCAGCTCCTCGGCGAGCTCGCCGCGGATCGAGTAGGCGATGTCGACCTCGCCGCGCTTCAGCGCCGCCAGCCGCGTCCCTTCTTCCGGGATCACTTTCAGGACCAGCCGCTTCACGGTCGGCGCCTTGCGCCAGTAGCCGTCGAAGGCCTCGAACACCAACTCGACGCCCGGCGTGAAGGAGACGAACTTGTAGGGGCCGGCGCCGACTGGCGCCTTCTTGAAGCCCTCGTCGCCCACTTCCTGGACGTACTTCTTGGGCACGATCCAGCCGGCGCCGCTCGCCGAGGAATAGAAAGTGAGGAAGTCCGGCCACGGCTTCTTGAGCACGAAGCGGACGGTGCGCTCGTCGGGCGTCTCGATCGACGCCACGCGTTCCTTCATCAGCGCCGCCGAGGTGCCGCGATAGCGTTCAAAGGAGAACTTGACGTCTTCCGCGGTGACCGGCGCGTCGTTGTGGAACTTGGCGCCTTTGCGCACGGTGAACTCAAAGCTCAGCCCGTCCGTCGCCGCCTTCCAGGCTTCCGCGAGGCACGGTTCGTCGGCCTTGCCGGGCATCGGCTTCACCATGGCGTCGTGCAGCGCGTAGAGCAGCATGAACGGCGTGATCATGCCCGGCGTCTCGGCCGGGTCGAACCAGGTCGGCGCCAGCGAGACGTGCACCGCCCAGGTCAACTGACCGCCGGGGGCTTCGGCAAACGTCGCCTTGGGCACGGCGATGCCCAGCGCCGAAAGCGCCATCAAGGTACGACGGGTAAGCTCGGTACGCTGCGCCATTGGCTACTCCCGACTCTCTCGATCCGGGGGGGGGGCGCCGCACTGCGTGCGGGAAATACTCCGCCGGCCCGGACGGCGCACGTCATGCGCCCGGTTGCGTGAGTAAGCGTTGAGCTGAGCTACTTATCTAAAGCGATCGGTACTCCCGTCTTCGTGACCATCCCTGTCAACTGCCCGCGTGGACCGCGGGACGGCGATCCACGAGGGGATCCTTGCCGTCAACGTTAGGCGCAAGGCCGGGACCGGGCAACGAAATTCCGCGCCATGGCCTACAGGCTCAGGTGTTAGCTTTGTAGCCATGGCCAAAAAATCATCCCCCGGCGGCGGGCCAGTGTCGCCCGAGCGCATCGTGCAGGAGGAGCACGCCCGGCTCGATCTCAGGCGCACCATGAGCTACGGCGACTACCTGCAGCTCGACGCGCTGCTGGGCGCCCAGAAGCCGCTCTCGCCGGCACACGACGAGATGCTGTTCATCATCCAGCACCAGACCAGCGAGCTCTGGATGAAGCTGATGCTGCACGAGCTCACTGCCGCCAAGCGCTGCATCGCCGGCGACCGGCTGAACAGCGCCTTCAAGATGCTGGCGCGGGTGTCGCGCATCTTCGAGCAGCTGGTCCATGCCTGGGACGTGCTGTCGACCATGACGCCGCCGGAGTACACGGCGATCCGGCCGCACCTCGGCGCATCGAGCGGCTTCCAGAGCTACCAGTATCGCTGCATCGAGTATTCGCTCGGCAACAAGAACCCGGCCATGCTGCGGCCGCACGAGCATCGGCCGGACCTGCTGGCGCAGGTGCGCACCGCTTTCGAGGCGCCGTCACTCTACGACGAGGCGTTGCGCCTGTTGGCGCGCCGCGGCCTGCCTGTGCCGCCCGACCACGTCGAGCGCGACTGGAGCCGGCCGTACGAGGAGAGCGACGCGGTCGAGCAGGCGTGGCTCGTGGTCTACCGCCAGCCCGAGGCGCACTGGGATCTCTACCAGCTGGGCGAGGAACTGATGGATCTCGAGGATGCGTTCCGCGTCTGGCGCTTCCGCCATGCCACCACGGTCGAACGGCTGATCGGATTGAAGCGCGGCACGGGCGGAACCGGCGGTGTGCAATACCTGCGCAAGATGCTCGAGGTGGTGCTGTTCCCCGAACTGTGGCGGCTGCGTACGGATCTCTAAAAATGGATCTCAATTGGCGATCGCTGTCCGATGTGGAGCGTGAGCGCGAATACTCGCCGAGCTCGTGCATCGGCGGCGATTACATGCCTTATCTACGGGCCTACGCTGACCGCAGCGCATCGGCGCGCCGTGAGCACCCGCCGCGGACCCTGCGCTACGGGCCAGGCGAGCGGCAGACGATCGACCTGTTCATGCCCAGCACCGTGGCGAGGCCATCCGTGCTGGTCTTCTTTCATGGCGGCTATTGGCAGGAGCTGTCGAAGCGGGAGTCTGCCTTCGCGGCTCCGCAATGCCTGGCGCACGGCATCGCCTACGCCGCCGTCGACTACACTCTCGCGCCCAAGGCCACGCTGTCAGCCATCGTCGACGAGTGCCGGACTGCCGTTGCGTGCCTGGCGGAGGTCGGACCGCTGGTCGTGGCCGGCAGCTCGGCCGGCGCGCATCTCGCGGCGATGGTCGCCAACGGGCGGCTGAAAGGCACGGTTCTGGTATCGGGCATCTACGAGCTCGAGCCGCTGATCGGCACGTCGATCAATACCGCCCTCGGCCTCGACGTCGCCGAAGCTGCGCGCAACAGCCCGATGTGCCGGCCGCTCCGAGGGTTTCCGCCGAGCCTGGTCTGCTGGGGCGACAACGAGACCGACCAGTTCAAGCGCCAGAGCCGGGCGTTTGCCCAGGCGCTGCACGTCGCCGGTGCCGAGTGTTCGGTGTTCGAATGCCCCGGCCGGAACCACTTCGATGTCATCCTCGATCTGGCCGATCCCGCCACGGAACTCGGCCGGCGGACGCTCGACCTGTTACAGTAGCGTCCGAAGCAAGCAAGCGCCCAAGGCGCCCCAAGGCGTACGAGGGAGGGGGAGGAGAGTTCGTTGGCATCCACAACACTGGCGCCGCACCGCAATCGCTGGGTGCGCATCCTCGGCGTCGCCTTCGTCATGTACGTGCTGTCGTTCATCGACCGCACCAACATCGCGATGGCGATCCCCGCCATGCGCAGCGAGCTCGGCCTCGGCGCCCAGGCGATCGGCTTCGCCACCGGCATGTTCTTCTGGGGCTACATCATCCTGCAGATCCCGGCCGGCCGCATCGCCTCGGTGTGGAGCGCAAAATGGGTGATCCTGACCCTGATGCTGTTCTGGAGCGTGGTGTCGTTCTCGACCGCCTTCGTGCACACCGAAGGTGAGCTGATCGCCAACCGCTTCATCCTCGGCCTGTTCGAGGGCGGCGTGCTCACCTGCACCATCGTGCTGATCCGCAAATGGTTCACGCGCGGCGAGCGGGCGCGCGCCAATACCCTGTTCCTGATCAGCATCCCGCTGGCCAGCGTGATCGCCAACCCGATCTCCGGCATCGTGCTGGCGCACTTCGACTGGCAGACGATGTTCTTCGTCGAGGCCGCGCCGGGCCTGGTGTGGGCGCTGGTCTGGATCTGGGCCATTACCGAGCGGCCGCAGGACGCCGCCTGGCTCGATCCCGCCGAGAAGGCCCGCCTGACCGCCGCGCTGGCGGCGGAGGAGCAGCAGGTCGCGCCGGTGCAGGGCCATTGGCTCAAGACCCTGTGGCATCCCGCGGTGCTGCTGCTGGCGCTCTACAACTTCGCCGCGCTGATGGCGGAGTGGGGCGTGACCTTCTGGCTGCCGACGGTGCTCAAGGAGACCGGGCTGCCGATCACCACGGTCGGCTGGCTGGCGGCGATCCCGCCGGCTGCCGGCGCGCTGATGATGCTCGTCGTGGCGGCGAGCTCCGACCGGCGGCAGGAGCGCAAGTGGCACATGATCGCCGCGACCGCGATGTCGGGCGTGTTCCTGCTGCTGGCGCAGTTCGTCGGCCAGCACAATACGATCGGCATCCTGGTCTGCCTGACGCTCGCGGTGGCGAGCTTCTTCGGCCGCTTCGGGCCGTTCTGGTCGTTGCCGACCGAGGTGCTGCCGCCCTCGGTCGCCGGCGTCGGCATCGGCCTGATCAACGGCGCCGGCAATCTCGGCGGCACCGTCGGTCCGGTGTTCTTCGGCGCGGTCCGCGACTGGACCGGCAGCTTCACCCTGGCGCTCAGCGTCGGCGGCATCTCGCTGATCGTCGGCAGCCTGCTCGCCGTGCCGATCCGTTCGCCGCAGAAAGCTCGTTAGGCGTCGAGGATCGGCGTGAAGCCGCCGTAGATCATGCGCTGGCCGTCGAACAATGGCGGCTTGCTCTTGTCGGGCTGCATGCGCGGATCGGCCATCATCTTGCCCCACGCCGTGTCGCGCACGGTCTTGGACGGCCACTCGACCCAGCCGTAGATCACCGTCTCGCCGTCCTTGGCCTTCACCGCGCGCTTGAAATCGGTGACCTTGCCGTCAGGAATGTCGTCACCCCAGCCGTCGAGCACGCGGGTGGCGCCGTACTCGCGGAACAGCTCGGCCATCTGCGCCGCCCAGTCGCGGAACGCCGCCTTGTTGGCGACCGGCACCGGCATCAGCGTGGCGTCGACATAGGCCGGCTTGTTGCCTTTGCCCGCACCCTGGCCCAGGTCGAGCAGCGTCTCGAAGCCGGCGAAGATCACGCGCTGGCCGTCGAATGGCAGGGTCTTGGCGATGTCCTTGGCGGCCGGGTCGTTCATCATCTTCTGGTTCGCCGCATCGCGCACCGCCTTCGACGGATACTCGAGCCAGGTGAAGACCACGACCTCATCCGATTTTGCCTGCACCGCACCCTTGAAATCGGTGACCTTGCCGTCCGGCACCTCGTC
>Ga0070684_100003406_pt1 | contig 11932 bp, 10 predicted proteins | sample KBSC723LmetaG_FD_65653 | JGI IMG/M metagenome (GOLD analysis project Ga0070684, IMG submission 65653) | Corn rhizosphere microbial communities from Kellogg Biological Station, Michigan, USA - KBS C7.2-3L metaG | ecosystem: Host-associated > Plants > Roots > Rhizosphere ...
AAGCCCGCGTTCCTCGAAGTGCGCCAGCGCTTCCCGGACCGCGTGTTCATCCTGTGCGCGCGCATGCCGCGCGACATGGCCGACGAGCTGACCGCGATGGGCTTCCTGATCTTCGAGGACCCGACGCGCGCCATCATGGCGGTGGCGGCGCTGTCGCGGCTCGCGCAGGGCTATGCGGCGCCTCCGACGCGCGCATCGGAGGTCGCCGCCGCACGGCCGCTTCCGGCCGGGCCGATCAACGAGGCCGAGGCAAAGCGCCTGCTCGGCGCGGCCGGTGTACCATTCGCGGCGGAGAAGACGGCAAACTCGCGAGATGCAGCAGTTGCGGCGGCGAAAGAGATCGGCTTCCCGGTGGTGATGAAGGTCCTCTCGCCCGATATCGCGCACAAGTCGGAAGCCGGCGGCGTCGTGCTCGGCCTGGGCGACAGCGACGCGGTCGCGGGCGCCTACGACACGATGATGCGGCGCGTCGCCGAGCGCGCGCCGAAGGCGCGGCTCGAAGGCGCGCTGATCGCCCGCATGGTGACGGGCGGCGTCGAGACGGTGATCGGCGTCAAGCGCGATCCGGTGTTCGGTCCGGTCGTGCTGTTCGGGCTCGGCGGCGTCCATGTCGAGGTGCTGAAGGACGTCACCTTGCGCCTCGCGCCGGTCGACCGCGACACCGCGAAAGCGATGATCCGCGCGATCAAGGGTTTCGCGCTGCTCGCGGGGGCACGCGGCAAGCCGCCGGCCGACCTCGATGCGCTCGCTGACGCGATCGTCGCGATGGCGCGCTTCGGCGCCGCGCACAGCGAAGTCACCAGCGCCGAGATCAATCCGTTCATCGCGCTCCCCGACGGCGGCGTCGCCGTCGATGCGCTGATCATGACCGACGAAGGACCAGCACCATGAAGCTCGAAACCGTGCGTCTCGACGTCGCGGACCACATCGCGACCGTGACGATGAGCCGCGCGCCGGTGAACGCGCAGAACCGCCAGTCGCGCGAGGAGCTGATCCGCGTGTTCGACGCGATCAGCGATCGTGACGACATCCGCGTCGCGGTGCTCACCTCGGCGTTCAAGGTATTCTCCGCCGGCGCCGACGTGAAGGAGCGCGTCGGGCTGGTGCAGGAGGCGGGCGACTACGTGCGCCACAACCGGCTCGCGCGCGAATATTTCTACTCGATCTCGGACTGCGTGAAGCCGGTGATCTGCGCCGCCAATGGCGCGGCGTTCGGCGCGGGCTTCGCCTTGATGCTCGCCTGCGACATCATGCTGGCGAGCGATGACGCCTACTTCGTGATGCCCGAGGTCGATGTCGGCCTCGCCGGCGGTGCCGGCTTCCTGATGCAGCATTTTTCCAAGTCGATGGCGCGCTACATGTATTTGACGGCGCGCCGCATTCCGGCTGCGGAGCTGCATCGCCTCGGCGTGATCACGGCTGTGGTGCCGCGCGAGAAGCTGATGGACGAGGCGATGGCGATCGCGCGCGAGATCGCGGCAAAGAGCCCGCTCGCGATCCAGAAGGTGAAGCGCGCCTTCAACACCGTCGAGGAAATGCCGACGCGCGACGGTTACCGCTTCGAGCAGTCGGTCACGGTCGAGCTTTCGCACACCGAGGACGCGAAGGAAGCGCAGAAGGCTTTCGTCGAGAAGCGCAAGCCGGTGTTCAAGGGAAAATGATCGGCGGTCGCTCCGGGGCGCGCCGAAGGCGCGAGCCCGGAATCCATAACCACGATCGGTGCCGAATCGACAGGACTGTGGTTATGGATCCCGGACAGCCGCTTCGCGGCTTCCGGGATGACGGTCATCGGACATTCGCCGCCCTGGCGATCGCCATCGCGGCCTCGGCGGTCTTCGGGCGGACCATCTCGAACACCTCGTCCACCACGCAGTAATCCCAGTAGCCGAGCCGCGCGATGGGGCGGGCGAGGGTGATGTCGACTTTGCCGTCGCGGACGATGCTCTCGTCGATGTGCACGCCGACGACCTCGCCGATGATGATCTCCGAGCGGTTCTTCTGGCCGTCGGAGCCGACCAGCGGCACCGTCTGCATGTATCTGCATTCGAAATGGACCGGCGAGCGCTTCACCCGCGGCGGTTTCACCTTGAGCGACGGGACCATCTCGAGCCCGAGCTTCTCAGGCTCGCTCTCGGCCGTGTCAAAGTCGGCGGACGACGCACTCATCATGTCGCGCAGGTCGAAGGTCGCCAGATTGTAGACGAATTCGCCGGTCTCCTCGGCATTGCGCTGCGAGTCTTTCCGCGGATGCGACGAGAACACCACGATCGGCGGCGCACTCGACATCAGATTGAAGAAGCTGTACGGCGCGAGATTGACACCGCCTTCCTTCGAGATCGTCGTGATCCAGCCGATCGGGCGCGGGCAGACCAGCGCGTTGATCGGCGTGTGGGCGAGCCCGTGCGGCTCGGTGCGAGGGTCGTAGAACATGAGTTTCCTTATTCTCATTCCTGTGTCCCGGGCGCAGCGCAGCGCGAAGTGGTGCGCTGCAGGACCGGGACCCCGGTTTCTTCGTGCGGCGAACAACCGGGGTCACGCATCTGCGATGCACCGCTGCGCGCTGCATCGCGGGCGGGACACGCGGTGGTTCGTTTGTGCGGACTGTGCCTAGTCGGGGACCTTCGCGCGCACCGGAACGCGCCGGCTCGTCTCGGTGCCGTCGCCGAGCGCGCCGAAGTAATTGCGTCCCCAGCCCCAGACCGTTCCGTCCTTCTTGAGAGCGAGGGCGTGCCAGAGCCCGTTCGCGATGCCGACGACGCCGGTGAGGCCTTTGATCTGGACCGGCTTCTTGATCACCTCGTTCATGGTTTTGTCGTCCTCCTCGCCGTTCGCGATGCTGCCCCAGGCCCAGACGGTGCCGTCGTCTTTCAGGGCGAGCGAGTACCAGCCTCCGGCCGAGATCGCGACGACATGATCGATGCCGGCAAGGCGCCGCGGCGTTGGGTGACGCTCCTTCTGATCGCCCCACACCCAGACCGTGCCGTCATTTTTCAGCGCCACGGAATGATGCGAGCCGGCCGCAACCGCCTTGACGCCGGAGAGACTCGGGATCTGGAAGGGCGTGAAGCGGTCCTTGCGCTTGCCGTCGCCGAGCTCGCCGTCGTCGTTGTAGCCCCAGGCCCAGACCGTGCCGTCCTTCTTCAGGGCGAGCGTGTGCCCCATCCCGGCCGCCATGGCGACGATGTCGGAAAGTCCGGTCACCTGGGCCGGCGCGGAGGTTGAATTCTTGGTCCCGTCGCCGAGCTGGCCATGCCAGTTGTTGCCCCAGGCCCAAAGCGTGCCGTCGTTCTTCAGGGCGAGGCAATAACGGTCGCCGGCGACAATGGCCTGGATGTTGGAAAGCTCCTTGACCTGCTCGGGCTTGGGAAAGCGACTGTCGGCCGCGCCCCGGGTGCCGAGCTGACCCTCGCCATTGTAGCCCCAGGTCCAGACGGTACCGTCCTTCTTCAACGCAATCGAATGGCCGCTCCCCACCGAGACCGCGACAAGATCGGAGAGACCAGCCATCGCGGCGGGCACCGGATGCGTGTTCTCCTTCTCGGCCGGAGGCGTGCCGGCGCGCTCGCCCCCATGGTAGTCGCCCCATACCCACAAGGTGCCGTCGCCCTTGACGAGATACGAGCCGGCATCTGCCGCGGCGACTTGAGGCAAGGGCGCGGCAGGGCTGAATGATGAGAGAGACGTCAGAAGAATTGCAGCCAGAACGCCAGTGCGCAGCATCCGTACACCCGTCGTTTGTCAAAGATGCGCGTAAACGCGCTTATGCGCCTGTGAAGACGACGCCAGCCATAAGGCTAATTCGTCTTCTTCACCAGCCTGCACTCGCTGCGCGACAGCGGCAGCGCGGCGTCCTCCGCGGCAACCTTGCCGAGAATTTTGTAATAGTCCCACGGATATTTCGACTCGGCCGGCGTCTTCACCTGCACCACGTAGAAGTCGCGCATCACGCGGCCGTCCTCGCGGATCCAGCCGTTCTCGGTCATCGGATCGTTGATCTTGGCCTTGCGCATCTCGGCGACCACCTTGACGGTGTCGTCAGTGCCGGCGGCCTGCACGGCCTTGAGATAATGCGTCACCGCGCTGTAGGCGCCGGCGGTGAGGAAGGTCGGCATCTTCTTGTGCTGTTCGAAGAAGCGCTTCGAGAAGGCGCGGCTCGCCTCGGTGCGGTCCCAGTAGAACGAGGTGGTGATGATCAGGCCTTGCGCCGCCTCGAGCCCGAGCGCGTCCACATCGGTGATGTTCATGAACAGCGCGGCGACCTTCTGCCCGTTGCGGGTGAGGTTGAACTCGCGCGCCTGCTTCAGCGCATTGGTGGTGTCGCCGCCCGCGGTCGCGAGCGCGATCACCTTGGCGCCCGAGCTCTGCGCCTGCAGCAGGAACGAGGAGAAGTCGGCGGTGTTGAACGGCACGCGCACCGAGCCGAGCACCTTGCCGCCGTTCTTCTGCACCACCTCGGTGGCCTGCGCTTCGAGCAAGTGGCCGAACGTGTAGTCCGCCGTGATGAAGAACCAGGTGTCGAGCTTCTGCCGCATCAGCTCGGTCGCGGTGCCGGCCGCGACGCCGTAAGTGTCCCACGACCACTGGAAGCCGGTGGCCGAGCAGTTCTGGTTGGTCAACGCATGCGTGCCCGACCCGGAGATGAGGAAGATCTTGTTGGCGTCGCGCGTCACCGGCTGGATCGCCATGCCGACCGCGGACGAGCCGCCGTCGACGATCGCGTCGACATGCTCGGTGTCGATCCAGCGCCGCACGATCGCGACGCCGATGTCCGGCTTGTTCTGGTTGTCGGCGAACACGACCTCGATCTTCTTGCCGAGCACAGTGCCGCCGAAGTCCTCGGCCGCCATCCGCGCCGCGATCACGGCGCCGAAGCCGCCGGCCGCCGAATAGATGCTGGCCTGGTCGTTGGTGACGCCGAGCTTCACGACGTCGTCGGAGACTTGCGCCTGCGCGCTTCCTGTCAGCAAGGTCGCCGCAACGGCCGCGATGAAGCATGTCGTTTTCATTGTCGTTCCCCCAAGGTGCATTTTTGACGCGATTATCGGCTCACCGCTGAGCAAAAGGAAAGCGCAGAGGGGGCCTTCCCACCCCGATGCGGTTCGCCAAGCGTGGGCGAGGAGGTTCAGCGCAGGACTTCCTTGAAAAACCCGCCGACCACCTTTGCGACCTCGCCCGGCATCTCGACGAACGGCATGTGCGGTCCGTTCGGCAGCACGGCGTAGCGCGCGTCGGGGATTGCGTCCGCCATCGCCTTCACCACCGGCGGCGGCGTCGACTGATCGACCTCGCCGGCAAGGCACAGCGTCGGCACCTTGATGCCGGCAAGTCTGGGCGCGGTGTCGACGTGCGCCATCGCCACGAAGGCGTCGCACCAACCGCGGATGTCGTTCGCGAGCAGCCGCGCCCGCACCGGCGCGTCGCCCCCCTGCGCGCGGAACGGCGCGTTGAACCAGCGTTCCATTGTGATGTCCATGATTCCCGCCATGCCGAGGCGCCGCGCGTCACTCGCGCGCCCCATCAGCGCGGCGAAGCTGTCCTTCGTTTGCGCGTGGTTGACGTTCGCGATCACCAGCGCGCGCGTGTCCTGCGGATATTTCACGGCGAGCGCTTGTGTGACCAGCCCGCCCATCGCGAAACCCGCGACGGCGCAGGGTGCGAAGCTCAGCTTCACGAGCAGCGCATGAACGTCGTCGGCATAGTCTTCCAGCTTGCTGGTCGGCACATAGGGCGACTTGCCATGACCGCGCATGTCGGCACGCAGAATGGTGAAATCCTTCGCCATGATCGCGGTCAGTGCATCGAGCAGCGTCAGGTCCATTCCGACGGCATGCAGCAGCAGCACGTTCGGGCCGCTGCCGTCGACGCGGTAGTTCAGCTCGACTGTCATGCGCAGCTCCTGAGGTGGTGAGTGGTGAATAGTGAGTGGTGAGTAGCAAGCGGACCCATTCACCACTCACCATTCACTACTCACTTCTTCACCGGCCCGGACTCGTTGCCGCCGACGATCACGCCGGCCCATTTCTCGATCATCTGGATCAGCGCGGTGAAGTCGTCGTCGCCGCGTCCCTCGGTCATGCCCATGTGCCACATCTCGACGACATTGGCGCCGAGCCACATCGGCACCTTCAGGTGCTTGGCCTCCTCGAGGCAGAGCGAGACGTCCTTGTACATGGTCGAGACCTTGCCGCCGTAGTCGAAGCTGCGCGTCAGGATCGAGGCGGGGAATTTGTCGAGCGTGGTTGCGTTGCGCCCCGTGGAGGCATTCACGGTTTCGATCAGGGTGCGCGCGTCGACTCCCGCTTTGACCGCCATCGCGGAAGCCTCGAAGGCGGCGAGCATGCCGGCGGCCGAGATCATGTTGTTGGCGAGCTTCACCACCTGACCGAGCCCAGGCTTGTCGCCGACATAGAAGACGTTGCGCGCCAGTGCCTGCAGCATCGGCTTGACGCGCTCGAAGGCCGCGCGCTCGCCCGCCACCATGGTGGCGAGCGTGCCGGCGCGCGCGCCGCGCGGCCCGCCGCTCACCGGCGAGTCGACCATCGCGATGTTCCTGGCTGCAAGCTCGGCCGCGATCGCCTGCACGGCCGGCGAGCCGATGGTCGACATTTCCACATAGGTACGCAGCGACGGCGCGTGGATCGCGCCGTCGGCGCCGAACGCGACCGCGCGGCTCACCTCGGGCGAGGGAAGGCACGCGAACGCGATCGCCGCGCCGGTCGCGGCATCGCGCGGCGATTTCGCCGCAACGCCGCCGCGCTTGACCAGCGGCGCCATCGCTTCGGCGCGCGGATCGAACAGCCGCACCGCGTAGCCGGCATCGATCAGCCGCTCGGCGATCGGCGCGCCCATGGCGCCGCAGCCGATGAATGCAATCGTCTCGCTCATTCCCACACCTTGCCGGTGACCGATGCCGTCTGCCCGCCGTCGATGACGAGCTCGGTCGCGTTGACGAACTGGGATTCATCCGACGCGAGATAGAGCACGCCGTAGGCGACGTCCCAACCGGTGCCGAGCCTGCCGCTCGGCACGGCGAGCTGCCGCTCGCGGATCTTCGCGTCATAGTCGGCCGGATTGCTCTTGCGCAGCCGGTCGGTGATGCGCGGCGTTGCGATGTAGCCCGGCATCACGGCATTGCAGCGGATGCCCTTGGCGGCATATTGCACGCCGATATTCTGCGAGAGCTGTTTCACGGCGCCCTTCGAGGCCGCATAGGCAACGTTCGCATAGGTGAAGCGCAGCGCCGCGGTGGAGGAATTGTTGATGATCGAGCCGCCGCCCTGGCGGAGCATGTGGGGGATCACGGCGCGGCAGGTCAGGTACATGCTCTTGACGTTCACCGTCATCAGCTTGTCCCAGTCGTCCTCCTTGACCTCGAGCGGCCCGCCGACGACCTGCATGCCCACATTGTTGAACAGCACATCGACACGGCCGTATTTCGCCATGCACGCGTCGACCATCGCGTTGACCTCGGCGGCGATCGACACGTCGCATTGATGCGCCGTCGCTTCGCCACCTTCGGACACGATGATCGCGCAGGTCTCCTGCGCCGACTTGAGGTCACGGTCGACCGCGAACACTTTCGCGCCCTCGCGCCCGAATAGCACCGCGGTCGCCCGGCCGTTGCTCCAGCCTTCCGCAATGGCACCCGCGCCGGCGACGATCGCGACCTTGTCCTTCAACCGGGCCATGCTTTCGGCGCGCCTCCCATGTGAAATTAGATTATTGTGTCGACACTTCTCCGACGGTACGTTTCACGCAATCCGGCCGTCAAGGCTTCATCGCCGCATGGTGGCCCCGGCAAGATCGACAGGGAGCAAATCATGACCGCGCTGACCTCCGACATCGCCACCTTCGTGGCAACCGTCGATCCGGCACGCATGCCCGAGCGCGCCAACTTCGGCGCGCGCATCGGCATGCTCGACTGCGTCGGCACGATGATCGCGGGCGCCGACGAGGAAGCCGTGCAGCTGGTCGCGCGTATCGTGCCGACCTCCACCACCAACGACGGCGCGCCGGAGATCCCGAACGGCCGCAATCTCTCGGCGCCGGATGCCGCGCTGGTCAACGGCGTCGCCGCGCATGTGCTCGACTATGACGATGTCGGCATGGACGGCCATCCGAGCGCGGCGCTCACCCCCGCGATCCTCGCCGAAGGCTGGACGCTCGGCTCGAGCGGCGAGGAGGCGGTCGCCGCCTATGTGGCAGGCTACGAGGTCTGGGCGCTGCTGCAGGAGCTCGAGCCCGGCGCGCTGCACGAGCGCGGCTTTCACCCGACCGCGATCTGGGGAACCCTCTCCGCCGCGGCCGCCTGCGCGCGGCTCAATCGGCTCAACCCCGAGGAGACCACCAACGCGATCGCGATTGCGGCCTCGCTCGCGGCCGGCTCGGTTGCGAATTTCGGAACCATGACGAAATCGCTGCACGCCGGGCGCACTGCACAGTCGGGCGTGCTCGCCGCGCGGCTCGCGAAGACTGGCTTCACCGCATCACCCGACGTGCTCGAGCACCGCGCCGGCTTCATGCGCGCCCATTCGGACTCCGGCAAGCCGGCGGTGACGCGCGGCGACTGGGGGCTCGGCGAGAACTGGCGGCTCGAGAAGATGGGCATCAACATCAAGCGTTACCCGATGTGCTATGCGACCCACCGCTCGATCGATGCGATGCTCGATCTTGCGACCGATCACGATCTGGCGCCCGACGCGATCGACGAGATCCATGTGCGCATCGGCAACGCGCAGGACCTGATGCTGCGCAACCGCGAGCCGAAGACCGCGCTGGAGGCGAAATTCTCGATCGAGTTCGCGATGGCGTCCGCGCTGGTCGCCCGCAAGGTGGGATTGAAGGAGCTCAACGACGGCTTCGTGCGGCGCGACGACATCATCGATGTGATGCGCAAGGTGAAGCGCTCGACCACCGACGAGCGCCTCGCCGATATGCCGCCGTTCTCGCCCGACGACCGCGTCAGCATCCGGCTGAAGAACGGCAAGACGCTGGAGCACGCGCCGGTCGTGCGCGCGAAAGGCCACTGGCAGAAGCCGCTCACCGAGAGCGAGCTGCGCGAGAAATTCCTCGATTGCACCGAGGGCAAGCTCGGCGCTAAGCAGGCCGAGGCGCTGTTTACCAAGCTGAACAATCTCGAGGACGTGAAGTCGCTGCGCGAGCTGCCGCTGGTGAAACTCTGAGATCGCAGGGCGGGTTAGCGCGCGTTTGCGCGCGTAATCCGCCGACAGCTCGCGCGTTGCGAAGAATCGCGGATTACGACGCTTCGCGCCTAATCGGCCCTACGGGCGGTCCACTATGCCGGGCAGGAAGATTGCACCCTATGGATCGTGGCGTTCGCCGATCACCTCGGACCTGATCGTCGCGCAGTCGATCTCGCTCACCGACGTCAGGCTCGACGGCGGGGATATCTATTGGCTCGAGGGCCGCCCGCAGGAGCAAGGGCGCAACGTTGTGGTGCGTGCCGCCCTGGAGGGCGACGAGCCGGGCGACATCACGCCAAGGCCGTTCAACGCGCGCACCCGCGTGCATGAGTATGGCGGCGGCGCGTGGCTGGTTGCGGGCGGCTCTGTTTGCTTTTCGAATTTCTCGGATGGGCGGCTCTATCGACAGGCGAGCGGCGCCGACGCGCCGCAGCCGCTCACGCCGGAGCCGCCTCGACCGAGCGGCTGGCGCTACGCGGACGGCGTGATCGACAGGGTTCGCAAGCGCTGGATCGGCGTGCGCGAGGATCACACCGGTGCGGGCGAGGCGGTCAATACCATCGTCGCACTGGCGCTCGACGGCGCTGCGGATGCTGGCCGCGTGCTGGCGCACGGACATGACTTCTTCTCTTCGCCGCGCCTTTCGCCCGACGGCAGCAAGCTCCTCTGGCTTGCCTGGGATCACCCCAACATGCCGTGGAGCGGCACGACGCTTTATTTGGCGTCGCTCGATGCAGACGGGATGCCGATCGCGCCCGAAGTGATCGCGGGCGGCACCGCTGAATCGATCTTTCAGCCCGAATGGTCGCCGGACGGAAAGCAGATCATCTTGGTCTCGGATCGCACCAACTGGTGGAATCTCTATGCCTGCGATCTGGCCAGCCGATCGACACGCGCGGTGGTCGCGAAGGACGCCGAGTTCGGATTGGCGCAGTGGGTGTTCGGGATGTCGACCTACGCGTTTGCCGGGCGCGACCGCCTCGTCTGCACCTTTCCGGAGGGCGGGCTTGCACGCCTCGCCACACTCGACCTCGGCACGGGGACATTGTCGGCGATCGAGACGCCGTTCACCGACATCAGCGCTTTGCGCGCCGACGGCGACACCATCGTGTTTCTCGGCGGGGCGCCGAAAATCCCGACAAGCGTTGTGACGCTCGATGCGCGCACCGGAAAGCATCGTATCCTCAGGCAGTCGACCGACATCCTCGAGCGCGAGGACTTGCGCGTCGCCGACTATCTGACGACCGTGCGGCCGGTCGAATTTCCCACCACCGGCGGCAAGACCGCGTTCGGGCTGTTCTATCCGCCGCACAATCCGGACTTCGAAGCGCCCGCTGGCGAGCGGCCGCCGCTGGTGGTGAAGGTGCATGGTGGGCCGACCAGCAGCGCGTCGAGCACCCTCGCGCTGCGCAACCAGTTCTGGACCAGCCGCGGCATCGCGGTGCTGGACGTGAACTATGGCGGCAGCACTGGTTTCGGGCGCGAATATCGCGAGCGGCTGTTTGGCGCCTGGGGTGTTGTCGACGTCGAGGATTGCATCAACGGTGCAAAATTTCTCAGCCGCCAGGCGCTCGTCGATGAGAACCGTGCGGTCATCACCGGCGGCAGCGCGGGCGGATATACGACACTCGCGGCGCTCGTGTTCCACGACTTCTTCCAGGGTGGCGGGAGCCACTATGGCGTCAGCGATGTGGCGGCGCTTGCCCGCGACACGCACAAGTTCGAGTCGCGCTATCTCGACTGGCTGATCGGGCCGTATCCGGAGAAGGAAGCGCTCTATCGCGAACGGTCGCCACTGTTCCACGCGGACAAGCTTTCGAAGCCGGTGATCTTCTTCCAGGGCGACGAGGACGCCGTCGTGCCGCCGAACCAGACCGAGGCCATGGTTGATGCGCTGCGCCGCAATGGCAATCGAGTCGGCTATTTCCTGTTCGCGGGTGAACAGCACGGCTTTCGCAAAGCGGGTAATATTCAGCGCAGCCTCGATGCCGAGCTCTATTTCTATGCCATCGAAGTGTTCGGAACAGGACTGATGTTCTGACGCCGCTTGCTCACGGCGACGGCGGCACCCGTACATCCGGCATTAACGCATGCGCGATCGCCACATCGAGCGCGCCGAGCCCGATCATCACGACGACCGGGAGCCGGGTGCCGGGCACCTCTCCTGCGCGGGCTCGCGCAACGAGCGCCGGCAGCTCCATTGCGACGGACTCCCGCGTCAGCACTCCGCGCTTCACCATCGCGGCAAGATTGCCGCGCTTCTGGCAGTTGGCCCAGTCGTCGGCCACCAGGCATTCGGACGCCAGCACGACGTCGTCGGCGATCTCCTGATAGGAGCCGGCGCAGCACACCACCGCCTCGTCCGACAGCATCGCGCGGGTGAGGAACGGCTTGTCCTCGGCGAGGCCGGACGCCGTGAACACGACATCGGCATCGCGGACGGCATCTTGCGGCGTTCTGGCGACTTCGATCGCCACGCCGTGCGCAGCCCGCAACTGCGCCGCGGCCGCGACGAGTCGCTCGTGCCGTCCACCCCAGACGGCGATCGCCTGGGGAGCAAACGCCGCCGCGGTGAGCGGCACCAGGCTCTTGCCGATCGCCCCGAAGCCGAGGATCGCGACGCGGCGCGGGCGGCCGCCAAAGCATTTCGCTGCGACGACGAGCATTGCGGCGGTGCGCCGCGCCGTGAGCGACGTCGCCTCGATGATGGCGCGCAGTGCGCCGGTGAC
>Ga0070684_100003411_pt1 | contig 11927 bp, 8 predicted proteins | sample KBSC723LmetaG_FD_65653 | JGI IMG/M metagenome (GOLD analysis project Ga0070684, IMG submission 65653) | Corn rhizosphere microbial communities from Kellogg Biological Station, Michigan, USA - KBS C7.2-3L metaG | ecosystem: Host-associated > Plants > Roots > Rhizosphere ...
GCGGCTTTCACGGGCGCTTTGCTTGCGTGAAAGAGCCGGGAAAATTCCTCCACGTCGATACTCAGCGGTTCTGCGCCTGGACCGTTGAAGCCTGCCTGCCGTACTTCAAGCCGCCCAAAGCGCCGCGAATCGACGAACCGCAATTCTCGTCCTGACGCGAGCTTTGCAACCAGATGTGTATGTTTGAGCGTTTCTATTTCGGGCGTGGCGACGAGCATTTTGCCGGTCATTCCCAGATGAACGATCCACTGGCTGGCGGCAGCAGTTTTTCCAGGGCCCAGATCAAAGACAATATGCTTGCCTACGCGCCGGACTCGCTCCACTTGAGCACCTTCCAGCGCGCCGGAAATTTCCGCTGCGGTCGACTTCAGCGGCTCAGGCTTGCTTCCCACCCAGACGGAGTCAATACGGTCTCCAGCCACGCGCTTGTTCAGACCGTTGGCAATGGTTTCGACTTCAGGTAGTTCCGGCATCCGCTTTACCTTTGAATCCTAGTCATTAGAGATCCTTCGTGCTTCGCACTCAGGATTTCGCCCGTGGGCTCCCGCTCGCTATGCTTCGCTCACGCCCCCGAACCAGCTCAACCTCTGGTAGCTCTGGCATTGTCTTCTATTGATGAGAGATTCTTCGCTTGCGGTTCAGGATTTCGCCTGTGGGCTCACGCTCAACCATGCTTCGCTCACGGCCCCGAAATCGGCTCAAGTTCTGGCATCTTCTCGGCCTTGAGGTCTAGTGACGATAGATCCTTCGCCTTCGGCTCAGGATTTCGCCTGCGGGCTCCCGCTTCGCTCACGCCCGCAAAACGGCTCAACTATGCTGGCTGCCACAATTCAATGGGATTGCCCTCGGGGTCATGCAGCCGAGTGAAGCGCCCGATCTTGCCATAAGTTTCCGGGTCTTTGACCTCAATGCCTGCCGCTCGCAGCTGGGCCACCATTTTGTCCATGTCATGCACTCGAAAGTTAATCATCCAGGCCTTGTTAGGATCCCCGAAATACTTGGTCGTCTCAGGAAAGGGAGTGAATGAGGTGGGGCCGGCCTCTTGCTGCCAAACGGTTGCGCCCTCACTCGTTGGCGTGAGAGAAATTCCCAGGTGTTGCTGATACCACTGCCCTAGCGCTTTGGGATCGTGAGCCCGAAAGAACAACCCGCCGATTCCGGCCACTTTTTCCATTTCCGTTCCTCCCCATTCATGTTTAGCTGCTTCCTTGGCAGGTGGAGCAGGATTCGCCGGCTGTGCGGCGTTCTGCGCCGGCATGGCTAATCCATTCCGGGGCAGAATGAAGCTGGACCCGAAAGCATACGACAAGACTTGAAGCAATCTGCGCCTTTGAAAGCTCATTCCATTCTCCCTCCAGAGACTTTGTGCGAGCCATCATACGATACCTGCGGGGATGGAGTTCTGAAAGATGATGACGGATTCTAGACGAGAGTCTTGGAATGAAGCCCCGCCCCAATTCCTCGCCTGTAGGCTCCTGCCTGCAAAACGGCTCAAGTTCTGATGTTCTGGCATCTTCTTCGCCTTTGAGTTCTAGCAATGAGAGATCCTTCGCCTGCGGCTCAGGATTTCGCCTGCAGGCTCACGCCCGCAAAACGGCTCAAGTTACAATGGAAATCGCCACGGGAGGCATTTGAAACTCTTCGACAAAAAAACCGCCCAGGCGTTGATGACCCTCCTGGTCTTTGCCCTGATACTGATGTTTTTGTACGTGGCCTGGCGCGCGATCATCGCGTTTCTTTTTGCGATTTTCTTTGCTTATATTCTGGAAGCTCCAGTTTCAAAGCTGCAAAAATGGCTGAGAGGGTCGCGTCCCACGGCGATTGCGGTGGTGTACCTGCTGTTTGCGGGGGGACTGGTTTTAACTCTGTCACTGCTTGGGCCGCCGGTCATAGATGAAGCGAACAAGCTCATGCATCAGGCCCCGGAACTGGAAGCCAAACTCAGTTCGGGAGCGCTGTTGCAACAACTGGGCGCCAGGCACGGCTGGAACGGCGCAATCACAGAGTGGATCAATCACTATCTTGATAATCACCGAGGCGAATTGATCAGCGCTACGCAAAATTTTGTTTTGCGTGCAGTGAAGAGTATTCAAAACACCTGGTGGTTGCTCCTGGTGCCGATTCTGGCGATTTTCTTTCTGAAAGACGGGCATCAACTCAGTCAGAACATCATTAATTCGGTTGAGGGCGATCGCAACCGGCGCATGGTGGCGGAAACGGTACAGGAGATGGACTCCATGCTGGGGCATTTCATCCGCGCCCAGTTGACCTTAGCCGGACTTGCCATGGTGGTGGTGACTTTTGTGCTTTGGATCATGCGCGTGCCTTATGCTTTTGCATTAGGTCCGGCAGCCGGGGCGCTGGAATTCATTCCGGTGGTGGGCCCGGCGATTGGCGGGTTGCTGGTGCTGGGAGTGGCATTGCTCTCAGGCTATGGCCATTTCTGGTGGTTGCTGATATTCCTGCTGGTGTGGCGATGCCTTCAGGACTATGTAACTTCCCCTCGCATTATGGGAACCACTCTGGAACTTCATCCTCTCACTGTTCTGTTCGGTGTATTTGCCGGCGGAGAAGTGGCGGGTGTGATCGGGGTGTTTCTCTCGATTCCAGTACTGGCTACGCTTCGAATTCTCTGGCATACGTGGTTGTTGTATCGCAAGACAGGGCAGAAGAGCATAGTCTGACAGCGCAATAAATCAATAAATCCAGCCTCTGCGAACTGCTAAGTTGCCGATTGCATCTCAGTTAGCGCATGCCAGAACAAGACTCGACCCGCAGAAGCGCCGAACAAATACTGGAAGAGGTCATTGAAAATGGCCGGGATGAACTTTCCCGTTCCACACTTGGCCTGTTGTTTTCAGGATTTGGCGGCGGGATCAGCATGGGGCTCACAGGATTGGCCGTCGCGCTGGCGCTCAGCTATCTTGGCAAAGGCCCAGTGCAGGAATTTGTCTCCTTCTTCTTTTATCCCATTGGTTTCATTGTGGTGATCATTGGCAGGGCGCAACTCTTTACTGAAAACACATTATTCCCCGTTGTGTTGGTCCTGGATGAGCGCAAGCACGTTCTCAATACGCTGCGGCTTTGGATAGCAGTTTTTGTTGCCAACGTTGCAGGCGCAGTTTTCTTTGGCTGGCTGGTAATGAAAACAGGAGCGCTCTCTCCCAACTTTGCTGACGCTCTGGCGGGCCTGGGTGTGGAGGCGGCCAATGGGCACTTCACGCTCATCTTTGCCAAAGGAATCATTGGCGGCTGGCTGATTGCTCTTGTGGCATGGATGGTCAGCGCCAGTCATTGGACGATTGGGCAGATCGCGGTCACGTGGATGCTTACTTTTATCGTAGGCGCGGGACATTTTTCGCATTGCATTGCCAGCAGCGCAGAAATTGTGGCCGCCATCATGTCCGGGCATCTGCACTTCAGCAACTACTTTCAATGGCTGCTTCCGGCGACTCTGGGCAATATCCTGGGCGGCGTTTCCATTGTGAGCTTATTGAATTTTGGGCAGGTCAGGGGCGGCAAGCCATTGCCGAAACTGTAATCGTAGCCTTGTTCCATAACTTGGCTGTCTCTTCCTATCGGCGATACTGGCTGTATAATCGAGCGTTCGGTTACTCTCTTTTTTGAGGCTTTGCGCAATGGCAATATCAGGAATCGCGGCGATACCCGCGTTGAAAGAAGTTTATACGCAGCTCAAAACGCGCATGGACAAAGCGGTGGAAGATTTCCGCGCCAACCTGGCTGCGGCGCGCACCGGTCGCGCGACGGTGAACATGCTGGACCCGGTCCGCGTGCCCTATTACGGATCGGAGATGCCGTTGAACCAGGTGGCCACAGTGCATTCACCGGAATCGCAGTTGCTTACGGTGCAGCCGTACGATCCAGGGATTATTGCCGATATTGAAAAGGCCATTCGTTCCGCCGGTCTAGGACTGAATCCGCAGAATGACGGCAAGCTGATCCGCATCCCCGTGCCTCCGCTTACTGAAGAACGCCGCAAAGACATGGTGAAGCACCTGCACAAGATTCTGGAAGACCATCGCACGGCCATCCGCAACGTGCGCCGCGACGGAAATGAAGCCATCAAAAAGGCCATGAAGGACAAGAAGATTTCCGAAGATGAAGAAAAGAAAGCGCTGGATGAAGTCCAGAAGCTGACCGATGCCGAGATCAAAAAGATGGAAGAAATGGGCGCAGCCAAGGAAAAGGAATTAATGACGGTCTAGCAGTATTAAATTGGAAAAGCCTGGCATGAAAAATGCCAGGCTTTTTCACAACAGCAGCAAAATCATCCGCGCGCGAGGAATGTAGCAGCAAGATCCAGGCAACTCTCGTACCCATCGTCTTTTGGCTGGGCCACAGCAGCTGGTTTCGCCTGAAGCTGTACGTGGGCGACCTTCACGGCTGGCTGCAAGTGCTTCTCATTCCGTACCAGCGGCTCTCCCTCGGACTTAATTTCCTGTTCGTCGAGTATCGCTTTCAAAATCCTCCTCCTTTCTCTGCCCTCCCGGCAGCCTTCATTCATTTCCTCTGATCTGCCGGTTACCGCATGGCGTTTACCTTCGCCAGCACTTTGACCACGAGTTGCGTGGGCAATTTGGAGTAGCCCTCCTGGACCGCGATGCCTTGTCCGTCGGAATAGGCCCAGTTAAGGAACCCGACCATCGCGGCCGTGCGGCGCTCGTCGCGCGCGCTGGGCCGAACGTAAAGCCAGGTAAAACTGGAGATCGGGTACGACTCCGCTCCCGGTGCGTTGGTCAATGAAGCGGCGAGTTTGTCCCAGCCGGGCGCTTCTACCGCGATGCACGCAGCCGAAATACTCTCGGCGGTTGCCTTAACAAATTTGCCCGCCGGGTTCAGCATACTTGCATGCATAATCTGGTTGTCATCCGCGTATTGAAGCTCGACATAGCCAAGCGAGCCAGGCGCGCTTTTAACTTTGTCAGCCATATCTGCGCTTCTTTCTGCCGGCTGCCCCACCGGCCACTTTGGTGAAGTTGTCCGGCCGATCTCGCCCCGGAACCTCGCGCTCGCTTTGGAAAGAAATTCCGTGAAGACATAATTACTGCCTTTGCCAGCCGGCCGATAGATCACGCTGATTGGCATGTTAGGAAGATTGACACCAGGATTGAGTTTGGTAATTGCAGGGTCATTCCAGTTCTTAATGCGGCCAAGATATATCTCAGCCAGCACGTCCCCCGTAAACCGCAGTTGCGGGTTTTTGGGCAGGTTGTAAATCGGGACGATGCCAATCATCACCACCGGCAGCTCAGTCAAGTTGCCTACGCGGCGATCCTCGGATGAGAGGGGCACCTCTCCTGCGCCGAAATCGCTGATACCGTGGCTGATCTGGGCAATGCCTTCGACGTTTCCCATCGCGACATATTGCAACTGAACTGTCTTGTTGTTTTGGTTATATTCGTCAGCCCACTTGCGATAGAGCGGCAGAGGGACACTTGATCCGGCGCCCACCAACACCACACCTTGCGGCCCGGCGGCAAAAGCCGCCACACACAAGGCGGCCAGGATCATGATTGAAATTAGCTTTGACCATCCCCGGCTGTTCCCGTTCCGTCGCGGTTGGCCGTTCGTCGATGGCCGCGCAGTCTTATGGACTGCGTCCAAGACTCTTACTTCCTGCATAAAAACACCTTCATCCTTCTTGCACTGCAGAGTGCCATTTACCTACCTGGGGCGGCACAGTTTGGCGAAAATCAAAACATCCCGGTCGTCTTCGCCTTTGTTACAGTCACTTTAGGCCAGTTGCACCAATGCTGGGCAGTTACTCTGGTAATAAGAAGTTACCTCGGTGGTTCACAGGCAAGCTGGCAGACCTGGTCCAGTCCCATTTTGGAATCGTCGCTGGCCCCGCCATTTACATCCAGACAAACTGGTGCCAGAATGCTACCGGCAACCTTTCTAAGCGTGGCATCATGCCCACCAGGGAACCTACTCACGAAGATTCACAGTCCCGGCAATCTCTGCTGGTCCGGTTGGTGACTGCGTTGCCAAACTGGGGACTGCGCGTTCTATTGTGGTTTCTGTCCCGGATCGTTTATCGAGTGAAGGTCCTGGGAAAAGAAAACATCCCCCGAAAAGGCGGCGGGCTGCTTGTTTCCAACCACATGTCTTTTGTCGACGTGGTGCTTATCAGCGCAGCCGCCCATCGTCCGGTACGTTTTCTGATATTCAGTGATGTCTATAACATTCCTTTTATAAAACCTTTCGCGCTGCTCATGCGCGCTATTCCGATTCCGACGGAGATGCGTCCACGGGACATTGTGCGTTCCTTCCGGACCGCAGGTGATGCCATTCGAGCAGGCGAGTTGGTATGCGTGTTTGCTGAAGGCCATATCACCCGTACCGGTTCAATGCTGCCGTTCCGTAAGGGCATGGAGAGAATTATTCGCGGCGTGGACGCGCCTGTGATTCCTGTGAACCTGCATGGCGTATGGGGAAGCATCTTCAGCTACGAGCGTGAGCGGTTCTTATGGAAAGCGCCGCGTCGCATGCCGTATCGCGTCACTGTAAGTTTTGGTTCGTGGCTGCCTTCCACCGCAAGCGCTGCTGAAGTCCGGCGATCCGTTCAGGTGCTGCAGGCCGCTGCATTTGAAGCTGACCGCGTTGAGAGTCTCACGCTGGATCGAGCGCTGGTGAAGACAGCGCGCCGTCATCCTTTCCGCTTCTGCATGGGCGATGCGCGCTTCCCTGAAGTGACATTTCTCAGCATGTTGATCAAGCTGATGGTTGTTACCCCCAGATTGCGCGCGCAGTGGAAAGACCAGGAAATGGTGGGCGTGCTGATGCCTCCTTCTGTGGGCGGAGCGCTGGTGAACTTTGCCGCTGTATTGCTTGGCAAAATTCCAGTGAACCTGAATTACACCGCGAGCACGGAAACTCTCGAGTCCTGCGCAGCACAATGCGGTCTGCAAACCGTCGTTACTTCAAGGCTCTTTCTGGAAAAGCTTGCCGCCGTGAACAAGATTGAGGTCCCTGGATGCTCGATTTTTCTGGAAGATGTACTGGCCAATCTTAAGTCCACTGAAAAAATCGTGGCGTTGCTGGTCGCCCTCTTCCTGCCATACAGGCTGATAAAGAAAGCGGTGGGTGCGCAGAAGCATACGACCAACGATCTGGCTACCATCATTTTTTCCAGCGGCAGCACGGGCGAACCCAAAGGCGTGATGCTGACGCACCACAACGTGCTGGCCAATATCCGCCAGATGACGCAGGTCTTTTCTTTCTCTAGCGACGACAAGATCATGGGCGTGCTGCCCTTCTTTCACGCGTTTGGCTTTACGGTTACCCTGTGGCTCACAGCAACGTATGGCGTGGGCGTGGTATTCCATCCCAGTCCGCTGGATGCGCAAATTATCGGCGAGTTGACGCGGAAGTACCGCGTGACTTTCATGATTACCACTCCAACGTTCCTGCAGGCTTATACGCGGCGCGTTCCCAAAGAGGATTTTGCCAGCCTGCGTTGCGTGCTGGTAGGCGCGGAAAAACTTCCAGAACGCGTGGCGCGCGCATTTGAAGACCAGTTTGGCGTCCGTCCCCTGGAAGGTTACGGCTGCACGGAATGCTCGCCGGTCGTGGCGGTGAACATTTTTGATTACCGTGCTCCGGGGATCGTCCAACTCGGTGCGCGCCAGGGCACGATTGGCCATCCATTGCCGGGCATGAGCGTGCGCATTGTGGATCCAGAGACAGGAGAGCCGCTGCCACCGGACACACCGGGCATGCTTTTGGTGCGCGGGCCAAATGTGATGCAGGGGTATCTGGGGCGTCCTGAAGAGACCCGCGCGATTTTGCAGGATGGGTGGTACACCACCGGCGATATTGCGGCAGTGGCTGACGATGGTTTTCTGACGATCACGGACCGGCTGAGCCGCTTCAGCAAGATCGGCGGTGAAATGGTCCCGCATGTAAGGGTCGAAGAGAAATTGCACGAGCTGGCAGAAACGGCTGAGCAGGTGTTTGTGGTCTCATCCGCTCCGGACGAAAAGAAAGGGGAGCGGCTGGTGGTGCTGCATACTTATAGTCCTGAACAACTCGCACCTGTATTGGCAAAACTTAGTTCCGCCGAGCTTCCGCCGCTCTGGAAGCCCCGCAAAGACCAGTTCTTTCACGTGGATGCCTTGCCCATTCTGGGCACCGGCAAACTTGATCTGCGCGCTTTAAAGACGCAGGCCAGATCGATGGCCCACTCCGTTTCCGCCTGAAGCGTTATTACCTTTGGAACTTAAGCGATGTTTAAGCTGATTCTCTTCCAGCCAGAAGCCATATAATAATGAAACCATGAAGAAGGTCGTTCACGCCGTTTGCTCGCACGATTGCCCTGACGCCTGCGGAATTCTGGTTACCGTGGAAGATGGCCGGGCCACGCGCGTGCAGGGCGATCCCGCGCACCCGGTAACGCGCGGCTTTTTGTGCGCGAAAGTGACGAAATATCTTGATCGCGTTTACTCGCCCGATCGTGTCATGCATCCCATGCGGCGCACCGCCCCTAAAGGAAAGGGCAAAGGCGATGCGAGTGACTTCGAGCGAATCTCATGGGACGAAGCGCTGGAGGAAATTAGCTCGCGCTTCAAAAGAATCTCCGATGAGTTCGGGCCTGAGGCAATCCTGCCTTATTCGTATGCCGGCAACATGGGTGTGCTGAGTTATTCGGGCATGGCGCACCGGTTCTTCCATCGGCTGGGAGCTTCGCAGTTGGACCGCACAATCTGCGCTTCTGCCGGCGGCGCAGGCATGGTGACGGTTACAGGCCGCAACATTGGGACCGAGCCGCAGCAGTTTCGCGATTCCAAATACATCATTGCCTGGGGCGCAAACATTCACGCTACCAACGTGCATCTGTGGCCGTTCATTGCGGAAGCGCGACGCAACGGCGCAAAGCTGGTGGTGATTGATCCCTACAAAACCCGCACCGCGAAGAGCGCTGACTGGTATTTACCCATTAATCCCGGTACGGACGTGGCGCTGGCACTGGCGATGATGAACGTGATCATCAATGAAAATCTTCACAACGAACATTACGTCAGCAAATACACACTTGGTTTCGAACAGCTAAAGCAGCGCGTTCAGGAGTATCCGCCGGAGAAAGTGGCTGCGTGGACCGGGATCAGCGCGGAAGACATCCGTAAGCTGGCACGGGAGTATGCCACGGTGCGACCGGCAGCAATCCGGGTGAATTATGGCGTGCAGCGTTCGCAAAATGGCGGCTCGGCCATCCGCGCCATCGCCATGTTGCCGTGCATTACCGGTTCGTGGGCTGAAGTGGGGGGCGGGATTCAGCTTTCCACCAGCGGCGCGTTTTATTTGAACATGCATGCGCTGGAGCGTCCGGACCTGATGCAGAAGAGTCCATTGGGACGTGCGGCGCGAGTTGTGAACATGTCAGAGCTCGGCAAGGCGCTCAATACTTTGGACCATCCGCCGGTCAAAGCCATTTTTGTTTACAACTCAAACCCGGCGGTCGTGGCCCCCAACCATCACGATGTGGTGCGCGGTTTTATGCGTCCGGACTTGTTTACCGTGGTGCATGAGCAGTTTTTCACCGATACCACGAATTACGCCGATATCGTTCTGCCCGCAACCACGTTCCTGGAGCATAAAGAGCTCAACAAAGCGTATGGGCACACATATCTGCAGATCTCGAATCAGGCCATTGAGCCGATCGGCGAGAGCAGATCAAACACTGATATGTTCCGCGAACTGGCGCAGAGAATGGGCTTTACCGACGATTGTTTCCAGCAAGGCACTGATGAGGTAATCGACGCTACGCTTACCCGAAACGAGAATCAGAGCATGCCCTCTGGATGGGAGCGCTGGCTGGAAGGCCTGACGCGCGAACGCCTGGAAAAAGAAGGCCACGTGCGGCTGAACTTGGGCGATGGGCCCTTTCTACCGTTCGCGAAAGGCGGTTTCGCCACGCCCAGCGGCAAGGCTGAGCTTTACTGTGAAAGTCTGGCGGCGCAAGGGATGGACCCGGTCGTTTCATTCGTTCCTGCAGAGGAGTCGCGCTTGTCAGGGCGGGCCAAGAAATTCCCGTTGGAACTGCTGGCGCGCAAAGCCGACAACTTTCTCAACAGCTCGTTTACCAACATTCCCTCCATACAGAAGATGGAGCAGCCGGAATTGCTGGAGATCAGCACTGCGGACGCCCAGCGCCGGAACATCCATGAAGGCGATTGGGTGCGAGTCTTTAACGGTCGCGGTGAGGTCAGGCTTCGTGCCCACGTGAATGGCGCGGTACAGCCGGGAGTTGTGGCAGCGCGGTTGAATGCTGCGCGTTTTACCCCAGACGGCAACAGCATCAACGTGTTGACCGCAGAAACCCTTACTGACATCGGCGGCGGAGCTACGTTTTATTCGTGCCTTGTAGAGGTTGAGGCCAGCGCGGCTCCAAGAGCGTAGGCATCGGCTTCTCCACAAGACTAAGTGCCGTGCATGAGACAAGCGCACTGATCGACTACCTGTTGTCGTAAAAAAACGGTTATCCAAAAAAAGTTGCAAGTTCATCAATTTGGATCGTTCCTGTTAGCGGGGAGTAAACCGTCCAAAAAAGCCGGGCGAACCCTGAAAAGATAAAAGTTGGAATGCGGGTGGTTTGGGAGATTTTTTAGGGAAGAGATATGCCAAAGTGGCACTTCAGCGGTAACTCCCGTATAATCTGGCTTTTCCCACCTTGCTCTGAGGGTAGTCATATAGCTTCGTCTTTAATTCAGGAAACCAGTCCCAAGCATGTCGCGCGGATCGGTCCCTTAGGGCTGATCGTTTGCCTGTTGCTTTTGGCATTGGTTCCAAAGGTTTTTGCCGCGCCGCAAACCGGGCAAGTCATTCAAGATATTCAAGTCGACGGCAATCGCCGGATCCCTACGGAGACGGTCAAGTCCCGCATTTACTCCCGTGCGGGCGATGTATATGACGAGGCTGCCCTGCAACGCGATCTGCGGTCGGTATGGAACAGCGGCTATTTTGAAGATGTCCGGATGGAGCGTGAACAGTCTCCCAAGGGCTGGATCATTCATATTTATGTCCGGGAAAAGCCGACGATTCGGACCATCGACTACCACGGGTTGAATTCGGTTTCTCAAAGCGATGTTCTGGAGCGCTACAAAAAAGTTAAAGTTCCGTTGACCGTGGACAGTCCCTATGACCCAACCAAGGTCATCAAGGCCAAGGTGGTATTGCAGCAATTGCTGGCCGAACATGGCCGGCAGTTTGCCACCATCAACGTACAGGTACAGCAGGTGCCCCCGGCGTCAGTTTCTGTGACGTTTAACATAAAGGAAGGCCCTAAGATCAAGGTCGGCAAAATCACGTTTGTCGGCAACAAGCATGTGAAGAGCCGCACATTGCGTGAGGCGATGAAGAACCTCAAACCCATCGGCATTCCAAAGTCGATCTTCCTGGAAAACATATTTGCCCGGACGTTTGACGCTTCAAAGCTGGAAGAAGACGCGGAACGTGTCCGCGAAGCGCTGCAAACATACGGCTACTTCCAGGCTGTGGTGGACGATCCCAAGATAAAACTGCGCGACACCTCGTCGAAACTGCACGTTCCTTTTATTCAAAAAGGCCAGGGCAAGGTGATGGACATCACTGTGCCGATCGAGGAAGGCGACAAGTACAAACTTAAGGCGATCAATTTCACGAACAACAAAGCCATCCTGAACAAGCAGCTCCTGCGCAGCGTGTTCCCACTCAAGGACGGAGACACATTCAACAAGCAGCTGATCGGCAAAGGGCTGGACAACCTGCGGAAAGCTTACGGCGAACTCGGGTATATCGACTTTACCCCCGTTCCGACGACCGAAATCGACGATCAAAAGAAGATGATCACCCTCAACATTGAAATGGAAGAGGGCAAGCCGTATTTTGTCCGCCGGATCGAGTTCCAGGGGAACACCACAACGCGTGAC
>Ga0070684_100003413_pt1 | contig 11925 bp, 9 predicted proteins | sample KBSC723LmetaG_FD_65653 | JGI IMG/M metagenome (GOLD analysis project Ga0070684, IMG submission 65653) | Corn rhizosphere microbial communities from Kellogg Biological Station, Michigan, USA - KBS C7.2-3L metaG | ecosystem: Host-associated > Plants > Roots > Rhizosphere ...
GCCCCCGAGACCATCCACTGCGGAGCGGGATGCCCGGAGCCCCTGCCCGCACCCGTCGCCTTCCTCTCTCCCATTTCCGGCAACGATCTGCTGGCGTGGTAGCGAGAAGCTAGTAGCCAGTAGCTAGAAGCCTCCATCCAGCAGGAATTCCTGGAATACGTCGTTTGAAATCATCCGGCCGCGCGAGCTCAGTCGGAACCGGCCTGCTGCGTCGCGCGTCAGCAATCCGTCGCACACCAGTCGTTCGGCAACCTCGAGGGATGGCCCCGCCTGATGCCTGCCGAACTCCCGCGTCAGCGCCTCGGGATCCACCCCCGCGTTCTTCCTGAGGCCAAGAAACCACGCTTCTTCGAGCTGACGTTCCGGGCACAGCCATTCCGTCTCCGGGGCTTGCCCACCAGCAAGGTAACCCTTGAGATCGTCGGTTGTCGTCGCCCGCAAAACTCGGTCGCCTTCGCGGGCCGGCAACATGCTCGACGCGTCCAGCCCCAGCCCCAGATACGGGCGCCGCTCCCAGTAGCGCAGGTTGTGGCGTGACTCGAGGCCGGGCCGGGCAAAATTCGAGATCTCGTATTGCTTCAACCCCGCTGATTCCAGTGCGATTACCGCTGTCTCGTACATCCTCGCGATGGCGTCGTCGGAAGGCACCAGTCCGGCGCGGTAACGGGCTCCTCCCGCCAGCATCTCCCGTCCCAGCCGAGAGTCCTCGTCCACTTCAAGCATGTACACGCTCGCATGGGGCACGGCGCACTCGAGCAAAACGCCCAGCGACTCGTCCCACGAGGCAAACGTCTGCCCCGCCAGACCCGCGATCAGGTCAAGATTCACGTTGTGGATGCCGGCCGCCCGCAATCGCCCTACATCGTCCACCACCATGGCGCGGTTGTGCAGGCGGCCGCTCGCATGGGCTTCTGTGTCGATGAACGACTGAACGCCCAGGCTGACACGGTTTACTCCGGCGGCAACCATGGCATCCAGAACAGGTTGCGGCAATTGCCCGGGAGCGCATTCCATCGTGATTTCGGCGTCGGGCGTCAGCTCTAAGTGCGAGCGAATTGCTGCAAAGAGCCGCGTGATCAACTCGGGCTCGAGCAGCGAGGGCGTTCCACCGCCCAGGTAGACCGCGTCCACTTCGCGGGGCAGGTGGAGATCCAGGCCGGCTGCCCATCCCTCTGACGCCTCCATGTCCGCCACCAGACGCTCGATATACCGCGCATGTTCACTGGCCGGAAAAACTCCCGAAGCGAAGTTGCAATATGTGCACTTGGATCGACAGAAAGGCACGGAAATGTAGATACCAATTGCGCTTTCCAGCATCCATTGCATCATGGATTATTCTTTCACGGGCAGCGACGTAAGCCCGCGCCTCACCGCCCCGGAGACCGTAAGAACCGAGGTGAGCCGGCCGGAGGGCCGCACCTCGTGGCCCCTGGCGGCAATTGCCATCATGCAGTCCATCCTCTTTCTTGGACATTGGCTGCTCTTCCAGACGTTTACTTCTTTCTGGGCCGTGCCGGCAGATGTGTGGCGTCCGCTGGCCGCCGTCCTCCTCGTTCTATCCGTCAGCTTCACCATCGCTTCGCTGCTGACGTTCCGCTATGGAAATTTCGCCGTGGGATTCTTCTACCGCGTCGCTTCCATGTGGCTGGGCATCCTCAATTTTCTTGTGTGGGCCGCATGCCTTTGCTGGATCGCGGACGCGTTCTTCCGCGTTGCCGTGCCGCACGCCGCGATGGCCGTCCGTCCCTGGATTGCCACCACTGTGTTTGGTCTGGCTGTGGTGGTGTCAGTCGGCGGATTCGTGAACGCGCGCCTCATCCGGCAGCGCCGCATCACGGTGCGCCTGGCCAATTTGCCCGCGGAATGGGAAGGCCGAACGGCGCTTATGCTCAGCGATTTGCACCTCGGCCACGTCAACGGCCGGGGCTTCGCCCAGCGCATCGCCCGGCTGGTGCGGAAGCTTCAGCCCGACATCGTCTTCATGCCCGGCGATGTCTTCGATGGCTCGCGGATCGATGCTTCCCGCGCCTCGGAACCGCTTTTCAACATGAATGTGCCGTTGGGAGTTTACTTCTGCGAAGGCAATCACGAGGGCTATGGCGATGCCTCCGGCTATGACCGCGCTCTTCGCGACGGTGGAATTCGCGTCCTCGCAAGCGAGGTCGTCGACGTGGACGGCGTGCGCATCGTCGGCGTCCCCTATGCGCAGACGACCGCCCCAGTGCATCACCGCGCGTTTCTCGAAAGCCTCAACCTGACGCCTGAGACCCCCAGCATTCTGCTGAACCACGTTCCCAACCTGCTTGGAATTGCCGAAAAGGCCGGTGTGAGCCTGCAGCTCTCGGGGCATACGCATGGCGGCCAGGTGTTTCCTTTCACCTGGTTTGCCCGCAGGGCGTTCCGGCAGTACACCTACGGGCTCAACAACTTCGGCCGGATGCAGGTGCTCACGTCGAGCGGCGTTGGAACGTGGGGTCCACCCATGCGGGTCGGCAGTTCGCCCGAAGTGGTGATCATCACGTTCACCGGGCAATCGACGGCTCAACACGACAAACACGTGTGATCTACGTCGCACCAGATGCATTCAAACGCGCGCTAGCATAGGTTTTGCTCCCGTGAGGGAAATCCCAGACGCCCGTAGGAATCACCGTGTCGAATCAGCTGCACACTTCGGAAACCGCAGGTCAGCACGTAGTCCGTACCCACCGCACCGGTTATGACCTCCTCCTCCATCCGGGCTTGAACAAGGGAACCGCGTTCACCGCCGAGGAGCGGACGACTTTCGGCCTTCATGGCCTGCTGCCGCCGCATATCGGCACGCTCGAAGACCAGCGCGAACGCCGCCTGATGGCGCTGCAGCGCGAAACCACAGCATTCGGCAAATATTCGCTCATGCGCGACCTGCAGGATAGCGACGAAACCCTCTTCTATTCGCTCATTGCGCATCATGTGGAGGAGCTTCTTCCCGTTGTCTACACGCCGGCGGTGGGCGAGGGCTGCCAGCGTTTCTCCGAGATCTGGCGCAAGTCGCGCGGTCTTTTCATCAGCTATCCCAATCGCCACCTGATTGACCAGATGCTCGCGCGCAAACGTTACGACGAGATCCGCTGCATCGTGGTCAGCGACGGCGAGCGCATCCTCGGCCTGGGCGACCAGGGCGCCGGCGGCATGGGAATTCCCATCGGCAAAATGGCTCTTTACACCGCTCTGGGCGGCATCCCGCCGCACCATTGCCTGCCCATTCTGCTCGACGTGGGTACCGATAATCAGGCTCTGCTCGACGATCCCATCTACATCGGCTGGCAGCACCGCCGCGTGCGCGGCCCCGAATACGACGCCTTCATTGAGGACTTCGTGGCCGCGGTCCACAAGCGCTGGCCGCACATCTTGTTGCAGTGGGAGGACTTCGCCGGCGAAAACGCAATCCGCATCCTCGACCGTTACCGCGACCGGCTCTGCACCTTTAACGACGACATTCAGGGCACGGCTGCCGTGACCACCGCGACCTTGCTGGCCGCGGTGCGCGCAACCGGCGTCGAGTTGAAAGACCAGCGCATCGCAATGTTCGGATCGGGTTCGGCGGGCGTGGGGATCATCCAGTTGCTGGTGGCCGCCATGCGCGAGCAGGGGCTGACCGAAGCCGAAGCAAGGCAGAGGATCTACGCCTTCAATCGGCACGGGCTTATGGTCGAGGGCGATCCGGAACTGCGGGCGAGCCAAAAGCCGCTGGCGCGCCGCAAGGAGGACGTTCAGGGCTGGAAGGTCTCCGGCTCCGGGCCGATTTCTCTGCTCGATACGGTGAAGAACGCCGGAATCACCGTGCTGGTGGGAACATCTGCCCAGGCGGGCGCGTTCACCGAGGATATCGTCCGCGCGATGGCAGCCAATGCCGAGCGCCCGGTGATCCTGCCCCTATCGAATCCCACCTCCAAGTCCGAAGCGACGCCGGAAGACCTGCTCCGCTGGACCGGCGGCAAAGCGCTGATCGGCACCGGCAGCCCGTTCCCGCCCGTTGAGATTGCGGGGCGCCATGTCCGCATCTCTCAGACCAACAACTCGTACATTTTCCCGGGGCTGGCCCTGGGCATCCTGGTATCCCGAGCAAAGCGTGTGACCGACGGAATGATCATGGCAGCTGCAAAGAAGCTGGCCTCGCTGTCGCCGGCGCTGCGGGAAAAAGAAGGCACGCTGCTGCCGCCGATCGGGGATTCCCGCGAGGTGGGCCTCGCCGTGGCGCAGGCTGTGGGCGAAGCGGCGATGGCAGAGGGCGTTTCGCCGCTCGCCTGCGGCGAAATGCTCGGACAGCAGTTGCGGGAGTACGTCTGGGAGCCCCTTTATCGGCCGTATGAGCTGGTGAGCTGATCGGCAAGAGCTCTGCAAAAGACCGGAAGAGCTTGAAGTCTCTCCCGGTCTCGTAATTGGATAACCGGCTTACTTCTTCGCGGGTGGAGCGGGCTGGGCTTCGCTGGTGGGCGGCACTATTCCTTTGAGACGCATGTACGTAACGATGTTGCCATAGTGCTCATCGGTGTGCGCCGTATTGAGAGAAAAGACGGTGAGCCTGGCGATGTTCATCGTGCCGAAGATCTTGACCATCTCGGCGCCCTTGGCGTCGGTCATGCCGTCGAAGGCTTTGTTGCAGTAGGCAACGGCGTCTTTCAGCGCAGCCACCAGATCGGCCTTCGACGTCTTGCTCTTCTCGATGCCTTTCGACGGATTCTCTTCGCCGGCCGCCAGCGCGCAGAACATGAAGTTGGCGTCCGCCTCATGGCCGATGAGCTGGCCAAAGCTGCGAACCTCCGGCGTGGGCTTGAATCCGTAGTTCTCTTCGGGCATCTTCTCCGCCGCGCGTACGACGGCGCCGCTCATGAAGCCGTAAAGGCCCTTTTCGCTCATGGTGATGGGGTTGGCGGGCGGCGCGGCCGGGGCCGCCTGGGAAGCCTGCTGAGCCAGCAGGGTAACGGGAAGTGCGGTCAAGCCGGCGAAGACTGCACACACGATTCTTTTCACACGAACCTCCAATGCGTGACTTCTGGGAGATGACAGCATAGCAGAGCTGATGCATCGCGCTGCTGAATGGTCGCAGAAGTCCACGAGCTCCTAATCAGGCAACGGTTCAGCCCTGATCTTCTGTCACTGCCGTATGTATCGCGAGTTACTGAAAGATCCCATAAATGCGCCCGCGCTTCTCAACCGCGCGACTTCCGCTTTTCCCGGCACCGTGTGAGATAAGTCACAGCCAAAGACGTAGCGCCGGCCCAAGATAGAGGCATGACACAGATACTATGGAATTCGAAAGCTCCCCACTCCCGCATTCACAATCACGAAATGGTTGAGCTTCGGCTCGTCGATCTGGGAAAAGGCCGAAAGCTCCGCTATCTGGTTCGCGAGATTCGCGCTTCCTGGTCGGCTGCCGCGCAGCAGATCGAGTGGAAGGGATTCGACGACGAGGCCTACTCCACGCGCGTAGAAGCGCTGCGCAACTTTGAGAGCCGAAAGGCGTCGCGCATCGGCGCCGGATTCGGTTCTATGACTTTGCTGGATTAGTTGCTGGGCCGGCCGGATTCGACAACTGCTGTCCATTCGGCTTGGGCGCAGACCCATGCGCAGGATTCGCCGGCGAGGGAGAAGCAGACTGCACCGGCGCTGAATCCAGTGTTGCGCGATCAATGTCGACCGTGCCGATGCGGCCACCGTCCGCCGTCTCGAGAACCACCCGAATGCTTCGCGTCTTTGGCGGAATCCGCGCAGTGAGCCGGGTGCGCAACTCAGCCTTGAGTTCATCGGGTTTCTCGGCGGTGGACTGCAGACCCAGCTTTTCAAATTTCCAGGAAAGAATCTTCTTGCTGCCGGAGAGGCTTGTCACGCCCATGATCAGATTGGCCACTTTCTTGCCTTCTGCCGTCTGAATCCATCCCAAATTCTTCGGCTGGATATGGATCGTAAATTCAGCGCTGTGCAAGGCCGGCTGGCGATCGACATCGGAAACACGCAAAGACAATGCATTGAAGGGCAGCGAAGAACTTGCCGCATGCGTAATGTTTGAAATCACGCGCTGTTGCGGGTCCATCCGCCCATTCATGTCCAAAGCGTAATAGCCCTGTTTCGTGATGGCGCGCAGTCCCGGAGCGCGCACCTTCACTGAGATGGGCCGATATTTGCCGTCAAGATTGTGATTGGTCGACTGGTAGGTGAGCGTGTAGTAATGGGAACCCAGTTGCCGCGACTCGCCGATTTCCGCATCGATGTCATTGCGGTTGTAAAAGAGAACCCCACCGGTCTGGCGCGCGATCAGCGCAAAGTTCACGTCCCCGGTCGAGCCGCGATTGTTGCCGATATTTGCGGAGCGGTCAACCGTGTCAGGAGTCCCGACGGTGAGTGAATGTTCGGAAACCTGGAGCGCTGGAAAAATGACGAACAGGCTGACGCGGCTGTCGACCAGCAGGTCAACCGTGCTGTAGACAAACGCGTGCCACTTGTCGAGCTGCGGACCGTAGGTCGCGGCCGCCAGGCTGGGTCCGCCCGGCCCCACCCAGAAGATATTCTTGCGGCCTGGTATGCCGGTGTTTTGCGCGGCGATCTCAATGAGTGCCGAAATCGATTGCTGGGATCGCTCGCTATCGAAATCGGGATGGCCCAGCTTGTAAGGCACGGCCGGCTGGACCTCATCGATCGCAGTCAGCAGGTCGGCCTTGCTGCGCGTGTAGCCTTGCACCATCTCAAGGGAATTGTTCCCCAGGACGAGGAGTTCCGCGGGCGAATCGAGCGTATCCGGTTGCGCAGCAACATAGGCGTGGAGAGCCAGTCGGCCGCGTTGGAAATCGTCGATCGCCGCGTTGAGACGATCAAGAACAAAGATGGTGGCCGGCGCTGTGCCGTTGGGGTCGTCCTCTTTAGAATCAGCAGCCATCTTGTGAATCTCAGATGGTTCAAAAGAAAAGATGCGCTGCTGCTTGCCGGCCTCTGTAATGACGAAGTCGTTTTTGGTGAGCTCGGTTGCGGCCGGCCTTCCCGATTTATCCACGACGGTCACGTCGAGGAACACGAGTGAGGTGGTAACCCGCAGCGACGGGACATCTGGATCGGGCTGTTGTCCCTGCGGAGCGGCCTGCGCCAAAACGAACGAAGTGGACAGAGACGCGAACAGGACTGACGTGAGCGCCATCGCGCGCATGCACCAACCGAAATGGCCTGGATTTTTCATGCTCTCCCCGCAAACTCCCTGGTCTCGGTGTTTACCCTTACCGCTTCGCCGGTCTTGATGAAGAACGGCACCTTGATCTCAAGGCCGGTCTCAAGCTTCGCCGGCTTGGTCACGCCGCCGCTGGCCGTGTCGCCGCGTACGCCCGGCTCAGTGTATTCCACCTTCAGCTCGACGGTTGCCGGAATTTGCAGGCCGATCGGGTTCCCGTTGAACTTCTCAAGCTGGATGATCATGCCTTCCGACAGGAAATCGAGCGCATCGCCCAGTTTCTCTTGCGAGAGGGTAAGGGTTTCGAAAGTGGACTGGTCTAAAAAGTACGACCCGTCACTATCGCTGTAGAGATAGGACGCTTCGACCGACTCGAGGTCCGGCTCCTTGAACTTTTCGCCCGCCTTGAAGGTCTTGTCGAAAACTGCCCGCGTGAGCAGGTTGCGCATTTTGAGCCGCACCAGCGTCTGGCCGCCCCGCGCCGTGGGTGTGGAGACCTCCACGTCAAGGCACAGAAATGGCGTGTTATCCAATTCGAAGTACATCTTGCGCTTGATGTCGATGGCATCAATGAGTGCGGCCATGTTTACCCCGGTTACAAATCTTAGATTGGAGCTTCCAGTTTCCGGTTAGTCACTTGTGCAGGGGAGAGCTGCGAACTACGGACTGGGTACTCCTAACCAATGGTAAACGGGTGCGCCAGCATTGGGACGGGCCTCGAACTTCGGCGGACTACGGAATCGGGGAGGTCGCCTTGTAGTCGCCGCAGCGGCAGGTATCCACGAATTTCACGTTGACGTCGCGCAGGAGTGAAGCGTCAGGATCCTGTGCTCCCTCGCTTTCGTCCTTCGGCGCTTGCCGCCGAATGGCATTGAAGTGCCACACCTCATAAGGCTGCGCCTCGCCGTTTCCTCCAGAGGGATGCGCGTCAATCGAATCGGGCGGGCCATACACGATATAGACATGCCCCCGATCGGACTTCCATCCGGGACCGCCGGCTGCGAAATGCTGGTTGGCGTACGCAAGCCGCCGGTAATGTTCTTCCTTGAACTTGTTTTCGCTGCTGCCGGGTTTGGGGTTGCGCCTCTCCCAGAACTGCTCAATGAACCGCATCCGCTCGTCATTGCTCGCAAGCGACATATACGCCGAACGCTCGCCCGGCGTGATGATCCACTGCGCATCTTCATCCAGCCACTTAAGGTACGGGCCGGCCAGGCTCGAAGGATCGCTGGAACCGGGCGTGGACGCCTTCGAGGAGTCTGACGCCTGGGCATGGACAGATGCGCTTGTCGACAGGCCCGTCGCGGCACACAGCAGGATAAACATGGCAACCGGCGCAAACCGCCTCAGATGCGAAGCAAAGTGGATGGGCATACAGGGCCTCCCGGCAGATTTTGGCTCCAGTGTAGTGCGTTGGACCGCTGCCCGCAGGGGAACGTAAGCGTTTGTTCCTCCGTTTCCCCGGCGGATTCTTAAGTTTGGTAAACAGCCGCTCTTTCCACTTGCCCATCGAGGGCGCGGCGTAGTTGAATGGAGCGGGTTCACACAAACGTTTTACCATTGGGGGTTTTATGCATTGGCACCGCCCTGCACCGCTTGCACGACTGGCCCTGACGCTATGCGCCGTCGCAACGGTCTCGATTCCATGCGTGGCCCAGCGCCACGCCCAGTCCAGGCCCACCGGCCCCTGGATGAACACTAGCCTCTCGCCCGACGAGCGCGCCGACCTGGTCATCAAAGAGATGACCGTGGATGAGAAGGTCGCGCTGTTACACGGCGTTGGCATGCCGACCGATGAGCCGGTCACCCCGGAGAACGCAGCATCGAATCGGGGCGTCGGCTACGTGGTGGGCGTGCCGCGGCTCGGCATACCGGGCATCGACATGAGCGACGCCGCCTATGGCGTGCGCTCCAGCGGCGTGAACGGCCGCTATTCCACCGCGCTGCCCGCCAACGTGGCCGCCGCGGCAAGCTGGGACACCAACGCCGCCTACGAGTACGGCAAGCTGATTGGCACCGAACTGCGCGCCCAGGGCTACAACATGACTCTCGGCGGCGGCGTCGACATCACGCGCGAGCCGCGTAACGGGCGCACGTTCGAATATCTGGGCGAGGATCCGATTCTCGCCGGCGAACTCGTCGCCAAGCTCATCCAGGGCACGCAGTCGCAGTACGTCATCGGCGACATCAAGCATTACGCCTTCAATGACCAGGAGACCGCGCGCAATTTCGTCAACAACACCGTCGACAAACGCGCCGCGCACGAGAGTGACCTGCTCGCCTTTGAAATCGGCGTTCTGAAAGGCAATCCCGCCGCGGTCATGTGCTCTTACAATCGCGTCAACGGCGACTTCGCATGCGAGAACGACTGGCTGCTGAATGAAGTCCTCAAGAAGGACTGGAAGTTCCCCGGCTTCGTACTCTCCGACTGGGGCGGCACGCACTCCACTGAAAAAGCCTCGGCCGCGGGCCTCGATAACGAAGAGCCCGGCCACTCCTTCTTCGGTGAAAAGTACAAGGCGGCCGTTGACGCTGGCAAAATTCCGCAGACGGAGCTCGACGATCACGTGCACCGCATCCTGCGGTCGATGTTTGCCACCGGCGTGATCGATCATCCGCGGCAGCGCTTCGTTGCCGACCCGTTTGCCGGATTTGAAACCGCGCGCAAGATTGAAGAAGGCGGCATCGTCCTGCTCAAGAACAAGGCCAACGCGCTGCCACTGCACGCGGCGATGGTGAAGAGCATTGCCGTGATCGGCGCGCACTCCGATGTGGGCATGATTTCCGGCGGCGGCTCGGCGCAGGTGGACCCCATCGGCGGCAACGCTATCATGCCTCCCGGTAAGGGCGCGACGCACTGGCTTGAGGAGATCTGGTTCCCCACTTCGCCGCTCAAGGCAATTCAGGAACGCGCTCCGCACGCCAAGGTGACCTATGATCCCGGCACCGATCCGCAGGCCGCCGCGGCAGCCGCAAAGGGCGCCGATGTCGCGATCGTCTTCGGCTATCGCTGGGAGAGCGAAGGCATGGATCTGCCCAACCTCTCGCTCGAAAAATACAAGGCAGCCGGCAAGGAAGTGGATCAGGACGCGATCATCTCTGCTGTGGCCGCGGCCAATCCGCACACCATCGTGGTGCTTGAATCCGGCAGTCCCGTCACTATGCCGTGGGTGGATTCGCCCGCCGCGATCCTCGAAGCGTGGTATGGCGGCTCGGCTGGCGCCGATGCCGTGGGCAACGTGCTATTCGGCAGCGTGAACCCCAGCGGCAAGCTGCCCAACACCTTCCCGAAGAGCGAATCCGACCTGCCGCGGCCCACGATTGCCACACCGCCCCCGATGCACTGGAATCGTCCGTCGCAGGATGCAGAGCCCGCGCCACCCAACTATGGCGTCGCCTACGACGAGGGTGTGAAGGTGGGCTACAAGTGGTACGACGCGGAGAAGAAGCCTGTGCTGTTCCCGTTCGGCTACGGCCTCTCTTACACCACGTTTGGCTACTCCGCGCTGAAGGCCGAGCCCGGCGATACGGTGAAGGTTACATTCACGCTCGCCAACACCGGCGCGCGCGCCGGCGAGGAAATCGCGGAAGTCTATGCCGCTTTGCCCGCCGATGCGCAGGAACCGCCGAAGCGCCTGGTGGGCTTTGCCAAAATCGAACTGAAGCCCGGTCAGCGCAAGCCCGTCACCATCGAAATCGACAAGAAATACCTCTCGATCTGGGACGTGAACAAAAATGGCTGGTCCCTGCTACCCGGCGACTACACAATCATGGTTGGCGGATCGAGCGACAAGCTGCCGCTGAAGACTACGGTCAACCTCAAGTAAGATAGCGACGAAAAATAGCGGAGCCCCAGATCTCGCACCTCAGATCTGGGGCTCCGCTGCATTCCAGCTCTTAATTGATAAAGCCAAGGTCTATTCGGCGGTCGGCATGTGCATGTACATTGACTGGAGTCCGACGCGCCCCGGACCAGTGAAGCGGTTCCATACAAGGTTGCCGGCGCTTGCGAAGAGTCCGGTTGTCAACTTCTGGAACTGAGTTTCCATCTGCACTGTGGTGTCCTTATACACCCAGCCGCCCGGCTCGATGTCGATTTGTTCGCCGGCACCCAGCGAGACTTCAAAAACGTTGCCGTAGCCGTGCACCCAGACAATGCCATCCCCATCCACGGCATGGAAATGGTCAATGAAGAACCCCGTGCCGCCAAGCAGCATGTTTGATACGCCTTTAACGCGCGTGAATGAATATTCGACGCTGCCCGTAGCGGCGAGGAATTGATGCTCCCGCATGTCGACTCCTTCGCCGCGATTGAGGTGGAGCGCGAAGATATGCCCCGCGCCATCGCGGCTGAAGCCGATCTGACCCGGACCGCTGGCCTGGGTGAGAAAGACAGGCATTCCCGACAGAATCCGCTTGAAAGCGCCCTTCAGAGGCCTGATGCCGATTGTGACAGCAAGATTCTTCCAGAGAAGAATGTAGTGCTCGAAATACACCGGCATGCCGCTGAGTTCCAGATGAAGCACGGGAACGAGATCGCCTTCGATGTGATAGGTGACTCCGGCAAAGGTCTCCGCATGGGCTGCGGTCGCTTTCAGAACAGGGATGGGCATTCGGGCACCGATTTCAGGGAAAGTTGAATCGCCATCCATGATGCACGGGAAAGCGCGGTCGCGCAAGCGATCTGACCGCGGCATGTGAATCCCATCTCCTTTGCCTATACCTTGGCGAGC
>Ga0070684_100003419_pt1 | contig 11918 bp, 8 predicted proteins | sample KBSC723LmetaG_FD_65653 | JGI IMG/M metagenome (GOLD analysis project Ga0070684, IMG submission 65653) | Corn rhizosphere microbial communities from Kellogg Biological Station, Michigan, USA - KBS C7.2-3L metaG | ecosystem: Host-associated > Plants > Roots > Rhizosphere ...
AGTGAAGGCGACCGGCGCCGCGGCGGTTATTACTGGTACCACGACGGCTGCTACATCCAGCGCTATGACGGCTGGATGCGCGTCGACCCGCGCTACTGCTACTGAGCTCTCCGCTGTTTCGAGAGGCGCCCTTGCGGCGCCTCTTTGCTTTTGCGGCTCTGGATCAGCCGGGGGCTTGTCCGTTAGGGGAAGCCTTGGCTGCCTCCGCGTCCCTGGTCACGTTGGCACTCCGGGGTTGATCGATCCAGGAAAAAAGTACGCGGTCCCGCGCGTTCGTCGGATCCATATCGATCCATCAATGTAGTGACGTTCGATCGATCGTCATCCGAGAGAAAGCAAGTCAGAAGCAAAACCCCCTTCAGCAGGGCCGCCTCTTCAATCGCCGTCTTCCTCAGTCGTGCGTCGGGTCGTAAATGCCGTAGCCAACGTGTGCCTATGCGAGTATGAGCGACCTCGTCATAGTAATCGACTTCGAAAGCTCTTTTCACGCTCGGAAATGTTTGCGCCAGCGACGAATCAATCGCTCGTCGTGTGGCGGAGACAGCTTCGCCCTCGGTCGCAATCTGCATGATGACCAAACGTTCCTCCAAGCTGGCATGCCACATGCACGGATAGAGATTGCCCTCTTTGGGGACAGGCAATCTTCCGGTGCCGTCGAGGAATTCTCGAATAATGATCGCCGTCCGATCGTCCGCATTCGCCGAGGCCAAATAGGCTGGCATTAGCTCGATTGCCAGGTCGAGATACATCACGGCGTGTCGAGCTTCATCGGCAGCTTGCTGGGCCATATCCTGATGAAAACGCAAAGGAAGGCCGTCATACTCGAATGATGAAAGAAGGCAGGAATCACAGACCATCGCCTCGCGCGTCGAAAGCGTCCAGAAATACGGAACTACCAAGTCAAGGCTATCAGCACGTACAGGTGCCATATAGTCCTGCAATGAATACTCTCTTGAGAAGGAGGGATCCAAAGAGCTGGCACAAGGGCCCGTGACCCTCTTGATGGCTGTTCTGATTGTCTTGTTTTGCGGCAAGAAATCGATTCTTGAAAATGCTGCAAATCCGGACGGCATCGATAAGCAAGCGGGGACCAATGATTTCACGATCGGCGTCCAATGGACAAACTCACGGGACGACGAACAAATGTCCATCATGGATGCTTGAGTGGCACCAATAGCGCGCCATACTTCTTCAAGCAGCGCCTGCAGCGCTTCTTGATCTACGCGGCCGTTTGGCAAAATGTCTAGTTTGCCTGGATCTAAGTGGTCCGACCACGAAACAATGAGCGAAGACGAATGAAACTGACGAGCCGCCCAGCGCTCCATGTTTGCGACGGCCTGGAAGATGTCCAGGAGGCGCGCGGCCAGTTGAGATTTCTTTCGATACTCACTTTCGTCGATGACAACTAAGGTAAAGAGCCGCGCGTAATGCAGTGTTAGAGTGCAAAGCTCCGCAAGGCGCGCCTTTAAGCGCCCTATGGGCTTCGATGATGTAGCCATCATTCACCCAGAAGCACGATATGAGAGAGTGCCGAATTTATCGCGCCAAGCTGGGATTTGGTGAACATTGAAGCCCTGCCTTCCGAGTGCAACTTCCTTGCGTCGTCGATCGTGGTAGCTCGCTCCCCCTTTGATACGATAAACAGCTCGCGTTTTACTTTATCAAAAATCATTGTTTCGCCAGAGCCGAGTTGACGGACCAAAGTCGACATACAACCCTCCTTCAGATTGGTTTTAAGTAGTACAATCTTTGCGCTTGTTAATAAGATATGTCAACCTTATATTGTAAATGACCAAGTTGGATTCCTTCAAACTGAAGGAGTGGCATTGGCGCAGGTCAGGGGCAAAGGGCCGGCCGGGCAGGGTTTTGATTTGTATCCACCCCACAGGAGAGGCCGTGAAGGACGCAGGCGATAACTAGATCAGCCGCATCCCCTTCAGGCTCGCATGCCCGCCTCGGCCGACGTTCAGCTCTCTCGTCTATTCGAAACGTAACGCCACAATCGGATCAAGCCGCGCAGCCCGATGAGCCGGATAGAGGCCAAACGAAATTCCGATGAACCCAGCAAATCCACAAGCCAAGATGATCGCCCATGGGCTGATCAGGACAGGCCAGCCAGCTTCCCATGCGATTGCGACTGCCGCGGCGGCTCCCAACACTGCACCCACAAGCCCTCCCATCAACGCCAAGATCAAGGCTTCGATCAGGAATTGCCATCGGATATCGCGGCGGCTGGCCCCGACGGCCATGCGCAAACCGATTTCGCGGGTGCGTTCGGTCACCGAAACCAGCATGATGTTCATGATGCTGATGCCGCCAACGACCAGCGAAACCGCTGCCACCGCGATTAACAGAATGCCGAGGGTCCGCACGGCGGCCCCACGTGCAATCAGGACATCCGCCGGATTCTCGATCCTGAAATCGCTGGGGGCATCCTCGCGAATGCGGTGCCGCTGCCGAAGCAACGCCGCGATCTTGCGTTCCATCTCCGACATCGCGGTCGCATCCGATACCTTGATCGAGATGAAATCCAATGCTTCGCGGGTCGTGCCACGTACGGCGCCGAGCACGCGGCTTTTCGCGGTCGACAGCGGAATGAACACGATATCATCTTGGCTGCGGCCAGCTGCGCCCAATCCCTTTTTGTCCAGCACACCAATCACGGTGAAAGGGACGTTGCCAATCCGAAACGTCTCTCCGATTCCCGAACGCTCGTCGAAGAGCTCCTCGATGATAACCGACCCCACGATGGCAACTTTGGCTCCGGACGCGATCTCGTCACCCGTAAAGGATCGGCCGTCGGCAACTTGCCATTCGCGAGCCACCAGATAGTCCGCATTAATTCCAGCCACCAGCGTCACCCAGTTCTTGTTTGCGGCCACAAGGGGCATGGAACGCGACAGCAGCGGGGCTACGACCTGCGCATCCGCCAGTTCGCGGCGGATAGAAGCGGCGTCCTCTTCGGTCAGCGTGGGCTGCGTTCCGGATTCGAGCCTCGCTCCGCCGGAATTTCGGGCTCCGGGCATGACGAGCAGGAGGTTGGCTCCAAGCGTGCGGATCTTCTCCGAAACTTCCGCTTGTGCGCCAGCTCCCACCGATACCATGCAGACCACAGCTGCGACGCCGACGACGATACCAAGTACGGTCAAGGCGCTCCGCAGTTTGTTCACGCGAAGCGCTCGCGTGGCGATACGCAAGCTCTCCAGAGGACTCATTGGGGAGAATCCAAGGTGATGGCGTTCAGAAGCGAACTCTTGCCTGATGCCACGGTGTCCTCGATGATTCGTCCATCGTGCAGGGTGATCTGTCGCAGCGCACGATCGGCGACTTCGGCGGCATGCGTAACCATGATGATCGTATGACCATCGCGATGAAGGCCCTCGAACAGCGATAGAATTTCGTCGCTCGTGCCACTATCCAGTGAGCCGGTCGGTTCGTCGGCCAGGATGAGAGCTGGATCGTTCACCATCGCACGGGCAATGACAACCCGCTGTTGCTCTCCTCCCGAGAGTTGATTCGGCCAATGATGAATGCGGTCGGCCAAGCCTACGCGGTCAAGCGCATCTTTGGCCGTGCGACGTCGTTCGGAGCGAGGAACGCCGGCGTAAACAAGAGGAAGTTCGACATTTTCCAGCGCGGTTGCCCGCGGCAGAAGGGCCGGCAGTTGGAATATGAAGCCTATGTCTTGGCTCCTGATAGCCGCGCGTGTGTCCTCGCTCAGTTTTGCAACTTCTCGCCCCTTGAGCGCATATTCGCCGGAATCCGGCCGCTCCAAAAGACCCAAAAGGTTCATCAAGGTTGACTTCCCCGAACCCGAGCGGCCGCGAATTGCGACAAACTCGCCGTGCTCGATCGAGAGCGACACGTTTGATACCGCGCGAATGATCGTCCCTCCGGAGGGATAGTGTTTTGAAATTCCAACGGTCCCGACCAGCGGTGGCATCTTAAAATCCAAGTTCAAAATCCAAGGCGAACGCCCAAGTAGCCCCTTTGGTTCTGTGAGTTGGCAACCCCGATGATGACTCGTTGGCCCTCGTTAAGCGCGCCTTCCAGCAGTGCTGCGCTGCTGTCGTCGCTCGCGCCGAGCCTCACGGCAACCGGGTTCGGTCGCCCGTCGTCGCCGACTAACCACACCGTCGCGGACGCCTTGGAGGAAGCGGCTTGGTTCGCACTCTGGTGACCAGACGCAGGACCGGCGCCGTTTGGTCGGAAGCGCAGCGCCTGGCTCGGAATTTTGAGGATCTCGCCGGTATCACTCACCACGATCCGAAGCTGCGCAGTCATTCCCGGCAACAGCAATAGGTCCGGATTTGGTGCGGACACGATTGTCGTATAGGTGACGACGTTTTGCACGACCTCGGGAGCCTTGCGGATCTGCAGAACCTGTCCGCTGAAGGTTCGATCCGGATAAGCGTCCACTGTGAACTTGGTCGCCTGGCCCGGCTTCAGCTGCCCGACGTCGGCCTCGTCGATCTTGCCGTGGACCTCCATCTCTCGCAGGTCGTTCGCGATCTTGAATAGTGTTTTGGCTTCGAGGGTGACAGCGACGGTTTGTCCTGGATTGACATCCCGCTTGATGATGATCCCATCAATCGGCGCGCGGAGCACGGTACGATCGAGATCAAGTCCCGCCTGATCGAGGGCCGCCTGCCTCTGCTCGACAACAGCCTGTGCATTCTCGAGATTGGCTTCGGCCATGTACTTTTCTGCTTCCGCAATCGCAATGGCCTCCTCTTTCATCTGGATCTGATCGAGGGAAGCGCGCAAGTCGGCAGCCCCGGCGTCGCGCAGAGCTCGCACCTGACTTAAGTCTCGCTCGGTTCCGCTTCCGGTGCGCGCCAGTTCGCGCTTTCGCAGGAGATCTCTCTCCACTTCATCTTGCCTGGCCTTATTTGCCGCCGATTGAGCCTCAGCCATTTTTTCGGCGGTCTGCGCATTCTTCACTGCGACCGTCGCTCGTTCCAGCGCTGCCTTTTCCACTTGGGCGGTCGCCCTCGCCACTCTCAGCGCAGCTTTCGCTTCATTGACGCGAGCGGCAAAGATCTCCTGATCGATTTGCGCAATTGGCTGCCCGGCCTTTACGGTATCATTGAAATTAATGAACACTTCCGCAATTCGCCCCGACAGTTGCGAACTGACATCGACGCTGACAACCGCCTCGACCGTACCGCTGGCCTTCACCAAAGTAGAGATGTTGCCGCGCTCAACCGGGGCGGTGAGGAAGGTCGGGACCGAGCTTTCTTGGCTGTAGGTGTAGCCCAGCCCGACTAGCAGCGCGCACAGCAAACCCGCCACAAGTACGAAGCGCATGTGGCTATCATCCTGTCTCAACCCTTTGCCGTTCTGTCCGAGGCATCAACTCACGCCTCGACGCTAGAACGGATTGGTCAATTCAAGCCGAACGCGTCTCCAGACAGCGCGTAGAACACTGCCGCCGCCAGTCGCTTCTGGCAAACAGCAGCAGTTGCCTCCCGCAGTGGGACAGCAACAACGCTACCGGAAGCGAACGGGACCCCGACGCCCAATGCCGGACACCCGCGCTATGGCACCTGTGTCGTGACCTGCAAGCAAGCGACGTCGTATTGGGAAACGGCATTCGGACTTGCGGGTGTGCCGGTGTTAGCACCCGATCCAGCATAGACCGTACCCGCCTTTCCACCCGACCCCGTGCCTGCAGGTGGAGGTTCGTTGAACGGAGCGCCGGGCGATAGAGCCGCATTGCCAGGGGTTGCCAGGGTCCCTGCACTGGTGGTGCCACAATTCACACCGGCAGTCGTGCCAGGCTGTCCCTTGCTCGACCCCATATGGGGATTTTCGGCGAAAACCACGCCAGCCGACGGAAGCAGCAGGCAAGCGCCGATAGTGAGAGAGGCTAAAACGTGTTTCATCTCTGCACTCCCTTCAATGTTGCGCATTGGAAGCAGTTGTTTGGAGACATGACGTAGAGCGTATTGGCCAACGCTCTAACGTGCGCATGACCACCATCGCCGTCCAGGCGGTGGGGCTTGATCGCTGTCAACAAAACACCGGACGGGAGCAAAATATCCCGAGCTATCCGGCTTTTTTGCGCCACCCCCGGTCGTGCCCGAACATTTTTTCAGACCGCGGGAGTTCTACTAGAGGTATCGGAGTAAAGCGTCGCGCGCTTCATAAATTCGCTGCAGGGGCGGGGCAACAGACGCGAACAAGACCTGCTGAGGTGGCTAACGCGATGATGTCATCATGATCCGGTGCGCCCGCGATCGCTTCTGATCTGACGACTCATCCTAGATCAGCCGCATCCCCTTCAGGCTCGCATGCCCGCCTCGGCCGACGATGATGTGGTCGTGCACGGAGATGCCGAGCGGGGCGGCGATGTCGACGATCGCTTTCGTCATTTGGATGTCCGCCTGCGACGGCGTTGGGTCGCCGGAAGGGTGGTTGTGCAACAATCTACGGAGAGCACATAGAGGCTTAGTTTTATTATATTTATTCGCCGCTTAAGTTTGAACAGGGGACGGTGATCGGGGGCGGTAAGTGGTGTCGGTTCGTGATCATCATGCTGCGTCAATCTCCTTCCCGTTGGGTACTTTTGCGGCACGATGAATCATCAGGTTCTGCTTGCCGTCTGTGGGACTGTTCCTCTGCGCCAAGCGCGCCGTTATTCCGCCTTTGGCGGGCCGTGCTGAGCGGACGCGACTTGCTTCGTCTCCTGTGGTCCCGGCGCGGAAGCTTGATCGAGCGCAGACAGTCGATTCAAGGCTTCGCGTAACACGGTGGCCGCATGGCCTCGATCATCGGCGGACATCGCATCGAGATTGAGATCGAGTCTCAGGTTGGGGCGTTCCTCGTGAATGAACAGGCGGTCGATGCCGAGGCTCTCATAGGCGTCGACGACCTGATAGGTCGCGACGGGGTAGGCGATGCCCTTGACCGAGATGTGCCCACGCTCCTCACAGTGGATCCGGTCGCGAACATTCGCGTATGTTTCAAAGGATATGAGGATTTCGCCCGGTGTGGCGGCAGCCTCAAGCCGGGAGGCGAGGTTCACGCCGCCGCCGATGATGGTGTAGTCCATCCGATCCTCGCTGCCGAAGTTTCCGACGGTGCAGTACCCCGTGTTGATTCCGATCCGGCACTGGAGGGGCTTTTCGATTCCCGACGTCCGCCACACGTCCTGCAGCTCGAGCATCCTCTTCCGCATGGCGATGGCCATCTCGACGCAGGCGAGGGCGTCCTCCTTGACGCCGCGTGTCTCCGGATCGCCGAAGAAGATGACGATGGCGTCGCCGACGTACTTGTCGATCGTCGCTCCATAGGAAAGGGCGATCTGCGACATCTCGGTCAGATAATGGTTCAGCAGCCGGGTCAGGTCCTCGGACTCCAGCCGATCCGACGTCTCGGTGAAGCCCGCGATGTCCGAAAAGAAGACGGTCAGCTCTTTCCGGCGACTCGCGATTTTGACTTCCTGTTTTCCGGTGAAGATAGATTCGTATACCTGCGGCGAAAGGTATTTCGCGAGCTGGTTCGAGAGCTGCTCTAACGCCCTCGATTTTTCCGCCAGCTGGTTCTCGCGCTTCTTCAACTCTGTGACGTCCGAGTATACCGCCACCGTGCTACCCTCGTCGGTCTTGCGCTCGCTGACCAGGATCCAGCGACCGTCGCTTCGCTGCTGGACGTGCGGGCCGCTCGGTTCCCGGTGACGGGCCATGCGTTCGCGGACCCACTCCTCGACCCGGCCGTCGGCGTCCCTGACGTAGCCGCGCTCAGCGGCGCGTCGAACGATGCTTTCGAACATCATGCCGGGCGATATCTCTACGGCGGCGTCGCCCGGATAAAGGAGCGTTCGATACTTGTTGTTGCAAACGACCAGGCGATCCTTGCCATCGTAGAGCGAGATGGCCTCGGAGATGCTCTCGATCGCGACCGTCAACCGCCGGCGGCCTTCGCGAATCTCCCTTAGGTTTGATCGCTGGACCTCGATAGCCGTGTCCCGGAAGACGCCGAGCGCCTCTGCCATTCGGCCGATCTCGTCGCTGCGGTTGCGACCCGGCACGTCGATCGACGTGTCGCCCGCGGCGATGCCGCTCATCGCCGCAGTAATGTTCTCAATGGGTCTTACGACTCGGGGCACGACATACAGCACCGCGATCACGACTGCCCCCACCGCGCTCAGAGCAGTGATGAGGAGAAGCAGGAGCCGGCCATTGCGGATGGCCTGGGCGGTGTGGACCGCCGCTGCATCACTGCTGTTCTGGGCAGCCAGGACGAGTTCCGCCACCTCCTTGCCGAGACGCAGGACGAGCGAGTTGTTGGCCTGTAGGGACGCCTGAGCAACCGCGATCTGGCGTAGCTCCTCGCGTCGCAAATTGAAGATGTTTTCTGCGGACGTGCCGAACGCGATCAGCTTTTCCGTGAGGCCCTTGAGCGCATCGTTGTCAGCCGCGGCGGGAAGCTGTACGAGCAGCTTCTCCGCGCGGCTCGCTGCCGCGACGAAGCGCTCCTGGAGCGGCTTGAGCGAACTGGGATCGGGGACGCCGGCGGCCTCATTCAGCAGGCCCGCCGTCAGGTTGCCCTGGGCGCGCAGCGTCAGCAGCACCTGCAAGGTGTTCGCCCCTCCCTCGACCAAGCCGGTGATCGCCTTCGTGCTCTTGGCCGTCACGTCCTCGCTGGTCGTGACGAGGTCGAAAACGGCGTCGTCCACCATCGGCGTAAGCGTCTCGAACAGGGTGCGGTGCGCCACCTCCACCGCCGCCGTCATGGCCTCGCGCTTGACCTGGAGCGAGTGCCGCGTCTCGGCGGGGGCGCGGAGCTCCTGAGACCGGACTTCGAAAACGTTGTCCACGCCGCGGCCGAGCACAATCAGCGCCTTGCTCGCCTCGCGCAGCCGCCTGTTTTCAGGCGACTGAGGCAACGCCTCGAGACTCTTCTCGATCGCGGCCGCTGCCGCCGAGAACCGCTCGCGGATGGGCTGAATCAAGGCCGGATCATCGACGTGCGCCGCTTCGCGCAGCAGGCTCGCCGCCAGATTGCCATCGGCGCGCAGCGTCAGCAGCGCCTGCAAGGCATTTACCCCACCCTCGATCAGGCCTGTGATCGCCTCCTTGCTCTTGGCCGTCACCTCCTCGCTCGTGGCCACGAGGTTGAAGCTGGCGTCGTCCACCAAAGGCTCCAAAGCGTCCTGGAGCTTTGTCTCCACGACGGCAAGATCCGCGACCGCGGTCTGCCTTTGCGCGCTCAATCGCAGGCGCTGCGCGACAGCACCATCCAGCGCTTTGAGCTCGATTGCGATCTTGCCTTCGATCTCGATCAGATTGGTGAATCTTGCTTCGGCCATGCCCGTGACCTTCAGACCCTCGGTCACGGCGGAGATTTCATTCAGCCTCCGAACGAGCCTCTCTTGCTCCTTGGCCCGCTCCTCTTCGCTGCGGCTCGCAATGAGCGCTGGAGCCGTCGCCGCGATCTCGGCACTCTTTTCGGCGAGCCGGAGCGACGCCGCCATGCCGACGATGCTCTCCGCGGTGATCCGGGTCACCGATCTGTCGATGTCGGTGAAGGCGTACCACGCGACCGCGCTGGCGCCGACGGTCAACATGGCCATCCCGCCGAACGCCAGGAATAGTTTGGCCTTGATGCCTAGGGCCGCCTTGCCGTCATGCTTGCGACTCGCGCCGGCTGACTTCGAAGTGTGCGCTTCGACGGAGGGCGGTCCAGGATACTCTCGATTCGCTTGATCCATGACGGCATGCCATCGCTGGAGCGGGTCCGCGTTGCCCGGCGATGATGCGCCTGCCCGCTGCTTCAACGTTCCAGGCGGTCAACTGGCTTGAAGCTGCCATCCGCCCGAATCACGGTGAGGAAGACCTGGTCCATTCCCTGATTGTCGTCTGGGCCGTAGGACAGCGTGATGCCGCCCAGATCGAACGTGCCGACCTCCTTGATGGTCGAAAGCAGCCCCGCCCGCGTAACCGGACCTTTCACCTTTCCCAAGGCTTCGATAATCAATCGGCCGACCATATATCCCTCGAGCGAGACGAAGCCGATCTGCGCGTCCGGATTCGCTGCCTTGAGCGCCTTTTGGTACCGGGCCACGAGCGGGATGCTCATGTCCCCGGGGAATGGTACGACTTGAGTCACCACCACTCCTTTCCCGTCCTCGCCGAGTTCCTTGGCGAGGGCGTTGGCGCCGACGAATGAGATGTTGACGAAGACGGCGTCTAGCTTGAGCCGGTGTGCCAGCTTGATGAACTCCGCGCACGGTTTGTAGGAACCGACCATGACGACGGCCTCGGGACCCGCCTTGCGAATCGCCAGCAGCGCCGTCTTCACCGCGGTCGTGTTGCGCTCGAAAGTGCCTTCGGCGACCAGCTTCATGCCACGCTTTTCCATCGCCTTCGAGACCCCCGAGAGCCCGGCGCGACCGAAGGAATCGTCCTGATACAGGATGGCGATCCGCGAGACGCCGAGGTCAGTGGTGAGATGCTCGATCCAGGCCTCCGTCTCCTGGTCATACGAGCCGCGAATGTTGATCACGTTACCGAGCGACGGGTTGCGCAAGAAGGCAGCGCCTGTGAACGGCCCGATAAACGGCACCCCCGCTTCCGTGGCGATCGGCTGCGCCGCGTTGGAAGTGGGCGTGCCCACCTCGCCGACGAGCGCGAACACCCCGTTCTCATTGATCAGGCGCTTGGTGTTGGCAATCGCCTTTTCCGGTTCGTAGCCGTCGTCGTAGGAGACCAGCTCAAGCCTCCGACCGTTAACTCCGCGGGCGGCATTGGCTTCGTTGAAGGAGGCGAGAATACCTTCCCGCATGCCGAGACCCAACGCCGCCGCGGGCCCCTCGAAGGCCGCGGATTGTCCGAACAAGATCCGGTCGTCGAAAACGCCTGGCTCGGCGTGAGCCGCGATGTCCATGAGCGAGATCGCGCCGAACCCCAGAATCGCAACGACTGCAATCCCTCTGGGCCAGCATATCATGCCGCGCTCCTTTGGTGAGGGCGCGATCCGAACCGCGGCGGCTATCGGAAACTAGCTTCAGGCCGCCCGTTGGCGCTCCCAAGTTTCGCGACTTTAACACATGGCGCGGCCGGACAACAACCGAAACCGCGGGGCAAATCGAAGCACGGTCCATCGTCCAACGGCGCTCCCATGGCAACCACGCTCACAAGCGGCCACCTGATGGTCGTCGAGGTCGGCAGCGCATTTCTAACACGGTTGGTGTCACCACGGATCGTGGCAGCCCGGAAGCGGAGCCATCGCTCGCTTAGATCAGCCGCATCCCCTTCAAGCTCGCATGCCCGTTCTTGCCGACGACGATGTGGTCGTGCACGGAAATGCCGAGCGGGGCGGCGATGTCGACGATCGCTTTCGTCATTTGGATGTCCGCCTGCGACGGCGTCGGGTCGCCGGAAGGGTGGTTGTGCACCAGGATCAGTGCGGTCGCGGATAATTCCAGCGCGCGCTTGATCACCTCGCGCGGATAGACCGGGGTGTGGTCGACGGTGCCGATTTGCTGCACCTCATCGGCGATCAGCTGGTTGCGCTTGTCGAGGAAGAGCAGGCGGAACTGCTCCTTGTCGGCGAAGGCCATGCTGGAGCGGCAATAATCGATCACGTCGTTCCACGACGACAGCGCGATGCTGCGCTTGATCTCGCCCTTGGCGATCCGGCCGGCGGCGGCCGCGATCAGCTTGAGCTGGTTGATCGAGGCGTCCTTGATCCCGTCGACCTCGCGCAGCCGCGCCTCCGGCGCATGGACGACTTCGGCGAACGAGCCGAATTTCTTCAAGAGCAGCTTGGCGAGCGGCTTGGTGTCGCGGCGCGGGATCGCCGCATACAGGGCCATCTCCAGCAACTCGTAATCGCTCAGCGCATCGGCGCCCGCGCTGTAGAACCGTTCGCGCAGCCGCTCGCGATGGCCGTGATAATGCGGCTTCTCG